>OBYU01000369.1_pt1 | contig 15754 bp, 8 predicted proteins | sample 1501421 | NCBI WGS metagenome assembly OBYU01 (sample SAMEA2580207, study PRJEB22360) | human gut metagenome | biome: human gut; feature: human-associated habitat; material: faeces | place: Denmark | collected 2008/2010
ATCTATTGCCGCTTCTATTCTTTATTGTATAATTATGGCTCCAAATTGGTCTCGGATAAGGATTTAGTAAAGGATTGCATCCAGGATATTTTCATAAAGCTAATTCAGAACTACCAGTCTCTTTCTGCTACCCCGAACGTGAAAGGGTACTTGATCAAAGCCTTACGTAATAAATTATATGATACACTCGAAAAAGAGAAAGCCACCGACGATATCTCCCTGTATGAAGAAGTGTTCGTGACCGATGAACTGATGCCGTTGCTTTCTTTTGATGAATCGGAAGCTGATAATCAAGCAAAACTTCTGATGCAGGCCTTTTCACAATTATCTTCCCATCAACAAGAGGTTATTTACTTATATTATGTGAATGAGTTAAAGCATGATGAAATAGCCGAGATTATGGGAATAAATTATCAATCTAGTAAAAATCTGCTATTCAGGTCATTATCTAGTCTTCGGAAATTATATCAAAAAAATAATTGATTTTATTCAAAAAAAGTGAGTACCAAATGAACTCTTTCCCGTAATAGGAGTAAAAAGAGGTTACTCGTGAATAGAAAACAAAAAATATCAGATAAGAAATCGTTCGAACAGGCCGGTAAGGACTTGCTCCGGAAAATACATGAAGCAGAGCCCGATCGTCGGCAGGAAGCATTGGCGTCCTGGCAGGAGATAGAGGCTGGCTTGAGTCGGCCACATACTTCATTCCGGTTGCGCTCCCGCTTTATATGGTCTGTTGCTGCCTCAATAGCCGTACTTCTTTCTGTCGGTCTTTATTTTTGGACAGACGGAAAAAAAGATTCTTCCATGTCGCTAGCTTTGCTTGAAAATAACACATCTTCCTTGTCCGGTAATGAAATTGTTCTGATTGAAAGTAAAGAGAAGTTGCAGCTGAAAGACGAATCGTCTATTACATACGATGCAGAAGGAAAGTCGAACGTGGAAGAACACGTTGTAAAGAAAGAAACGGCGGAAGATAGAAAAGAGAAAAAAGAAGAAATAAACCAGATTATTGTACCAAAAGGCAGAAGGGCGGACCTTACTTTTTCGGATGGAACGCGGATGTATGTAAATGCCGGTACACGTGTTTTCTATCCTGCTGTATTCAAAAAAGATAAAAGGGAGATTGTCGTCGAAGGCGAGGTTTATTTGGATGTGGCGAAAGACCCTTCGCGCCCATTTATTGTCAAAGCGAACGGTTTCGATGTCAAAGTGCTTGGTACACAGTTTAATGTTTGTGCTTATAAGGAAGATGCGTCGGCTTCCGTAGTCTTGGTCGATGGACGGGTAGAAGTTAGCTCCGGTAAGAATACTAAATCTATACTCTCTCCTAATCAAATGATTGAAATAAATGATAAAGGGACGGATGTAAAGGAGGTAGATGTTTTTGAATATATCTGTTGGAAGGATAACATGATGATGTTAAGTGACCGGAAAGTAGGAGAGACGCTGGACCGGTTGTCTCGTTATTACGGACGTAAGATTTGGTATAATGAAGAGATTGGGAATATCCCCATTTCCGGGAAGCTGGACTTGCGAGAAAATATGGAGGATGTGATCAGTATCCTCTGCCAGTCCCTATTCCTTCAGTATAAAACAGATGCGAATAATAATATAATAATATCAAAATAGAATGCCTATGGGGAAGACATTTAATTAAAAAAGAACCGAACGATACGGCCATATCACTCGGTTCTAAAGTCTCTTGTTTAATCTATTAATTTATGTATCAAAGAAAAAACATTACAAATGTATGAAAAAGAATGAAGAATTCAGCCGAAAACCGGCTCATTTTCTTAAAAGTGCATGTTTAGCCTTATGTCTGGTTAGTTATGGAGGATCTGCCATCTACGCAGCATCGGCCTATGCGGAGCAAACCACATTGACCGTTCGTATGAACAACCGGACCGTAAAAGATGTATTTAATTACATCGAAAAGAACAGTGAATTTATTTTTGTGTATCACGGTTCAAATATCAATTTGAACAGGAAAGTAAGTGTGGACGTTCACAACCAGACGGTTGAAATGATACTGAAGAATATGTTCGAAGGAACAGACATCGAGTATATCATCAACGATCGTCAGATTATCATTCGCCGCAATGAAAAAACTAACAGATCTGTTAGTTTTGCTGCTGAACTTCAGCAGCAAAAGAAGATAACTATTACTGGTAATGTGAAAGATGCAACTGGCGAGCCGTTGATCGGTGTGAACGTGCTGGTGAAGGGGACAACTATCGGTGGGATTACGGATATGGATGGTAATTTCTCTTTGTCGGATGTGGATCCGAATGCGACAATCAGTATTTCTTATATTGGTTATAGAACACAGGATATTGCGTTAAAAGGGAAAAGTGCATTGAATATTACTTTGAGTGAAGACAGCGAGGCGTTGGAAGAAGTGGTTGTTATCGGTTACGGTACACAGAAGAAAGTGGATTTGTCCGGAGCAGTAGCAACTGTTTCAACTAAGGTGTTGGAAAACCGTCCGGTCTTGACAGTCGGACAGGCCTTGCAGGGTTCAGTTGCTAATATGACCGTTTCTATCGGTAGTGGCCAGGCAACGGATTCACCTACATTTAATATACGTGGTACGACTTCTATCAATGGGGGTGATCCGCTGATTGTTATTGACGGTGTTGTCTCTACGGGAGAGGAGCTGAACCGTATGAACCCTTCTGATATCGGAAGTATTTCTGTTTTGAAAGATGCTGCTTCGGCAGCTATCTATGGTTCACGTGCTGCATTTGGTGTAATTTTGGTAACAACGAAGACGGCGGGACAGGAAAAACTGACCGTAAATTATAGTAACAATTTTGCCATGCGTAAGTTGAGTAGTATGGCAGAGGTGATTACAGATCCTTATACGGTGGCAACGGCGCGTAATGATTTCTATTATCCGTGGGGTGTGAATCACAACCAGGAAGAATTGGAATATGCGAAGCGTGTTTCATCTGATCCGAGCGTATCCCCTTATTTCCTGAAGCCGGATGGAACTTATGCTTATTTCGGTCAGACCGATTGGTTTGGTGAAGCCTATAAGAACCTGGCATTCTCAACGAATCACACTGTCGATGTCTCCGGAAAGACCGATCGTCTGAATTACTATTTCTCTGCTGGTTATAACTTCCAGGATGGTATGGTTTCGCAAGGGACGGATAAGTTTAACCGATACAATTTGCGTTCCAAGCTGGATTTCAAACTGACTGATTGGTGGACGTTGGGTAATAATACCAGTTTGGTAATTTCCGATTATGATGCTCCTTACTTTTTGGGGGATGATTATTATTGGGCTGTAAACCGTCGTAATGCGCTGGTGCCTATAAAGAATCCGGATGGTTCTTATACTGAAGACGGCGCCGCTATCATGGGACGTTTTGCGGAAGGCGGACGTAAGAAAGAAAACAAAACTACTTTGACAACGCAGTTTACGACTAAGCTGGACATTATTAAAGATGTTCTTTTTGTAAACGGTTCGTTTGCCTATGTCGCTAACCGGAACAATAAGGACGGTGCGCAATTGTCTGTTCCTTACCGGAAAGGTCCGGAAACTCCTATTCTGTATCAGAACTCGGTTTCTTCTGCTTTCTTCGATAATACTGAAGCGTCAACGGTTACTTTCGATGCGTATGCAACTTTCCATAAGTTGTTTAATGATAAGCACGATTTCACGGCTATGGTGGGTTACAACCAGGAAAGCTGGAGTGAATCTTATGAGTATGCCCAGCGAAAGGAGCTAATTACAGACGGACTGCCTACACCTAATTTGGCTACGGGCGACATGACTGTTACTCAACGTATCAGAGAATTGTCTTTCCGAAGTGTTTTCGGCCGTTTGAATTATACGTATGATAATCGTTATATCCTGGCGGTGAATGCCCGTTATGACGGCACTTCACGTTTCCCGACAGATTCCCGCTTTGTTTTCAACCCGTCCGGATCTGCTGCATGGGTCATTTCACAGGAAGGTTTCTTTGAGCCTCTTAGAGATGTGGTTAACTTCCTGAAATTACGTTTTTCTTACGGTAGTTTGGGTAATCAATATCTGAAAGACAACTATTATCCCTATTTGGCAACAATGGGTTCCGATAAGTCGAAAGTCATATTGGATGGCAAACAGCCTGTCTATGTTTCTTCTCCGGGGTTGGTAGCCGGCGATTTGACTTGGGAAACGGTGACGACTTCCGACTGGGGTATGGATGTCAACTTCTTTAATAATCGCTTGACGGCTACTGTCGATGGTTATATCCGCCGTACGAAAGATATGTTGAGAAGCGGTGCGAAACTGCCGTCAGTATTGGGTACGGCTGTTCCGCTGGAAAATGCGGCCGACTTGAAGACTACCGGTTGGGATTTGACAATCAGCTGGCGTGACCAGTTTAAACTGGCAGGCAAGCCGTTCAACTATGGCGCGAGCTTTAATATCGGCGACAGTCGTTCTAAGATCACAAAATATGCCAATGAAACAGGTAGTTTAGGCGATCATTATGTAGGTAAAGAATGGGGTGAAATCTGGGGATTGGTGAATGATGGTTTCTTTACTTCTCAGGAAGATATTGACAACAGTGCCGACCATACAGAAGTCGATCCGTATCCCGGTACGCCGCCTATGGCTCCGGGTGATGTCAAATATAAGGACTTGAACGGCGACGGCAAGATCAATAAAGGTGCCAACACATTGGCTGACCATGGTGACTATAAGGTCATCGGTAATGATCAGGCCCGTTATGCTTTCGGTTTCACAGCCAATGGTGATTGGAACGGATTCGACTTCAGCATATTTATACAGGGTATTATGAAAAAGGATTACTATCCGACCCGTGACCCGTATTTCTGGGGTATGTATTATGATCCGTGGACAAATCTTACGTATGGTAACTATAACGACCATTGGACAACAGAAAATCCGAATGGATTCTTCCCGCGTGTCAAGTCTTACCAGGCCTATGTCGCTAACAGAGGATTGGCTATTCCGCAGACACGTTATTTGCAAAATGCGGCCTATGCCCGTCTGAAGAACTTGACGTTTGGTTATACGCTTCCTCAGAAGTGGGTGGAAAAGGTTAATATCAGCCGCCTTCGTGTTTTCTTCTCCGGCGATAACCTGTGTGAAATCACTGGTCTCTACAAATACTATAAGATGGATCCGGAATGTTTGGGCGGACAGATTTATCCGTTGCAGCGCTCCTATTCTTTCGGTTTAAATGTTACATTCTAATTTTAGCAAGACATAAGTTATGATCAAGAATAATATAAAAATATGGATGTTCGGGTGCATCGGTCTTTTAGGTTTAAGCGGATGTAACGACTCTTTTTTGGAAAAACATCCGGAAACTTCAATCACGGAAGACGGATTTTTCAACAACACAAGCGATTTGGAAGCCTATACAAACGTTTTATATGAAAAGATTACTTCCGGCTACTCGGATGCTCCTTCCGATAATATGATTTATACGGAAAGTAAGGATATTTACAGCATGATGCGTGGCGAGGTGAATCCAGATAACCGGAGCACCTGGGATTGGGAAGATATTCGGGATGTCAATTTTATGTTGGCCAGAGCCGGTAAGGCACAGGGCGATCCTACGGAAATCAACCATTATATTGGATTAGCTCGTATGTTCCGTGCGAAATTGTATTATGACAAGGTTTTGTCCTTCTCGGATGTGCCTTGGTATAGTCGTGATTTGCAGACAACAGACAAGGATTTGCTCTATAAGACACAAGATCCTCGCGCCTTGGTTGTAGACTCTATCATGGCGGATTTGGAGTTTGCCGTTAATAATATGACAGCCGGAACCAGCCGGACTCGTTGGTTTAAGAATGGCGCTTTGGCCATGCAGGCTCGTATTGCCCTGGATGAAGGTTGCTGGCGTAAATATCATCCGGAATTGAATCTGAATGACTCCGAACGTTTCTTGCGGGTGGTGATAGATGCTTGTCAAAAGATTATGGATTCGGGTATGTACGAATTGTCGACTGCTAAGTCTGGCGATATAGATGCTTATGAAGCAATGTTCTGCAGCCAGGATTTGAGTGGCAATAAAGAGATGATTATCTTCGAAGATTATGATAAGGCGTTGGGTCGTACTCATAATGCCGGAGGATCATTGTTCGACTTCAACTCCAGTATGTCACGTGATTTGATGGAGGATTATTTGGTGGTGGAAGATGGAAAGACAAAACGTTTCCAGGATGTGCCGGGGTATGCGACTAAGAAGTTCACAGAAGTGTTTGAAAATCGTGACCCGCGTATGCGACAGACTTTTATGACACCAGGCTTTGTTCGGGCAGACAAAGTAGATGCCTATCGTCCGAAGCTGACAATGGGTGGTTATCCGCAGGTGAAGTTCTCACCTCGCACGGCTGATCAAATCACTTGGAGTAATTCTTATACAGACCTTCCTCTGATTCGTTATGCCGAAGTTTTGTTGATGTATGCTGAAGCGAAAGCTGAACTGGGCGAGTTGACACAGGACGACGTGGATCGGACAATCAATCTGTTGCGTGAACGTGTCGGTATGCCGCGTGCTTCGTTGGCTGACTGGTTGAGTAACATCGATCCGGTACAGGCTAACCGTTATTCGAATGTCGCTTCTTCACAGAAGGGTGCTGTTTATGAAATACGTCGCGAACGCCGTATTGAACTGGCATGTGAAGGTTTCCGCTATGGTGATTTAAGACGTTGGGGTTGTGGTAAACTGCTGGCTAATGTGCCGGAAGGCGTTTATTTGGAACCTGGTTATTTGGATGTAACCGGCGATGGACAACCGGATTATGCCATTGTTGCTACAAAGGCTGATGCAGATGCTATTCCGCAGGAAGATAAGGATAAATACAATCTGCAAGTTGAAATATTGGAAGGCAATACTTATTCGCTGACCAATGGGAATAAGGGATATGTCCGTATGATATCACAGGTTGGTCGTTGGAATTTTATAGAACCTAAATATTACTATACTCCGATTGCGACAGAGGACTTGACTTATAATCCGAATCTGGTTCAGAACCAATATTGGAAGCAATAATTCATCACGCTTTTATTTGTAGGTAAAATAAATTATTCTTATATCTCAAAAGCTGTATCTGACATTGTAACGGATACAGACTTTTGAGATATATTTTTGAATCGCTTTTATCTTTTTATCTTTGTGGTAGAATTACATTAATATCGATAAGTTATACACATGAAAACACAGATCCTCGCTTGTATTGTGTCGGCAATATTGCTTCTCAATCTGTTTACTTCCTGCTCCGAACAGGAAAAAGAACAAGAACTCACTGTCCTTGCCTGGAATATCTGGCATGGCGGCCATTCAAAAACCTATGGTCAAAAAGCCTGTGACGGCATTATTGGCGTATTGAAGAAAAGTCAGGCTGATGTTGTCCTGATGGTTGAAACATATGGGGCAGCACCTATGGTTGCCGATTCGCTCGGATATGAACATTATCTGATTTCCGATAATCTTTGTATCTACAGCCGTTATCCGATTGTAAAGAAATATACTTATCCAGACGTGATCGGTACATTCAATTTCGGAGGAGTGGAAATAGATATGGACGGAACACCAGTCCGCCTGTTTGACACCTGGATACATTATCTACCTGATATGCGTCTGACACCTACCGACAAGTCGGAAGAAGAAATACTGGCCTGGGACGATGCCGGTACACGTGACGACGAGATACGCAAAATATTGGGTGTCCTGAAACCAGTGATAGCCGAGGCTGATAGCATTCCGGTCATTATGGGAGGCGATTTCAACAGTCATTCTCACTTGGACTGGACCGAAGCGACCAAGGATATGTATAATCATGGGGGCGCTGTTGTCAACTGGACGGTATCCAAAGAAATGGAAGCCGCTAATTTTAAAGACAGCTTCCGCGAGATCAATCCCGATCCGGTGAAGAACATCGGAACGACCTGGCTGACAGATGCTGATTCTTTGGAAACAGTGAACCGTCAGGACCGTATCGACTTTATCTATTATCAGGGTAAGACGATACAGGCAGTAGAGTCCCAATGCTATGATAATATCCTGGGCGAAACATTCTCTTTCAAAGGAGATGATTTCTTTTATGCTTCCGATCACGGATTCGTATTGACAACTTTCAAAATAACACATTAATCACATGAAAAAAACATTTCTGAACATCGCCCTGTTAAGCTGCGTGGCATTCTCTGCCAGCGCAGCCTATACTGGACGAGTCTTTGTAGATAAGAACAATAACGGAGTTTTTGATAAGGGAGAGAAACCGATGGCTGGTGTTGCTGTTTCCGACGGACTGAATGTCGTGAAAACGGCTTCCGACGGTTCGTTTTCTTTACCGGGACATCCCCGCGAACGGTTTATCTTTATTACCACTCCTTCAGGATATAAGACGGATAACAAGCATTATATCCGTATCGACGGCGAACAGCGGACGTACGAGTTCGGTTTGCAGCCTTATAGCGGCGGTATTAAAAAAGACGGTAGCCATAAATATGTCCATATCGCCGATACCGAGATTTTCAATACGGAGAATCATGGCGACTGGGTAAATAACGTACGTGACTATGCAGCCAATGAACAGGTTGCTTTTATTATGCACACAGGCGATATCTGCTATGAAAAAGGCTTGAAGGCACATATCCAAATAATGAATACTGCCAATATGGACTGCCCGATGTTTTATGCTATCGGTAACCATGATCTGGTGAAAGGGAAATATGGTGAGGAGCTTTTTGAAAATATCTACGGTCCTGTTTATTATTCTTTCGATGCCGGTAGTACGCACTATATCGTGACTCCGATGGCAGGAGGCGATCATCAACCCGGTTATACGAAGGAAGATGTCTATCGCTGGCTGAAGAACGACCTGGCACAGGTTCCGCAAGGTAAGCCGATCGTTGTTTTCAACCATGACCTGTTGACGTATGGCGACCAGTTCATTTTCGGTATCAACGACCAGGAACAGATCAACCTGAACGAACATAATCTGAAGGCCTGGGTATACGGTCACTGGCATATCAACTATATGAAGAAGCAGGGAGATGTATATTCTATTTCTACGGCAACATTAGATAAAGGTGGTATCGATCACTCGACCAGTGCTTTCCGTGTGCTGCATGTCGATAAGAAAGGTGATTTCACCTCTGAACTTCGTTATACTTATCTGGATAAACAGATTCAGATCGCTTCCCCGGTAGAGGGACAGGTTCCTGTATTGGCTTCGGGTGCCGTGCCTTTGGCTGTGAATGCTTATTCATCGGTAACTCCGGTAAAAGAGATAACTTATACCTGTCTTGTAGATGGTAAAGCCCTGTTCAATAACAAGAAACTGCAACAAGCTACCGATTGGTGCTGGAATGCCGAAGTCCCTTTGACTGCCAAACAGGAGGGAAAGGCTGTTACCTTAAAGATAAAAGCCCGTTTCAATAACGGGGAAACGGCAGAAACAGAAAGTGCCTTTACATATCATGCTGCTCCTGCGGAGGTGAAACTGGGTGGTAACTGGCTGAACCTGTTGGAGAATCCTCAACATGCCGCACCTGCCGGGCCTGCATTGAACCAGCCTTTACAGATGGCCTGGATCAAGAATGTAGGAGCAAATATTTATATGACATCGCCTCTGGTTTATAATGGAAAGATCTATATCGCTTCTGTGGATGAGAACCTGAAAGGGGAGGCTCATGTATATGCCCTCGACGGTAAGACCGGTGAACTGATCTGGAAATATCCGGTGCGCAACTCCATTAAGAATACGATCGTTATAGATAACGGCCAGGTTTTGGCACAGGATGCACAGGGTTATTTGTATGCTATTAATGCCGAGAGCGGTAAACTTAGCTGGGAAAAACAGTTGCCTGTAAACGGTCTGCCCGCTCTGATCGAAGGTCTGGTTGCCTCCGATGGTATTGTTTATGCCGGCACAGGTAAAGGTCTATGTGCTATCGAAACGAAAGACGGTAAAGTGCTTTGGCAGAATAAGGATTGGGGACAGGGAGAAGGAACAACTACAACTTTCTCTGTTGCAGGTGACAAGCTGATCGGCTCATCCCAATGGAATGCCCTTTATGGCAACGACCTGAAGACCGGAGCATTAAAATGGACTGCTAACACCAACGGTCTGCGTAATCGTGGTGCCTCGGCTGCTGTTCATGGTAATTTATTGTATTTGATTTCAGATAAGTCTTTCTTTATCCTGGAAGCTAATACCGGCCGGGTGGTTGTACGTAAGGAGTTACCTTTCAGTGTGGATGTTACCTCTACTCCTTTATTGACGGATAAAGAGATCATCTTCGGCTCTGCTAAAGACGGTCTGATCGCTTTGGATAACGAGACACTGGAACTGAAATGGAAGTTTGCAACCGGCGACGCATTAGTCTTCACTTCTCCTTATTCCCGTAAACCGGCTGCCACCATTGAAACCAGTCCGGTACTGGCAGGAAATACAGTCTATGCAGGTGCTTCCGACGGAACTATCTACGGAGTGAATAAAGAAGACGGGAAACTGGTGTGGAAACATGCGACAGGTGCTCCGGTATTCGGCTCGGTAACTGTTTCAGGCAATGCACTGATTGCTGTCGACTTCGGTGGCAATGTGTATACTTTTGTGGCAGGAAATTGATATTATATCTTTGATAAAATAAGAAGAGGGAAGCTTAACAAACTTCCCTCTTCTTGTCTATTTTAATTCAAACACAACTTTTCCCCGAATATCGGTCGAGGAAGCTCCCACTAATGTCTCGAACTGTCCCGGTTCGGCAATCCATTCGTGCTTACCGTCGTCAAAGAAACTCAGTGCATCCGTACCGATGGTGAAAGATACCTGTTTTACTTCTCCCGGCTGTAGGTAAACCTTTTGGAAACCTTTCAGCTCCTTAATGGGGCGGGGGAGCGATGATTTCTTGTCGCTGATATAAAGCTGTACGACTTCCGCCCCTTCGCGGTCACCTGTATTTTTTACGGTCAGGGTGAACGTGATAGGTTCGTCTTTTACAATCGCTTTCTTATCGGCTGTTACTTTTCCGTATTCGAATGTCGTGTAACTCAGGCCATGGCCAAAGCTGAAAAGCGGCCGGGTTTTCTGTTTGTCCGCCCAACGGTAGCCGACGAAGATACTTTCGTTGTACTTCTCGTCTACCAGGTTGCTGCCGTCGTTTCTGGGAGTACCCGGATATTCGCCCAACTGGTGTGCACCTACATCCTGTAAAGAGACAGGGAAAGTGAACGGCAGCTTACCGGCTGGATTTACATCTCCCAGCAATACCGAAGCAATAGCATTCCCCGCTTCCGAGCCCAGATACCACGCCTGTACGATGGCCGGAACTTCTTTCACCCATGGCATGGCGATGGCATTCCCGGAAATATTAACCATGATCAGATTTTTGTTCGCCTGAGCCAGGGCAGCTATTACCTGATCCTGCCCGTAAGATAGACCCAGTTCCTTGCGGTCTGCATCCTCACAGTCCTGATGCGCACTCTTGTTCAGACCGCCGATAAAGATCACATAGTCGGCCTCCCTGGCTACAGCCACGGCTTCGGCTATCAATTCCTCCGGCGAACGGCTGTCTTCCAGATCCTGTCCGGACTTTACTCCATTGTATTCACCACTCGGATCGCCTACATAACCACGTGCATAAACGACTTCGGCTTTGTCGCCCACTCGCCTGCGGATACCATCCAGCGGAGAGAGTTCGTATTTCACTTTCAGGGAAGAAGAACCACCGCCTACGGTCATCATCTTGACGGCATTTTCACCGATAACGGCTATTTTCTTTGCGCGGTTCAGGTCGATAGGAAGTACATTATTCTTGTTCTGCAATAAGACGATACCTTCTTCGCCGATTTGGCGGGCTGCGGCAAAATGTGCATCCGAGCAAAGTGAGCCGTAAGGACGGTTTCTATCCATATTCGTGCGATAAGCCAAGCGAAGGATACGTCTAACCTTATCATCCAGTTCTTTTGTGCCGACTTTACCTTCCCGGATCAACTGAAGATAGGGGTCTGCCAGGTAATAATTATCGTAAGCGTTACTTGCCCCGTTGGATAATCCGTTGGTCCAGCTACCGAACTCCATATCGAGTCCGTTGGTTATGGCTTGTTGTGTATTATGAACGCCTCCCCAGTCGGAAATGACAACGCCGTCGAAACCCCATTCGCCTTTCAGGATATCATTCAACAGATACTGATTATGGCAACCGTGCTGGTCTTTGTATAGGTTGTAAGAACCCATGATTGCCCAGGCTTTCCCTTCCTGGACAGCGGCTTTGAAAGCGGGCAGATAGATTTCATACAGGGCACGGTCGTCTACAATGACGTTGGTTGTATGGCGGTTTACTTCCTGGTTATTCAGTGCATAATGTTTTACACAGGCAGCCACGCCCTTTTGTTGAACGCCTTGTACCTAGGGGACTACCATTTTTCCGGCCAGATAAGGGTCTTCGCCCATATATTCGAAGTTACGTCCGTTCAAGGGTGAGCGATAGATGTTTACGCCGGGGCCCAATAATACTGTTTTGTTACGGTAGCGGGCTTCTTCCCCGATACTCTTTCCATACAATAAAGCTATTTTCGGATTCCAGGTAGCAGCCAGGCAGGTCAGTGCCGGGAAAGCCACGCAAGAGTCGTTGGTCCATCCGGCTTGCTCCCATTCATCCCATAAAACTTCGGGACGAATACCGTGAGGGCCATCGGTCATCCAAAATTCAGGAATACCCAGACGAGCCACTCCCGGCGAACAAAACTTGGATTGCGCGTGTGTCAATGCCACTTTCTCTTCGAGTGTCAGGCGCGATAAGGCGTCTTCCACCGGATCGCTTTGTTGTGCCTGGGCAAATGTAGGAAGCATCAACAGGGAGCAAGCAATATACTTAATCAGTTTCATATCGTTTTATTGTGCTTTTAAACTTAGTGAGCGGATATATTCTTTCTGAATGATACAGTTTTGTAACCGGCTGTTCTCTATAAATTCCATCAGGGCCGCTTTAGCCTCTTCCTGATCCGGACGAGCTTCGCGTATCTCCTGATAAGTACCCCGGGGAGCTTCCGAGAAAGCAACGATACGGTCCCAATTCTCAGGAGTTTTAATACCGGCGAAAGAGGACTCATCGATCTTTTTATAAGGCCAGAAGGTCCAGCCGATATTGTTTTCCTGCATGACGTGGCAGAAAGCATTTTGCCAGGCTGTCGTGTTGTGTCCGATCTCTCCCATGTACATGGGCAGGTTCACGCGGTCGCGGAAATCGATGATCTCCTGGATAGCGGCTTTTGTCGCTTCTCCGCCGTAACGGTGGCAGGTGTACATGATCTTATCGTCGAAGATGGAATCGGTGAACGGGCGGAAATTGCCGTTCCACTGGGCACCGCCCAGCAAGATGATATGGTTGGTATCCACTTCACGGATAGCGGCTGTAGCCCGTTTGTATAACGGTTCCAATTTGCCGTTTAGTTCTTCCATATTACTGAAATAGGGGGCGATAGGCTCGTTAATCAATTCGTAACCCAGGATTACGGGTTCATTCTTATAATACGTTGCGATCTTCTTCCAGATGTCGCAGAACTGTTGCTGGCTGGCTTCGCTTTCAAAGAGCCAGGGATAACCGTAGCTGTCGTCGATGTTATCGCCGGTCTGTCCGCCCGGTGCATCGTGCATATCGAGGATCAGGTATAACCCGGTCTCCCGACACCAGCTGACCACACTATCTATGCGGGCGAATCCATCCTGGTTGGAAGTCAGTCCCATATAATCTTCATCGGTGAAGAGTTTGTAATGGAAAGGTAGACGGATGGTGTTGGCTCCTGTCCCGGCAATGAACCGTACGTCGTCGCGGGTGATGTAATTGTCTTTGAAAGCCTTCCAGAACTCAGCGGTAAAGTCGGGGCCGACCATTTCACACAGCATTTGGTTGATACGTCCCGGTGAGTTCGTTTTGCTGAAGCCGAACATATAACCTTCGGGGTTCAGCCAGTTCCCGAGATTGGTTCCCTGGATGAAGAATTTCTGTCCTTTGGGAGTGACCAGGCCGGTACCGGAGATACGCATAAATGCTTCCGGGGGCATATCGGTCGTATCCGCACCTGCTGTACGGTTCATGCGTCCCTGCTGTTCCTGCGTCCTGCCGGCATCCGGTAAAGGATACCAGCAGAAGCAGGATCATTAAATATATATTCTTTTTCATATCTGTTATTCTACTGTGAATGTTGTTTGTAATCCTTCTGCACTGTTGGGGCCGACCCAGAGGTTGAACTCGCCCGGCTCTACTACTTTCTGCATATCTATGTTCCAGAATGCCAGTTCTTTGACCGGGAGAGAAAAGGTGACGGTTTTCTTTTCACCCTGCTTCAGGGAAACGCGTTGGAAACCTTTCAGTTCTTTGACCGGACGGGTAACAGAGCCGAAGATGTCCTGTACGTACAATTGTACTACTTCTGTTCCGTCGTATTTACCGGTGTTAGTCAGGTCGAAACTGATTTCCAGTGTTCCGTTGGCAGCCAACTTATCGGTTGGCAGTTGCAGGTTGTCGTATCCGAATGTGGTGGACGACAATCCGTAACCGAAGGGGAACAGAGGATCGAAACCGGCATCCATATAGAAAGAGGTACAGCCCAGTGAGGTCTGTCCGGCTTCCAGCGGAATAGCGTCGATCAGTGTTTCCTGGCGGGAAGCGGGGCGGCCTGTATTGTTATGGGCATAGTAAACGGGTATTTGTCCTACCATCTTCGGGAAGGTAACCGGCGTTTTACCGCTCGGAGCCACTTTACCGAAAAGCAGGTCGGCAATAGCCGGACCACCCATAGTTCCCGGATGGAAAGCGTAGAGAACGGCATCCGACTGGTTTACTTCCTGCTCGATCGTCAGCGGACGACCTGCCATGATAACCGTTACGAGGGGTTTCCCTGTCTTTGTCAGGGCGGTAATCAGTTCGCTTTGCGCTCCCTGCAGGTGTAAATCTGCTAAAGAATGGGCTTCCCCCGAGAGGATAGACTCTTCCCCGACGCATACCAGTACGGCGTCCGCACGTGTGGCGGCACTTACGGCTTTGGTGATATTGCCTGTGTTCTTGTCGCGGCTGTAACCTAATCCGGGTTCGTAGATAAACTGTACCTTGTCGCCATACATCTCTTTCAAGGCTGCCAGTACGGTTTGGGTATGTGCTTTTTCTCCGTCGAATACCCAGGTTCCCATCTGGTCGTGAGGGGCATCCGCCAACGGACCTACGACCGCAATGGTACGGATCTTATCGGTGAAAGGTAAGGTCTCCCGGTCGTTCTTTAACAGGATAACCGATTGCTCTGCTGCTTCTTTGGCTTTGGCGAGGTGTTCAGGTGCATATTTTACATGTTGGTCTGTGTTTACATAAGGATTATCGAACAGTCCCAGACGGAACTTAAGACGAAGGATGTTGCGTACCGCATTGTTGATAGCCGCTTCCGATATCTTCCCTTCTTTTACAAGTTCTTCCAGGTGGCGGATAAAGGTACCGCTGACCATTTCCATATCGATGCCGGCATCAACCGATTTCAAGGCAGCTTCCTTTTCGTCTTTGCAGAAGCCGTGGGAAATCATTTCGGCTGTCGAAGCCCAGTCGGTAACGACCATACCATCGTATTTCCATTCATCGCGCAATACATCTTTCAGGATAAAGCTATTCCCTGTCGAAGGAATACCGTCATTATCGTTGAAAGAGGTCATAAAGGTGGCACATCCGGCTTTTGCCGCCGCTTCGAACGGAGGAAAATAGACGTTACGTAGCTGGCGTTCGGGGATG
>OBYU01000375.1_pt1 | contig 15025 bp, 16 predicted proteins | sample 1501421 | NCBI WGS metagenome assembly OBYU01 (sample SAMEA2580207, study PRJEB22360) | human gut metagenome | biome: human gut; feature: human-associated habitat; material: faeces | place: Denmark | collected 2008/2010
CTGCTCTGTTCCGGCGGGGCGGTGGAGGCGCGCGTCGCGGCCATACGGCAGGGCTGCACCATCGTCACTGACACCCAGATGGCCTTCTCCGGGGTGAACAAGCGGGTGCTGGAGAAATTCGGCGGCCGGGCGGTGTGCTTCATGTCCGACCCGGACGTGGCCGCTGAGGCCAAGGCGCGGGGGGAGACCCGGGCCACCGTGTCCATGGAGCGGGCCGCCCGGCTGGAGGGGCCGCTGGTGCTGGCCATCGGCAACGCCCCTACCGCCCTGGTACGGGCCTGCGAGCTGATCGACGCGGGGGAGCTGAAGCCCGCCCTGGTCATCGGCGTGCCGGTGGGCTTCGTGAACGTGGTGGAGAGCAAGGAGCTGCTGCTCACCCTGGACGTGCCCCACATCGTGGCCCGGGGGCGGAAGGGCGGCAGCAACGTGGCCGCCGCCATCTGCAACGCCATGCTCTATCAGGCCAGCAACAACGCGCGGGAATAACGGGAGGGACGCACGATGACAGAGAGAGCGGTTCTGGCGGTGTCCTTCGGCACCAGCCACCGGGACACCCTGGAGAAAAACATCGCGGCCATTGAGGCCGCTCTGGCCGCGGCCTTCCCGGAGCGGACGGTGCGCCGGGCCTTTACCAGCGGCATGATCCTCCGCAAGCTGGCGGGGGAGGGCACCCACATCGACAACGTGCCCCAGGCGCTGGAGCGCCTGCTGGCCGAGGGCTGTACCGACGTGGTGGTGCAGCCCACCCACGTGATGAGCGGGGAGGAGTACCACAAGCTGCTGGCCCAGGCGGAGCCGTACCGCGCCCGCTTTGCCCACATGGCCTTCGGCCGCCCCCTGCTGACGGCGGCGGAGGACTACGCGGCCCTGGGCCGCGCCCTGATGGAGGCCCTGCCCGCCCAGCGGGCGGACACCGCCGTGCTCTATATGGGCCACGGCTCGGAGCATCAGGCCAATTCGGCCTATGCCCTGATGGAGTACACCTTCCACGATCTGGGGCGGAAGGACGTGGTGATCGGCACGGTGGAGGGATACCCCGGCTTCGGGGAGGCCCTGCGCCGTCTGAAGGAGCGGCCCCAGGTGCGGAGGGTGGAGCTGCGCCCCCTGATGACCGTGGCGGGGGATCACGCCAAGAACGATCTGGCGGGGGACGAGGAGGACTCCTGGCGGCGCCGTCTGGAGGCCGAGGGCTATGAGACGGCCTGCGTGCTCACCGGCTTGGGGGAGTACCCGGCGGTGCGGGCGCTGTTTGTGGAGCACGCCAGGCAGGCGGAACAGCTCCAGGCGGAAGCCTGTTGATATAGATCCGGGGGCCGGAAACGGGAAGACGGGTGCAAATCCCGCGCAGTCCCGCTGCCGTAAGAGAACAGTCGGTGCGCACGGGCCACTGGGGCGACCCGGGAAGGCGCGCAGCGGCGGAGACGCTCAAGCCGGAAAACCGTACCGGCTCCGAATTCACAGCCACCTACGAGCGATAGGAAAGGATGAAACACATGATGAATCAACGAAACACACGGCTTCTGCGCACGGCGGCGGTGCTCGTCGGCCTGCTGGGCGTGCTCACCATGAGCGCCTCGGCCATGCACATCGCCGAGGGCTACCTGCCGGTGGGCTGGGCCGCCGGCTGGGGCGTGGTATGCGTCCCCTTTGTGGTGGCGGGCTTCCTCTCCATCCAGAAGAAGGTCGCCCAGGCCCCCAAGGCCAAAATCCTGCTGGCCATGTGCGGAGCGTTCGCCTTTGTGCTCTCCGCGCTGAAAATCCCCTCCATAACCGGCTCCTGCTCCCACCCCACCGGCGTGGGGCTGGGCGCCATCCTGTTCGGGCCCATGACCATGGCGGTGCTGGGGCTGATCGTTTTGCTGTTCCAGGCCCTGTTGCTGGCCCATGGCGGCCTGACCACCCTGGGGGCCAACACCTTTTCCATGGCCATCGCCGGCCCCATCGTGTCCTGGGCGGTCTACAAGCTGCTGCGCAAGGCAAACGCCCCGGCGGCGGTGGCGGTCTTCGCCGCGGCCGCGCTGGGCGACCTGTTCACCTATGTGGTGACCTCGGTGCAGCTGGGCGTGGTCAACGGCGGCATTGGGAAATTCCTGATGGTGTTTGCCGTCACGCAGATCCCCCTGGCCATCGCCGAGGGCCTGCTGACCGTGGTGGTGTTCAACGTGCTGGAGAAGTACAGCCGGGAAGAGCTCCACGCCCTGTGCGTGCTGTAAGGAGGGAACCGGAATGAAAGTATGGCAGAAAAATCTGATCCTGATCGTGCTGGTGGTGCTGCTGGCGGCGCTGCCGCTGTGGCTGCTGCCCAACGCCGAGTTCGGCGGCGCGGACGGCCAGGCGGAGGAGGTGATCCTGGAGCTTCAGCCCGACTATGAGCCCTGGTTTGAGCCGATTCTGGAGCCGGCCAGCGGCGAGGTGGAGTCCCTCCTCTTCGCCCTCCAGGCCGCCATCGGCGCGGGTGTGGTGGGCTTCGTCCTGGGCCGCATCACCAAAAAGCCGGAGAAGAGGGAGCAGGGCTGATGGGAACCGACCGCTACGCCTATCAATCGCGGCTGCGGCGGATCTCCCCCATGCCGAAGCTGCTTCTGACCGGCTCGGCGCTGGTGCTCTGCCTGCTCTGCGACAGCGTAACGGTCGGCCTGGTCACCCTGCTGGGGATGTGGGGGCTGGTTACCGCCCTGGGCGGACTCAGCCCCCGCGTCTTCCTACGGTTTCTGTGCGTCCCGATGGCCTTTCTGGCCATCGGATGCGTGACGATCCTGATTAACAGCTACCCCCAGGGCGCGCCGGTGCTGCTGGCCGTGCCGGTGGGGGAGCGGCTGTGGGGCTTTGACCGGGCGGCGCTGCTCCGGGCCGGGCGCCTGTTCTGCAAGGCGGTGGGGGCGGTGGGGGCCATGTACTTCCTGGCACTGAATACCCCGGTGACCGATGTGACCATGGCGCTGGAGCGGCTGCACGTACCCCACCTGCTGGTGGAGCTGATGGAGCTGATCTACCGCTTTATCTTTGTCCTGACCGAGACCGCCTCCCGCATCCGCCTGGCTCAGGAGTCCCGGCTGGGCTATCAGGGGGTGCGCCGCTCCCTGTCCTCCCTGGGCACCCTGGCCTCCATGGTGTTTCTCCGGGCGTGGCGGAAGGCGGACCGGGTGTATACCGCCCTGGAGTCCCGCGGCTACAGCGGAAGCCTGGTCACCCTGTCCGGCGGCTATGCGCGGGGGGCGTGGCTCTACCCGCTGACGGCGGCGGTGGCGGCGGTTCAGCTGACGGCATGGTATCTCGAGAGGAGCGTGATGGGATGATGGAGGCCGCGATTGAGGCCAGAGAGCTGCGCTATACCTATGAGGACGGCACGGCGGCGCTGAAGGGCATCAACCTCCGGGCCGAACGGGGAAAGATCACGGGCATCCTGGGGGCCAACGGGGCGGGCAAGTCCACCCTGTTTCTGAACCTCAACGGCGTGCTCCAGCCGTCCGCCGGGGAGATCCTGCTGGACGGCGCGCCGGTGAGGCGGGAGCGGAAGGGCCTGACCGAGCTGCGCCGCCGGGTAGGCATCGTGTTCCAGGATCCGGACGACCAGCTCTTCTCCGCCGACGTGTACCGGGACATCTCCTTCGGCGCGGTCAACCTGGGCCTGCCCGAGGCGGAGGTGCGCCGCCGGGTGGAGGCCGCCATGGAGCGCACCGGGGTGTCCCACCTGCGGGACAAGCCCACCCACGCCCTCTCCTTCGGGCAGAAGAAGCGGGTGGCCATCGCCGGCGTGCTGGTCATGGAGCCGGAGGTGCTGATTCTGGACGAGCCCACCGCCGGGCTGGATCCCCAGGGGGTGAGCGCTCTGCTGGAGCTGCTGGCCAGCCTGCGGGACGGCCTGGGCATGACCATTCTCATGGCCACCCACGACATGGACGTGGTGCCCCTGTGCTGCGACTACGCCTATCTGCTGGGCGGGGGAAGCGTGCTGGCCCAGGGGACGCCGGAGGAGCTGTTTGCCCAGGCGGAGCTGCTGCGGGCCAACCACCTGCGCCTGCCCCGCATCGCCCACCTGATGGCGATTCTCCGCGACCGGGACGGCCTGGACGTGGCCCCGGTGGGCACCATTGGGGCGGCCCGGCGGGAGCTGCTGCGATTGTTGAAACAGGAGGAGTTATTGTGAAACGAGGCATTCTGTACGGCGTCGGAGTGGGCCCCGGCGATCCGGAACTGATCACCCGCAAGGCCCAGCGGATCATCGCCCAGGCGGCGGTGCTGGCGGTGCCCGACAAGGGCAGCGGGGAGAAGACCGCGCTGACCATCGCCGGCGAGCTGGCCGAGGGGAAGGAGATTCTCCTCTGCGACGCCCCCATGGTGCGGGACGAGGCCGCCCTGGACGCGGCCTATGAGGCCAACGCCGACCGGGTGTGCGCCCTGTTGGACGGGGGGAAGGACGTGGCCTTCCTCACCCTGGGCGATCCCACCGTCTACTCCACCTACCTCTACCTCCACCGCAAGGTGACGGCCCGGGGGTATGAGGCGGAGATCATCCCCGGCGTACCCTCCTTCTGCGCGGTGGCGGCCCGGCTGGGCAGCGCCCTGTGCGAGAAATCGGAGCGGCTGCTCATTGTCCCCGCCTCCCACAAGGACGTGGACGACTGCCTGGACGTGGACGCCAACCTGGTGTTCATGAAGGCGGGCCGGGAGATCGGCGCGCTGAAGGAGAAGCTGGCGGAGAAGGGCCTGCTGGAGCGGGCGTCCATGGTGGCCAACTGCGGCATGGAGGGGGAGGCGGTCTACCCCCGCTTCGCCGAGCTGACCGATGGCAGCGGCTACTTCTCCGTGGTGCTGGTGAAGAAGGGGGAAGAGGCTTGAACATCCGTATGACCGGCCTGGACTGGCGGAAGGCCCCCATCGGTCTGCGGGAAGCCCTCTCCTTCACCCGGAGCCGGGTGGTGGAGCTGGACCGGCTGCTCCGGGCGGCGGAGGGGGTGGAGGGCTGCGTGCTCCTGTCCACCTGCAACCGCACGGAGCTCTACCTCTCCTGCGCCTCCGGGGCGGAGCCGGAGCCGGGGGCGCTGCTGTGCGCGGCGGCGGGGCTGCCCTACGCCCCCTTCGCCGGGGCCTTCGTCACCCGCACGGGGGAGGAGGCCGCCCGGCACCTGATGGAGGTGGCCGGCGGCCTGCGCTCCCAGATCTGGGGGGAGGATCAGATCCTCACCCAGGTGAAGGGGGCGGCGGCCGCCGCCCGGGAGGCCGGCACGGCAGACGGGGTGCTGGAGATCCTGTTCCGCAACGCCGCCGCCGCAGGCAAGGAGATCAAGACCAAGGTGCCCCTCACCGGAGTGCCCCGCTCCGCGGCCCAGAGCGCGGTGGAGCGGCTGGCGCGGGACGCAGGGGGCCTGGAGGGCAAGCGGGCCCTGGTCATCGGCAACGGGGAGATGGGCCGCCTGTCCGCCGCTCTGCTCCACCGGCTGGGGGGGGCCGGCACCCGCACCCCGCGCGCCCGCCGGGCACCTCCGCCGTCACCGTCACCCTGCGTACCTACCGCCACGGGGAGACCGTGGTGCCCGCCGGGTGCGCCGTGGCCCCCTATGAGGAGCGCTACGCCGCCATGAAGGGGGTGGACCTGCTCCTCTCCGCCACCACCAGCCCCCACTACACTATCTCCGCCCGGGAGCTGGCGGCGGTGGAGGATCACCCCCGCCTGCTGGCCGACCTGGCTATCCCCCGGGACATCGAGCCCGCCGTGGGGGAGCTGCCCGGCGTGACCCTCTACAACGTGGACTCCCTAGGGGTGGACACACGGCGGGAGGTGCCCGCCGCCGCCGCGGAGATCGTGGAGCGGCACCTGGAGCAGATGGCCCAGTGGGAGAACTACCGCTCCTGCCTGCCCGGCCTGGAGCGGGTGAAGCAGGCGGTGGCCGCCCGGGTACTGTCCACCGATCTGGACGGCCCGGAGGCCAGGGGCCTGGTGGAGCTGGCCGTGGGGCGGGCGGTGGACCTCCTCTCCGGCGCGCTCAAGGAGAACCTGACGCCGGAGGAGCTGGAGCGCTGCGCCCGCAAGATCGAGGTACATACCGCCGCCAAACCCAGGTGGCCCCTGCCGGAGCAGCGGCCCCTCCGCTTCCCACTGTTCGTCAATCTGGCCGGGGAGAAGGCGGTGGTCGTGGGCGGCGGGGCGGTCGCCTGCCGCCGGGCGGAGGTGCTCTCCCGCTTTGGCGCGGAGGTGACGGTAATCGCCCCCCGTTGTAAGAACCCGCCCCAGGGCATACAGTGGGAGGGGCGGCCCTATGCCCCCGGCGATCTGGCCGGGGCCGCTCTGGCGGTGGCCGCCACCGACGACCGCGCCGTCAACCGGGCGGTGGGGGAGGAGGCCCGCGCGCTGGGGATTCCGGTCAGCGTGGCCGACTGCCCGGAGGAGTGCACCTTCTTTTTCCCCGCCGTCTGTACCGGCGAGAATCTGGTGGCCGGGGTCATCGGCCGGGGCGACGACCACGCCCGCACCGCCCGGGCGGCCCGGGCCATCCGCAGCGCATTGGAGGGATTGGAATGAAGACCATACGTGTCGGCAGCCGGGAGAGCCGGCTGGCGGTGGTGCAGTCTGAGCTGGTGATGGACGCCATCCGCGCCGCCCACCCGGAGGTGGGGCTGGAGCTGGTGACCATGAAGACCACCGGCGACAAGATACTGGACCGCACTCTGGACAAGGTGGGAGGCAAGGGCCTCTTTGTCAAGGAGCTGGACGCCGCCCTGCTGGATGGCCGGGTGGATCTGACCGTCCACAGCTGCAAGGACCTCCCCATGGAGGAGGATCCCCGCATCCCCCTGGCGGGCTTCTCCCGCCGGGAGGACCCCCGGGACGTGCTGGTGCTGCCCCAGGGGGCGGAGGAGCTGGACCCCTCCAGGCCCATCGGCTGCGCCTCCGCCCGGCGGGCGGTGCAGCTGCGGGCGCTGTTTCCCGGCGTGGCGGTGGCCCCGGTGCGGGGCAACGTGCTCACCCGCCTGCGCAAGCTGGACGAGGGGCAGTTCTCCGCCTTGGTGCTGGCCGCCGCCGGCCTCAAGCGGCTGGGGCTGGAGGAGCGCATCACCCGGTACTTCACGGTGGAGGAGCTGCTCCCCGCGGCGGGTCAGGGCATTTTGGCCCTCCAGACCCGGGCGGGGGAGGAGCTGTCCTGCCTGGACGGCGTACTGGACGCCGACGGAACCGACTGCGCCCGGGCCGAGCGTGCCTTTGTCCGCGCCCTGGACGGGGGCTGCTCCGCCCCCATTGCGGCCCACGCCCGGCTGGAGGGCGATACCGTGACCATAGACGGACTGTATGTAACCGACGCGGGCGAAGTGCGGCGGGGGCGGCTCAGCGGCCCCCGCGCCCAGGGGGAGGCCCTGGGTGAGGCGCTGGCCCGCAGGCTGAAGGAGGGCGGAACATGCCTGGAAAAGTGACACTGGTGGGCGCCGGCCCCGGCGATCCCGGCCTGCTGACCCGCAAGGGGCTGGAGGCCCTGGAGAGGGCCGATGTGGTGGTGTACGACCGCCTGGTCAGCCCCGCCATTCTGGCCCTTATGCCCGAGGGGGCGGTGAAGATCAACGTGGGCAAAGAGGCGTCCCGCCACCCCGTGCCCCAGGAGCAGATCAACCGGATTCTGCTGGAGCAGGCCCAGCAGGGCCACAACGTGGTGCGCCTCAAGGGGGGCGACCCCTTCCTGTTCGGTCGGGGAGGGGAGGAGCTGGAGCTGCTGGCGGAGCACCGCATCCCCTTCGAGGAGGTACCCGGCATCACCTCCGCCATCGCGGCCCCGGCCTACGGCGGCATCCCGGTGACCCACCGGGACTGCTGCTCCTCCCTGCACATCGTCACCGGACACCAGCGGGCGGGGAAGGAGCTGGCCATCGACTTCGAGGCCCTGGTGCGCACCGGGGGCACCCTGGTCTTCCTCATGGGCGTGTCCGCCCTGCCCACCATCTGCGCCGGGCTGCTGGACGCGGGCATGGCTCCGGACACCCCCGCCGCCGTGGTGGAGCGGGGCACCACCCCTGCCCAGCGGCGGGTGAGCGGGATGCCGGCGGGGGCGCGCCGCCCCCCCCCCCCCCCCCCCCGCCGTCATTGTGGTGGGGGGCGTGTGCGCCCTGGCCGACCAGTTCGACTGGTTCGACCACCTCCCCCTCAAGGGGAGGCGCGTGGTGGTCACCCGGCCCCGGGAGCGGGCCGGCACCCTGTCGGCCCGCCTGCGGGCGCTGGGGGCCGACGTGTGGGAGTACCCCTGCATCGCCACCGTGCCCATCGCCCCCTGCCCCGCCGTGGACGGAGTGCTGGAGCGGCTGGCCGGCTATGAGTGGCTGGGCCCCCTGGCCCTCACCAGCCCCGCCGGAGTGGACGCGGTGTGGGCCTGCCTGGAGGGGAAGGGCCTGGACGCCCGCGCCCTGGGCGGCCTGAAGCTGGCCGCCATCGGCCCCGGCACCGCCAAGGCCCTGGCCGGACACGGACTGCGGGCCGACTACGTGCCCGAGGTCTACGACGCGGCCCACCTGGGGGCTGGCCTGCCCGCCCGGGGCCGGGTGCTCATTCTCCGGGCGGAGGAGGGCTCCCCTGCCTTGACAGAGGCCCTGAAGGGGCGTAACATTGGGTATGACGACGTGGCCTGCTACCGCACCGTGTACGAGAACCCCCGCTCCGACGAGCTGCGGGCGGCGGTGGAGTCCGGCGCGGCGGGGATCGTCACCTTCACCAGCGCCTCCACGGTCAAGGGGTTTGTCGCCTCCGTGGGGGAGGACGCGGACTTCTCCCGCGTGGTGGGGGCCTGCATCGGGGCGCAGACCGCCGCCGAGGCCCGGAAGCACGGCATCCCCGTAGCGGTGGCCCGGGAGGCCACCATGGACGCCCTGGTGGAATTGATTACCGCCCTGCGGGATTGAGAAAGGAAGCACATATATGGAACTCATTCAACGCCCCCGCCGCCTGCGGGGAAGCGACGCGGTGCGCCGCCTGTGCCGGGAGACCCGCCTGTCCCCCGACAGCCTGATCTACCCCATCTTCGTGGACGAGACCCTCAGCGGCAAGCGGCCCATCGAGGCCCTGCCCGGCCAGTTCCACTACGGCCTGGACGCGGTGTGCGAGGCGGTGTCCGACTGCCTGGCCGCCGGGGTGACCCACTGCATCCTCTTCGGCCTGCCCCGTGAGAAGGACGCCGTGGGCTCCTCCGCCTGGGCAAAGCACGGCGTGGTGCAGGAGGCCATCCGGGCCATCAAGGCCAAATACCCGGATTTCTATGTCATTACCGACGTGTGCATGTGCGAGTACACCGACCACGGCCACTGCGGCATCCTCTGCGGCCAGAGCGTGGACAACGACAAGACCCTGGAGGTGCTGGCCAAGACCGCCCTGTCCCATGTGGAGGCGGGGGCGGACATGGTGGCCCCCTCCGACATGATGGACGGCCGGGTGGCCGCCATCCGGGCCGTCCTGGACGAGCACGGCTATGAGACCACCCCCATCATGGCCTACTCCGCCAAGTACGCCTCCGCGTTCTACGGCCCCTTCCGGGCGGCGGCCGGCTCCGCCCCCTCCTTCGGCGACCGGAAGGGGTACCAGATGGACCCCCACAACCGCAAGGAGGCCCTCAAGGAGTGCGCCCTGGACGAGGCGGAAGGGGCGGATATCCTCATGGTCAAGCCCGCCCTGAGCTATCTGGACGTGATCCGCGAGTGCTCCGACGCCTTTGATCTGCCCATGTGCGCCTACTCCGTCTCCGGCGAGTACGCCATGATCAAGGCAGCCGGGGCGGCAGGGCTGGTGGACGAGTACCGCATCATGTGCGAGAGCGCCCTGTCCGTGTTCCGGGCCGGGGCCAATATGCTCATCACCTACTACGCCAAGGAGCTGGCCCAGGCCATACAGAAGGGGGACATCGGCTGATGGATATCTCGGAACAGCTCTTTGAGCGGGCCAAGCGGGTGCTCCCCGGCGGGGTCAACTCCCCAGTGCGGGCCTACCGGGCCGTGGGCATGGCCCCCCGCTTCATCACGCGGGCCGACGGGGCCTATATCTACGACGAGGACGGGAAGCGGTACATCGACTACGTCTGCTCCTGGGGCCCCATGATCCTGGGCCACAACCACCCGGTGATCCGGGAGGCGGTGGAGCGGGCGGTAAAGGACGGCCTCTCCTTCGGCGCCCCCACCCGCCGGGAGGTGGAGATTGCCGAGTTGATGATCGGCATGGTGCCCAACATTGAGATGGTGCGCATGGTGAATTCCGGCACAGAGGCGGTCATGTCCGCCCTCCGGCTGGCCCGGGGGGCCACCGGCCGGGACAAGCTCATTAAGTTCGAGGGCTGCTACCACGGCCACTCCGACTGTATGCTGGTCAACGCCGGCTCCTCCGCTCTGGCGGGGGGCCACCCCAGCAGCGCCGGCGTGCCGGTGGGGGCGGCCAGGGACACCCTCACCGCCCAGTTCAACGATCTGGCCAGCGTGGAGGCCCTGCTGGAGCAGAACCCCGGCCAGGTGGCGGCGGTGATCGTGGAGCCGGTGGCCGCCAACATGGGCGTGGTGGGCCCCGCCCCCGGCTTCCTGGAGGGCCTGCGGGCCCTGTGCGACAAGCACGGCGCCCTGCTGATCTTCGACGAGGTGATCACCGGCTTCCGCCTGGCCCCCGGCGGCGCCCAGGCGTACTTCGGCGTGCGGGCCGATCTGGTCACCTTCGGCAAGATCATCGGCGGCGGAATGCCGGTGGGCGCCTACTGTGGCAGCCGGGCGCTGCTGGAGCAGGTGGCCCCCTGCGGCCCGGTGTACCAGGCGGGCACCCTCAGCGGCAACCCGGTGGCCATGGCCGCCGGCCTGGCCCAGCTCACCTACCTGCGGGAGCATCCCGAGGTGTACGAGCACATCAACGCCAGGGGCGCGGCTCTGGCGGAGGGCCTGCGGGGACTGGTGAAGCGCACCGGCGCGCCGGTGGTCATCAACCAGCTCGGCTCCCTGCTGGCCCCCTTCTTCACCCCCACGGCGGTGACCCCCTTCACCGACGCCAAGGGCAGCGACGTGGCCAAGTACGCCCGCTACTTCCAGGGGATGCTGGAGCGGGGCGTGGCGCTGGCCCCCGCCCAGTTCGAGGCCATGTTCGTCTCCGAGGCCCACACCCAGGCGGAGCTGGACGCCACCCTGGCCGCGGCGGAGGCCGTGTTCCAGACGCTCTGAGCCAAAACCAAAGCGGCCCCCGGAACCATTTGGGTTCCGGGGGCCGTTCTGCGTTCAGCCTTCGATTTTGTCCACCCGCCGCTGGTGGCGGTGATTTCCCCCCCCGCCGCTGTGGGCGGCCGCCCTCAAACGGGGTGTTGAGGAAGGCGTCCACAATGCAGTCGGCCATATTGTTCCCGATGAGTCCGCCGCCCATGGCCAGCATGTTGGCGTCGTTGTGCCGCCGGGTCATCTCGGCGGAGAGGGGCTCGCTGCACAGGGCGCAGCGGATGCCCTTCACCTTGTTGGCAGAGATGGAGATGCCGATGCCAGTGGTGCAGATAACGATACCCCGGTCGCACGCGCCGGAGGCCACCGCCTCTGCAGCCGCCCGGCCGAAGTCGGGGTAGTCGCAGCTCTCTGCGGTGTAGCAGCCGAAGTCCTGATACTCCAGGCCGCGGGCGTCCAGGTACTCCATGACGTGGCGCTTGAGGGCGAGCCCTCCGTGGTCGGAACCCAATGCGATCATATATATTTCCTCCTTATCCGAGTGTGTGGAACACGGGCTGGTGCTTTTCATAGGTGCAGACGCGGCGGAAGCCGCACTCCCGCAGCAGCGCGCAGGCGGCCCGGACGCCCTTGCCCACGTCCGCCGGGGTGTGGGCGTCAGAGCCGACGGTGACGATCTCGCCGCCGCAGTCCCGGTAGAGGGCCAGGATGGGCCGCCACTCCTCCAGGGTGCGCCCCCGGCAGGTGTTGACCTCCATGCCCCTGCCCTTCTCCACAGCCGTGCGCAGGATGGCCCGGATGGCGTCCTGGTAGCGGTTCAGGGTGACGGGGGCCTGCATATAGCGCAGGGGGTAGATGAGGTGGGCCAGCACGTCGTAAAAATCCGTGGCGGCCAGCAGAGCCAGGGAGGCAAAGTAGTCGTCCAGGGCATCATAGCAGGCCTGGACGGTGGAGAAATCCAGGAAGAACAGGTCGGTGCCGCCCCTTTCCGGCGAGAGGTTGTGGACCGAGCCCAGGATGAAGTCGGCCTCCGGGCGGGCACAGATGGCCGCAGCGGCGGCCGGATTCAGATGGGGCATGCCCAGCTCCAGGCCCAGCTTGAGGGTGAGACGCTCCCCGGCGGCGGGGAGGGCCTGCTGATGCTGGGCCACGGCGGGGGCCCAGTCGTAGCCCTCCGCCGGAACCCCATTTTCGTCGAGGAAGTCGAAGTGGTCGGTGACGCACAGCTCGTCCAGGCCCGCGTCTGCCGCCGCCTCCGCCAGCTCGGACAGGGGGGCGTGGGCATCAAAGGAGAGCCGGCTGTGGGTGTGATAGTCGGACAGATACATACAAATTACCTCACAAGTGCCGCTGGGCGGGGGATTAGAAGGGCCAGGAGGGGAGCCACCGCAGCAGGCAGGTCCCATACCAGGAGGGGATCTGGATGCCCACCAGCACGGGATAGAACAGGGCGTAGAGGGCCGCGGCCCCCGCCGTGACGGCGTACATGGCGGGCTTCCAGGCGATGAGCTCCTCCTGCTCGGACAGGCTGTAAAACACATAGCACAGGGCCAGAATGAGAAACAGCACCGAGGGGAAGTAGTGATAGGCGAAGGTGATGCGGCCGATGAAGAACCAGGGCACCAGCTGGGCCAGGTAGCCGATGACGATGAACAGGGCCTTGGCACACCGCCGCCGCACCGCCTGCGCGGCGCAGGCGAGGACGGCCAGCAGGCCGCCCCAACACACCACCGGGTTGACAAAGGCGGCGAAGCGGGTGGTGTACCCCGGCACCGAGTTGTCCATATAGTAGAGGATGGGCCGGATGTCAAAGAGCCACTGATACCAGCGGGAGGAGTAGGGGTGGGTGTCGGTGACGCCGCTGTGGTAGGAGAGCATATACTTCTGGTTTTCCCACATGGCGCCGACGAGGCCCGTGAGGCTGCTGTCTCCCTCCGCCCAGGCGTAGGGGAGATAGGACAGGGTATAGATGGCCGCCGGGATCAGGGCGAACACCAGCACCGAGAAGGCGAGAATCTGGAAGGCCCACTTCAGCCGCCCGGGCTGCCGCGCCCCCGTCTCCCCGTCCGCCGGCCAGTCCCGCAGCTTTTGGTACAGGCCGATGAAGTAGAGTACCACCAGCCCGGTGCAGCCGTAGATCACCGTCCACTTGGAGGCCGCGCCGATGCCCCAGAACAGCCCCGACAGGAACAGGGGCAGGGCGCATTTGCGGAAGGGGGCGCCCGCCGGGAGGGTGAGGTAGCGGTACATGAAATAATACATCAGAAGGATGAAGAAGAAGGCGTAGGTGTCGATGGTGGCAAGCCGGGTCTGGGTCAGGTGCATGAAGTCGGCGGCCAGCAGCACGGTGCCGCAGGTGGCGATGGAGGTGCGGCCGAACAGGTTCTTGAGGAACACATACAGCAGGGGGAGCATCCCCACGCCGAACAGGGTGCCCATGAACCGCCAGCCGAAGGGGGTCATGCCGAACAGGCGGATACCGACGCCCATGATCAGCTTGCCCAGGGGCGGGTGGGAGATCTCATAAGGTTCAATGCCCCGGATGTGCTCCCAGGCGGTGCGGGGGTGGTAGATCTCGTCAAAGTAGGCCGAGTCGTAATAGGTGGTCTTTTCGGGTACCGTCTCCTGCTCGTCGAAGAGGGGGCTGGCCGAGGCGGACAGATTCACCCGGTTCCCCTCCAGGTCGAACAGGGCCACCTCGCCCAGCTCCAGCAGGCCCTTATTGGCCTGGCCGGTGATGCGCAGGTATCGGATATACTGGGGGTTTTCGAAGGTGAGTTCATTCCACTTGAAGAGCTGATTGTAGTTCTGGGTCATGGCGTAGCTCTCGCCGTAGCCCTCCGGGTCGGCCCAGTAGTAAACGGTCTCCTCACTGCCCGTTTCATCGGTCTCCGTCCGGCTCCAGAGGGTGAGCCACTGGGTGCCGTCGGCGGAGATCTCCACCTGGTATTTGCCGGTGCCCAGGTTGGGGTAGTACCACAGCCTGGACACCTGGACGCTCTCCGGCAGGGAGAAGGTGGCCGATTCCCCGTCCCCGAAGTCCCAGGCGCTCTGGGGCGCCTGGAGGGAGCCCAAGTGGGCGAAGGCGGTGACGGCGTAAATACAGGTGATGAGCAGGATGGGAATGGCATCCCGGCGCGCCAGGGGATGGCACCGCCCGGCAAAGGTGAAGCGGCGCTTCGGCTGCGGCGCGGGGGCGAGCTGCTGGGCCAGGGGAGAGCGCTGGGTGCGCCAGTACCAGCAGAAGAAGCCCAGCAGCGCCAGCAGGGTGAGGACGGGAAAGAGTATGACAATATAACGAATGGGGCCCACGGGGGCGGTCACCTCCAACGACAGAAATAGACTAGAGGACGGGCAGTTGCCCGTCCTCTAGTTTATTTCTTTTTCTTCTTTTTGTCAAAGAAAGATTTTACGCCCTCCATGGGACCGGGTGAAAGCTCGCCCATGGCTTCGCCATAGGCACGCAGCGCCTCCTTCTGTTCGTGGGTCAGGCCGGTGGGCACCTGTACGTTCACGGTGACGTACTGGTCGCCCCGGCCCCGGCCGTTGACGCTGGGGATGCCCTTACCCCGCAGGCGGAAGGTGGTGCCGGGCTGGGTGCCCGCCGGCAGGCTCCACTTCACCTTGCCGTCGATGGTGGGAATCTCCAGCTCCGCGCCCAGTGTGGCCTGAAGGAAGGTGACGGGGTGCTCCAGATAGACCGACGTGCCGTCCCGCTTGAAGAATTCGTGGGGGCGGACGGTGACGCTGATGAGCAGATCGCCCGCCGGGCCGCCGTTTTTGCCCGCGCCGCCCTGTCCCCGGAGGGAGACCGCCTGGCCGTTGTCGATGCCGGCGGGGATGGAGACGGTGAGCTTGCGCCGAGGGGGGGAGGAGGCGG
>OBYU01000377.1_pt1 | contig 14850 bp, 21 predicted proteins | sample 1501421 | NCBI WGS metagenome assembly OBYU01 (sample SAMEA2580207, study PRJEB22360) | human gut metagenome | biome: human gut; feature: human-associated habitat; material: faeces | place: Denmark | collected 2008/2010
GTGTCCGGAACACCACAAAAAACTCATCGGTCGGGGAGCGCCGCACGGCAAGGGGCGGGACCACCCGTCCCGACGAGTGCAGCCATTTGCAGTGCATATCCAAAATAAAAGTCAGCAGAACTTACTTTGTTATTGAAGATCTACTGACTTTCTAAAATAGTTATGTTATTTTTTCTTCTTTCCAAACAATTCCGAATGACTGCCAAGCCTAACCAGCTTTACGACTTCATCATCGATCCATATCAAAAGAAAATCATTTTCTACGTGACATTCCATGTGACCTGCATAATCACCTGAAAGCATATGAGGTTTAAACTCTTTTGGAACGTCCTCACAACGTTCCAAGTATCCTACAATATCATAAAGCTTTTCAAGTTTGGTTTTATCATTCCTGTATCGTTTCAGGTCTTTCCGGAACTGACCACCAGTCTTAACTTCTCTCATTCACTACAGGATTTTATAAAGTTCTCGAAGCTGCTTGTATCAACTTTCTTCAGGTTTTTCCCAGCACGAGCTTCTTCTATAGCCGCTTTGGTCTCTTCGTTTGGCTCTGTGTACATGGCATCCATAAGAAGACATTCCACAAAGTTGTTTAAGCTCCGATGTTCACGTTTGGCAGCACTCTTCAGCATGTCCAGAAGGTTGCTGTCAAGTCTGAATGCAGTTAGTTTTTTTATTGTCACTTCCATACTGTTATACTTTTTATCGCAAATGTATAACAATGTATATCAAAAGCAAAGAAAATAAACATAAAATTACCAATATACACACTTTTTAACGCGCCAGAAAATTTGCCTACCTAAACCCACCTAACTCCCTAAAGGGAGGGCTCTCTTTTTCTCCTTCTTTGTGCGGTTTTCCACATGGACAAGCAAGGTCACTTTCATCCTAAAATCCGCTTTCTTGTTAGAATGTCTTTGCAGAATATCTTGTACAAACGTGTTTTTAGCATTGTAAAAGGCTGATTTTAGGTGTTTTATAAATGGTAAAAAGGGATAAAAGATACTCAAATTACTAAATAAAAGGGATAAAAGATACTCAAATTACTAAAATTACCCCCTATAAAAGATACTCAAATTACTAAACATACCGATAAAAAATACCATTTCTTTTTGCATGTTACTTTTTATTGTCTATATTTGCAAAGTACCCCCTAAAAATCAAGAATATGGTAAAAGGAAAAGACTTGGTGCCGTTCATACCTCCTACAGAAGAAGAAATAATGCTCATTCAGCCTAATAATGTAACTTTTGGGCAGTACAATATTTCTGAATGGCAAGAAAACTTGCTTACTCTTATCAGTGACAAGATACAAAAGCACATGACAAGAGAAGAAGAACTGCCACGTGACTTATTTAATCAGCCTTATGTTACTATCAGATGCGATGAAGCTGGAGGAAGAAACAATAAAACAAAGGTCTTAAAAGAAGCTCTGGACTTGACAAAAAAGAATTTTTCCTTCCGCTGGGTTCATCCCAAAATACACAAGACAATAGAAACAGTTGGCGCAATCATCACAACGATACACAACATAAAGGGGACTAACCAGGTAATGCTTAATATAAACCCTTGGGCTATTCCGTTCTTGATTTATTATGGCGTAGGTGTCGGAGGAACAAGATATTCCAAAGGGCTTGCGCTTGGGCTTCGTGGTAACTACACAAAAAGGCTGTATAAAATAATTTGCAGCCAAAGAGATAGAAAACAGTATTACTACCCGATCCTTCAGCTAAGAAAAGATCTGGAGATACCTGAAGTCTATTCTAATGCCCAGATAGACCAAAAGATTCTGCGTCCAGCGAAGGAACGCATCAAGGAAAGCGGTTCTGATGTATGGTTTGACTATCAACTGATTTGCAAATATCCAATTAAGGGAAGAAAGCCCAAAGCTGATACAGTTGTATTCAATATAAACACTCTGCATCCACGAGAGGAAGGAGGGGAACAGTACGAACAATATTCATTTGTTTACAGGTGGATCAGTAATGCAATGGATAACCCTACAAATAATAAAGCAGTAAAGGCTGTAGATAAAATAGCAGAACTCGGGAGGCTTAAGAATGTGTATGAAAGGTGCTGTTATTACGATGACAGAGTATGTACAGGAGAAATGACAAGAAAGCACGCTGAAAATGCACTGCTTAAAATGTTAAGAGAAGAGTTCGGTATAAAATAATTTGATTCTGTCACACAATCAAAAAAATTAAGATATGAAGGAAGGAGATTTGATTTTGGTATCTGCTGAAGCCACAGGCTTAGGGAAGCCAATGGAAGCCGTTATAGACAAGATTGAAACATTCATGGGACAAACCCTTGTAACGGTCACTTACACGCAACCAGACGACTTATCCGGCTTCGGTGGTTGTTTTGTAGATATACATATAACAAAGCTATAATATATTTTTTGTAGAATATGTATATTACTAAATATATTCTTTATATTTTTGCACATAAACCATTGATATGCAAGAAAAAACAAATATACAAACATCAACTTTAAGAGTACCGAAAAGCATACTTGAGGAAATAAAAATATATTGCCGAAAAGCCGGAAAGCCTGTCGGTGAATGGGTTGAAACAGCCTGGAAATTCATAGAGAAGAATGACTTCGACATCTATGATAAGGAAACAACACCATTTCTCCCTGTACCTCCAGACATCGAGAAGGAAAGAAACCAGGTAGAAGCCCTTTGTATGCTTATGAGCGAGTTTATAACAGCACAGAAGCAGATACAACTTCCGGCTCCAGAGCTTATCGCAAAGGCAGCTGAAGAAAAGGTGCGTGCTGAAATGAAGTCTGAAGAACAGGCTAAAGAGCTCCAGCTCCTTCAGGAAGAAAACGACCGATTGCGTAACGAAATCAAAGTCCTTCAGGAATATAAGGAAAAAGCACACCGGGAACTATGCCGGGTGCGTGATGAACAGAAAACAATAGGGAAAATAAAAGTAAATACAGAACTATAAAATCAAAGTGTATTGGACTGAAAAAAGTTGACCCAATAAGAATGTTATGATAGAGTACAAGACACAGAAAAAAGAACGTTATTATTCAGAAGTAATTCGTCTTTATACCGAATTCGGTTATAGTATTGGACATATCTCCCGAATATTCTCACTCAGTTATGGTACTGTTAAGCGTTGGTTGTCTATCTTTGCAGAAGAAAACAAAGATAAAGAATCCGCCATGAAGACAAAGTCATCTACCCCTCAGAACCATATTGATGCGAATGAGGAGATAAAAGCTTTAAAAGCACAAATCTCCCGTTTGGAAAAGGAACTTGATAATGCCCAGATTAAAGTCGAGTTGTATAATGAAATGATAAATGTAGCAGAACGCCACTTTAATATTCGTATCCGAAAAAAATCTGGCGCCAAGTAGTACTTGATCTGCGCACAAAGGATGTTCACAGATATCATGTCGGACATCTTTGTGAACTACTTGGCGTAACAAAGCAGGCTTATTACAAGTACGATGAAAAGAAAGTTCTAAATAAGATTGCAGAGGAAGAGTTTGTCATTCAGTTTGTTTCTGGTGCAAGAGAGCATGATCCCTGTCTTGGTGGAAAGAAGCTATGGCATATGTACCGTAAAGATTTTGACGGTAATAATCCTGTCGGCCGTGACCGCTTTGAGGATATTCTGGACAAGTATAATCTCAAGCTCCGCAAGAAAAAGCGCAAACCGAGAACTACGGATTCACGTCACGGGCTTCCTACGTATCCAAATCAGGCAAAGTCATATATACCGACTCAGGTTAACAGACTTTGGGTCAGTGATATAACTTACATACCCATACATGTCAATGAAAGCAAGCATATATTCTGTTATCTGTCATTGATACTGGACGCATACAGTAAGGAGATTGTAGGATGGGCTGTCGGTGAAACACTTGAAACCAGTCATTGTATTCATGCATTGCGTATGGCTCTTGGGCGTGTGGATGATACTTCCGGAAAAGAACTCATTCATCACTCTGACAGGGGATGTCAATATGCCAGTAAGGAATATACATCCCTACTGAAAGAGTATGGTATAACTATCAGTATGACGGAAAATGGAAATCCCAAAGATAATGCACAGGCCGAAAGGATTAATAATACAATGAAGAATGAACTGCTTAAGGGTAAGGTGTTTTATGATATCAAGGAGGTCACAAAGGCTGTGGAGAAAGCTGTGCTTTTCTATAATACCGCACGACCTCACATGAGTATCAATATGATGACGCCCCAGGAGGCAGCCACTCATACAGGCGAAATAAAGAAAGGATGGACCAGTTATAGAGATATTGCAATAAAAAATCTACAAACAGAGAACATCATTTTAAATAAATGCCTATCTTTGGGAGCATAAGTTGTTCTATAAAGTATCGATGACAACTCTACTGAGTTTGTCATTTCCTCATAGTAATAGGAAGCTTTATGGCAACAAACTATAGGGATAAAATAAAGAAGTCAACAGACTTCAGGTTTAACGTAAAAATAGTCAACCTTTTTTAGGCTAAGACATTATGAGATTACGAAGGAAGTCAATGGCTTTTGTCCGATTAAATGGTTTACGGTCGAAGACCTTTTCCTGTTGGTCGTAGATACTGCCGAAACTGCAATTAAAGACCTTTTCAAAAGCATCTGCAATTTGAATCAAGTGTGCGGGCTTTCCGTTCCGTTGAAACACCTGCTTTGTCAAAAACAGAGCAATCACTATTTCTGCTAAAGCAATAATCCCCAAGCCTTTCGACTTGGGGATTATATGCAGGTCGGATTTGAATGTAGGTTCGCCTGCTTGTCGGAACTGTTCGGGATGCCGAATTTTAAGACATAGAAGCTCCTGTTCGGAGTTGATGAAAGCGATTGCCTTTTGAATATATGCTTTTTTCAAGGCATTTTTCCCCCTGCCCGTAAAGAGGTGCTGACCCTGACGAATCCAACTCGATGCGGGTAAGATTCAATCTCCGAATGGATTTTTCATAATCCGGTTCGGACTGACTGAGGGTTCCGACTTGCACTACAAAATCTACATAGGCATTCTGCATTTCTTCGTTTGCAACTACTGAAGTATCAGATAACAGACTGACAAACTTCGTTTTAAAAATTTCATTCATAAGCATAAAATTTAATTGTGATTATTGATTCAGACCGAAGTCCGGTTCTATGCTGTATGATGTTTTTTAGGAATTTACACGCAATGCCAATAGCTTAATAGATAAGGATTATTTTTCTTTTATAGGAATCCATATTTCACTATATGCAAAGTCTTTTTTTAACTCATCCATTTTTGTAAAAGAGAACGAGGGTTTGTCAATCAGTTCGTAATTGGATGACAGAAGCCATTCTGAGTAAATTCTTGCCCAAGTCTGCTGCAAAGTTGAAGGAAATAAACCCTCGTTTGGGAATACTGCCCACAAACCTGCTTCAACGGGTAATTTTTCTAATTGCTTACTCATTTCCCTAGTAGACATCACGCCAATCATATGGGTTAAATCACCCTCTTCTTTCATAAACTTTGCATCGGCATCATAAGAAATATTCAATATTTCATATGGTGCAATATTCTGAAGCTCACGCATTTCCTTCTTCTGCTCTTCTGTAATACTTTGTATAAGTTTTACAACCTCTTTGTTAACTCCTTCAAATTGCATCGGTATTCGTTTACTTATCCCGAAAAAATTAAATGACGATTTGTTTTCGATTCTAAATTCCATGGTAATTCCTCCTGTAACAACTATTTTAAATGAAAATTTAGGGAACATTTTACTTCCCTTTTTCTTGATTACATCCGATGGCAAAAGCCCACTCCATTTCTTAAATGCGCGGGTAAATCCGTCTGTTGACTCATAACCATACTTGAAAGCCACATCAATAACCCGTTCCCCTGCCAGTAAATCTTTATTAGCTTCCGACAATCTTCTGTTTTTAATATATTCACTAAGCGTCATTCCTGATAGGTAAAAGAATACTTTTCGGAAATGAAAATCAGAAACCCTTGCATAGTCAGCAACCGATTCAAGTGATATTTCATCGGTCAGATGCTCTTCTATATAATCAATCACTCGGTTTAATTCTCTTAACATATTTCTCTATTTTATTTTATTTCGACAAAGTTACGGTTACTTTTCTTCTCTCAACCGACTCTTTTTTACCAATTTAATCGGATTAACAAAAGAATGGGAAAGAAGTAACAAAAAAAAGAATTTGAGATAGATCGTTTTTTATATCCTTTCAGTAATCTGCTTTTCCAAAGATTCCAGTTTATGGGAAAGGATTTCCATATCTTGTGAGATTTTCTCTTTTGTTATTTTGGCATATATCTGGGTGGTTTTTATATTGGTATGCCCTAACATTCGGCTGACGGTTTCTATCGGAACTCCCTGTGACAGAGTGACTGTGGTCGAGAAAGTGTGCCGACTTACGTGATATGTGAGCCGCTTGTTAATCCCGCATTGCTTGGCTATTTTCTTTAAGATAGCATTACAGCTACTATTGCTTGGAACGGGGAAAATCCGATTATCCCGGCTATACCCTTTGTACTTCTCTATAATCCGTTTAGGAACTTCCAACAGCCGGATGCTCGAATCGGTGTTTGTCTTCTGTCTGCGGGTGATTATCCACAAATGCCCGTCAAATGAGGTTTGCAGGTTACTTTTGGTCAAGTTCTTTACATCCGAATAACTCAACCCGCAAAAAGAGGAAAACACGAATAAATCCCTTACCAACTCATATTGAGCGTTTTTCATCTTGGCATTTATCAACAGTTGCAGTTCCTCTTTGGTGAGAAATCCCCTGTCTTTTTGCTCGGGACTTATCAGATAGCCTGCAAACGGATTGATTGCCAACTGCCCGGCGTTCCGGGCTATGGAAACGATATGCTTAACGCCTATCATATAATTCCATATCGTGTTAGTGGAGCAGTTCCGCTCTGTTCTTAGGTAATGTTCAAAGCCATTGATAAAGGCAAGATTCAGTTCTTTCAAATAAATATCTTCCCGATTATATTCCTGTTTTATATAGTTCGCAACGTGGTTACACAAAAGGCAATATCGTTTATACGTGCCTTTTGCCCTGTTATATCCTACTTTTTTGGAAAACTCTTGGTTATGCTTAGCGAACAGGGTTAGGAAAGTATCTTGCTTTACTCCTAATCCTAAATAGGCGTTCTTTACTTTATCGGCTGTAACAAAACCGTCTGTTTGCATTATTTCTTGATAGTGACGGTTTATATCCCCCCGGATTTTATCTAATGTAAGGTTGGTTTTTACCGCCAACGTGCTTTTCCCAGTAAGCCTTCCGGCTTTGGTGTCCCAAAGGTGGGGCAGAACCGTTAGCTTACAACTGAATTGGCTGATAGTGCCGTCAATCGTAATCCGGCACATTGCCGGAACTGTTCCGTCCGGCTTGGGGTTGTTCTTTTTGAGATAGAACAAAATCTTGAAAGTACTACGCATCTTACTCAAAGTTTACAGATTACAAAATTAGTTTACTTTGAGTTACAAGAGGTTACGAACAATAACGCAAGATGCAGACAGATAGCGACTTATAGACAATTTGCATTTCCCCCGTTGGTAATGATATGGTAACCGAACTTTGTCCTACCTTTGTCTATTGGTAGCTTTTGCCGTCCAAAAGAAAAGCCAAACAAAAGACTTTACCCGCACATTTACAGTCGGTTGTCCTCGTTTGGCTGAAACTTACTTTTTTATCAGACTTTTATTTTATAAAACACTCGGTTATCCCGAACTGGGGTAAAGTATAGACTTTATATCCTCCCTTACCTTCAGAGTGTATTCCTGTATGCTTTCGGCATGGCTCGGTTTCTCCAGCTGTGCCGGGATTGGCCGTTCTGCCTGTCTGAATTTCTTTCGGAAAAACGGCACATTGCTTTCCACCGCTATACCGTAAAACTCCCCAGGCTCCAGAGAAAGGAAGCTGGAAGGTTTGGCTGCGTCCCTTTCCTGTACTGATTCGCTGGTTCCTGAAGTCCGGTGAAAGCCTGTCCTCGATTGTGATGCGGTTGTATAGACTTTATCTTCCTTCCCGAATTGACGAGAAAGTCTTTCTGCCGTTATACTTGAAGATACCCTACCATAAAAGTGGGTATTACAGGACGCAAACAGCACATCGGCCTTTTCCTTGCCGTAACCGTCAGAAAGCTGTGCAAGATCCTGGCACATCAGGACTGTAGATATTTTATTGCTTCGTCCCGTGTTCGGCAATATGTCAAGACCAGGTATATATACAGTCGGGGCTTCATCGATCATTACAAAAGAAGGAACTTTGCCGGGTTGGTTCATCAGCTTTGTGGCCACTGTTATAATAAGACTACATAACGGTGCAAAGGTCTGTACAAGGGTAGGATATGTCCCCACGGTTACAATAGCCGGAGAAGAAGGATTGTTCAGATCCAGAGAAAAATCATTTCCACCAAAAATATACATCAGTTCCGGAGTGTTTATCTGTGCTATTGCAGACTGCAAAGTTCCTACAACTCCGCTGACTTGTCCGTCTGCTCCCCTCTCCATTGCACTGAAAATACTCATTGTCATTTGTGCGGTTTGCGGATTCTTCTGCAAAAGCCGGAGAAGATCCTCGTCCTTACTCGATACCAAAGCGCACACATGAGGTATATCACACATGGCCGGGTGTTCTTCTTTCAGGTACCAGATACAGGCTGTTAGAAGGTCTGTTGCCGACCTGTTCCAGAAATCAGGCTTCTTTATACTCTCTTTTATCAGGTTGGCCACAATAGCCTGTGCAAACTCTCTGGCATAGCTTGTATTCAACAAATAGTCTGGCTGTATAGGATTTACTCTCGGTGACTGTTCCGGGTTATTCAAGTCTATATAATAGTGCTTTATTTCGTTCCCGTTTGCACTGATAAAAGACTGTACATCTTGCCCCAAAGTAGGGAACTTAAAATCATATACAAGACCGGAAAAACCGTTTCTGATAAACTCCGACAATAACGGCACAGCTATACTTTCAGACTTTCCAGATCCGGCAGCACCCAAAACAAAAATACCCCTGAAAGGGTTTCCGATAACAATCGGCTGTCCTGAAGATGTATATAACCGTATAGCTTCTTCAGGTATTACTTCAGCTGGTTTCTCCTTCGGTTTAGGTTTCTTGAAATACTTATAACCATACCAGGCAATACCACCGAAAACAGCCCACTGAAGTACAAAGACTATAATACGGCCAATAATATCAATGACAAAGGAAAGGATATATCCGGCTATTGCCAGAAATATACTACCTACAATAAACAGAATTAAGATTCTGATAATACCTGTCATTATGTCCTTTCTTTGTTCCATACGCTTTTGATTTTGTTACAGAATCTAAATTACATACCCATTCCAAAACCCCGGCTTCTTTTCCAGGGCTGGTCGAGTTCTTCCTCCTGTTGCTTCTTTCTCTGCGGTTCCTGGTTGATTTCCGGAACTTGGAAAATACTGTTTCCCTGTTGTTGGCTCTCTTCCCGGCCTTGTTCCTGGTGCGGTTCCTGAAGATCCCGGCTCCATTCGGCTTTCATCTTCTCAAGCCGTTCATGGTTCACACGTTCCGCCCACTCCTTTTTCTGAAATATTTCTTTCGGGCTTCCGTTCTTCATGGTATTGAGATAGTCGAAGGTCTGTTCCGGGGCCCGGTCATACCCTGTGCGCTTGTCAAATGAAGATTCACACTTTCGGAAAAAATCTGTCCTGTCAAAACCTCCCTTCACGTTTCCGCAGTTCTTCTTCCCGGTGTGGTTGGTCTTTGGGCTTAACTTCCTGGTGTTGCTCCTGTCCTTCCGGCTGACAATGATATGTGCGTGCATGTCGTACCGGTCGGCTCCCTTCCTCTCGAAATGGATTTTTCCGTAATACTCGATATCCTCTTTGTTCAAGCCTTTTCCGAACCCTTCCGCATAGTGCTGCATCACATCATCACGGACATACTTTCTCATGGCTTCAGCCTGTTCCTTCTCGGTCTTGCCCATTTTCTCCAGCTCCCGGCTGGAAGGGCTTACCGTGATCACATAGAACTTCGCATCGCTCCGGCTTAATTTTGCCTTGTTGTTGTCTATCTTAAAGGTTACTTCCTGTGCGCTTATATAGTCACGTGAGTTATTGAAAAACGGCTGCACTTCCTGGCCGTTCTTCATGCGCTCCAGATCCTCATGCTGGAGGTAGGTCGTTACTCCTGTGCAGCTCCCTGTATTGGCATAGGTCCCGGAACCGCCACCCTGAATTTTTATATTCATAGTCCCCTCCTTTCCTTTTCCCTCTCATAGACCTTGTTTATATCATCGAGCAGCCCGGTCTTTCCTTTTGCATCGAGGAAGGAAACTATATGTTGCATGGCTTTAAGTTGTGCTGTTTCGTTGGCTTCTATCCGCTTGAAAATGACCTGCTGGTTCTTCCTGATAGTTGCATCAGAATCCCGTACCGCTCTTTCAGCTCTGTCAATAGCTTTTCCCTTTTCGCTGGATTGGTTCATCACCTCGATGAAAAGTTCACTGTTCTCCTTCAGGAACCGCCTGAACTTTTCTTCCGAAAGTAAAGATGAAAGGCTTATGGTTATCTGTGTGCTGGCTCCGGCCAGAGCTTCACAAGCCGGACGCACAAGATCCGTTTCCTGTTTCTTCAGGAATGCGAACACCTGATCCATGCGCTTGATAAGCTTCTGCATTTCCTGTGCCGGGCTTTCATGCTCGACCGGGTTTATACCGTACTTCTCAAAATAGTTTATAGCATGTGTAAGGAACTCCATTTTTGACACATTGTTTGCCTTGGCCAGACGGTCAAGTTTAGTAAAAGTAGTACGTTCTACTGCTACCGTTGTTTTACTGTCTTTTTCCATATAATTATAAGGCTTATTATAACGAATTAATATACTAACTAATTGGTTTACAAGATAGTATATTTATTCATTATAACCAAATTATATTAATATAATATTCTAAATAGCTGATTTACAGCTAAAAACCCCGTAGGGCAAGAGGAAAAAACAGGGCTTGCCCGGTTTCCTCTTGCTGTTCTATCGAACACCCTCCCCAGCGCGAAATTAGCAAAGGGGACGGGGAGAGATAGAACCTATCCCACACACGTGAACACACACGAAAACCGCACACCCGGTACACAACAAAATTACCCAACAAAACCGCACAACAGAACGTGTCCGGAACACCACAAAAAACTCATCGGTCGGGGAGCGCCGCACGGCAAGGGGGTGTACCAACACTCCCGACGAGTGCAAAAAAAATGCCAAAAAACCTTACTAAACCTCTGTATCGTTTTTTATGAGTACGTTATTACCCTCATTGGTTCTCTTCAGCATTGCATCTGCCAGAATGCTTTCTACGAAACCGTTCAGGCTTTTGTTAGCCTTTCTCGCTTCTTCCCTTAAAGCCATTAATAAATCCTCACGTAAACGAAAAGAAACTTGTTTTCTTGTTGTTTTATTTGTCGTCATAATGTCCCCAGGCTGAAATGATAAATACAATTACGGTAGTCTCGTTGACCATATACCTGATACGGTTCTTCTTGTCCAGCTGCCTTGACCAGACACCCTCCAGGTATCTCAACTGTTCCGGATGCCCTGTACCCGTATATGGGTGTTCCCGGAGTTCATCAAGCAGCTTCTCCAGCTTCTTGAAAAGCTGCGGAGAGGATTTTCTCATCAACAGGACATGTTTTACCGCTTCTTTGGAAAATTCTATCTCATACATTGCCTTCACCCTCTATACGGTTAAGAAAATCGTCCAGAGACTCATTCTTGGCCATTCTGAAGGTATTTCCGTTCCGGATATCTTCAATACCTCTCTGGATGGCCGCAAGTTCTTCCTTTGAAGGAAAATCACCTTCTCTGACTGCACACACCATAATAGGGGCTGCATTGCGTCTGGAGACCAGGATCGTTTCCGTCTCTGCCATTTCGAAGTATTTCTTCTGGTTGGCACGAAATTCGCGTGTTGTAATAATCTGCATAGTTCTAATATATTGGTTTACACCGCAAAAATAGGGATAAAAAACAATAAAACAAAAGTTTTGTGTACTTATTTGTGTACACGCGCGGGGAATTCGTTCCTCAAAGAACGCTGCGCTGGCTTTTGCTTTGCTTTCACAAACATTCAAAAACTCGTTTTTCACGGATTTGGAGGTCTGTAAGCCACATTCAGGCTAAAATTTTATGACTTGTTTTTAAGCATTGCTTATTATATGCTTATCAACTTTTGAAAAATCATTTATAAAATACTGAATAACAAATCGTTATAAAGAGTAAAAACGCTCGAAAAACGACTTTTTGAATGTTATAAACGACTTTTTGAATGTTTTTTTCGCCTTAAAAAACGACTTTTTGAATGTTTACGACGACATACATTTTTAAATGTCGTTTTTAATTTCTATATTTGCGAACATTCATTTTGTCGTTTTTTAAAAACAAAGGAGTATGGCTATAAAAATAACAAACAAAGATGTGATACAGAGCTATTTAATGACTGTATCTAAGTATGATTTTTCAGTGTACGAAAAACGCATTCTGTACAGGCTTGTGGAAGCAATGCAGTGTGAGATAGAAGGTAAAAAGCTTTATCCTGGACTACGTATAGAAAAGACGTTATACGATGATAGAGTTGTTTTAATGCCCATTTCTGCGTTTTTAGCCAACGATGATGACGAGAACTATACCCGTGTCAAAAAAGCGCTGTTAGACCTTAGAAATAAGTCTTTTGAGTTCGATGACGGGCAAATATGGAAGGTGATAGGTATTATCGAGAAACCACAATTCAATTACAAAAGAGGCTGGGTAAGATTTGAAATACAACCTGAAGTATATAATGCCGTACTTAATTTTTCAAAGGGCTTTAGGAAGTATGAACTTAAAACGGCCATGGAGTTTACAAGTCAGTACTCGATGCGCTTCTATGAACTCATGAGTGGTCAAGAAAGGCCTTTGATTTACAGTATAGAGGATCTGAAAATCATGTTTGGTGTACAGGACAAATACAAACGCAACCCGGATTTCATAAAAAGAATCATAGTCCCAGCTAAAGAAGAACTGGACGCAAAAAGTCCATATTCGTTTGAATACAAGATTCTGAAAGAGGGTCGTTCTTTTCATTCACTGAAACTGTATCCAAAATACCAACCGGAACACAGGGATGAAGAACTTGAAAAGCACGAACTACAAAAACAGGTCAGTCTGGGCTGGGATCTGGACAGGCTTATCAGAAACTATCTAAAGCAAGAGCTTCTTTTCACAGACCAGGAAATAAGAAACAACATAGACCTTTTCAGGGATGCACAGAAGAAACTTGATTTAATGCTGGAGCTTTCAACCCTGAAGGGAAAATCAAGGGATAAAAAGAACCCTAAAGGGTATATAATAAACGCACTGAAGGGAAAAGTAAAAGACAAGGAAGAACTTTGATTATGTTACACAATCAAAAAACAACGATATGAAAGAAGGAGATTTGATATTGGTATCTGCTGAAGCCACAGGCTTAGGAAAGCCAATGGAAGCCGTTATAGACAAGATTGAAACATTCATGGAACAAACCCTTGTAACGGTCACTTACACGCAACCTGATGCCTTATCCGGCTTCGGAGGGTGCTTTGTGGATTCTCATATCACTTTAAGCGAAGAAAAGGCCAAGTAACCTGAATATATTTCAGGAATATTCAGTATATTCACAGCATATTCAATTAAAAAGAAGTATAAAATCAGCATATCAAGCATATTATAAGCATATTTATATCAATCGGTTAAGGTATGACAGATAAAGTAACCATACAACCCAAAAGTAAGCCGGAAAAGACTACAATCTCAATAAGCGGAGAAACATCTGAACGGCTGGAGATATACTGCCGGGCAAACGGCATATTACGGAAAGAGTTCGTTTCTCTCGCCCTGGAATACTTTGAACGCACAGGTTTCGACCTGAAGAGTAACGCACTTGATTACTCCCCCTTGGAAAAGATCATCGGAGAATTGAATGAAGTAAAAGCGACCATGCAGACAAGCAATGAAGGAACAGAAGCGATTCGCCAACTACTACAGGCAGTCCGGGAACAGACCGCAAAACAGCTTCCTGCTCCAGAACTTATCGCAAAGGCAGCAGAAGAAAAGGCGAAGGCAGAAAGTCTGGCTACAGAACGTGCCAAAGACCTTCAGCTCCTTCAGGAAGAGAACAACCGATTACGTAACGAAATCAAAGTTCTTCAGGAGTATAAGGAAAAAGCACACCGGGAACTATGCCGGGTGCGTGATGAACAGAAAACATTCGGGAAAATAAAAGTAAATACAGAACTATAAATTAATATACAATGAATATAAAAATGAAAAGTCTTACAATTAAAAAATGTTTTGTCTTGTTACTTTTGATATTATCAAGTAACATTTCTGTTGCGCAAGATTGCCTTGACAGCGAATCTTATTATCAATACATTAAAAATAATGGGCAACCACATTTGGAATATGTACTTGATAAAATACGTTCACATTCAGTTGTTGCAATAGGGGAAGATCATTGGATAGATGCTCACCCTCAATTCTTGTGCGAACTGATAACTGCTTCAGCAAAAGATTCAACGGCGAATATTGATGCGGTGGCTGTTGAGTTCTGCATTACGAGCTGCAAGGCTGTCGGCTTGTTCCGACAATTGGCGATCCTGCACTTTCTGTTCGCTGATTACGTTTCTATTGACCGAATGAAGGATAGTGGTTGATACTGCTGGAGTTACTTCCTTTTTTTTGCCGAATATGCCTAAGAAACCTTTTCGTTTTGGCTTTTTGGACTGTTCCTGCACACTTTTCTGTACAATAACCGGAATTTGATTGGCTATCTTCTTGTTAATAGATTGTTGTTCATCCA
>OBYU01000387.1_pt1 | contig 14046 bp, 16 predicted proteins | sample 1501421 | NCBI WGS metagenome assembly OBYU01 (sample SAMEA2580207, study PRJEB22360) | human gut metagenome | biome: human gut; feature: human-associated habitat; material: faeces | place: Denmark | collected 2008/2010
TAGTTCACTTATAATTTGAGATAAGACATCTGCCTTTGGAACTATAATACCATTTTCATACTGGGATATTGCTTGTTTCGTAACTCCCAGATTTGTAGCTAATTCAGATTGAGACAAACCTCTTAAGATACGAGCTTCTCTCAACCTTTCAGCCCTTAAAATTAGTTCCATAATACCACCCTTTTATTTTACCTCTAATTTAAAGTCTTTTTTGATATTATTAGCAATTTCTTCTCTAATATCATTGGAGTATGCTTTTTCAATCCGCTCTGCCAAATCATTATCAATATACATAAGCAAATTTTCTGTAAAAAGCCACTTTGAATAATTTTTATCAGGAACACCTATTTGAATGTATTTTATATCAAATCTCTTATGATTATAAGTAACTAAACAATAACTCCTGATTAAACCCTCATCCCCAGGCCACAAACTCAATTGTTCGTTATTTTGTGCTTCTATTTCTCTATTTTTAGAATGTATAGGTAGGCTTTCTGGCTTATGATGCTTCTTTAAATGTATAACTACACTATTATCAATCAAAACTTCAGGTGTTGGCAATCCCTTTTCATTAGTATTTTCATTATATTCTACATTAACAAAATTATTATCGTCAATATATTTAACAATATATTTGGCTATAATAAATCTAAGATTAACAGCAGCTTTGTAATAGGATGTTTTAGGCAATTGCAGACATTGAAAACTTTCCTCTCTTGCATACTTCATTGCCAGATATATGGAAGTAGCTATAATATTTTTCATTACAACAGGAATTTTTTCAAATATAATTTTTTCAGCATTAACCTCTTCTGCACTCTTGACTTCATTAAACATTACCTCTGCCTCACTTTACTTTTTATTATCATAATTATACAACACTTGATTTTTAAAAGTCAAGCATTATGTGTTTTTTGTTTTAAAAGTCAAGTGACAACCTTCCATCAGGCTCCTGTAGCCCATAATATCAACATGTATCCAATCATCTCAAAACCTATTTTCCCCAGATAATCTTCCTGCCATTATTGTCCTACTTCCTGCCAAAATGTTATAATAATTACGTAAAGGGCGTGATTTTATGCTAAATTTCTTAGCTCTAATGATAGCTTTCGGCATGTTACTGTGGTTAATAACATCCGTTGTAGTTTTCGTCGGTGGGTTCGCATATTATTTTTTCAAAGACATATTTAAGGCCATATCTAAAGAAATGGCCATTGCTAAAGCAAGATCTAATATTAAACCACTAACAATTAACAAAAAACCATTTTTCAAAATTTTATCCGTAATTATCATTTCGTTTTTGCTTTTTTATATCAGTGAAAATACTACAGACGCTTCTGTTATAGTAGGCTCTATAGTAGGTTTGTTAGCTTTATCTTGTTACTGCTTCTATCAATCCTACAAAAGCTTTCGGCAAAATAAAAAATTATATTGAAATAGCTCCCTATAATGGGAGCTATTTTTTTATGCAATAATTTCAACATAATCTATTCATATAACCACTATCAATATAATAGCTAATTGATATATATGATAATTTCTTTTACTGTAGGTCCATTTACAAACATACTTACTACAGTATCTGATGAAGTTAATGGCGTTGCTTATACCCCGACTACAGTTAATTGGTATAAAGATAAATTTGGAATCGTTTGCGACTACTATACTAACGGATCATATGTTAAACCGACATCAGTTACATTTATTTCTTTGGGTATCTAAAACAGTGGGGAACTTCTGCAAGTTTGTCAGGATATGTAGCAGTATGCATATTTCCTCCTTTAAGTATTTTTGTATATAGAAAAAGCACTCTTTAAAGAGTGCTTTTGTTTATTAAGCTTTATAGCTACTACGAACATTCTCAATATTAGTTCGTCCATGAGGAGATGAACCATCTCCTTTTATAATTTCTATTTCGGAATCTTCTAAAAGCGGTTTTATTCTTGTTTCTAACCATTCGGAAATACTGGTATTAGAAGCAGATTTCCTTTGAAAATCATATGAATTGAACATTTGACTTCTCGGAGCTCTAATAACCACTTTAATCTCTTCCTTTTCAAAAATCTGCCGTTCTAATTCAGAAGCTGATACTTTAGACATTTTCTCACCTCCTTTCTATCCTAAAAACCATATTAACACTTTATAAAGGAGTTGCCAATAATTTATTTGAGATTTATTTTAACATTATTTCTCTAAATATATCCTTTGCTTTTTAATGCCAAAATTACATCAACCTGATTATTATAACATTTTTCTCCTTTATTCATTTCATTTCTCCAAAATTCCCTAGGATATATACCATCAAATTCATCCATATTGTCTAATATATCCAGTGCCTCTCTGGCATAACTGGCATTCTTACCATTTTTACAATTGGCACCAACTAAATATAAAAAAACATTTCTAGGGCATCCTTTAGCAATACTGCTTGGCTTTCCTTCAAATATTTTTTCAACTGCAATTTGCCATGCTTCTCTTGCCGGTATACCATCATTTTTCATCAGTTCAAAGCCATAATAGCGCTCTGTCCATAATCAGTATCTTCCATTTTAACACCTCATAAAATATTATTTTATGAGGTTATTATAACATAGTTTTTTCTAACATCTTATCTAATTTATATTCACTATAGTGCCTTTAATAGTCACTGCGCCGCCGGCAACAATGTCAATATCGCCGGTGACATTTATTGTCAGCTTGCCGCTACTGCGATCATGCTTTATAACAGTACCATCACCAAATTTTACAGCCCTTACATCAGCACTTCGCTCCTGCGGTGCGTCCTCTGCCGAAAAAAAGATCCTAAAATAAACCCTTCATTTAATCCCAGGCCACTTTTATTTGGCATCATTAAGCACAGAACTTGCTCATCAATATCAGGTATCCAGTAATCCTTATTAGCCAGGCTTCCACGATTTACAATCATCAAATTACCAGATACCAAATCGTCTTTATCAGAAAAAGCTACTCTTTGTGGATGTTATAGTAACAGCATAAACATCAGCCATATGTTGCGCTTTATCAGCACTTAAACCAAAAGCAGTCAGATTATCAGAAACAATATCTGCAGTACGTGCTAAATCAGTATTGCCGGCAGCAGCTAAATTTAATAATCCTGGCATACCTGCAACAATCTCTTTTGTCTTCCAACCGGCCATGCCCAGATAACTCATTGCTTCAGCGGATTGCGTCGCAGTAAACTTTGTTTGTTCGCCCAATGACCTTGCTGTTTGCGTCAACAAAGATAATTCAGGCCCTGTAGCATTTGCAATAGCACCAACTTTCGACAGAGTAAATTCAAATTTCATTGCAGTCTGAGCTGCAGAGATGAACGGCTGAGCAATAGTGCCAATAGCAGCTGCGGTAGTTAAGAAACTTTGGCGTCTCTCTACAAACTGAGAATTTGCAATATTTTTTTATTCAATCTATCCTGTAACAACTTCTGTTGTTGCTGAGTTTTATTAAGCGTATCTTGATATCTACCCATTTTTCTTTCATATTGCTCTACGCTCATAGCTCCATTAGTAAACTCAGTATTTAATTTTTTTTGAGCAAGATCTATTCTTTTAACAGTCTGTTGTAATTCTGTCAATTGCGAATTTGCCATCTTGGTCGATGATGTAAAACTATTAGATAGCATTCCATTTATAACAAATGCTGTCGTAAATATATTCGCCATTTTTTGCCTCCATTAAAAATTCATAGTATAATAACTATAAAGAGGTGAGCTTTATGATTATTCTTGCAATTTTGTTTTGTATTGGTTTTATATTGATGTGTATAGTCGGGTTCTTTCATGCAATGATTAAAAATAGACAGGAAGAAAAAGCATTACAATATGATTCTTCTGCTAAATATGATGGCGTCTACAAGCCCCTCTATGATCCTGACACATATGATGGCATTCACGATCCAGAAGTGATAGCAGTATTAAAAGATTGTGACGAAGTTTGTTCGCGTTCCCCAATAAAAAAAGAATATTTACGTTAAAAGCCCACAGCATTATTCATGCAGTGGGCTTTCTTTTTTTATTTACGGCACTTATTGTTTCAAGCCATTTCTCTAATTCGTTCACTGGTTGATTAAACCAAAAATGAACATTACCATATTCAAATAAGCATACTGCTATTTCCCGGATAACTCCTGCAGGGCTTGATCGGTCAAAGTGCCTACTAAAAAAACTGATACATTAGAAGTCACTGCAACATATTCCCTAATTGGCAAACCCTTAATATCATCAATTGTGACACCTAAAACCTTTGCCGCAATAACAGCATGGAATGTTTTAGAGTACACAATTTCCGGAGTACCGTATCCAAGAATGCCAAAGCTATGCAAAAATACGGAGAAAATATACAACAATTTTTATTTTAACTTAGGTACATTTAACTATTATTGTTGACAGACCACTTTTTAGACATATTTCAAGCAAAATAAAAAAGCCGCAGATACGCTCTGCGACTAACTTTTTAAGTGGTCGGGGCGGCGAGATTCGAACTCACGGCCTCTTGTACCCGAAACAAGCGCGCTACCAAACTGCGCCACGCCCCGACTTAAGTTACAGTACTTACTGCAACGTGAATATTATATAAAATAACAAATAGTTTGTCAATGATATTTTTTATATTTTTAAAATAAAAAGCTTCCCTGCTGCCAGAGAAGCTTTTCAGACATCAGCCTTGTGTAACTACACGAATATTAGTAACGTTGAATGCTTCTGCGATAGCAGGCAGGCATTCGCGTTCGATATTAGTACGGTGCAGCTCATTATCGGCGACCAGCATGATCCTCGGTCCGCTCAAATTGATATTATGCACATTACTGATCAAGCGTTTGAAACTGTCTTCTCCCAAGCTCTCTTTCAATTTGGCAAGGCCTTCCATCAGATACGGCTTTTCTTTAGCCATACGCTGTTCCAGCGGAGTAAACGGCACTGTAACTACACGCGCATCTTTAGCCAGTACAAAATTTTCCTCATGCTCGCCTGGTACTACTAAGTCATCTCTCATGGTTTTCCCTCCTTCACTGCCTAATTGTTACAGAATTATTATAAATTATTGACGATTTGCAGTCAAGCCGGCAGGATTATTATAACTTAAAGCGAATATATATAAAATATTTTGAATTTATGATGGGAGTTGTTAATATGTCTTTTTTTGAAGAGTTTAAAAAATTTGCTATGCGCGGAAATGTTATCGATCTGGCAGTCGGCGTTGTTATCGGCGGCGCCTTCGGCAAAATAACATCGTCTTTAGTAGATAATATTATTATGCCCCCTTTGAGTCTCTTATTTGGCAAAGTAGATTTTTCCGGACTATTCATCAGCCTGAACGGACAGCATTACGATACTTTAAAGGCTGCTCAGGATGCACATGCCCCTATTTTAGCCTACGGTCTTTTTATAAATACTATCGTTAATTTCCTGATCATTGCTTTTGCTATTTTTGTACTGATCAAACAAATCAACAGGCTTACGCCTCCGCCGGCTCCGGCTCCAGAACCGCGTTTATGCCCCTTCTGCAAAACTGCAATCGCTGACGATGCGACCCGTTGCCCGCACTGTACTTCGCAATTATAAAAACAATTCATTTTTATGCATCAAAGGCGCTTCTTTCAGGAAGCGTCTTTTCTTATTTGCGAAACCAGCCCATTCGTTGTATAATGTTTAGAAGATTTGCTTCTTCACTTTATCACGAGTAAGTTTTCAGTAATATTAGGAGGTTATTTCATGTCCGTTTATGACGTATTAAAGGAACGTGGTTTTTTAAAGCAACTCTCCCACGAAGATGAGATCAAAGAGCTGCTGGAAAAGGAAAAAATCACTTTTTATATTGGTTTCGACCCCACAGCCGACAGCCTGCATGTAGGTCATTTTATTGCTTTGATGGTTATGAGCCATATGCAGCGTGCCGGACATCGTCCAATCTGTCTTTTAGGAGGCGGGACCGGTATGGTTGGCGACCCCAGCGGCAAAGACGATATGCGTAAAATGCTGACTCCTGAATTTATCTCTCATAACATAGCCTGCTTTAAAAAACAGATGGCACGCTTTATCGATTTTTCTGAAGGCCAGGCTATTATGGTCAACAACGCCGACTGGCTGCTTGAACTGAATTATATCGAACTGCTGCGCGATGTCGGTGTACATTTCTCAGTAAACCGTATGCTGACAGCGGAATGCTTTAAAAAACGTTTGGAAAAAGGCCTGTCTTTCTTCGAATTCAACTATATGATCATGCAGTCTTATGACTTCCTGCAGCTGTTTAAAAAACACGGCTGTATCATGCAGCTCGGCGGTGATGACCAATGGTCCAATATGCTGGCCGGCGTTGAACTGATTCGCCGCAAAGAACAGAAACCAGCATACTGCATGACCTGTAAATTACTTACAACCAGCGATGGACGCAAAATGGGCAAAACAGAAAAAGGAGCCCTGTGGCTCGATCCAGAAAAGACTTCACCATATGATTTCTACCAATACTGGCGTAATATCGACGACAGCGACGTTGAAAACTGCCTGTCACTGCTTACCTTCCTGCCTATGGAAGAAGTACGCCGCTTAAGCTCCCTGCAGGATGCTGAGATCAACGAAGCAAAAAAAGTTCTGGCTTATGAGGTAACAAAGCTGGTACACGGAGAAGCTGAAGCTGAAAAAGCACAACAGGCTGCTGAAGCACTGTTTGGAGGAGGCGGCGCACTTACCGATGTCCCGACTATTGAAATCACTGCTGCTGACGCCGAAGGTAAAATAATTGATGTTTTAACCGAAGGTAAAATATTCAGCAGTAAACGTGAAGCCCGGCAAATGATCCAGCAAGGCGGACTTTATATTGGCGAAAATACAGTGTCCGATCCTGAGGCAAGCTTTGCGCCTTCAATGTTTGATGCAGAAAAAAGCCTGCTTATCCGTAAGGGTAAAAAGAAGTATTTCCGCCTCATCATCCAGTAATTTAAAGGCTGCCTGAGGGCAGCCTTTACTTAATAGTAGAATTATCAGAATTTTATATCTATTCACGATGGGAGACTTTTTATGAAACAGAACCTGACGTTTTGGGAAATCTTACCAGTAGGGTTGATGCTCTTTTCGTCCTTTTTCGGTGCCGGCAATCTAATCTTTCCACCGGCATTAGGCCAAGCCGCAGGCGACCATTTCTGGTCAGCTGCGATTGGCTTCTGCGTTACCGGCGTAGGTATGCCGCTTTTGGGTATTATTGCTATGGCACTAACTAAAAACGATAACCCCAATGCCCTGGCAGATCCTGTTCATCCGAACTTTGCCAAAATCATAGTTATGCTGGCAGTACTGACGATCGGCCCGTTGTTCGCGATTCCTCGTACAGGTGCGGTGTCTTATGACGTCGGTATCAGACCTTTTGTCCCTGAAGACTACTATACCGCAGGTTTGGCTATTTATTCGCTTTTCTTTTTCATCGTAACCTATGTCTTATCTATAAATCCATCTAAACTGGTAGACTGGCTTGGAAAAGTTTTAACGCCAATGCTGCTATTAAGTCTGGCTGTACTTATCATCAACGTTCTGCTTGCTCCAATGGGTCCTATGCAGCCGGCAACAGGCAGTTATATAAACCTTCCTTTTCTCAGCGGCTTTCAGGATGGTTATAACACAATGGATCTTCTGGCGACGCTTCTCTTCGGCGCAACCGTCATCAATGCCATTAAACTCAAGGGTATCACCGATGACCGTCTGCTGACAAAAATCTGTGTCTACTCCGGTTTGATCGCAGCATTTTTCCTAGCTCTTATTTATGTAGCATTGGCTTATACCGGCGCTACCAGCGTCAGCATTCTTGGAATTTCTCCTAACGGCGGTGTAGCTTTAGCTGATATCGCCAACTATTATCTTGGTGCGGCCGGCAATGTTGTTTTATGTCTAATGATCTTTTTTGCCTGTCTGACCACAAGTATTGGCCTGACAGCTTCTGCAGCCTCTTATTTTACCAAAGTAACACACGAACAGGTCCAATACCAGAGGTTTGTAGTGGCGATCTGTGTTTTCAGCTTTGCTGTTTCCAACGTTGGTCTGACTAATATCATCTCTTTTTCGATACCTATTCTCTGCGCCCTTTATCCGATTATTATTGCTTTAGTTCTGCTGGGAGTAACCTCTAAGCTTTTCCATGGCGATAAGCGAGTTTATCGCTGCTGCCTGTTCTTTACAACTATTTTTGCCTTGCTGGATGGACTAAAGGCAGCAGATATCAAACTTTCAGCCTTAGAAACCATACTTGGCAACACAATCCCCCTTTATGCCGACGGCTTCGGCTGGATCGTACCTTCAGTCTGTGGCGCTTTATTAGGATTGCTTTGGAAACTTCTGGTTCCAGCACAAACTAAATAATCCATTTTCAAATTTATGCGCAGTTTTTTAACTGCGCATTTTTATTTCACAAATAAAACAGCATCTATCAAGCAGGAAAAGAGTTATAATAAAGAAAAGGAGTGTGATATTATGACACAGACGAACGGCTTTTTTACTACCTCAGACCAGGCGCATCTTTATTATGAAGTTCATGGTAAAGGTCAGCCACTTTTTCTTGTACATGGCTGGCAGTGTTCTTCCAGATTTTGGCAGCACAATATTCCAGAACTTTCCAAGCACTTTCAGGTAATAGTTATGGATAACCGCGGGCACGGCAAATCCTCCAAAGGTCTGCAGGGCCAAATCGTTGCCCGTTACGCACAGGATATCCGCGAACTTTCTGAATTTCTGGGTCTGAAAAATTTTATCCTCATGGGCTGGTCTTTAGGCGGACCTACAGTGCTTTCCTATTGGCAGCAATATAAAACCGACAGCAATCTGATCGGTCTGGGGCTGATAGATATGACGCCATTCCCTTTCAGTCCTGAAGAATGGAACAGTCAGGGTTTGCGCAACTACAATATGGAAGGGTTCAATGCACAGGTCAACCGATTGGTCAACGAACGGGAAGAATATTTTGAATTTTTTGCAAACGCAATTTTTAAAGACGGCAAACGACCAGCCGGCACAGACTGGGTAATTGAAGAATTCCGCAAGCTGCCGCCCTGGCTCTCAGCAGCCATCTACAGCGACTATATTGCAACAGATTTCACTAACGTTCTGCCAACAATAACTGTTCCCACGCTGGTCGTCAACGCCGACGGACCTGTTTTTGCCTGGGGAATCAAGCAGGGCACTTACCTGACGTCTCTAATCCCCAATGGTAAATTTGTAGCTTTTACAGAAAGCGGTCATATGCTCTTTTATGAAGAAGCAGAAAAATTCAATCAAACAGTCAGTGATTTTATCAAAGACTGTCTGCCCCAGAATGTTTAACTAAAAAAACAAAAGGCTCCCGAAAATTCGGGAGCCTTTAACTTTTTAAAATCGGCGCAAGTGCTTCAGCAATGCTGCGCATCCCGCTTTGATCTCCGCATACGTAATTTCAAAATCACCAGTATACCAGGGATCAGCAATGTCACGCGGCAACTCGGTAAAATCCAGCAGACGATGCACCTTTTCCTGCGGGTCACTGCCTATGATCCGCAGAATATTACTGATATTGGCACGATCCATACCCAAAATAAGATCATATTTTTCATAATCTTCTTTGGTAAGCTGCACAGCATATTTACCCGCCGCACTGATATGATCCTGCGCCAGTTTTTTACGTGTTCCCTGATGCACAGGATTACCTATTTCTTCCCTGCTTGTACCTGCCGATGCAATCACAAACCTGTCCGCAAGCCCTTCTTTTTTGATCATGTCCTTCAGCAAAAATTCTGCCATTGGCGAACGACAGATATTACCGTGACAAACAAACATGATACGATGAGTTCGTTCCATAAAACCTCCTCAAGTTCTGCAAAACAATGTAATAAGAACAATATTTTAACGCTGTCATATCAATAGTTTTTGATATGCAAAATTAATGATTATCTGCTTAGTAATCTGGCTGCTTTTATTATACTAAAGGCTGATAAAATTAGAAAGAAAAAACTTTATGTTTTATTTATTCTCTCCCCCATGCTCCGTCCCAAACGATACGACGATAATTTTCTTTATCAGTATCGCCTTCGGTATTGAAGCACAACACCACCGAGTTTTCGTCCAGCTGCAAGGCCTGTTTCAGATCACTTAAGCGCTCGTCGCGCATGGCTTCTGCCACCAGTCCCACGGTCGCCGCACCGCTTTCACCTGCACTGACTTTCGTATCACCCGCCAGCGGATTTCCCAAAATACGCATTCCCTGAGCAGCGGTATAATCAGGACAGCTGATAAAACCATCGCTCAAATTTCCAAGTATTTCCCAAGCAATACTGTTTGGCTCTCCACAGGCCAGTCCAGCCATAATCGTCTCAAGACGGCCTGTTACACTATGCAAGCTGCCGTCATTTGCCGCGGCTGTCTGATAAAGGCAATCGGCCCCTTTGGGTTCAACTATAAAAGTCAGCGGGCAGGAACTGCCATAAATATCAGCAAAAAATCCCTGTACAGAACCTGCCAAAGAGCCGACCCCCGCCTGCAAAAAGATATGCGTAGGCTTGACCGGCAGCTGCTCATACGCTTCCAAAGCCATTGTCATATAGCCCTGCATGATCCACAGAGGTATCCTTGTATACCCATCCCAAGCTGTATCCTGTACAATGATCCAGCCGTTTTTCTGTGCCAGCTCACTGGTATATCGTACTGTATCGTCATAGTTCATATCTGTGATTTCGGCCTGCGCACCTTCGGCACGAATATTGGCCAGACGTTCTGCCGCAGAGCCCTGAGGCATATAAACTATCGCCTGCTGCTTCAATCTGTTGGCTGTCCAGGCAACACCACGCCCATGATTACCGTCAGTAGTTGTAATAAATGTTTTGCTCCCCAACAAACTGCGCACCTCATCTGAGACCAGACGCATATAAGGTAAATCATCTATATCTTCACCTAATTCATTAGCGATATAACTACCAATAGCAAAACTGCCGCCCAGAACTTTAAAAGCATTGAGTCCAAAGCGATAGGATTCATCTTTGACAAAAAGGTTTTTGATACCCAAATGCTGCGCCAGACTGGTAAGTTCTATCAGCGGTGTTGGACTATACTCTTTGAAACTGCTGTGAAAACTCCGCACTCGACGTGCCTGCTGCTCAGTAAAAGCTTCCGTTTTCGCTGCAATTTTCCGGTTGCGCTCACGCAGCACCCACTTAAACCTTGCTTTTTCCATAGTTTCCTCCCTGCACATCAGTTAATATTATAAAAAATGCCGCGACAGAAGTTACCATCACGACATTCTCATCATTTAACCAATATCAAATTCTGCCGCTCCGGCAGCCTATAATATGCAAACACAAATAGCGGTGTTTATTCACCGAGAAGCCTTTATAATTATGTCGACTTCCTCCGTAAAATTCTGCATTCCGGTTCACCGCAGCACCTTCAGCTTACAGCAAACGATACCTGATCTAGAACATTATGTCGCCGGGTTCATAATCAACGGTCGTTTTGACAAAGGCCAATTCGTTGCAATACGGATATTGCGGGCAATATACACATTCTTTCCAAACCTTCTGCGGGAGCTTTTCTTTCGCCGTTTCGATATAATCACATTTTGCAAAAAATCCCGGCTGATAAGTAAGGGTAAAGAACATCTTCACTCCGCGTTCAATGCCTTCAGCTTCCAGCAGTTCAACCATTTTTCGTCCAATTCCCTGTGTTTTACGTTCAGGATCAACAGCTAAAGAACGAATCTCAGCCAGACGATCCCAAACAAAGTGCAGTGCGCCGCAGCCAATCACATGATTGTTCTCAACGGCCACCACGTAATCGCGCAGATTTTCATAGATGGAATTACGCGAACGCGGCAGCATCAGGCCTTCGGCAGCATAATCATTGAGCAGTTTATGAAGCTTCTCTACATCATCAAAAGTAGCAGAGCGATAAATAACCATGGGCGCACTCCTTTCATTTTGTATTTTCTCAATATTACCATTATTGAGCCGTAAACACAATATATTTTTATAAACGTTTTTTTAGCAAATCGGCAGCCGCTGTCAAAGCAATAAGCATAGCCGACGGTCTTGGCGGACAGCCTGGCACAGCTATGTCTACCGGCAATACTTTATCCAATGCACCGACAATAGCATAGGTAGACCCATACGTGCCTCCGCCGGCAGCACAGGCACCACAGGCCATTACCAGCTTCGGTTCTTCCATTGCTTCATAAGTCATTTGCACTGCCTGCGCCAAATTACGTGTTACCACGCCTGTAACCATTATCATGTCAGCATGTCGCGGTGAAGCCACAAAAGCAATACCAAAACGATGCAGATCATACAGCGGATTACTCAAAGCACCCATTTCAAAATCGCAGGCATTACAGCTGCCGGCATCCAAATGCCGTACATGCAGTGAACGCCCCAGCTTGGCCCTGATCTCTCGTTCTATGGTCATCTGTACATCTGTCAATATCTCCGGCAAAGTATCAATATCAGTATGCAGCAGCGCACCTGCAGCACACGCTTCTACACATTTACCGCAAAAAAGGCAGCGTTTATAATCCAATACTGGTTTGCCATCACACAGCGCAACAGCACCAGTCGGGCAAACAGCCGCACATTTTGCACAGCCATTACAGTCAGTTCCACAAGTCAGTTGTCCCCGCATTCTTGGAGCACCGCTGGTCGTTACATCTTCTGTTGTTATCTTATTGGCCAAAATCCCCTGTAACAATTTAAGCATTATTGTTCCTCCCTAACGATCCAGACAGGCATAGCATAATTCAAAGCTTTTATTGACCAGCGGAAAATCCGGAATAATATCTCCCTGCACAGCTATGGTAAGCGCCGGCCAGTTAGGATAGGAAGCTGAACGGATAAATAATCTTTCGATACATCCGTCTGCATCCAGCATCAGCCAATGCAGATTACTGCCACGTGCTGATTCGCTGATCCCCCAGCTGCCAGTCAGAGTTTTATACGCCAGTTCACCGCAGTGCAGCTGCGAATCGTCTTGCTGCAACAGCTTCAATGCTTTTCTAATCAAAGTGATCGATTCGGCAACCTCACCCATCCGTACCTGCAGTCTGGCATAGACATCGCCGTCGGTTTTCGTAATTACATTAAAAGGCAATTCGGCATATAAACCATATGGCAGATCTCTGCGGCAATCACAGTCCACACCCGAAGCTCTGGCTCCAACTCCGACCAGCGCCAGGTCAAGCGCTACATTTTTACTGATAATACCAGTAGTTTTAGCACGATTCAAAAATCCGTCCTGCTCGGCAATGATCTGCACAATATCGTTGTATTCATTTTCAACTTTAGTTAAAGCAAATGTTAGTTCAGTGCATAAAGACTCAGTTAAATCATATTTTACACCGCCCGGAACTATCAGGCCACGCAGAAAACGATTGCCGGCTATCGCCTCATTACAGCGCAGCAGTATTTCCTTCAAGCGGCTGCCCATACTGATAACAGGCGCAAATCCGACTCCGGCACACATATTACCTGTATCGCCGATGTGATTATAAAGACGTTCCAACTCTGCAGCTATTGTACGGATAAGCCAGGCTCGTCTGGGTACATTCTGACCGGACAGCTTTTCCAGTGCCTGACAATACGACAAGGTATTGGCCACAGAACAGGCACCGCAAATCCGTTCTACAATCAGCAGTGCTTCCTCTGGAGTTTTACCTTCTACTGCTTTTTCGATTCCCCGATGAGTAAAAAACAACTTGGCATCTAACTGCAGAATAGCTTCACCGGCCTGGCTGAATCGAAAATGCCCCGGTTCAATGATACCTGCATGAATAGGACCGACAGGTACTTCGAACAGCCCCTCTCCGTGCGAAACAGCCATTTCATACTTTCGCTCTCCACGCACATCGGCATCAATATCAACACATTTGCGCAGCGGATGAAAATCTTCAGGATAAGTTTCATGCAAAACCAACGGCCGCAGATCCGGATGATCATCCGGTATAAACCCGAACATATCATGCAGTTCACGTTCATACCAGGCAGCAGCCGGTAAAACAGGTGTTAATGCTGGATAATGAAGATCACTGCCTGCATCAA
>OBYU01000392.1_pt1 | contig 13806 bp, 10 predicted proteins | sample 1501421 | NCBI WGS metagenome assembly OBYU01 (sample SAMEA2580207, study PRJEB22360) | human gut metagenome | biome: human gut; feature: human-associated habitat; material: faeces | place: Denmark | collected 2008/2010
GGCTGCGTCCGTCACAGCCTGCCATAACAACAAATTTTTTGATGGCTCCGCTTTTGACTGCGTCAACGACTTTATCTGCCAGAGCGAGGACCTGGTGATGTGCAAACCCGCCTACAAGTTCGCCGCTTTCCAGCTGTGTGGGAGGAGGGCACTTTTTAGCGTGTGCAATGATAGCAGAGAAATCTTTTGTTTCCCCGATTTCTCCATCAATATGTTTACAGCCGGAAAAACCTACCGAGCCTGTAGTGTAGATACGATCTTTGTAGCTCTCTTTGGGAGGCACTAGACAATTGGTAGTCAGAAGGATCGGACCATTGAAGGCTTCGAATTCTTCTTTTTGTTTCCACCAGGCGTTGCCGTAGTTGCCTGCAAAATGAGGATATTTCTTGAAAGCCGGATAATAATGTGCCGGCAGCATTTCAGAATGGGTATAAACGTCGACGCCTGTATTAGCAGTCTGTTCCAGCAGCATTTCTAAATCACGCAGGTCGTGTCCGGAAATAAGAATCGCGGGATTGTTTCTGACACCAAGCTCAACTTTTGTGATCTCAGGGTTGCCATAGGTCGAAGTGTTGGCAGTATCAAGCAGTGCCATAACTTTGACGCCGAAGCTGCCTGTTTCCAGGACAAGGGATGTCAGGTCATCGGTACTCAGACTGTCATCTAAGGTTTTTGCTAAAGCTTTCTGCAAAAAGGCATCGATAGCTGTATCGGCGTAACCCAGAACGTTAGCGTGTTTGTTGTAAGCAGCCATACCCTTTAAGCCGTAGAGGGTCAGCTCACGCAGACTGCGTAAGTCTTCATTCCCGGTGTCCAGTACTCCCACCTTGTCAGCTTTTAAGGTCCTTTCTTCTGCGGTACGATATTGCCAAGAAGCGGCATCGCTCAGTCCTGTATCGTCATGGAGCTGTTCAAACAGTTCGTCACGGCTGGATAGAGTTGCATTGATTCTGTCGATAAAACGGTCATCGTCAAAATTAGCGTTAGTTATGGTCATAAACAGGTTAGTAGTGATCAGCCGGTCGATGGCTGCTGGGATTTCTTTGCCTTCAGAGCGCAGGCGGGTTGTTATTTCGGAAAGTCCCTTGGTCACATAAATCAGCAGGTCCTGCAGATTAGCGGTTTCAGGTTTTTTACCGCAGACACCTCCAAACATACAGCCTTTATTGCCGGCTGTTTCCTGACATTGAAAACAAAACATTTTCGGTTCCATAATATCACTCCTTATAATTATGGAGATTTCCTTCTCCTTTATTGTGGTTGCTGCCATAACGGCAGAGTAGACAAATACTTCTTTCATGTTTATGATATTATAATTACAGTTTAAAGTAAGTTGTATTTACAACGGAAAAGAGATTTCTTTATTGCGAAAATAGTTGTTTCTAAATAAAAAACTCCATTCCAGTATAACTGGAATGGAGTTTTAATTTCAGTATAAACTGACGACTGCTTTACATGGTCAAAATTTTCATGATGAACATGGCGATACCGGCATTCAGGAAAGAAATGCTGAGTAGGATCGGATAATGTCTGGAAGGAACGCCGGCAGTGCCCAGCAAACGGCCCAGATATTGGATCTTGGAACCCAAGAGGTAGATAGCGGGGATAACGATGGTAATCGAGCGTTCATCGATGCCGCCGTCGTTATAAAGCGCCATGCAGACACCAACAGCGCCGCCCATGGACATGAGCGCACTGAACAGTACCATGATTGCTTCGCCGGGAAGACCCCAGATGGCCATAACAGGAGCGAAGAATTTGCCTGCCAGAGTCAGCAGTCCGGTAACGTTTAAGATTTTGATGCATACATAAGCCATCAAAACGTTAGGGATAATATTATCAATAGCGATGTTCCAGCCTTTGCGGGCACCGCGAACGAAGATATCCATTAAGGAAGGTTTTGCTAATTTTGCGTTAAGTTCCGCCTCTGCCGCAGCTGCAGCGTCTTCGGGAGCGTGGTTGATTTTTTCTTCACTCATGCTTATGCGGCCTCCTTGCAGAATATTTTTACATAGGCGCGCATCATATTAGCGCCGAAAATTTTCATAACAAACAGTACTGCCAGAGGTATGGAAATAGGTACTGTCAAGAATCCAAACAGTGCGGAACCGGAAGAAAGATAATTAGTGATCAGGCCGCCTGCTGTAAACTGGAAAGCACTGAAAATCAAAAGTTCATTATCAGTGATCTGTTTTTCCAAATGTAATTGTCTGGTCATACCTGCGCCGGCGTCAGTGCTTTGCAGTGAAGAAACGAGCGCGATACCGCAGATACCAGGAATACCAAGGATCGGACGCAGAATCGGAGTCATCAGCTTTTGAGCTGCTTTAAGACCGCCGTAATGTTCAACTACTTCAATGAGACCCATTGCCAGCATAACGCCGGGAGCCAAACCGAAAGCAAACAGGAAGCCGTCGCGTGCACCGCTGCCGCCTTGACCTGAGAATGTTGCTTTAGCGCTTTTCATTGTACCGAATTTACCGTTTAATGTGTCAAAGTCGAAAATATTCAGACCATGACCGGCATTTGCAAACAGACCGGAGAAAATTGCAATGGCGATAACCAAAACAATATATCCGGAGAGCGGAACCTTATTTAAGGTTTCCTTAACTTTGTCCATGTGGGAACCCCTCCTCAAATTATAGATAAGTGCAAGTTTGCCATCCTGATAAGAAACAGAATGTGCTTTACATTATATCTAAAAAACAACTATTTGACAAGGGAAAACTGATAAGTTATCAGTAAAATTTCGCAATATAAAAGAATAAGATTACTCACCCTCGGCCATTTTACGAAGATCTTTGGCTAATGTATCGTCGGTGAGGACATAAAGGAAGTCGCCTGCCCGCAATCTTGTGTCACCTATAGGTATCAGGTCGCTTTCGCCGCGCTTGACGTCCACGAGCAGTGTATGCTCAGGCCAGTTTATTTCTTTGATCAGACGTCCGTCGATAGGACTGCCGCTGCAGACTGCCAGTTCAATGACGTTCCGCTGTCTTTCACAGTGACTGCCGTCATTTTTATTGGCTGACTGCAGACTGCGTGCCAGCAGTTCTTCGTAAATCGGTTTGCTGCGGCACAGCTCGGCTGCAATAAAGGCCACGATTGAAGCGATGGACAAGACCAGCATATGCTGGAAGGAGCCGGTCATTTCCATAATAAGGATGATACCGGTGATCGGAGCCCGTACCGAGGCGGAAAAGAAAGCCGCCATAGAGATGACGATGATATTGGAGTAAAAGAAAGGGTCAAGAAGCCCTAAAGCGATCATGATATTGCTGATGACACTGCCTGTGAGTGCTCCAATGACAAGCATAGGCAGAAAGAAGCCGCCGGGGACACCGCTGCCGTAGCTGAGCATTGTAAAGATGAATTTACCTGCCAGCAGCAACAGTAAAGCCTGCAGAGTGTAAGGTGTTTTGGCAATATTGTTGATCAATTCGTTGCCGCCGCCCAGCACCTGCGGATAAACAAAACCTAAAATACCGGCGCAGAATAATGCGAAGACTATTTTGCTGAACGGAGTAGGGAAAAGTTTGTAGAAACGGGGAATATTTAAAAGTCCGGCGTTAAAAACTACGCCTGCCAAACCTACGACCAGGCTTAAAAGGGCCACATAGCCGTAATATTCCAGCGGCAGGAAAGGCAGACCGAAAAAATCAAAAATAGTGTCGTTGCCAAAGAAGAAACGTGAAATAACCGTTGCAGTCATTGCGGCAGCCATGGCTGGCAGCAGGACGACGACGGAAAAATTGCGGTGCAGTTCTTCTAAAGCAAAAATAACGCCCGCTAACGGAGCGTTGAAGGCTGCCGCCAAGCCGGCACTGGCGCCGCTTGTAAGCAGGTAACGTTCTTCGAGCCGGGTACGTTTCAGCAGGCGGCTGAGTCCCTGTGCCGTTACGGCGCCGAGCTGGATCGAAGGACCTTCCCGCCCCAGGGAAAGACCGGCTCCGATGCCGATGATACCTGCGAGCAGTTTGACCCAGAGGATTCGCAGCCAGCGCATTTTAATGAAGCCTAAAATAGCGCCTTTGACCTGAGGGATACCGCTGCCGGCAGCCAGAGGTTCATATTTTGTCAGTCTGTCTAAAGTGAAGGCTATTACAGCTAAAGCGATGAACCAAAAAGCAGTCCAATACCAGTCTGTGTTTTTAAGAAAGGTGTAAATATGTTCACGGTTAGTTTCTACCAGATGCAGGGACCAGCGGAAAAAGCTGATGATCAGCCCTGAAAGGATACCGATTATGATACCTTCAATAAACAGCTTCAAACGGAAGTTGCGCCAGTTATTGAGCGCACGGTAGGTATTTATGACTTGATCTTTTGCTAGCATTTTCAGGACTCCTTATAATCACCGCGGCCTTCGGCTATTTCATAGCCGATAGAATGCAGCCGTGCGGCGAGGTCATTCTTGGCTTCGGCGGCTTCTGCTCCGCTACAGAGTTTATTATCATAAAGAAGATAATTTTGGCGGACATCTGCCGGGGAAAGATTGGGCATTACAACATTGGCACCTGCTAAAATACCAAGCTCACGTCCGTTGGGAACGATGGTGCCGAGAGCCGTTGTCGCAGGCAGTAATACCTTGGGAAACATCAGGCGCAGGACGGACAGCAGTGTTAAGGTCTGTTCCAGCGTTCCTGCGGGATAATTTTTAAAGGGTGTAGCATGGTGGGGAATGAAGGGACCGATACCAATCATCTGCGGCTGCAGTTCACGGATAAAGGCCAGGTCTTCGAGCAGATTAGCCATTGTTTGCCAGGGCGAGCCTACCATAAAGCCAGTGCCGACCTGATAACCCAGTTCTTTGAGATCGCGCAGGCAGCGTTTGCGGTTACTCAGTTTGAGTTCTGCCGGGTGCAGTCGTGCATAATGTTCGCTATCTGCTGTTTCGTGGCGCAGCAGATAACGGTCTGCGCCTGCTTTTTTCCAAAGCTGATAGGCTTCACGGCTGCGTTCGCCAATGGAAAGTGTAACGGCACAGTCAGGATAAGCCTGTTTTATGGCGCTGATGATAGCTGCCAGATCTGTGTCGCTGTAGATAAGATCTTCGCCACCCTGCAGAACAAAGGTCCTAAAGCCCAAGGCGTAACCCTGCTCACAGCAGGAAAGGATTTGTTCTTCGGTCAGGCGGTAGCGAACAGCTTCTGTGTTGCTGCGTCGTATTCCGCAGTAATAACAGTCATTTCTGCAGTAATTGGTGAATTCGATCAGCCCGCGAATATAGATTTTATTGCCGAAAACAGCCTGAGCAGTTTGCTGTGCAGCCTGAGCCAGTTCTGCACGGATGACAGCGTCGCTGAAAGCGGCTGTGAGCAAGGTCTGCATTTGTTCCGGCTGCAGCTGGTGTGTGTGCTGCAGTGTGTGTATCAATTGTTTTATATCCATAATATGTGACCTCTAATTAATGATATATGTTTATTATAGCATATGTACAAATGCAGCGAGTAATCGTTGCCAAGGCAATTTATATTTGTTATAATTGTAAAACAATAAGTAATTAATAAAAAATATGAAAGTGAGAATTGAATGGCTTTAAAGGGTATGGATAGTATAGAACTGGAAGAAAATATATATCCGATAGATGCAATCGATCAGGAGCTTGCAGGGAATTTAACTATAGATAAATTATTTGATGTTTACCGCTTCGTGGATATGAGGACACACTTAGTCCACGATTATAATGACGGCAAGATGTGTGAGCCCTGCCGCAAATGTTATGAGCTGTGGAATCGCAGTAAGCCCTGTCCGAATTGTTCATCCGAAAGGGCTGTCCAGCAGAAAAAGCAAATCATGAAAATGGAATATCTGGGAGATAAAAGTATTTTGATCCTTAGTACGCCCTGGGAGCAAGATGGTAAAGAATATGTGCTGGAGCTGGGACGCGATGTGACAAATTCTTTCAGCGTTTATGATGCTACCAGCGAAGACAGCAGTGAGCTGCGGGAACTAATCAGCAGTTACAGTGAACTTGCGGCCCGTGACAGTTTTACGGGCCTTTACAGTAAAAGCCATGCCAATAATCTGCTGCAGGAAATGTTTGCTGTTCAGAAAGAACAGTTAAAGCTGACGCTGGCGCTGATTGATATCGACCATTTTAAAAGTGTCAATGACAGGTTTGGGCATTTATGCGGCGATGAGGTCATTCTTTATGTAGTTGACAAAATAAATGCGCTTAATGAGCAGTGCAGCGGCTGGGCAGCCAGGATCGGCGGCGATGAGTTTTTACTGGCCTGCCCTTTCAGTGATAAAGACTATGTGGAAAGGCTTTGCCTGGAAATGTCGGAAACGATTACAGGTCACCGTTTTAAAAAGGGGCACAGTGAGTACAGTATAGCAATCAGCTGCGGCGTGGCGGCTTATGACGGACAAGAAACCCTGGAAGAGTTTTTGGAACGTGTCGATATGAAGATGTATGAAGATAAAGCGCAGAAAAAACAGTAAAAGACAGCAGAGAATTTTCTCTGCTGTCTTTTTAAATGGTTTCGCTGATAAAAAGCTGGTTCATCATTTCCTGAGTACCAATGATCCAGAGGATGTCGCCTTTTTGAAAGACAAAGGAGGCATCAGGATTGAGATGCGTATAATTACCACGTTCCAAACCTAAAGCCAGACAATTGACATTGCCGAGGTAAGAACTTTTTTTGAGCGTGGAGCCGCAGAGCGGCGAATGCCTGTCGATCGGCATCGCGTAACAGAAGTAAGCGGTGCCGCCATGCTTTGGATCAGCTAAAAACTGGTGCAGTGTCTGCTGGTTATCAGTAGCCAGCGGCAGAATCTGCATATCATAGGATTGGATTGCCAGTTCAAAATTCTGCAGCTGTCTGGGCGTACCTGTTAAAAGCAGCTGAGAGCCGGCATAGATAGCGGCACTGCCGCTGGGAATAGGCAGGATCTGGCTGCCGTTTTGGATTTCAAGCACGAAAACATTATAACGGCGGTGCAGATTAAGTTCTTTGAGGCTTTTACCGCCGCAGAGTGAAGTCGCTGCTACACGGTAGCGTTTGACATGCAGCTGTTCATCGAGCCAGGCAGGATGGTTGGTGGCGTGTTTTTTCTGTGCTGCCAGAGTTTTGGCATTCAGGTTAATCATAAACTGAGCCTCGATCTGTAAATAGCGTTCCACGAAATACTCTGAGGAATAGATGAATTTTGCCAGAATGCAGGCTGCAGCAAACGCGATAAATTTGCTGAAACCCAGTATACTTGTAAATACGGACAGGATAAAAAACAAACCAACAGCGATCTTAATAAAAAGCAGAAGAAAAATGGGCAGATGATTAGCGGGTTTTTGGAACCACAGACTTGCTATAAGGTCTGTATGTGCAACCCTCTGGAACATGACCGCCATTAAAAATGGCCCCATACACAACAGCAGGATAACTGCGGCAATAATATCAGCTGTATAGCCGTCAAAAAGCCTGTGGCAATATGGAAGTAGCTTACTTTGTCCCAGATAGGCAAGGAAGCTGAGAATTACACAGAAAACTGTGAGGCGGGTAAAGTAACTCTGCAGCAGTTCTTTCCAGGCACTGCGCTGCTCGTCGCTGGCGGGAGCTTCATCAGGCTGAGGTAAAAGCCGCAGCAGTCTTGCGGGAAGATTACGCAGAAGCCAGCCGGATACTTTATCGGCGTGGCGCAGGATTGAAGGCGTAAGAAAAATACTGATAACTGAAACAGCTACGAAAACAGGATATAAAAAATCGCTGGTGACTTTGAGGGCAGCGCCGATAGAGGCTACGATAAAGGTTATTTCACCCAGCTGCGTCAAACTGAAGCCGCAGCGCAGCGCTGTCTGTAGGTCTTTGCCTGCCAGAAGGACGCCCAGTGATGAAAAAATAGTTTTGCCGATGATCAAAGCTGCTGTAAGTACAGCGATCGGCAGCGCATATTTAATGATCAGAGCGGGGTCTACCATCATTCCGACAGAAACGAAAAAGATCCCGGAAAAAAGATCTTTGACCGGCGTCAAAAGTTTTTTTGTGGTTTCTGTAAAAGCCGTACCGGAAAGCAGTGAACCCATAAGGAAGGCGCCTAATGCCGACGAAAAACCCATTTTAGTTGCCAGGACTACCATGCTCAGGCAAAGACCCAGCGAAAAAATGAGCAGTGTTTCGGAAGTCAGATAGCGGCTGACTTTGCGGAAGAAGGTAGGCAGGAAGAAAATACCGCAGACAAAGCAGATAATGAGAAAAAAGGCCAGCTCGCCGATACTGCCGAGCATTTCTGTACCGGAAATGGCAGCGCCTGCCGCGGCGATGGTTGAGAGCATGACCATCATAATGATACCGGAAATATCTTCCAATACCAGGATACCGAAGGTAAATTGCGTGAAGCGTTCTTTCAAGAGTCCCAGCTCTTCAAAGGTTTTACTGACGACTGCTGTAGAAGACATGGTAAGCATAGCTCCGGCGAAGAGACTGTCAATAGGCTGCCAGCCAAGCAGTCTGGCACAGGCATAGCCAAGCAGCGTGATGCCTGCCAGTTCTGTGACAGCGGCGATCAGCGCTGTGCCGCCGATACTTTTGATTTTGGCAAAATTGAAATCAAGTCCCAGGCTGAACAAAATAAAAATAACGCCGATGTCCGACCAGACTGTAATATTGGCTGTATCGACTACATTCGGCAGCAGGTTAAAATGCGGGCTGGCAAAGAAGCCTGCCAAAATATAGCCTAAAACCAAAGGCTGATTGAATTTTTTGCAGAAAATGGTAACTATACCGGCAAGTACAAGGATAAAAGCAAGGTCTTCGATAAGAGGAGCAAGTTCGGACAATGTAGCAACTCCTTTATAAATATCAGTTTAAACAGATATTTTTGCTGGAAATTTTAAAAATATTACTAAAATGAATTATACACTGTTGCCGGTGGTTTGAGAAGCAGTGTTTATTCGGATAAAAAAAGCGTCCGCTTCTTTTAAGAAACGGACGCTTGCTTAATTTTTATCTCTCTGTAATATTAAGCTTGAGATGATACGGATTCTTCTTCTTCGGCAGGAGCATATTTGGGATTGAGGAAGTTGACAAAGATCCAGGCCAGTAGTGCGCCTGATATATTGTGCCAGGCTGAGAAAATAGCTCCAGGAACGGTAGCCATAGGCATGGAAGTAAAATGAGTTTTAGCCAGGCCTGTAGCCAGACCGGAATTCTGCATACCTACTTCAACTGAAAGCGCAATGGCTTTTTTCCAGCTCATGCCGGTGATCCGGGCTAAAATAAAGCCTAACAGATAACCCAGGCAGTTGTGGCAGATGACGACCAGCAGAATGATACCGGAGGTTTTGACGATGTTGTCACGGCTGACGGCGATAACGCCGGCAATGATCAGGGAGATAGCGATAGCCGAAACAGCAGGCAGATAATCGGTAGCTTGTTCAGCAAGTTTAGGCAGCAGCGCTTTAACAGCCAGACCAAGACAGATCGGTATAATAACGATTTGAATGATGCTCCAGAACATTCCCAGCGGGTCAAAAGCGATTTTCTGTCCGATAAGCTGATAGGTGATGAGCGGAGTAAGAATCGGTGAAAGCAGTGTGGAAACACTGGTCATAGTTACAGATAAGGCCAAGTCGCCTTTGGACATGAAGGTAATGACGTTGGAGGAAGTTCCGCCAGGGCAGGTTCCAACTAAAACTACGCCAGCAGTTAGAGCCGGGTCTAAATTAAAGGCCATAGCCAGTAAAAAAGCCAGCGAAGGCATGATAAGATACTGGGCGCAGACACCGACAAAAACATCGACAGGCCGCTTTAAAACTAAAGCAAAATCACGGAGATTGAGTGTGGTGCCCATACCGAACATAATAACGCCCAATAAGGTACTCAAAACCGGGATGCCGCCGATATTACCGACTACCCATTTAAAGCTGTCGGGTACGGTCATGCCCAGGATAAGAAATACAACGGCGATGATACCAAAGTATTTGCCTATCAGATGACAAAACGTTTTCATTGTGTAAAACCTCTTTCCCTTGAATAAAAATAAAATATATCAGATCAACACCTTATGGTGTAGATTTTTGTCTGCGGAAAACAGCAGAGGTTTGCATATTTTTATTAATACTTCCAAATATTATAACAAAAAAATTTTAAAGTTAAAAGGCTAAAGATAAAGTTTCGGTAAATATTGCCTTATGCTATAATAAAAACAGCGTATTGGAAAAGGAGTAAAAGCATTGTATACTATCAGGACCGATTACCGTGACGAAACAGTTATTGAGAAATCGCGGTTCATCTGCACGTTGAAAAAAGTAAGCAGTGAAACAGAAGCGCAGGATTTCATCAAGGCTGTAAAAAAAGAGTTTTGGGATGCTACGCATAATTGTTCTGCTTATATTATTGATGAGCTGGCGCAAAGATCGAGTGATGACGGCGAACCGTCAGGAACGGCAGGACTGCCGATGCTTGAAGTACTGCGGAAAAATCAGCTGAGCGGCGTTGCGGCGGTAGTGACAAGGTATTTCGGCGGGATCAAGCTTGGTGCAGGCGGGTTAGTGCGCGCGTATACTGGCAGCGTGTCCAAAGCTGTTCAAAGCTGCGGCCTGGCACGGAAGATTTTAATGGGTACTTTTGCTTTAAGTGCGGACGCGGCGGACGCAGGAAAACTTCTGAATATTATCTATCAGCAGCAGCTTTTTACAGTGGCGTCGGTAGAATATGGTCAGCAGGCCAGGATTTTGCTGTATATGAAACAAGAGCAGCAGGATGAGGCGGAGCGGTGGCTGACTGAGGCGCTTAATACGGCAACGCAGCTGGAACAGGTCGGCAGCGAATATGTAGAGGTACCTGCCGAGAGAGAAAAGTAATAACAGGTCTGATTATGAAGGAGAGAGAAAATGGAGTTTTTAGAGAGTTTTGTTGCTTTTACCAATGATATTTTATGGTCATATGTTCTGATTGTGATGCTGGTGGGTCTGGGGATCTGGTTTTCATTGCGGACACGATTTGTACAGGTGCGCTGCCTGAAGGAAATGGTACGTCTTTTAAAGGAAGGCGTTGGACAGAAGACTGAACATAACCATATTTCTTCCTTCCAGGCATTTTGTGTCAGCACTGCTTCCCGTGTTGGTGTTGGTAATATTGCCGGCATTGCGATCGCTATCGTCAGCGGTGGTCCCGGAGCGATTTTCTGGATGTGGATCATCGCCATTTTAGGTTCGGCTACGGGCTTTATTGAAAGCACGCTGGCGCAAATTTACAAAGTTCCGCGTGAAGGCGGCGGTTACCGCGGCGGACCTGCTTATTATATTAAGAACGTACTGGGAAACAAACCAATGGCGGCCTTGTTTGCCGTTTTGATCAGTGTGACCTTCGGTTTGATTTTTAATTCGGTACAGGCGAATACGATCACAATTTCCCTGCAGGCTGCCTTTGGACTGGATCGTTTCGTGATGGGCTGTATAATTGCCGCTTTGACCGGTATTGTCATTTTTGGCGGCGTGGCGCGTATTGCGAAGGTCGCTGAATGGATGGTGCCGATTATGGCCGGTCTGTATCTTTTAATAGCTTTAGGCGTGACCTTGATGAATATAGAGAAACTGCCGCAGGTTTTCAACGCTATCTTCAGTTCGGCCTTTGATCTGCAGGCTGTTGCCGGCGGCGGTATGGGTGCGGCGCTGATGCCCGGTATCAAGCGCGGCCTGTTCTCAAACGAGGCTGGTATGGGCAGTGTGCCGAATGCTGCTGCTACTGCCAGTGCTTCGCATCCCGTAAAACAGGGCCTGATCCAGGCTTTTGGCGTTTTTGTTGATACTTTACTGGTATGCTCGGCTTCAGCTTTTATCGTGCTGTTGTCTGATGGTTATACTGAAGGTAAGCTGACCGGTATCGAATTGGTGCAGCAATCCTTGTCACAGCATTTAGGACCATGGGCGCCGAGTTTTCTGGCAGGAATGATCTGCCTGTTTGCGTTCAGTTCTATTGTAGGCAATTATTATTATGGTGAGATCAATATCGGGTTTATCAGTAAAAATTATATGACGCTGATGTTGTTCCGTGTTTTCGTAGTGGGTATGGTACTGTTTGGCAGTGTGGCTAAAGTTGCCCTGGTATGGGATCTGGCCGATCTGTTTATGGCGCTGATGGCGATAACGAATTTAGTGGCGATCGCGATTTTAGGCAAGTATGCTTATATTGCTTTGCATGATTATATGGATCAAAAACGTGCCGGTATCGTAGAGCCGGAGTTTGATCCGGCGATCTTGCCAAGCCAGCGTGGTATTGAGGTGTGGAAAAAAGAATAACTATAATAATGAAAAAAGGACGAGCACATGCTCGTCCTTTTTGTTTGTGTGCTTACAGCATTTTCTTTAATTCTGCGGTATTTTCGACAATCGTGACGTCGTGGGTACGCATTTCTTCGAGTGCCGCCGCAACTGTATCGGGAGCGATTCCGCGGCAGGCAGCAAGGTTCAGGATGACCTCGAAACCTGCGGCACGTAATTGCAAAACAGTATTTTTTACGCAGTAGTCAGTAGCCAGGCCGCCACAGAGCACTGTAGTGATGCCGTGTTCACGCAGATACTCGATCGCGCCGGTAGAAAGTGTGTTGGCTAAATCATGGTAACAGGCCCCATAGGGATGTTTGTCGATTTCAATACCTTTGTAGACCTGAAAGTCGTAGTTCTTAGGATCAAGACCAGTAATAAATTCAAAACCTTTGGTCCCAACAATGGCATGAGCCGGCCAGTATACATCGACATCGGGGTAGCCGCTGACGGGACTGAGCACAGGATGTCCGTTACCTGCGATCCAGACTGCCTGAGGGGAATGGGCGTCACGCGAGCCGATACGCAGCGATGCTAGCGCTGCCTGGGCATTCAGTTCCTCAACGATCTGGTCGCCTTCGGCAACCGGAAGTTCGTCCGGACAGACAGGAGTAAAGGTATTTTGAGCGTCGATATCGAACGCGGCGATTTTATTTTGGGCGGGTAATTTAGTAAGCATGGCAAAATCCTCCTTAAAAAAGATGCTTGTTAACAGTATTATACTCTATTTTGGCAGGTGATTATAGAGCTTCTTTAAATTGCAGGTAATTGACTGTGTGCTTGACAAGATTTTTAAATCAGAGTAAGATGTGAATATGAATTTCAATTTCAAATTAGGGAGTGCTTTATGAAAAAACGTAATCCTTATAAAACAGCTCAGCAGGAAGCGATGCTGCAATATTTTTTAGAGGATAAACATAATTTTTTAACTGTCAAAGATTTGCTGAGCAGCCTGCAAAAATTGCAGATCGACATCGGTCAGACGACGGTGTACCGTTTTCTGGAGCGGCAGGCTTTGGAAGGATCTGTCATTAAAATCCAGCCGGTTGATGGATCGGGAACGCAGTATTGGCGTCTGCCTTGTCCGCAGGCTGATTTAAGAGGGAAGCTGGTGTGCTTGAAATGCAGAAAAGTCATTCCTCTGAGCTGTGAGCACTTAGATATGTTTTCAGAGCATGTACTGCATAAGCATAAATTTAATTTAAGCCTGCAGCACAGCATTTTATATGGTTATTGTGAAGATTGTGATAACTGAGCAGTCTGAGGAAAGAGGTGATAAAGAGTAAAAATAAGGTTGGTGCGTTCTGGCAAGGGCCCACCGGGGAGAAGTGAAGCGGCTTACTGCTTAATAATAAATTTTAGCTGCGGTAATTTGTAGGAGGTAAGAATGAAGAAGTTTTTAGTTGTAATATTGGGTATGGTTTTACTGGCGGCAGTCGGCTGCGGCAGTGAACAAAAACAGGCTGATGGCAAGCTGCCGGTAGTGGCAAGCTTTTATCCTATGGCTGATTTTACCAGACAGATCGGCGGAGATCTACTGCAGG
>OBYU01000396.1_pt1 | contig 13692 bp, 13 predicted proteins | sample 1501421 | NCBI WGS metagenome assembly OBYU01 (sample SAMEA2580207, study PRJEB22360) | human gut metagenome | biome: human gut; feature: human-associated habitat; material: faeces | place: Denmark | collected 2008/2010
CGGCGGAAGGCGCGGCGCCGCGGGCCGGCCCTTGACTATGTTGACTATGGAGGAGGAAGATTCCCATGCGACTGGACAAATGGCTGAAGGTCTCCCGGCTCATCAAGCGCCGGACGGTGGCCAACGAAGCCTGTGACAACGCCCGGGTCACGGCCAACGGCCGGCCGGTGAAGGCCAGCTACGACGTGAAGGCGGGCGACGTGCTGGAGCTACGCTTCGGCGAGCGCACAGTAAAGGTGGAGGTGCTGTCGGTGGCCGAGCACGTGGGCAAGGCCGACGCCCCCGCCCTGTATAAAGAACTGCTGTGAGGGCGGACCGCCCCCGCCGCGCTGAGAGCAAAAAACAGCCCTCCCACATATGGGAGGGCTGTTTTTTTGTGGCTTACTTGCGGCCGCCGCGGCGGGAGCTGCGGCGCTCCGACTGGCGCAGCTCGGACAGCTTGCTGTCCGAGGCGGCCATAAACTGCTTGAGCCGGTCCTCAAAGCTGGCGGGCTCCGCCGGGGCGGGCTTACCGCGGAAGCCGCCGCCGGTGTGCCCGCCGGGGCGGCCCATAGGACGGCCCTGGCCTGCGGGGCGGGGCGGGGGATCCATAGCCTTTTTGATGGAGAGGTTGATGCGGCCGTTCTCGTCAATGCCGATGACCTTGACCTTGACCTCCTGCCCTTCCTTGAGATGATCCTTCACATCGTTGACATAGGAATAGGCGATCTCAGAGATATGCACCAGACCCGACTTGCCCTCCGGCAAGGAGACGAACGCACCGAACTTTGTGATGCCTGTGACCTTTCCTTCCAGAACCGAACCAACACCAAACTCCATACTGACTGCTAAATCCTCTCTCATAAATTTTCAATCGGTGAAACGGAAGATATACTCGCCCGGCTCTACCAGGCCCAGCTTGCCGCGGGCGATGTCGGCCTGCCGGTCGGGATCATCGCTGTTTTCCACGGCGTCGGACAGGTCGGCGTTGACCTGCTTCTGGGCTGCCACCTGCGCCTCGGCCTCGGCCAGGTCGCTCTGGGCGGTCAGAATCTGCTGGCGCAGGTTCAGCAGCCCGGTGGCGGCGCCGATAAGCAGGGCCAGTACCACCAGCTTGGTCAGGAGGGACGCTTTTTTGGTTTTCACAGGCGGTACCTCCTCCCGACGCGCGGCGGTCCGAGCGGTGCAGCTCATCCATTTCCCTGGATATCAGCCTTATTCTATACCACTTTCGCCGATAATGGAAGGACTTTTTTGCGGTTTTTCCGATTTTTTTACACAGCCTCAGGAGAAACACTACCGGTAGTGTAAGCACACGCCACAAAACCCCAACGAGATCGGCCAGACGGTAGCCCAGCTTGAGGAACCAGCGGCTCAGCAGCCAGAAATAAGCCGCTGCGCCCAGGAGGACGGCCGCCACAATGTAAAGGCGCACTTCGCCGCTGCCGGCGGTGGTGGTGTAGACAAACAGGGCGACGGTGACCACCAGCCAGAACAGCAGGTCCAGCACTCCACCCAGCAGGGGGAGGCGGACGCGCACACGGAGGATGCGGAACGCGTCGTACAGCAGCCCCACCGCCGCCCCCATCACCAGCGCCCCGGCAAAGAAGAGGGCCTGGTCGGTGACGGATACGGTCATTTCAGCGGAAGAGCCGGGCAAACAGGCCGCCCGCCCTGTCCCGCCCGCTGTCCTCGTAGGTGAGGGAGTCGATGGTGCCCTCCACCTTCAAATCCCCGCCGTCCAGGCTCAGCTTCTCGATGTGCAGCTCCTCCCCCCGCACGATGAGGGTGCCCCGGTTGGTGAGCATGACAATGGTGTTCTCGTCAAAGCTCTCCACCTCCTCCACGCCGGAGACTGAGAGCTGTTCGCGCTCCTCCAGAATGATGTGATGGGCCGCCTCCGCCCGCGGACGGTTTTCTTCGTACGGCATGGCTCTCCCCCGCCTTTCCATAGTCTTGTCTCATATATATGGGACAGGTGGGCGGGTTATGCCAGGGCCCTCAGCGGCGGCTGATCCGAAGGGCGGGGGCCAGGCGGCGGCTCAACAGCCAGGCCAGCGCCAGCTTGACTGCGTCGGGCAGGAGGAAGGGGAACACACACCAGCCCAACACGGTGAACATTCCTACCGGCCCGGAGGAGCTGGTGTATACCGCGTAGTACCAGACGGAGCCGAACAGGTAGCACAGGATCTGACCCACGACGGCGGAACCGAGAAAGACGGGGGCGGATTTTCCCAGCCATCGCTCGGCGCCCCACATGGTGAGGGCGGTAAAAAGGAAGCCCACCAGATAGCCGCCCGTGGCACCCAGAAAGGCCCCCAGGCCGCCGTGGAAGCCGGCAAAGACGGGCAGTCCCACGGCCCCCAGCAGCAGATAGACGGTCACCGCCAGGGTGCCCAGCCTGCCCCCTAGCAGGCCCAGTGTGAGAAAGACGGCAAAGGTCTGTAGGGTGAAGGGGACGGCGGTGGGGATGGAGATCCAGGAGCAGACGGCGATCAGAGCCGCCAGGATGCCGGTGTAGGCCAGTTCTCTTGTCTTCATGATAGGTGTTCCCTCCTGATTGTAAACTTAAAAATGATTATAGTTTACATTTAATAAAATGTCAACTAAAAAGAGATATAGGTTGACGATTTAGGAGGGGAAGGGTACAATAGAGGGCGAAAGGAAGTGGAGCGAATGCTGCGGGACGAGGTGCTGGCGCTGTTAAAGGCCCGAGAGGGGAAGCCCCTGTCGGGGGAGGAGATGAGCCGTGCCCTGGGGGTGAGCCGGGCGGCGGTGTGGAAGGCCATGGAGTCTCTGCGGGACGAGGGGTATGTCATCTCCTCCGCCCCCCGCCGGGGCTACGCCCTGGAGAGCTCGCCGGACAAGCTCTCCGCCGGGGAGCTGGCCGGAGCCCTGGCGGGCCGCCGGGTGGGCCGCGCGCTGGTGTGCCTGGAGACGGTGGACTCCACCAACGACGAGGTCAAGCGCCGGGCCCTGGCCGGGGCCGCCGACGGCCTGGCGGTGGTGGCGGAGCGGCCGGGCGGCGGGGGTGGCGCAGGGGCTGTGGGCGCGGAGCGGCAGACCGGCGGCCGTGGCCGCCGGGGCCGCTCCTTTGTCTCACCGGCGGGGCAGGGACTTTATCTGTCGGTCCTCCTCCGCCCCCGGTGCCCTCTGGAGGAGGTGTCGGCCCTGACGGCGTGGACGGCGGTGGCGGTGTGCAGCGCGGTGGAGCGGGTGTGCGGCGTGCGGCCCGGGATCAAGTGGCCCAATGACGTGATCCTGGACGGGCGGAAGCTGTGCGGCATTCTCACCGAGCTGGAGCTGGAGGCGGAGACCGCCGCCCTGCGCCATGTGGTGGTGGGGGTGGGGATCAACCTCACCCAGACCGCAGCCGACTTCGGGCCGGAGGTGGCCCCAGTGGCCGTCTCCCTGGCCCAGGCTCTGGGACGGGCCCCCCGCCGGGCGGAGATGGCGGCGGCCGTGCTGGTCGCCCTGGACGAGCTGTACGCCGCCTTCCCGGCAGAGCGGGCGGCCTGGCTGGAGCGGTACCGGGCCGACTGCCTCACCCTGGGCCGGACGGTGCGCCTGCTCCGGGCGGGCGGGGAGGAGGAGGCCTTTGCCGAGGCGGTGGACGATACCTTCGCCCTGGTGGTGCGCCGCGCCGACGGCAGCCGGGAGGCGGTGTCCTCCGGCGAGGTGTCCGTCCGGGGACTGCTGGGGTATGTGTGATCTCCAAAAGCGCGGGACGTGTCCCGCGCTTTTTGCTTGACAAATCCGCCTGTTCCGCTATAATAAGACAAGTTATGTGTCATGACATGTGTAAAGGAGAGACGGAAATATGGGAGCATGCAGCGCATTTCTCAAGCGAAAAAATATTGTCCTCTCGGCAAAGCGGTATGGAGTGGACGCATTGGGGGCCATGGCCCAGGGGCTGTTCTGCTCCCTGCTCATCGGCACCATTCTGGACACGCTGGGCAAGCAGCTCGGCATTGCCTTCCTGGTGACGGTGGGGGGCTACGCCTCCGCCATGAGCGGCTCGGCCATGGCCGTGGCCATCGGCTACGCCCTCCAGGCGCCGCCCCTGGTGCTGTTTTCCCTGGCCACGGTGGGCTATGCCGCCAACGCCCTGGGCAGCGTCACCCTGTCCGGCGGCAAGGGGGCGGGCGGGCCGCTGGCGGTGCTCTTCATCGCCGTCATCGCCGCCGAGCTGGGCAAGGCGGTGTCCAAGGAGACGAAAATCGACATTCTGGTCACCCCCCTGGTGACCATCCTGGCCGGAGTGGGGCTGTCCGCCCTGCTGGCCCCGGCCATCGGCACCGCGGCCTCCGCCGTGGGGGACGTTGTCAAGTGGGCCACCGTGCTCCAGCCCTTCTGGATGGGGATTCTGGTGTCGGTGGTCATCGGCGTGGCCCTTACTCTGCCCATCTCGTCGGCCGCCATCTGCGCCGCCATCGGCCTGACGGGGCTGGCCGGCGGGGCTGCCGTGGCGGGCTGCTGCGCCAATATGGTGGGCTTTGCGGTGCTCTCCTTCCGGGAGAACCGCTGGGGCGGGCTGGTCAGCCAGGGCCTGGGCACCTCCATGCTCCAGATGGGCAACATCGTCCGCAATCCCCGCATCTGGCTGCCCGCGATCCTCACCTCGGCCATCACCGGCCCCCTGGCCACCTGCCTGTTCCGGCTGGAGATGAACGACCCGGCCTCCGCCGTGGCCTCCGGCATGGGCACCTGCGGCATGGTGGGCCCCATCGGGGTGTACGCCGGATGGGTCAACGATGTGGCCACCGGGGCCAAGGCGGCCATCACCTCCCTGGACTGGGTTGGGCTGGCGCTCATCTGCTTTGTCCTCCCTGCGGTGCTCTGCTGGCTGTTCGGCCTCTTCTTCCGGCGCATCGGGTGGATCAAGGAGGGGGATCTGACCCTGGAGTGACAGGGCCCGGCGTATCGCCGCGCGGGCAGCACGCGGCGCGCGCCTGTAGGGGCGGCCCTTGTGGCCGCCCGCGGGCGGGGAGGAGCCCCGCCCCTGCAATTTTCCGCTGAGGCCGTCGAAAAAACCGTTCGGCAGGTTGCGGCGCGGCTCTTGCCGCGCCGCTTTTTTGCTGTGCAAAGGCGGAGCAAAATTGGCCGTGTGCCCCCTGCCGCGTCCCAGGCGCATGAAGTTTTACGCGGAATTGACAGATCCGGCCCGCCTGTGTTGTTATAGAGGTGAAAGGGGGCGAGGCCATGGACGGGACGCGGGCGGAGGAGCTGGTGGAGCGGTACGCCGACGCCATCCTCCGCATCGGCTACACCTGGCTGGGGGACATGGACGACGCCAAGGACATCTGCCAGACGGTGCTCATCAAGCTGGTAGAGGAGGGCCGTCGCTTCCCCGATTTGGGCCAGGAGCGGGCGTGGGTGGTGCGGCTGAGCGTCAACGCCTGCAAGAACTGGAAAAAGAGCGCCTGGTTCCGCCGCCGGGCGCCGCTGGAGGAGGGCCTGCACCTGGCGGCGGAGGCGCCGGAGCCGGAGGACGGCGCGCTGCTGGCCCTGGTGAACGGCCTGCCCCCCAAATACCGGCAGGTGGTCTACCTGCGGTACTATGAGGAGTACGAGGTACACGAGATCGCGGCCCTGCTGGGCCAGTCCCCCGCCCTGGTGAGCACCCACCTGGCGCGGGCGAGGGCCAAGCTGCGGGAACGGCTGGAAGGGAGCTGCTGTGATGGATAGACGGTATCGGGAGGAGCTGGAGCAGGTGCGCCTGACGGAGGAGAGCAAGCGGGAGCTGGTTCGGGCCTTGGAGGCCCGGCGGCCGGCTCCCAGACGGCAAATACCCCTGCGGCGTGTGGCGGCCCTGGCGGCCTGCGCGGGGCTGGTGCTGGGACTGGTAAATTATCAGGCCGTAGCCGCCGGGACAGAGCGGGTGATCCGTTACTTCCTGGGGGTGGGGGCGGCGGAGGAGAACCTCTCCCTGCTGGTGCAGGGGGAGGCACTCCACAAGGAGGACGGGGCGTTCCTCTACCGCATCGGCGGGGCCTATCAGCGGGATGGGATGCTCACTGTGCCGGTGAGTGTTTTTACCAGAGAGGGGGCGCTGGCCGAGGGGGAGGAGCTGCGCTACCGCCTGCTGGTATACGACGCCGACGGGAAGAAGCTGCGGCGGGTGTTCTCGTACTATGACGATGCCAAGGGTGAGATGTCGGCCCCCGTTTTTTTAACAGAGGGGACGACATACCACCCCAGCCGCCTGGATGTCCTTGCCGACTGGATGAGCCGCACCTATTGGGCCCAGGGCTACACGGAGGGCGAAACCGAGATCTATCACATGGAGGTGCCCGACGGGGCGAAGGGGCCCTATACCTTCGACGTGGAGGTGTACTCCAACGACGTCTCCCATCTGGGCTACCGGCCCATGTGGGAGGGGGGCGTCCTGGCCCTGGATACCCCCCAGACTCTGGACGCCGTCTCCGTCAGCCGTACCTTCCAGGAGGGTACCGTCACCGCCCTGGTGGGGGACGACGGGCACAGCGTGGCTTTCTATGGGGAGCTGAGCCCCGCCCTGGCGGCCCGGGAGGAGAAGCTGCAACAGTTATGGGTGCCCATGCTCTATTCTGAGGATGAGGCGGGCCGTGTCCAGCCTGTGCCGGCGATATGGTTCATCGACGAGGCGGGCAACCGCTATCGGGGCTGTTCTATCTGGCACATGCCCGCCGCGTGGGTCACCGATGAGGCGGGCAACCGCTACGAGCGATACCGGGTCTTCCCCGGCCCGGCGGAGGAGTACTGGCCGGAGTTCCGGCTGCTGGAGGAGCCAGAGGGGAAGATTACGGCTATCGAGGTGGAGGCGCTGGTTTTCAACATTCTGCGCACCGACCGGCCGCGGGAGGTGGAGACCCGGTCGTATACATCCACTTATAACCCGCTGAACTGGGTGATCGAGTTGCCCTAGATCACACACCCGCCCGGCGGGGCTCCGGCCCCACCGGGCGGAGCAGCCTTTCACATGCGCTTTCCCTCCGAAACGCTTGGCAAAAGCGTTTACCGGCAGACTCACCCGCCAGGGGGGTTCTCCTCTTTTCCGCCATAGACAAAATCCTATGGGCGGCGTATAATATCCCCATACTACATAGATTGGGGAACGGTCATGGACACGAATGCCAACAATAACCGTGAATCCTTCGAGGATCAGCAGGTCATTTTTGTGGATACCCATCTGATTCAGAAGGCGGTGGAGGGACTCCAGCGCGCCCGCGAGGAGTTCCAGACCCTGCTGGAGCAGGCGGAGGGCGGAGACGCCTCCGTCTATTACGACCTTGGCGTGCGCTATACCGAGGGCGACGGGACCGACAAGGACCCGGCCCAGGCGGCCCGCTGGTTTGCCCTGGCCTCGGAGGACGGGGATCTCCGGGCCACCGACCTGCTGGGGCGCTGTTACCAGTCCGGCGCAGGGGTGGAGAAGGACGAGGCCCGGGCGGCGGAGCTCTTTCAGCAGGCGGCGGAGCAGGACTACGCCCCCGCCCAGTGCGACCTGGGCCTGAGCTATGAGAACGGCTCCGGCGTGGAGAAGGACGAGGCCCGGGCGGCGGAGTGCTACCTCCAGGCGGCGGAGCAGGATTACGCCCCGGCCCAGACCAATCTGGCGGTGTGCTACTTCAACGGAATCGGCGTGGATAAGGATGTGGAGTGCGCCCACCAGTGGCTGGAGAAGGCGGCGGAGCAGAAGTTTCCCCGGGCGCTGAACATTCTGGGCGACTGCCACTGGGACGGCACTGGCGTGGAGCAGGACCGGGGGGAGGCGGCCCGGCTCTACCGGCAGGCCGCCGAGCAGGACTATCCCCCCGCCCTGTGCAACCTGGGCCTGTGCTATGAGCACGGGGACGGCGTGGAGCAGGACAAGGCCAAGGCGGTGGAGTGCTACCGGAAGGCGGCGGAGCAGGACTACGCCCCGGCCCAGTGTAATCTGGGCGTGCTCACGCTCCACGGCGTGGGCACCGAGGCCGACCCGGCCGCGGCGGCGGAGTGGTTCCGCCGGGCAGCGGAGCAGAGCTTCGCACGTGCCCAGGATCTGCTGGGCGACTGCTATCTGGACGGCAAGGGCGTGGAGGCCGACCCGGCCCGGGCGGCGGAGCTCTACCGGCAGGCCGCCGACCAGGGCTACGCCCCAGCGCTGTGCGACCTGGGCCTGTGCTACGAGAACGCCAACGGCGTGGCGGAGGACAAGGTCCAGGCGGCGGAGTGCTATCGGAAGGCGGCGGAGCAGGACTACGCTCCCGCCATGTGCAACCTGGCGGTGTGCTATCTCAACGGCATCGGCGTGGAGGAGGACATGGCCCAGGCGGTGGCGTGGTTCCAGAAGGCGGTGGAGGGCGGCTCCGCCCGGGCCAAGAGCATCCTGGGGGACTTCTACCTGGATGGCCGTGGGGTGGAGCAGGACAAGGAGAGGGCCCTCTCCCTCTACCGGGAGTCTGCGGCGGACGGCTACCTGCCCGCCATATGCAGTCTGGGCCTGTGCTATGAGACCGGCGACGGCGTGGCGGAGGACAAGGCCCAGGCGGTGGAGTGGTACACCAGGGCCGCCGAGGGGGGCTATGCCCCGGCCCAGACCAATCTGGCCTACTGCTTTCTCACCGGCATCGGCATGGAGGCGGCGCCGGAGAAGGCCATCCCCTGGCTGGAGAAGGCGGCGGAGCAGGGCCAGGCCCGGGCCCAGAGCCTGCTGGGAAGCTGCTACCGGGACGGCGACGGCGTGGAGGCCGACGCGGCCCAGGCGGCGGAGTGGTATGGAAAGGCCGCCAAACAGAACTATCCCCCTGCTATGTGCAGCCTGGGGCTGGCCTTCGAGCTAGGGGAGGGACTGACCGAAGACCCGGCCAAGGCGGTGTACTGGTACACCAAGGCCGCCGGGGAGGGCTATGCCCCGGCCCAGACCAATCTGGCCGTATGCCTGCTCAACGGGACCGGCGCGGAACGGAGCGCGGAGGAGGCCGTAGGCTGGCTGGAAAAGGCGGTAGAGCAGGAGTTCCCGCGGGCCCAGGGGATTCTGGGGGATCTGCTGCTCACCGGCAACGGCGTGCCCGAGGACAAGGCCCGGGCCGTGGAGCTCTACCGGGCCGCCGCCAAGGGCGGCTATGTGCCCGCCATGTGCGACCTGGGGCTGTGCTATGAGAACGGGGACGGCGTAGAGGAGGATCTGCGCCATGCGGTGCTGTGGTACCGCAAGAGCGCCGAGGAGGGCTATGCCCCGGGCCAATGCAACCTGGCGGTGTGCTACCTCAACGGAAACGGAGTGGAGCGGGACGCGGCCGCCGCCGTGCGGTGGCTGGAGAAGGCGGCGGCCCAGGGAAATGCCCGGGCACAGAGCATCCTGGGCGACCTGTGCCGGGACGGGGAGGGCACCGAAATGGATGCGGCGCGGGCCTTCCAGCTCTATACCCAGGCGGCGGAGCAGGGCTATCCCCCCGCCCAGTGCGCCTTGGGCTACTGCTACGAGGTGGGGAGCGGCACGGCGGAGGACAAGACCAAGGCGGTGGAGTGGTACGAAAAGGCCGCGCAGCGGGGCCATGCCACCGCTCAATGTAATCTGGCCTACTGCTACGAGCAGGGCATCGGCGTGGCGGAGGACAAGACCAAGGCCGTGGAGTGGTATGCCAGGGCCGCCGAGCAGGAGCACCCCAGGGCCATGTGCAACCTGGGCCTGTGCTATGAGTACGGCGAGGGTGTGGCGGAGGACAAGACTAAGGCGGCGGAGTGGTATGAGAAGGCCGCCCGGCGGGGGTATGCCCCGGCCCAGTGCAACCTGGGCTTCTTCTATGACCGGGGCGTGGGCGTAGCGGAGGACGCCGCCAAGGCCGTGGAGTGGTACGAGCGGGCGGCGGAGCAGGGCTATCCCCGCGCCCAGTGCAACCTGGGCTACTGCTATGAGAGCGGCAAGGGCGTGAAGGAGGACAAGGCCCGGGCCGTGAAGCTGTACCGCCAGGCCGCCGAACAGGGCAGCTCCGTGGGCCAGTGTAACCTGGGCTACTGCATGCTCAAGGGGATCGGCATACGGCCTGACCCGGCGCAGGCGGTGTATTGGTTCCGAAAGGCCGCCGAAGGCGGCTCCGGCCGGGCCATGTGCCTGCTGGGTGACTGTTACCGGGAGGGCCAGGGCGTGGAGGCCGACGCGGCACAGGCCCGGACGTGCTACCAAAAGGCCATTGACCTGGGCTTCGACGCCAAGGAGGAGCTGGAGGAGCTGGACAAGGCCGCCCCCGCCGGAGCGGCGGAACAGCCGAAGAAAAAGAAGTCCTTCCTGGGCCGGCTGTTTGGAAAATAGGACAAAATCAATCGCGGGCCGCAGGGCGTGCCCCGCGCCCGCCGTTGAAGCCCTGGGGCCCGCGATTGTATGATCCCCGGCCGGGCGGGGCGGCCGCCTCCCTCAGCCGATGCGTCCGAAGTCGGAGAAGGGGAAGCAGATGAACTCCGCCTTGCCCAGCAGATAGCGCGTGTCCACGGTGCCCAGGGTCACGTCCCGGCTGTCGTTGGAGTGGTTGCGGTTATCCCCCATGACGAAGACCGACCCCTCCGGCACCGTCACGGAGGTGAGATCCTCATACCAGGGCTCCTCCATGGGCTCGTTCAGATAGGGCTCGTCCAGGGCTTCGCCGTCCACATAGACGGTGCCGGTCTGGTAGTCGATGTCCACCGTCTGGCCCTCCACGGCGATGATCCGCTTGACAATGGGCCCCCTGGCGGCGTCAAACTCCTTGGTGAGCACCACGATGTCCCCCGGCTGGGGATCGGTGTAGCCGATGTCCCGGATCAGCATCACATCCCCCTCGTGGAGGGTGGGCAGCATGGACTCCCCCACCACCGGGGTGATGCGCCCCACGAAGGTGAATACCAGGATGATGGTCACCAGCGCCACAATCAAAATCTGAAGCCACTCGTAGGCCTCCTGAGCGCCGCTGAGGGGCTTTTCTTCTTTTTTCGGTTTTTTCATGGGCAAACTCCCCGCTTTCGACAAAGGAGGGGCTGTCCAGCAGCCCCTCCCGTGCGTATCTTATTTCGCGTACTCGATGACCTTGGTCTCCCGGATCATGTTGACCTTGATCTGGCCGGGATACTCCAGCTCCTCCTCGATCTTCTTGGCGATGTCCCGGGCCAGGAGCACCATCTGATCCTCGCTGACCTTGTCCGGGGCCACCATAATGCGCACCTCGCGGCCGGCCTGAATGGCGAAGGACTTCTCCACACCGGGGAAGGAGGAGGTGACCTCCTCCAGCTTCTCCAGACGCTTGATATAGTTCTCCAGGTTCTCGCGGCGGGCGCCGGGGCGGGCGGCGGAGATGGCGTCGGCTGCCTGGACGATGCAGGCCACGATGGTGCGGGGCTCCACGTCGTTGTGGTGCGCCTCAATGGCATGCACGATGTCCTCGTTCTCCCGGTACTTCCGGGCCAGCTCCACGCCGATCTGCACGTGGGAGCCCTCCACCTCGTGGTCGATGGACTTGCCCAGGTCGTGGAGCAGGCCGGCCCGCTTGGCCTGGGTCACGTCGGCGCCGATCTCAGCGGCGATCAGCCCCGCCAGGTGGGACACCTCAATGGAGTGGTTGAGCACGTTCTGGCCGTAGCTGGTGCGGTAGCGCATGCGGCCCAGCAGCTTGATGAGCTCGGGGTGCAGGCCGTGGACATTGGTCTCGAACACGGCGCGCTCGCCCTCGGCCTTGATGGTGGCGTCCACCTCCCGCTTGGCCTTCTCCACCATCTCCTCGATGCGGGTGGGATGGATGCGGCCGTCCTGGATGAGCTTCTCCAGGGCGATGCGGGCGATCTCCCGGCGCACCGGGTCGAAGCAGGAGACGGTGATGGCCTCCGGCGTGTCGTCGATGATCAGATCCACGCCGGTCATGGTCTCCAGCGTGCGGATGTTGCGGCCCTCGCGGCCGATGATGCGGCCCTTCATCTCGTCATTGGGCAGGGGAACCACAGAGACGGTGGCTTCGGCCACATGGTCGGCGGCGCAGCGCTGAATGGCCAGGGACAGGATCTCCTTGGCGCGGGTGTCGGCCTCCTCCTTGAACTGGGCCTCGATCTCCCGCACCTTCATGGCCGACTCATGGGTGACCTCCTCGGCAAGCTGGTTGATGAGGTAGTTCTTGGCCTCCTCGGCGGTGAAGCCGGAGATGCGCTCCAGCACCTCCATCTGGGTCTTCTTGACGGTGGCCACCTCGTCCCGGGCCGCGTCCAGCTCGGCCAGCTTGCGCTGCAGGGTGTCCTCCTTCTTCTCGATGTTCTCGGTCTTGCGGTCCAGGTTCTCTTCCTTCTGCTGGAGCCGCCGCTCCTGCTTCTGCAGATCGGCCCGGCGCTCCTTCACCTCGCGCTCATACTCGTTGCGGGCCTGGAGAATCTCCTCCTTGGCCTCCACCAGCGCCTCCCGCTTCTTACTCTCGGCGCTCTTGATGGACTCGTTGATGATGCGCTTGGCCTCCTCTTCCGCACTGTTGATCTCTTTTTCCGCGGTGCGTTTGCGGATTTGAATGCCGATGGGAATGCCTATGATGAGTGCGACCACGGCCGTGATCACACAGGCGATGACAGTCTGCATCAAGGGTTCAACACACCTCCATATCTTGGATTTTCAAAGTTCTTTTTCATGAAATGGATGCACGCGCTCCCGCCCGCTCTTGGGCAGAGCGCACAAAATTTGAAGAGCTTACCCCTCGTTCTTCAAAATATTACACCTTATCTATTTTAAGTCTGCGGCGGCCTTCTGTCAAGAACATTCCTGTTCGGAATCAATTTCTGCGGCCCTGGGCCTCAAAGGGATCGGGGCAGGGAGTCGTCCTCCCGCACCCAGTCGGCCACATCTACCACCCGGTACTCCGTGCGGGTGTCCCGGATGACCACCCGCTCGATGCCGGCGTTGATGATGAGGCGGCGGCACATGGAGCAGGAGGTGGAGCCGGGAATCAGCGCCCCGCTCTCCGGCTCCACGCAGGCCATGTAGAGGGTGGCGCCCAGGGCCTCGCTGCGGGCGGCGGAGATGATGGCGTTGGCCTCGGCGTGGACGGAGCGGCACAGCTCGTACCGCTCCCCGGAGGGGATGTTCAGCGCCTCGCGGGTGCAGTAGTTCAGATCCACGCAGTTGCGCCGCCCGCGGGGGGCGCCGTTGTAGCCGGTGGAGATAATCTCGTCGCTCTTGACGAGAATGGCCCCATAGCACCGGCGCAGGCAGGTGGAGCGCCCGGCCACTGTCTGGGCGATGTCCAGATAGTAATTCTCCTTGTCGATGCGTCCCATAAACGCCCCTCCCATGCTTTTTTACCAGTATACCGGGTTTTCCGCCATCCCGCAAGCCCCGGAATGGCTGCCCCGGGCGGACAATTCACATATTGTTTACGTTTCCTTCCTTGACGAAGAAACAGGGAGGCGCTATCATAAGTTCAGAAAAAATTTATTTTTAACTTCAAAGGAGACGACCGTATTTCATGGTGATGAACTTCATTCGAAAATTGATGTACGGCCGGTATGGAAGCGACCAGCTCTCCTTTTTCCTCCTCGTGGTCTATATCGTCCTCATTCTTCTGTCCGGCCTGCCCCACCTGGAGGTGCTCTCCTGGCTGGCGCTGGCAGTGCTCCTGTGGGATCTGTTCCGCATGTTCTCCCGCCGTATCGACCGCCGCCGGGCGGAGAACGCCCGGTTTCTGGCTCTGGCCGGACCCGCCATACGCTGGCTGCGGCTGCGGCGCTCCCTCCGCCCGGACTCTGCGGTGG
>OBYU01000397.1_pt1 | contig 13692 bp, 14 predicted proteins | sample 1501421 | NCBI WGS metagenome assembly OBYU01 (sample SAMEA2580207, study PRJEB22360) | human gut metagenome | biome: human gut; feature: human-associated habitat; material: faeces | place: Denmark | collected 2008/2010
GGAAGACCGGCCCCAGCTGGATCCGACGGCGGGCCGCGCGCACTCAGCTACCGGACAAAAACAGGCGGGTACGGGAAATCTCCGCAGCGTCGCATTCCCTACCGCCGCAAACACGATAAAACCATGATCAACATCTTCGTAACGATCAACGTAACGGCCGACAAACGCGCCAAAGTGCTGGAACTGCTCGCCGAACTGACGGCGGCCTCTCAGAAAGAGAACGGCAACCTCCGCTACCAGTATTACCTGCACCCGACCGACCCGGCCCAGATCGTAATCTGCGAACGGTGGGAAAACGCCGCCGTACTGGCTGCGCACGAAGCGACCAAACACTTCACCACACTGCTGCCGCAAATCGGCGACCTGGCCTCGTCGGTCGATATCGACAAGTTTTAATTCCCGAACCGCTTTAGCGCTGCCAACATACACGAATACCGACTCGTTCCCGGACGGAGGGGAGATTATCCCAGCGAGAACTTTTTTAAGTACAAAGCACTTTGAAAGTGGATTCCATACCTTTACGGAAATTCTACACAAAGAAATACGGCAATGAACTGTTGGTCGACGTCATCGGGTTGGAAGAGATACGGGAAGGCGTCAGACGGAGTCCTGTCCACCGATTTAATTTTTATAGCATTATCCTGATAACAGCAGGCGACGGGGAAGTCGCCATCAATGATTGCAGTTGCCACCTCGGAACCAATCATATTATCTGTGCAATTCCCGGAGAGGTTTGGCATTGGCATTCGCATACCAACCTGAACGGTTATTTTCTTTTATTCGAAGAGAAATTCCTTCTTTCATTTTTCAATGACCGCGCTTTCCTGCGCAATTTTCGCTACTTACAAGCGGAAAGAAGTTCCCCATTTCTCAAACTGCCGAATGAACTGTTCAACCGCGTCAAACGACTACTCGCGGAAATGAAAACTGAAATTAACGATCATAGCGAACAGGATCACCATATTTTGAGGGCCATGCTCTATGAAACGCTGATGTTGCTGAATCGTGCCTGCCCCGCCGGAGAATCGGACAACAGGAAAGACAACATAAAAATCGTCCGGTATATCGATCCGTTCGTACGCATGGTAGACGCTGAATGCACATTCCATCGCAATACCCAGTACTACGCAGACAAGCTATGTATTTCTTCCAATTATCTGAACAAGATCGTCCATGGGATTTTGGGTTCGAGCGCTAAATCCTTCATTCTGACTAAAGTGATCCACGAAGCCGAACGACTGCTGGATTATACGACTCTTTCCGAAGCCGAAATCGCCAACCGACTGCATTTCGATAACTCCTCCTATTTCATCCGTTTATTCCGGAAACACACAGGAAGCACTCCAGGCCAATATCGCAAACGCGTAAAGCCATAATCATTCCCGAAAAATGACATTCCCAACACTCTTTGTCATATGCCACACTAAACAGTATCTCCTATTTTTGTGCCAGACAGGTAATCTGAAGGTGACCGGCTCGGTTATGCCCTTTCTGGACTGACCGGTGGATTCCATTATGGTTGGATGTCAACTATTCATCTCTAATCAAAAAAGGTATTTATGCATAATATTCAACATAAAGTCGTGTTAGTCGCCGTTATCTTGCTGACATATTGCTCCCTGATGGGATACTCTCCCCAACAATTTTCATATAACCGGGACTACTTGACCTCAGGGGTTAACGGAACCCGGTTGACGAGGATCGACAGTCTGCTCAAACACTATATTGAGGAAAAAGGGCTACCGCATGCGGTCACTTTCGTGGCACGCAAAGGCGAGATAATCCACCATGCTGCATGGGGATGGAGAGTATATGAAGATAGTATCTATTTGAAAAAGAATGACATTTTTCAAATGGCTTCACTCACTAAACCCGTCATCACAGTAGCCCTAATGACACTTTATGAACAGGGGAAATTCCAACTGGAGGATCCGGTTTCGGCATACATCCCTGAAACCAGCGACAGAATATTGGTGAAATGGAAGAACAGGAAAAATTTCAGTACCCGGGAAGCGACCACATCACTCACCATCTCTCACCTGCTCTCCCACACGGGCGGTCTAGTCGGATGGCCGGCGACACCCGGTCAAGTCGTACCGGTTTATAAAAGCCGGGAAGAATATATCCGGGATCAATTGCAGGCTCCGTTGAAATATGATCCGGGAACAAACTGGAACTATGAGAATATTTCAATGGAAGTGGCGGCTTACCTGATCGAACATTTTTCTGGACAACCGCTAGAGCAGTACCTTTCAAAAACGATCCTGGAACCTTTAGGAATGACTCAAACTGCTTTTTTCCTTGATCCCGCCGATCAACAACGGCTTCCCGTTGTATATGAAAAAAAAGAGGGGAAAATTATCCCGCGGAACAATCAATACCCTCTCAATCTTTTCAGCCAAGATCACCGGTACATTCCGGAAGCAACCGGTCTGAACGGTCCAATTGAGGATTATGCCCGATTTTGTCAGATGATCCTCAACGGCGGAACATTCAACGGTCATCGCATTCTGGGACGCAAAACAATCGAACTCATGTCCCAAAACCAGATACCCGAAGGAGCGGATGTCCCGCAATACTCCTTGTTCGGCCTCGGATTCGAAATCAGTCCCGGCAACCGGATTTTTGCCAATTCGAAAATACTGATGCCTCCAATGGTTTCTGAAGGATCCCTTTTTTGGCTCGGTTGGCTAGGGACCTATTTTTTGATCGACCCGAAAGAAGATCTGATTATTCTGCTTTTCATGAATCACAGAATAGAGGACCTTTTCGATCTGTGGAGCCGATATGTCAACACTGTTTACCAGTCACTCGAATAACAATTCTCTGGAACAACACAAATGACAAAATCATCACAACGTCAAATACCCCGATTACAATTCATCCGATATCATTACCTGCAAAACGATTAATCAAAGTAGGTTGCACGTTTAAAGTGTCGTCTTGTTGACCCGCCAGGACCTTCGCAGTTGGTTTTCCAAGTTGATAGACAAAAACCGGGACCAGATACAAAGAAATCTGACAGCGCTGCCATCCAAAGAGCGGTTGCAGGTGCTGGAAAAGTTCATGCAATACACGATCCCTAAAATGCAAAATGCCGAGGCCAAACTAGACCTCGACAAACTACGGGATGAACAAATAGACCAAATAGTAAACGAATTGGCAGAGAACCTATGAAAACATTGACTACGGAATAGAAGCGCTACCTGCTGAAAATGTTGCAGGCCGGGGAATGCGAAGAAAGAGAACTAATGCATGTACCGGAGATCAAAAACATTGTAGCAAACCACCGGATTATTTTTGAAAATTACAGGAATCTGGGACTTCCGGAAAATGATAAGAGACTGTAGATTGCTATGTTGAGTGCAGAATTGCGAAGTATGCAAAATGCACCTATACGTTATTTTACGGTGTGTTCTTACTAACCTATTCCCTAAGAAGTAGTCTTCGTTTAGTTGTTTTGTCCAAACGGTGTAAACTCAAAGAAAATCCATTTATCTGATTTCGATAAATGGATTTTTACGTTATTTTGGTATCGTTGTAACTATAAAATTGTATCTGATTTGTTTTTCAGGATTTAGGCATGTAAATGTGAAATAGAAAATTGATTTTTATTATACATGTTTTGTTGATAGGGTGAGGTGTCTGTCTTCAGTGTATCTTTTCTGTTAAAATAGCGAATGATAAGCTAGGTTTATACCGTTAATAATTAGGTTGTAAAAAATATATAGTGCGATTTTTTAATTCTGCATCATTGTCCACAGGATAGAAACAGTTATTAGATCGGATCGCAAGTTTTCCAAATTTTATCTGTTATAGCACATCCATAAATCATTTTTTCAGGTCACTCTTTTGCCCAAAATAAGATTGATAAGTCACTTTCTGCAAATATTTGGATATATACGTGGGCATGAAAAGGAAAAAAAATATAGCAGTCCGTTTAATCCATCCATATCCTAATATTTGTTTGTATACTAATAAATTCCATCTGATCAAAGATAATTTGCTGGCAGAAACAGAATTTTTCCTGATTCGGTAATAAGCCAAGGGTTCTGTAATTCCGTGTGCGGTATGGGATTTTTGAATAATTTGCAACCAAAGTGCCCAATCCTGTCTTTTACGCATCAGAGGCATGTACATTTTGCCCACGCGTCGAACATCATATATAACAGTCAGGCAACCGATGCAATTTCTCAGCAAGTATGCTTTAGTAATCTTTGCAGGGAATTTTACAATTGCATGAATTTTGTTTTGTTCATCGTATTCATAATATGCTGAAAATGAAAAAGAATAACCATTTTCTGTCATGTATTTGATTTGTTTTTCCAATTTATCTGGTTTCCAGCAATCGTCACTGTCACAAAAGGCAATGAAACGTCCTTTCGCTTGCTCAATGGAATTATTCCGTGCTGCACCTGCTCCGCAATTCTGGGCTAATTGAAATAATTTGATACGACAGTCTTGCCGTGCCAAATACTGGACAATTTTTACCGTATCATCCGTTGATGCATCATCCGTGATTAATAATTCCCAATTCAGGTAGGTCTGAGCCCGAATTGAAGCAATGGTTTGTGCAATAAAACGAGATGAATTATAGGTAGGGGTAATGATAGAAACGAGAGTTTCCTGCATCAGAAGAACTTAAAAATATTCAGAAAAATAAGGTGATGAAACGATAAGAAGCGTATAAAGCCGATTTTATTATCGGCTAACAGGATGTTGCTGTAACACAAAAAATAGAAATAAAGTCTACCGAGATCCTTTCGAAAAAAGTTGGATAGGCTGCTGAATGGGATTTGAGAAAATGCAATCTGTTCTGAGTACAGCTTTACAGCGATACGAACAATCCTTAAAGTTTACAGATATGACAAAGATTAGCAGTTATTTACTTTTATGAAAACCAAGTGAAAGTTATTCCCGGAATAAGTTCATCCAGTGCTTGCTCAATTCGGATACGCCGAATCTGGTCACATTGTGTGCAGCCTGTTTACCCATGCGCATTCGTTCCTCAGGATGTTCGATGAAAAAGTTGATAGCGCTTTCCATTGCCTGCATATCTTGGTCTGCCACTAAAATGCCATCAACTCGATCTGTTATAATATCAGACGGTCCATTCGGGCATTTAAAACTAATGCATGGTACTCCTTGAGACATAGCTTCTGTTAGAACCATTCCAAACCCCTCAAAATGAGAAGACATGATAAAAAAGGAGGAATTGCGTAAAACCTGGTTGATATTATTCGTGATTCCACGTAAAAAAACCGTATTTTCCAGTCCGAGTCTTTTTATCTGCCCCGATAAACTCTCTTTCAATGATCCTTTCCCGTAAATATTTAATATCCATTCCGGGTGCTTTTGATGAATCTTGGCAAATATATCAATGAGATTATCATATCCTTTTTGGTATTCCAAACGCCCTACTGTAATGATTTGCTTGGTATTCAGGGGAGACACAAAGACATCCTCCAGATTAACCGGATTAGGTATTACAACCGTTTTCTCGGGAGGCAGATAAGTGTCGAAATACTGTTTATCGTGACCGGTTAGAACCACAACTTTATGAACTTTTTTATAAACGAACAGCCGGATTTGTTTGATCAGTCGATTGTAGTAGTTACAATGCACTTGTTCTACCGCGATCACTTTTTTCATGTTAAAGCCACAGCAATAGAGCAAAAAAGCATTCGGAAATGCTTGGGCTATGACATAATCATAGGAGTTTGATTTAAAGTGGTTCCGAATTAGTTTTATGTTTCCCAGCAGGCCGAACAGTCTTTTGATTGAACCCGGTTTTCGGGCAAATTGCCGGTCGGATAAATAAATGATATGAATTCCGTCCGCAAAAGGATAATTCGGCGCCCCGTTCGTTTGGAATTGTGATACGATATCAATGTTTATATTATCTGACGTTATGAAATAGTTGGCTAAGACCGAAGTTACCCGTTCAATGCCACCGACCAGTGTAATATCGGAATGTAAAAAACATAATCGCATATTGTGAAAGATTAAATTATTTAAACCACGTTTCGTAGAGTATCATGAATGATTTTCTGGTTAGTTCAAAAGTGGATTCGGACAAGAACGACATGCTACCATTTTCTTTGTGAACAATTTTGATCGCAGGAAGATATACTGTTTTGATCCTGTGTTTGCCGGCGAGTTGTGCGAGTTGTTCTTCCTCGCAAAAAAGAAACATCTCTTCGTTATAAATCGGGTGTAGTTGTTCTACGATAGACCGGGGAATGATCACGAAAGCTCCGTGGGCGGCATAGATTTGCGTGTATTTTTTGCCGAACAGGAAGAAAAAGGAGAAAAAGGCTATTCTGCACAATCGGGCCCAAATACAAAATAAAAGAAAGACAAATCGTCGATGATTCCTGAAAGTCAGATACTTCCATCTATTCAAACGCCCGAGCGAAAATGGCATCAGCGGATTCTGATTCTTACCTTTTAACGTCGTGATTTTTGGCGCCACAATGCTTGTCGCAACGGGTTGCAAGGCGGAAAGCGACAACCTTTGTATCTTGATGTCGGGATTTGAGATGATCAGAAATCGAAAATCATAGTGACGGAGTGCATGTTCGCACCCCCGGTTGTTTCCGTATCCGTATCCCTGATTGGATACACTCAGGAAATCGGCATTGTGAGTGTCTGCAATGTGTTTGAATTCCTGCTCCGATTCGAGATCATAAAAGCTGTTTACAATGATTATTTTTGAATTGGGGACATCGAAACTTTCGAAAAAATCTTTTAAATCATGGGTATTCCTGTATACCAGGACAACAAAAACAAAGTCGATTTTCATCGGCAATCATTTGGTTAACGCTCTTAGCAGAGCGAATCTCAATTTATTGAGGATAAAATATGGCAGGGATATGTTTGTTAATTCTTTTACTGTTCTGTACCACTGGCCATTTTTTCGAAGTAACTCTCGAAGAGACTGTAACTTCCGGAGATATGAGTCAGACTTTTTAGCGCCGATAACATTAGTGGCGTGTTGCCTGTAATAGATTGTTGCATACGGAAGATAGCGTATTGTTCCTCGATGATACGACACGACCAGTGCGATCCATTTATCGTGCATCGGGGAATTTTCCGGGATATGAACAGCCAGATCTCTGGCCTGCCGATTGATTAACATGGTGCATCCGGTCACATTGTTATAAGCGCAATGGTAATGGTAGGAAGCGGAATATTTGGCTGGTTTCTTTGTAAAGGACCAGTATGAAGGATGCGTAACATGTAAATTTTCATCTGTGATGGCCAGGTCAGTATGGATAATCGTCGGTTGTTTCAAGTCGCACTGTTGCATCAGTGAAAATGTATCCCCGACTTTATTGGACATCCATACATCGTCCTGATCACAAAACATGTAAAAATCCGCTTCGATTTGTTGCAGCATCCACATAAAACTCCCGCTGGCTCCTCTATGCTGCCACGGATCGTGCAATAGAATGACATTCTCGTGTTTGGTCTGGTATTCATGTATGATGTCAACGGTGGTATCGGTTGACCCGTCGTCTCTGACATAGAGCGTAAAATCCGAATAGCGTTGATTGAACAGGCTGTCGAGCTGCTCCCGCAAGAACCTCTCTCCGTTGTAAGTCGATAAAAGAATGGCCAGCATGGTTTAATAATAATCGTCTAACCTGTGTTCCCGGATTTCATCGGTTTGCGGATCGAAAACCGAGTGGTATGGATTCCAAATGTGCCAGTTATCCCCGGAGATATAATAATACCCGTATATAATCATGATACAAGCGAAGGAGAGGGTTGAGAACAGCTTTCGCGAAGGACTTTTTCCATATCCTCGCCCGATTATATCAGCAAGAAACAGGGCATAAAACGGCATCAGGTAATTGGTGAATCGTGCGAAAATTATTTGAAAGACAATTACTCCGATGCCTAAAAGCGCATACACGCAGACGAATGAGACCCATTGGTTCTGTTCTTTTATACAGAATTTTTGTAGCCATAACAACAAAATTGGGAAAAACGTGTATTGCATAACCCTGTACAATATCCAATTGGCATTCATTGCCCCATCCTCGAATTGGGACGAATAATGAGCTATTTTTCTGGCATTGAGGGCATCCAGCGTATCCAATACGCTCAGATAAGATCGCATCGAAATCAGGAACGCACAAAACAGGGAGATTACTAATAGATATTTCCAATTGAATTTAATCAATCTGATAAATGGGAAAAAGACTAAAATCAATGCTGAGAAATGAAATAAGACGGACACGAATACCCCGCAATAGAACCGTAGCCATCGCTTGTTTTCAAGATTTTTATAATTTAACAGGAAGATCCCAATGGCCAGAGATTCCCGCAAAATCTCGGTATTGAAATAAAAAAAATAAAGGAAAAAGTAAAGAAACAATCCCGTGAAGGGATATTGTGTATTTTTCCTGATAAAATAGAAAATGCAACTGTTAATGATGAAAGCATGCAGAATCTGTAAAACCGTGAAATCCGGAGATATCGATTTCGCAATAGCGCAAAGCAATACATACAATGGCTGGAATTCATAAGACCAGATTTCTGACCAGTTGAGCTCACCCCATGAGGGCAGCCGGTCGTACCCCCAAATGTATACCAAGGTGTCGCTGCCGACCCTGTACCTTAAACCAACTAAAAGAATTACATAGCAAAACAGGAAATACCAAGCTATTTTCTTTGTGCGATTATGCCGGTTAATATCGTATTGAACGACACCTAACAGGCTTGTGACGAATAAGATGATGTAAGGAAGCATAAAAAGCTTACCGATTTTCCCGTTTTAAAAAAATTAAAAACCGCAGGATGGAATAATCTTTTGTCGTGTTTTTCAGTTCGTGATACTCAAAACGCCCTTCAATATTATTCATAAGATTATACCGGGGATTCAATATATTTCCCCTCACTAAATCTTTGTAGATATAATTTTTGTAAGCCCTGCTCCAGTAATGGTTTAACTGTATCGTATGGAGAGGTCTTCGAAAAACAGGATATTTATGCCTCCAGAACAACAGGAATTTTTTATATTCATTGACCGGAGGTATCGGGATTCTCAATTTGCCAACAGAATAGTATGCATAAAAATAGTGCGGATGAAATACTTTTTGAAATCGGAATCTCGTATTAATGATTGATTTTCCTACATCGGTTATTTCGGGCCAAGCAGATGTGTATTGTTCAATAGACAATTGGTTCGGATCGTGCTCGGCCCTGCCGGAAGTTCCGAACATTTTCCAACAAATCAACACGCTCGGATATCTGTCGTATCTTTTTAACCACTCTTGAATTGTTGCGTTTCGTAGTGGACAAATGAATTCATCCAAATCGATATATCCGATCCAATGGGAATCGTTGCGAAATCGGTTATAACAGTCCTGATACGCTTTTAATTGACCATATTCTTTTTCAGGCCATTCCGTGAGATCGACAAGTCCCTGTTCGATATAGGGGCGTAAAACCGAGGCGTAGCCGTCATCGGAAAAATTATTATATAAATAAAAATGTTCGATTCCGATGGTCCTATGATAGTCGATCCACTCTTTCAAAAAAAGAGCTTCGTTTCTGAAAATAGCACAGAGCGTTACGTCGTATTGTTTAAAGACATTGTCTCTTTTATATAGTCTTACTAACGGATAACCAATCACCGGATAAAGAAATGCAATGATGGGTTTGATTAAGACTTTGATTTTCTGTTTTAATCCGACCGGAGAATTTCCAGCTGTAGGTGGAGAGTACCGTATCATTTAGGATGCTTTGGCGAATTTCAAGCAGTAATGCTTGATGGAAATAAGGTTGAGGATAGAATGGCATATCCATAATTGAATATTGGCTGGGAGTTTCCCGATAGTGTAAACCAACCGGGCGCGACCGGTCAATTTCGCTTTTGAAACGGGGTACTGGGTGAAATCGGAGTACTTGCGGATAAAGAAATATTTCTCTTTTTGTGTCAATGATGAAGAGTTACTAACAGCCAATTTCATCAACAGCAAAGTTCTGAGAAAATCATTCGTGCAAAATGGGAAAAAGTGGTATGGGCGAATAGGATGATGTAAAGGAAGCATAAATCTTTCCTCAGAATCAAATTTACCTAATTCTGAGTAAATTATTCTATAAGTGAGTATTATCTAATGATAACATTTTAACCGCAAGCAAAAAACGATGGATCGTATGATCTTTGGTTACGCACCTGGATTCATGAGGATATAGTAATTGCATTCTGATAGGTCCATTATCGTAATTATAATGGGCATCACTCCTCAGCACTTTATTTGTATAAAAGATGTCATACGCTTTATTCCAATAATGATTCAATTGGATAGTATAATAAGATCTCCACGGTATTCTATTCACACCGAAACAGATGAACTTTCGATATTCATTTACCGGAGGGATAGATACCCCCTTGCATACCGCATTGATAGCATGCATAGTGGTAAAATGTTCAAAATGAAAGTTTGTATTACAAAAAACTTTTGTGTAACTACTTAATTTATCCCAGCAACTGGTATATTGTTCAATGACTAATTTGGAATCGTCATGTTCTAAAAGACCGTTACTGCCGAATTGTTTCCAATAAATAGCGACACTGGGATATTTAAGATATGGGGTCAGCCATTCTGAAATTGAAAAGGCATGAAGCGGACATATAAATTCATCAAGATCAATAAATCCTATCCATTGCGTATCATTTTTATGTTTTTCGTAGCAATCTTTATAAGCAGCCATCTGTGCATGTGGCTGCGGCCAGTCAATCAGATCGATCATCCCCTTGGCTATATAGGGCTGTAAAACGGTTTTATAATCGTCCGTCGAATTGTTATTATAAAGATAAAAATGATCGACGCCAACCACTATATGGTAATCGAGCCATTCTTTCAGAAACCGAGCTTCGTTTTTGAAAATTCCACAAACACAAACTTTATATTTGAGAACCCGTTTCTTGCGTAATCTGATATGGACGAGAATACTAGCTATACATGAATAAATAATCGCTAAAACATATCGAGATATATTGTTTTTAAGGATAGTTTGTTTACGAGGATGTTCTATGAAAAAGCCCCTTCGCACATAAGTCAAGTTCGAATCCATATTCTCGTTATTGTTAAATTGTGCGATGCACTCTGTTTTTCATATTTAGAATACCTATTACGCACCGATACATCCCGTATTGCACCCGGATGGGGAATTTTCTAAACATCGCGACCAGTAGGGTCGAACGGTCGCAATATTTTATCTGGACACGATATTGCGGGGCATGATTCCACCGCGCATATTTCCCAATAAAGGCTAATTTGTCTCTATATGTCAGCCGTTGCGATCGAATCACGGAAATACTCCATAAAAAAATGATACGATATAGATATTGGACACAATACGGAAAAATATCCCGCATTCCCAATTGAGACAAATACTGTTTGATCGTATCGAGAGTCTCCTCATATTGCAACGCCGTTTTTACATCAAAACCTTTGACTTGCCTGCCCATGGTAGATGAATCGTGAATGCGATACCTGTATGTTTTCTGCGAACAAAGAATACAATTTGCCGAAGAACATAGAACCTGCAAAGAGAACCAATCATCCTCGTTTACATGATGCGGGATACAGGAAATGGAATGAGCCCTTAACCAGCTCACCCGATATAGTCTGTTCCATACATAAACGGGAATAGGACGGCTCGCCACGTGCTGGTATTCCCATATCGCACAGCTGCCTGTCAAGTGGATATCCGGAAAAACATACTCTGCCCGGATTCGATCATTGTAGACACTTACGAACGAAGTCATACAGAAATCGGCAGCTGTTCCTTTGATTTGATGATAAAGCGTTTCTATACAATCGGGAGTCACCTCGTCATCCCCGTCCATATAATACAAATATTTTCCCTGAGCCTGTTCAATGGCTGTATTGCGTGTAGCCCCTGTCCCGCGATTGACTTTATGGTCGATAATTCTCACATCCGCGCCTCTGCGGTGGGTCCGAGCGATCTGTCGGACGATCTTCATACTGTCGTCGCCTCCCTTATCGTCGATAATCAATATTTCGATACTTTCAAACGTTTGATTCAGAACGGAAAGTAAAGATCTTTCTATATAGGAATGAACGTTATAGACAGGTATGGCGACGGTTACTTCATAAGGTTTTGTCATTGGCGTCTGATTTATGTCGTATGTACTTATACAAGAGATTGAACTCCTCAAACTTCATCGTTATGGCGATGACGCAATACAGTAAAATACCCACAACCCCACCCAATAATAACTGTAAAAAAGGCTGTCGGACCAATGAGATTGTCAGGTACATTCCTGTGCCCATGATCACCGAAAGCAGCAGGATTGGAAAAATATTTTTGATTTGTTTAATATAGCTGGTCGAAATAACTTTTTTTGCATAATGTATAATGACGGCCATATCGCAAAAACTATATAGCACCAACCCCCAGCAGAGAATTTTCAGCCCCCAAGGAATGGTCGCAATCAGAATTCCGACAGCTACCATTTTTTTTACAATTTCCGCCTTTAAAAAATAATCGGAACGCCCTTTTACATTCAGAATATTGTTATTGATCGCCATGATTGGAAACCACACATACGCTATGCATAGTATTTGCAGTAAAGGAACGGATTCCAACCATTTATCGGAAAGGAACAACCGGATGAATGGTTCCGATAAGACGCAGAGTCCTGTCATCAGAGGAAAAATCACAAAAGATGATATACGTATATATTGAATAAAAGTAGCGTTTAACCTTTCGTCATCATCCTGCAATTGGCACTGAATTGGATAAATTGCACGTGTAAGAATTGACGTGATATTGATAGAAGGAAACTGAGCAAATGTGCTGGCCCTGTTATAATACCCTAAATCCATAGCCGAGAACTTTCTCCCGATCACCAAGTTGTACAGATTCACGTATATCGTGTGTAACAAGCCGGATAGTAATAGTTTGGATCCAAAGGCGAACAATGTACGAAACGATTGCCATGAATAACGAAAAGCTGGAGTCCATTTGGCAAATATCCAAAGCAAAAAAGTATTGATAAAATTGCTCGCAATGGCTTGTATTACCAATGCCCATACACCATATCCGTAATATGCGAAGGCAATCCCTACCCCACCGCTTAAAATGACAGCAATTAAAGAAGCTTTGGCCTGTGTTTTAAAATCCAGTTTGATGATTAAAATTGCGCGTTGCACTATGGAAAAAGCTGAAATAATGATATTTAGGCCTATCCATCGTGTAACTGTCGTCAGTAATGGTTCTTTATAGAAGTCGGCAATGAATGGGGCCGCACCATACAACATGCCGTATACGATAATTGAAACGGCGATATTGAAATAAAAAACAGTCGAATTATCCGTCTCGGTACGTCCCTGTTTTTGAATTAATGCATTGGAAAACCCACTGTCAATAAAAGTTTGGGCTATGGCCAAGAATATACTCAGCATGGCTATCAATCCGTATTCGGACGGAGTCACCAGCCTGGCTATTACGATACTTAAGATAAATTGAATTCCTTGAACGGAAAACCGTTCAATAGAACTCCACATGACACTTTTAACCGCTTTCGTTTTTAATGATTCGCCGGTCATCAATAAATGATACTTTTGAAATAATCAATAGTCCTGTCGAGCCCTTTATCGAGTTTCACGTTAGGTTTCCATCCGTTTAGTTTTTGAGTTGCGAGTG
>OBYU01000427.1_pt1 | contig 12478 bp, 8 predicted proteins | sample 1501421 | NCBI WGS metagenome assembly OBYU01 (sample SAMEA2580207, study PRJEB22360) | human gut metagenome | biome: human gut; feature: human-associated habitat; material: faeces | place: Denmark | collected 2008/2010
AATGGCTGGACTGGATGCATAAAGAATATCCTGAAATTCGTATTGCTATTAGTGAATATGGTGCCGGCGCAAGTATATATCATCAACAAGATTCGCTAGTGAAAACAAATCCCACAAGTTGGTGGCATCCGGAAAATTGGCAAACTTATTATCATATAGAAAACTGGAAAGCGATAACCGAACGTCCTTTCGTTTGGGGAAGTTTTGTGTGGAATATGTTTGACTTTGGTGCTGCGCACCGCACCGAGGGTGATCGTCCTGGAGTTAATGACAAAGGGTTGGTTACATTTGATCGGAAAGTGCGAAAAGATGCTTTTTATTTTTATAAAGCGAATTGGAATAAAGAGGATCCTATGATTTATTTAATAGGTAAACGTAACATAATACGTGTGCAGCGACAACAAACGATTATAGCCTTTTCCAATCAACCTGAAGCAGAATTATTTGTCAACGGAAAGAGTTGTGGTAAAGTGGAAACAGACCGGTATTCTATCTTGGAGTGGAAACATGTGATATTGACCCCTGGAAAGAATAAAATAGAAGTGAAAACTACAAATAAGAAACAGACACTGACAGATATGTATTATTGCATTTTATGAAAAGTATATATTATACTGGGTTGAATACATCTAATGGTCAGGAAAAGGTAATACTTAATATCAATATAATAAAAACAAATCTATGATTATAAATATGAAGCAGAGCTTAATAGCCGCTATTGGTTTGTTATTATCAAGTTCTTTATTTGCTAAAGATTATTTGATTTCGACGTCCAAAACGTCATTGTTGATTACAGCAAATGCAGGTGAACCATCAAAGATGCAATATTATGGAGTCAGTATTGCTCCCGGGCAGATACAAAGTATCTATGATGCCGGACTGGTATTGAATGCGAACAGCTATCCCGCTTTCGGTCTCCAGACGGTAGGGGAGAAAGCGATTGCTATTACTCAACCGGATGGCAATATGTCACTTGACTTGGCGGTAGATGCGGTTACTCAATACACTTCCAAGGATGGAGAGATAACCGAAGTTCTTTTGAAAGATAAGATATATCCTGTTTGGGTGAAACAATGTTATAAGGCTTATAAAGGAACGGATATAATTACCACTTGGGTTGAGATTGGCAATGCAGGTAAGAAACCAGTAACACTGTTTCAGTTTGCTTCCGCTTATTTGCCGATGTTTCGCGGGGACAACTGGCTGACTCATTTTCATGGAGCCTGGGGTGCGGAACATACGATGGATGAAGAGAAACTGACGAACGGGCAAAAAGTGATTGCTAACAAAGACGGACTGGCGAATACGGAAACGGATAATCCTTCTTTTATGTTGTCGTTGGACGGCAAACCGCAGGAAGAAACAGGAAAAGTCTTTGGGGGCGTTTTGGCTTGGAGTGGTAATTATAAGTTGAAGCTGGATGTTCGCAACACAGCACTGAATATAATAGCCGGTATGAATGAGGAAAGTTCACAATACATACTGGAACCGAAAGAGACATTCGTCACTCCTGAATTTGCCATGACATATAGTACCAATGGCAAAGGTGGGGTGAGTCGTGCTTTTCATCATTGGGCACGCCAATATAAAATGAATCGGGGTGAAAGGCTGCATGACATCTTGTTGAATAGCTGGGAAGGTGTTTATTTCAAGGTGAACCAAAAAGGGATGGATGAGATGATGGAAGCTTTCTCTGCCATGGGTGGAGAGTTGTTTGTCATGGACGATGGCTGGTTTGGAAATAAATATCCCCGTAATGGTGGAAACAGTAGTTTGGGTGATTGGGAAGTCTGCAAAGAAAAACTGCCTGAAGGTATTGAAGGACTGCTTGCGTCTGCCAGGAAGCATCATATAAAATTCGGTATCTGGATTGAACCGGAAATGTCGAATACTAAGAGCGAACTGTTCGAAAAGCACCCGGACTGGATTCTGAAAATTGATAACCGTCCTTTATCTACCGGGCGTGGCAAAACGCAGGTAGTTCTGGATTTGACTAATCCGAAAGTACAGGATTTTGTTTTTGGAGTGGTCGATAATTTGATGGCGAACTATCCGGAAATTTCCTATATGAAATGGGATGATAATTGCAGTTTGCTGGATTATGGTTCTTCCTACTTACCAAAAAACAAGCAATCACATCTCTATATTGAGTATAATAGGGGTTTACAGAAAGTACTTCAGCGTATTCGTGCCAAGTATCCTGAACTCGTGATGCAGCTATGTGCTGGTGGCGGTGCCCGCGTCAATTATGGATTGCTTCCATATTTTGATGAGTTCTGGACGAGTGATGATACGGATGCTTTGCAAAGAATTTATATGCAATGGGGAGTTTCCGGTTTCTTTCCGGCTATTGCTATGGCATCTCACGTAAGTGCGGACAAGAATCATCAGACCGGACGTCGTATTCCATTGAAATTCCGTTTTGATGTGGCAATGTCCGGGCGATTGGGAATGGAAATTCAGCCGAAGGACATGAATGATGTTGATAAGGCATTCGCCAAGCGTGCTATTGCAGCGTATAAAGATATTCGTCCTGTGGTTCAGTTCGGTGATTTGTATCGGTTGGTGTCTCCATACGATAATAAAGGAGTATCCTCTCTGATGTATGTCACTTCCGAAAAGAATAAGGCGGTCTTTTATGCATATAAGATTTCTCATTTCATCAATATGGTTATTCCGAAGGTTTGTATGAATGGATTGGATCCGTCGAAGAATTATCGTTTGGTAGATTTGACACCTGTGGACAGTAGCAAACCTTGTGACCTGAATGGTAAAATCATTAGTGGAAAGATATTGATGGAAGAAGGCATTGCATTAAAATCATTGCTGAAAAGTGAATATTCAAGTTTGGCTTTACAACTACAGGCTGTGGATTAAGTTGATAAAAGACAATGAGAATGATAAAAAGAGAAATTCCTGTTATTGGTATTTCTACTGAAATTGATATTCCGGGAAGAATATCTGTGAAAAGAAAATATGTGGATGCTGTCCTTCAAGCGGGCGGCATCCCTTTTATTCTTCCGTTTACCGACAATGTACAGATTTTACAATCTGTGGTTTCTATTATTGATGGTTTACTCCTGACAGGTGGGGGAGATATATCGCCTGTGATATACGGAGAATCGACTCTTCCTGAATGTGGAGAATGTTGCCGGGATAGGGATGACTTTGATTATGCTTTGCTGCGCTTAGCATCCGAAAGGCAAATTCCCGTTTTAGGTATTTGTCGGGGAATGCAGATTATTAATACTTATTTTGGTGGAACATTATATCAGGATTTGCCTGCTCAATATCCCTCGGAAATTAATCATCGGTCACCGGATGCGTTTATGATATTACAGCATAATGTGCGATGTTTGAGGACCGGAAAATTGTATTCTGTTACAGGCAAGGAAAGTTTGAAAGTCTCCTCCATTCATCATCAAGCCGTTAAGAAATTGGCTTGTGGATTCAAGGCATCTGCTTTCGCTGATGATGGAGTCATAGAATCAATCGAATCTGATTCCGAACATATTTGGGGTGTTCAGTTCCACCCAGAGTTGCAGGCTGTGGAAGGGGATGAAGCTATGAAAAAACTATTTGTGTATTTTATCAGTCAGGCAAGGACATTATCATGCTGATAGTGATATAAAAGAGATGATACACAGTATCTTTTACGATATTATTGTTTTTTTGTACGGGATTTGTCATTGTGGTTTGTTCTCCGTCCTATCTTTGTAAACAGATAAATTAAGGACATTAAATCATATATTATGAATAAAGTTATGCGTAATCGATTAGCTGGAACTCTTTTATTATTATTTGTTTTTTTGTGTACATCATGGGCGCAGACATCAGGTTTGCGCAAAATGATTGATTTGAGCGGAACGTGGAGTTTTGCATTGGACCCTCACGGCAAGGGAGAACAGGAAAAACTGTGGAACATGGATTTTGCAGAAACTGTGACTTTACCCGGTACAACAGATTCGAATCGAAAAGGAATAGAGAATACCAACAAGTCGGAGACCACTTATTTGTCCAGATATTATAAATATGAAGGTGCGGCATGGTATAGCAGGAATATAGAAATACCAGCCGACTGGAAAGAAAAGCATATCGTGTTGTTTCTGGAACGTACTCGTCCGACAACCGTGTGGATCGATGGTCGGGAAGTGGGTAAATGCAACTATTTATCTACCCCACAGGAATTTAATCTCACTCACTTCCTGGCTCCCGGTTCACATAAGCTGACTATTCGTGTAGATAACGGAAAAAGTATTCCCGGGCAGATTCGTTCAAGTTCTCACGCTTGTACGGAATCTACCCAGACAAACTGGAACGGTATTATCGGACGGATGGAATTGCAGGCAATGAATCCATTGTTTATTGAGTCCATTCAGGCTTTTCCTCAAGTAGAAGACCGCTCCGTAAAAGTGAAAATAACTCTTTCCAATTCTTCAGGCATTGGTGGGAAGAAACTGCAGTTGTCAGCTTCTGCTTTCAATACTGCCAAAAAGCATAAAGCCAGATCTGCAGAATATAATTTGAAAGAGGGGAGCAAGGAATATGAATTCACTTATCAGTTGGGAGATAATGCTGTATTGTGGAGTGACCTCCAGCCGGCTCTATATCAACTGAAAGCAGAGATAAATGGCATAGACGAGAAAACAGTTCGTTTCGGTTTGCGTGACTTTAAAACTGAAGAAACGCATTTCACTATCAATGGCGCCAAAACATTTCTTCGAGGAAAACATGATGCCTGTGTATTCCCTTTGACGGGCCATACGGCGATGGACTTGGAACAATGGCGTCGTTATTTCAGGATTTGTAAGGAATATGGATTGAATCATTGTCGTTTTCATTCTTGGTGCCCACCTGCTGCGTGTTTTGAAGCTGCGGACTTGGAGGGTATTTACTTGCAGCCGGAATTACCTATCTGGGGAGGGTTTAAGAAAGAATCTGCCGAGCTGATGGATTTTCTGATGAAAGATGGAGAGAATATCATGCGTGAATATAGTAACCATGCTTCTTTTGTACTCTTTGCCTTGGGAAATGAGCTGGGAGGTGACATCAATGTGATGAAAGAGTTTGTAGATCGTTTCCGGTCCATAGAGCCGAGACACCTATACACGTATGGTTCGAATATCTTTTTAGGCTCACGAGGACATATTCCGGGTGAGGATTTTCTGGTAACTTGTCGTGTAGGCAGTGGTGAGGGTTATTCTACTCATGCTCGTGCTTCTTTCTCTTTCGCAGATGCGGAAGAAGGTGGCTATCTTAATAATACCTATCCTAATTCGGTAATGAACTTTGATGAGGCTCTGGAAAAATCTCCTGTTCCGGTGATCGGACATGAAACCGGACAGTTTCAAACTTACCCGAATTATGAGGAGATGAAGAAATATACAGGAGTCTTAGCTCCCTGGAATTTTGAAGTGTTTCGTGACCGCTTGGAGAAAGCCGGCATGCTGGAGCAGGCGGATGATTTTTTTAAAGCATCGGGTGCATGGTCTGTGGAACTTTACCGGGCAGATATTGAAATGAATCTCCGTTCCAAACGGATGGCTGGTTTTCAGTTACTCGATTTACAGGATTATCCGGGACAGGGGTCGGCTTATGTTGGTATTCTGGATGCTTTTATGGATAGTAAAGGATTGGTTGAACCGAAGAAATGGAGAGAATTCTGTAGTGAAGTGGTTCCTTTATTGACAACTGCCAAATTCTGTTGGACAGGCGGTGAATCATTCGCAGGTACTGTTGAGATTGCCAATTATGGAGAAACTTCATTGAACGAAAAAAGTATTTCATGGGAACTCAAAAATGGGAAGAAAAGCCTTGGCAAAGGTAAGATGGCTATTCCATCGGGATTAGGATTATTGACTGCCGGAACTATTCGTTTGACATTGCCCGATGTGGAGCAAGCGTATAAAGCCGAATTACTTTTGAAAGTATCCGGAACTTCCTATCAGAATAGTTATCCGCTATGGATATATCCTGCAAAGAAGCAATTGAAGGCAGGTAATGTTGTAGTTGCCCGCCAACTAACGGATGATGTGCTGAATGCCTTAAAGCAAGGTGGAAAGGTATTGTTGATGCCTCTTGAGGAAGACTGTAAAGAAGTAACAGTGGGAGGATTGTTCCAGACCGACTATTGGAATTATCGTATGTTCAAAAGTATCTGTGACCGCATCAAGAAACCTGCTTCACCTGGTACATTGGGGATTCTGACCAATCCCGAGCATCCGGTATTCGATGATTTCCCGACCGAATACCATACGAACTGGCAGTGGTATCCAATTATCAAACATAGCTATCCGCTTATTCTGGATGGTATGCCAAAAGAATACCGCCCTATTGTGCAGGTAATTGACAATGTGGAACGAAATCATAAACTCGGCTTATTGATGGAGTTGAATGTAGAGGGCAGTAAATTACTGCTTTGTATGTCCGACTTGGAAGCGGTACGTGACACACCGGAAGGATTACAATTCTATGCCGCTTTGCTGGCGTATATGAATTCTTCAGATTTTAAACCGTCCACTTCATTGTCGGTAGAATCGTTTAAGAATCTGTTTGAGACAGGTGTTCGGAAAGAGGGAATAAAAGTGCTGGATAATATCTCTTACGAATAAGTGAAGAGTAAGGAGAAAATCGTATCAATAAAGGCAAAAAAATGACAGAAGTGCTTGAATGCTATACGGAAAGAAATAGAAAAAAAGCAGACTTTACGATATTATTGTCCTTTTGTACGCAATTCGCCAATGTGAATCTGACCAGCGGCTATCTTTGCGATAGAAAGTAAAACGTATGGAGGATATTAACATTTAAATCAATACAGATAAACTCTTATAATAAAATGATGAAAAGACTAATTACATATTCGTGTATGGCGATTTTCGCTATGGGAAGCATGGCGCAGAATCAAAAGGATGAGGCTCAAATGAATCGTTTCATATCCGGTCTGATGAAAAAGATGACACTGGAAGAAAAAGTGGGGCAGTTAAGCCAATGTTCCGGTGGATTTGCCACAGGTCCTGATAATACACGTATCAGTCGGACAGAAGATATAAGTAAGGGATTGATCGGTTCTTTGCTGAATGTATCCGGTGCTGCCAATACTCGTAAATATCAGGAGGCAGCTATGAAATCACGTTTACAGATTCCTTTGCTTTTCGGATTGGATGTTATTCATGGATATAGAACAGGTTTTCCGTTGCCATTGGCAGAGGCTGCGAGTTTTGATCTGGATGCTATAGAAAGAGGATCGAGATGTGCGGCAAAGGAAGCTGCAGCAGCCGGGTTGCATTGGACGTTTGCTCCAATGGTGGATATTAGCTGGGATGCCCGGTGGGGGCGTGTGATGGAAGGGGCCGGTGAAGATCCTTATTATGGCTCGTTGGTTGCTAAGGCGCGTGTACATGGTTTACAGGGAGATGATTTATCGAAAGAGAATACTATTTTATCCTGTATTAAGCACTTTGCCGGATATGGTGCAGCTATTGCCGGAAAAGATTATAATAGTGTGGATATGTCGATGGGACAGTTTGTCAATTTCTATATGCCTCCTTACAAGGCTGGTGCAGAGGCCGGTGCTGCTACTTTCATGAGTGCGTTCAATGACTTTAATAACGAACCGTCTACCGGAAGTACTTTTCTGTTGAGGGAGCTCCTGAAGAATCAATGGGGATTTAAAGGATTTGTGGTATCCGACTGGGGATCAGTGGGAGAAATGATGAACCACCGTTATGCGAAAGATGAAAAAGAAGCTGCTTATAAAGGAATCAAGGCCGGACTGGATATGGAGATGGTAAGTGAATGCTATTCCAAGAATCTGGTGTCTCTGGTAAAAGAGGGTAAGGTATCTATCAAGCTGGTGGATGATGCTGTCAGACGTATTTTGGAACAGAAATATAAACTGGGATTATTTGATGATCCGTTCAGATACTGTGATGAAGAAAGGGAACGTACAGTGATTGGTTCACAGGAATCCCGCAAGGAAGCATGCTACGTTTCCGAACGTTCTATTGTTCTTTTGAAAAATGAAAACTCGGTGTTACCGCTTTCTTCTTCTATCAAGAAAGTTGCTTTGATTGGTGCACTTTCCAAATCGCAGAAAGATATGTGCGGTGCATGGTCCTGTGCAGAGGTTGGTAAAGTAGTAACCTTGTATGAGGCAATGGAGAAACGAGGAGTGGACATCAACTATAACGATGGCTACGACTTGAAAACGAATAAAATTGTAAATCTGGATCAGACTTTAGCTGCTGCCCGCCAATCGTATGTGGTTATCGTTGCAATGGGAGAACAAGCTTGGGAAAGCGGTGAGATGCGTTCGAAAGGAGATATTTCTATTGCTGCCGAACAACAGCGTTTGGTTTCCGAATTGGTGAAGACTGGCAAACCGGTAGTTGTACTAATGATGTGTGGTCGTCCTGTTATTTTCAATGAAGTTCGTCGGGAGGCTCCCGCTATCTTATGTACCTGGTGGCTGGGGAGTGAAGCGGGTAATGCTATCTGTAATGTACTTTGGGGAGATTATAATCCTTCGGGTAAGCTGCCAATGACTTTTCCGCAGCATAACGGACAGATACCATTGTATTATCAATATAAGAGCACAGGACGCCCCACTGCATTGGGCGGATGGTGTGCGAAGTACATTGATATTCCTACGGAGCCTGCTTATCCGTTCGGCTACGGTTTGTCATACACTACTTTCAATTATTCGGATGTGAAACTGCTTCCGGGTGATGGAAAAGGTACTTATACACGTGTTGCTGTAACGGTTACCAATACTGGAAAATGCGAGGGCGAGGAAGTTGTTCAGTTGTATGTGCGTGATGAGGTGGCTTCTATCACTCGCCCTATCAAAGAATTGAAAGGCTTTGAAAAGATTAAGCTGAGTCCAGGTGAAAGCAAAACGGTCACCTTCGACGTAAAAGATGAACAACTAGGATTCTACAATAATCAAATGAAGTTCATTGTGGAGAAAGGAGACTTCACTTTGATGGTCGGTGGAAATAGTCGTGATTTACAAGAAATAAAATACATTCTTAACTAAGAACTAATATGAAAAACAACTGGAAAAGATGGCTCATATTTCCCGCTCTATTGCCTTTCTTCTCTTGGATGGAGGCAAAGACATTGGAGGAAAATCAGATTCAACAATCTTTGGACACCATTGAATACCGGGTATTTGTGGCTGTCGATAAGGCCGGAGTGGAGCATTGGGGAGGTAAAGAAGCTTATCAAGCGAAGCTGAATGCTTTTTTCGACCAAGTGAACGACTTCTGGAACAAAGCCGGCAATGGACGTTTCAACTACTATTTCCGTTATATACCGGATCTGCAGGTGATTTACGACTGCTCCTCCCGCCAATTGGAGAAAATCTATCAGAAGAGTGCCGGTTTTCCCAATCACGATGTACTGCTGATTATAGATTCTATTCTTGATTTTGACGATGAAGAATCGGCTAAAGGATGGTATTGCGGCGGTGGGGCGGACGATCTGAATATGGTAATTTGCCGTAGCCGTAGCAAGACGGAACATGAAGATCTGTTTGGTATCGACTATTTTCATAGAGGAGTGGCACATGAGTTCGGACATTATCGTGGGGTAACCGACTTGTATGCTGATAGAATCCGGGCAAAGAACAATCCGGTGAACCATATCGAATATGAACCTGACTCTTGTGTGATGAACAGTCATTATAAAACATATAAATGGAGCTCGTATGCAGTTCATATAATCAATCACACCGCCAAATCCAAACGTCCGAGACGTGATTTCGACGGATTCTTCAAACAAATGTTCCCCGAAAACATACAGGTATCTGTAAAAGTGAAAGGTAAAAAGCAAAAAGGGGTAAAGCTGAATCTGTATGGTTCACGTGCAAAATTCAATGACCTGATCGCTACTCCTTACCGTACTTATGAGACGGATAAGAAAGGAGAATATCTGATAACTGGTGTCCCCAACTTATATGATAGCCCCGCACCTCCTTTGCATACCGACGAATTGCCTTATAACCGCTGGTTCACTTTCTTGCTCGAAGCCGAATATAAAGGGGAAAAAAAATACGTATGGCTTCCCGAATATGAGGTGCAACAGACCTTCTTTGAGAATAAGGATACCTATCAGGTGACAATTGATTTCTAAAAAATGGTAGCGCGAATGAGATAAGAAAGGTGCTATTTAGCACTTGTTCAATGCTTTATTAGCAGGAAATTCTTCCTGTTAAGCTTCCTCCTTTATCTCTGCCAAGCGGTACTCTTATGATAAATATGTAAATAAAAAACTGTGTGAAATACAAAAAGTATTAGTTTATGAAACGTATGATGAAAAGACTTTTGCCGGTTCTAATGGCTATCGCACCTTTAACCATTTGTGCACAGAAAGTGTACGAGCTGAAAGACATTTCCGGTAAAGTGCAGGTGAATGTGATTGTGAATGATAAGAATGTGGAATACTCCGTTCTTCACGACAACGATGTGATGGTGGCTCCATCTCCTATTTTCATGAAACTAACTGATGGTACAGCTTTCGGACTCAATCCGAAAGTAAAGAAGATCAGCCGCCGTTCTGTAAATGAGACTATCTATCCTCCCATCTATAAGAAGAAATCAATCAAGGACCAGTTCAATGAACTAACCATTGACTTTAAAGGAGGATATAGCTTGGTGTTCAGAGCTTATGAAGATGGTGCAGCCTATCGTTTTGTCTCTGAACTGAAGAAGCCGTTTATGGTGGAAAGCGAGCAGGCTTCTTTCTGTTTTCCGAATGATCCGAAAGTTTTTGTAGCTTCACCGAAAGGCCGAATGAACGAGGGCAAGAAAGATCCTTTCTACAGTTCTTTCCAAAATACGTATCTGGAAACTGCCTTGTCTGCATGGGATAAGGAACAGATTGCCTTTTTACCGGTTTTGGTCGAGGGAAAGAACGGAAAAAAAATCTGTATCACTGAAGCCGATTTGATGAACTATCCGGGTATGTATGTGAAACATGGTGAGCATGGATATTCTCTGGATGGAATCTTTGCAGCTTATCCGAAAACGATAGTAGACGAAGTTCGCGGACTGAAAGGGGTAGTAAAATCTCGTGAACCTTATATTGCTAGAGTGGAGGGAAACACAGCATTTCCCTGGCGTGTCATGGTCATTGCCAAGGATGATGCAGAACTGCTTTGTAATGATATGGTATATAAACTGGCTACTCCGGCACAATTTACAGATTTTTCTTGGATTAAACCGGGTAAAGTGGCTTGGGACTGGTGGAACGACTGGAATCTCTACAACGTGGATTTCCGCGCAGGTATCAACAATGAGACTTATAAATACTATATTGACTTTGCCTCGAAATTCGGTATCGAATATGTGATATTGGATGAGGGATGGGCAGTGCCGGGTAAAGCGGCTTTGTTTGAGGTGATCCTGAAATCGATTTGAAAGAGTTGATTAGCTATGCAAAAAGCAAAAATGTAGATTTGATACTTTGGGCGGGCTATCGTGCTTTTGAAAAAGACATGGATCGTGTATGTAAGCATTATGCCGCAATGGGAATCAAAGGTTTCAAGATTGATTTTATGGACCGTGACGACCAACAAGTAGTTGAGTTTAACCGTAAAGCGGCTGAAACCGGAGCAAAATACAAATTGCTGATAGATCTCCATGGAACGTTCAAACCGACTGGTTTGCAACGTACTTATCCGAATACGATCAATTTCGAGGGTGTCCATGGACTGGAAGAAATGAAGTGGGCAGAACCGGGAACAGATCAAGTGATATATGATGTGACAGCTCCTTTCATCCGCATGGTTGCCGGACCACTTGATTATACACAGGGAGCGATGAATAACGTAATCATGAAGAACTTTCATGCTGTCTATACAGAACCGATGAGTCAGGGTACACGTTGCCGTCAGTTAGCATTGTATACTATTTTTGATTCTCCTATTAATATGCTGTGTGATGCACCTACTAATTATCTGAAAGAGGAAGAATGTACGAAGTTTATCGCTGCCATTCCTACTGTATGGAATCAGACACTTCCAATAAGCGGAAAAGTAGGCGAACATATTGTAATGGCACGTGAGAAAGACGGTATCTGGTATGTGGGTGGATTGACCGACTGGAAAGAGCGTGATGTTGAAGTCGATCTGTCTTTCTTGGGTGATGGTGAGTTCAATGCAGAAATATTTAGAGATGGTATCAATGCCGATCGTGTTGGGAAAGACTATAAGCGTGAAGTGATCCGCATATCAGCCAATAAGAAGTTGAATTTACACATGGCTCCTGGTGGTGGGTTTGTTGTGAGGATAACAAAATAATAATTGAAGATTAAGTTTTTGGTTTGAAAGAGGACATCATCCCTATGGGAGATGCCCTCTTTTTTATGAGATGAGTGTCTCGTGTTATAACTGTTACTGTGATTTATTGATAAACTTTAGAACCGGAAACTCAATCCTCCTAAGAAATTGAATCCTTCCGTAGGATAACCTAAATAA
>OBYU01000434.1_pt1 | contig 12182 bp, 7 predicted proteins | sample 1501421 | NCBI WGS metagenome assembly OBYU01 (sample SAMEA2580207, study PRJEB22360) | human gut metagenome | biome: human gut; feature: human-associated habitat; material: faeces | place: Denmark | collected 2008/2010
AGGCCCGGCTGGAGGAACGGGGCGCGGTTGTGCTGGCGGGGGACTGTGTGACGGTAACGGCGGCGGGACAGACGGTGCAGCTCTGCGGCATTGACGATCCCTCTGTGGGCGAGACCCGGTGGCGGGAGCAGCTGGAGGCGGTGACCGCCGCCCTGGATGGGGAGCACTGCTCCATTTTGATGACCCACCGGCCGGAGCGGACGGAGGACTACGCGGGCCGGGGCTTCGAGCTGGTGCTGGCGGGCCACGCCCACGGGGGCCAGTGGCGGCTGCCCGGCCTGCTCAACGGCCTGTTTGCCCCCGACCAGGGGCTGTTTCCCACCTACGCCGGCGGCCGGTATGCACTGGGGGACACCACCCTGCTCGTCAGCCGGGGGCTGGCCCGGGAGAGCACCCGGCTGCCCCGGTTCTATAACCGTCCGGAGCTGGTGATGGTGGAGCTGCGCCCCGGGCTGGAGGAATTTCCTGCAAAAAAAGAATGAGGTCAAAATCTTATTTTTAACTTTTGGGGCGTATTGCCGTGGAAAAATCGGCAATACGCCCTCTCTTTTTGTCCAAATCCACGGTTTTTGATTCCGGGCGCAAAAGGGTGTTGTCAGGCGGGAGGTTTTCGGTTACAATCGTACAGATAACTTGGGAACGAAAGGCGTGATGCAGAAGATGAAAGCGACCTTGATCCTGGAAAACGGCATGACCTTTGCGGGCCGCAGCATCGGCTCCGGCGAGGAGCGGATCTGCGAGATGGTGTTCAACACCTCCATGACCGGCTATCAGGAGATCCTGACCGACCCCTCCTACGCCGGACAGGGCATTGTGATGAGCTATCCCCTCATCGGCAACTACGGCGTCAATCACGAGGACAACGAATCCTCCCGCCCCTGGGCGGAGGCGTTCATCGTCCGCCACCTGGCCCGGCGCGGCAGCAACTTCCGCTGCGAGGACGGGCTGGATTCCTATTTGAAGCAATTTCATATCACCGGCATTGAGGGCGTCGACACCCGTGCCTTAACGAGAATACTCCGCAGTCAGGGGACCATGAACGGCATGATCACCTGTGCGGAGCATTTTTCTGTCCCGGAGTGCCTGGAGCGCATCCGGGCCTACCGGGTGGAGGGCACCGTGGAGCGGGTGACCCGCAGGGAGGCTCAGGTGTACCCCGCCCTGGGGGAGCGGCGGCTCCGGGTGGCCCTGATGGACTACGGTGTGAAGGAGAACATGATCCGTTGCCTCCAGAACCGGGGCTGTGAGGTGACGGTGTTCCCCGCCCGCACCCCGGCGGAGGCGGTGCTCTCCGGCGGGTTCGACGGGGTGATGCTCTCCAACGGCCCCGGCGATCCGGCGGACAACGTGGAGATCATCACGGAGGTTCGGAAGCTCTATGAGAGTGAGCTGCCCCTCTTTGCCGTCTGCCTGGGCCACCAGCTCCTGGCCCTGGCCACCGGGGCGGAGACCCGCAAGATGCGCTTCGGCCACCGGGGGGGCAATCACCCGGTGAAGGATCTGGAGCACGGCCGGGCCTACATCACCAGCCAGAACCATGGCTATGTGGTTACCGCCGAGAGCGTGGACCCGGCGGTGGCGGAGGTGTCCCACATCAACGTCAACGAGGGCAGCGTGGAGGGCCTGCGCTACCGGCGGCCCAACTGCTTCACCGTCCAGTTCCACCCGGAGGCCGCCCCCGGCCCCATGGACACCGAGTATCTGTTTGACCGCTTTGTGGACAGCATGAAGGGAGGACGCGCCCATGCCTAAGAATCCCAATATCAAAAAGGTGCTGGTGCTGGGCTCCGGCCCCATTGTCATCGGCCAGGCCGCCGAGTTTGACTACGCCGGCACCCAGGCCTGCCGCGCTCTCAAGGAGGAGGGCGTGGAGGTGGTGCTGGTCAACTCCAACCCCGCCACCATCATGACCGACAAGGACATCGCCGACCACGTGTATATCGAGCCGCTGAACCTGGCCAGCGTGGAGCAGGTCATCGCCAAGGAGCGGCCCGACTCCATCCTGCCCACCCTGGGCGGCCAGACCGGGCTGAACCTGGCCATGAACCTCCACGAGCAGGGCATCCTGGAGAAGTACGGCGTGCGCCTGCTGGGCACCAGCCCGGAGTCCATCCGCAAGGCGGAGGACCGCCAGGGCTTCAAGGACGCCATGGAGGCCATCGGCCAGCCCTGCGTCACCAGCGACGTGGTGGAGAGCGTGGAGGCCGCGGTGGAGTTCGCCGGGCGCATCGGCTATCCGGTCATCGTCCGGCCCGCCTATACCCTGGGGGGCTCCGGCGGCGGCATCGCCTACGACGAGCCCTCCCTGCGGGAGATCGCCGACCGGGGCATCCACCTGTCCCGGGTGGGCCAGGTGCTCATCGAGCGGTGCATCTCCGGCTGGAAGGAGATCGAGTTCGAGGTCATGCGGGACTCCGCCGGCAACGTCATCCAGATCTGCTCCATGGAGAACATCGACCCCGTGGGCGTCCACACCGGCGACTCCATCGTGGTGGCCCCCACCCAGACCCTGGCCAACCGGGAGTACCAGATGCTCCGCTCCGCCTCTCTCAACATCATCTCCGCCCTGGGCATCGAGGGCGGGTGCAACGTACAACTGGCCCTCAACCCCGACTCCTTCGAGTACGCGGTCATCGAGGTCAACCCCCGCGTGTCCCGATCTTCCGCCCTGGCCTCCAAGGCCACCGGCTACCCCATCGCCAAGGTGGCCGCCAAGGTGGCCCTGGGCTACACCCTGGACGAGATCCCCAACGCGGTGACCGGCAAGACCACCGCCTGCTTCGAGCCAACCCTGGACTACTGCGTGCTCAAGCTGCCCCGCCTGCCCTTTGACAAGTTCACCACCGCCAGCCGCACCCTGGGCACCCAGATGAAGGCCACCGGCGAGGTGATGGCCATCGGCAATTCCTTCGAGGGGGCGCTGATGAAGGCCATCCGCTCCCTGGAGCTGCCGGTGAAGTCCCTCCGCCTGCCCGGTCTGGACGAGCTGTATACCGAGGAGATCGAGGACCGCCTGGTGAACATCGACGATCAGCGGCTCTTTGTGGTGGCCGAGGCCCTGCGCCGGGGCTTCTCTCCGGAGAAGATCAACAAGATCACCAAGTACGACCTGTGGTTCCTCGACCGCTTCCAGAACATCGTGGACATGGAGGACGCCCTGGATCACGGCCGCCTGGACGGCGACACCCTGCGCCGGGCCAAGGAGATGGGCTTCTCCGACGCGTGGATCGCCGCCCTCTCCGGCCGGGAGCAGAAGGAGATCAAGGCCCTGCGGGAGTCCTTCGGCATCCGCCCGGCCTTCAAGATGGTGGACACCTGCGCCGCTGAGTTCGAGGCGCAGACCCCCTATTACTACTCCACCTACGACCAGGAGAACGAGGCCGCCGGGGCCAGCCGGGCGGATGATGGCGCGGAGAAACGGAAGGTGCTGGTGCTGGGCTCCGGCCCCATCCGCATCGGTCAGGGCATCGAGTTCGACTACTGTTCGGTCCACTCGGTCTGGGCCTTCAAGCGTCTGGGCTATGAGACCATCATCATCAACAACAACCCGGAGACCGTGTCCACCGACTTCGATGTGGCGGATAAGCTCTACTTTGAGCCGCTGACCGCCGAGGACGTGCAGGCGGTGGTGGAGCTGGAGAAGCCCTGGGGCGCGGTGGTGCAGTTCGGCGGCCAGACCGCCATCAAGCTGGCCCAGGCCCTCACCGACATGGGCGTGCCCATCCTGGGCACCTCCGCCGACGGCGTGGACGCCGCCGAGGATCGGGAGCGGTTTGACGAGATTTTGAACCAGTGCGGCATCCCCCGGGCCGTCGGCCGCACGGTGTTCACCACCGAGCAGGCCCTGGCCGCCGCCCACGACGTGGGCTATCCCGTGCTGGTGCGCCCCTCCTACGTGCTGGGCGGCCAGGGCATGGAGATCGCCTACAACGACCGCAACATCACCGAGTTCATGCGCATCATCAACCAGGTGGAGCAGGAGCACCCCATCCTGGTGGACAAGTACCTCATGGGCCGCGAGGTGGAGGTGGACGGTGTCTTCGACGGGGAGGAGCTGCTCATCCCCGGCATCATGGAGCACATCGAGCGGGCCGGCGTCCACTCTGGCGATTCCATCTCGGTCTATCCCCCCATCCACATCGAGGACAAGCACAAGCAGACCATCCTGAAGTACACCTATGACCTGTCCCGCGCCCTGGGCGTGGTGGGCCTGGTCAACATCCAGTTCGTCATCTATGACGACCAGGTGTATGTCATCGAGGTCAATCCCCGCTCCTCCCGTACCATCCCCTATATCTCCAAGGTCACCGGCGTGCCCATCATCGACCTGGCCACCAGGGTGATGCTGGGGCAGAAGCTGCGCGACCTGGGGTACGGCACGGGCATCTACCGGGAGGCGGACTACTACGCCGTCAAGATGCCGGTGTTCTCCTTCGAGAAGCTCACCGACGTGGACACCGGCCTGGGCCCGGAGATGAAGTCCACCGGCGAGTGCCTGGGCCTGGCCGAGTCCTTCCCCCAGGCGCTGCTCAAGGCCTTCAAGGGCGCTGGTATGAAGGCCCCCAAGAAGGGCGGGCGCATCATCGTTACCGTCAAGGACGAGGACAAGGACGAGATGATTGGCATCGCCAGGGGCTTCTATGATATGGGCATTGAGCTTCTCGCCACCAGCGGCACCTGCAAGGCGCTCAACGAGGCGGGCATACCCGCCCGCTGGGTGGCCCGCGTGTCAGAGGCCCACCCCAACATCCTGGACATGATCGCCTCCGGCACCGTGGATCTGGTCATCAACACCCCCACCCGCGGCCGCCGCCACGATACCGACGGCTTCAAGATCCGCCGCTCTACCGTGGAGCACTCCGTGGCCTGCATCACCGCCATCGACACCGCCCGGGCCATGCTCACCGTCCGCACCCAGGGCCGGGCCGCTGAGCTGCGCCCCATCGACATCACTGAAATCTGAGGGGAGGAAACCGCCATGCGTCTGCACCGCCTTCGCTTTGATATCTGGCTCTGCCTGCTGGTGGCCTATCTGGTGTCCCTGGGCACGGGGGCCGCAGCCTCCGCCCTCAGCGCGGCCACGTATGACGGCTATGCAGAGGTTCACTCCGCTGCTCCTGGCCAGGCGGGCAGTCCTGCCGGGCCAGAGGTTCCCCGGGCACAGAGTATCGCGGAACTGCTGGAGCTGGATACCTTCACAGTACTCTCCCAAGGTATTGCCTACCGCAACGAGGGAGCGGGCTATTTTGAGGGCAGCTACCTCTATAATTTGGCCCTCCCCTCCGGGGAACGGGTGGCTGCCCGCATCCATACTGAGAGCGTGCAGGATGGAGAGAAGTTCGCATCCGGGCAGGTTGTCCTCCCGGTGGGCCGGGTGATTTGGGCCGACCTGGAGGAGGACCCCGCCTTCCTGGAGCAGATCACCTCCGGCTATCCCCTGGACCGCACCGACTTCTACGTGGACATGGCCGGAGAAGCGGTACGCTACAGTCAGGAGGAGCGGACGGAAAATCATGTTATAGTGGTTCAATTGGTTACCGTTCTGGTCTGCTTCCCACTGCTCCATGCCCTGGGCTCCCGCAGCGGGATTTTCCCCGCTTTCTTTCCCACCGTGCGGAGGGAAAAGGCGGGGCGGAATTGACCCGGCCAGCCGGGAACCTTTTTCCAGTCCCTTCGTCTAAATGAATATCAACGACAGGAGGGAAATGCTTTGAAACGACTGCTGACTTTATCCCTGGCAGCCCTGCTGGCTGCCGGTCTCACCGCCTGCGGAGCGGCAGAGGAGCGCGGCGTTCCGGCCGCCAAGCCGGTGCTCTACCTCTACCCGGAGGAGGAGACGGAGGTGACTGTGACCCTGGACTTTGACGGGACGCTCACCTCCACCTACCCGGACTACGGGGATGGCTGGACGGTGACGGCCCGGCCCGGCGGCACCCTCACCGATCCGGCCACGGGCCGGGAATACTACTGCCTGTTCTGGGAGGGAATTACCGAGGCGGAGTACGACTTCTCCACCGGCTTCTGCGTGGCGGGGGAGGACACTGCGGCCTTCCTGGAGGACGCCCTGGACAGGCTGGGCCTGACCGAGCGGGAGGCTGACGAATTCATCATCTACTGGCTGCCAAAGCTGGAGGGCAACCCCTACAATCTGCTCTCCTTCCAGACCGACGCCTACACCAATTCCGCAGCCCTGACCATCGACCCGGCCCCCGACACCCTGATCCGGGTGTTCCTGGCGTGGAAGGGCCTGGACGCGCCGGTGGAGGTGGAGCCCCAGAAGCTGACCGCGCCGGAGCGCGCTGGCTTCACCGCCGTGGAGTGGGGCGGCGCGGAGGTAGTGCAATGAAGAAGCTGCTGTTGCTGCTTGCGCTCACTTTGCTGGCGGCGGGACTGGCTGGGTGCGGCAATTCCAGTGGAAATGTTGCGGTGCCGGAAAAGCCGGTGCTCTACCTCTACCCGGAGGAGGAGATGGAGGTGACCGTCACTCTGGACTTTGATGGGACGCTGACCTCCACCTATCCTGCGTACGGCGATGGGTGGACAGTGACGGCCCGGCCCGACGGCACCCTCACCAATCCGGCCACGGGGCGGGAGTACTACTGCCTGTTCTGGGAGGGGATCACCGAGGCGGAGTATGACTTTTCCGCCGGCTTCTGCGTGGCAGGGGAGGACACTGCGGCCTTCCTGGAGGACGCCCTGGACAGGCTGGGCCTGACCGAGCGGGAGGCTGACGAATTCATCATCTACTGGCTGCCAAAGCTGGAGGGCAATCCCTACAATCTGCTCTCCTTCCAGACCGAGGCCTACACCGACTCCGCCGGGCTGACCATCGACCCGGCCCCCGATACCCTGATCCGGGTGTTCCTGGCGTGGAAGGGGCTGGACGCGCCGGTGGAGGTGGAGCCCCAGACGTTAACCGCCCAGGCGCGCACCGGCTTCACCGCCGTGGAGTGGGGCGGCGCGGAAGTGGATTGAAGACTGCGCTGAAAAGCCGCCGGACCTGACCGGGTCCGGCGGCTTTTTTACGGAATGCTTGCGCTTTAGGCCGGAATATGGTATCCTAAACTGTAAAAATATCGCCGGGCCTATGGGCATGGCGTGAGAGAAAACGAGAGAAAGAAGGCAAGATGATGTCCCATCAGACCGTGATTGTCCTGGATTTCGGCGGCCAGTACAACCAGCTCATCGCCCGCCGGGTGCGCGAGTGCGGTGTCTATTGCGAGGTCAAGCCCTACACGACCCCGCTGGAGCAACTCCGCGCTATGGAGCCCATCGGCTTCATCTTCACCGGCGGCCCCAACTCCGTCTATGAGGCGGGCGCGCCCAAGGCTGATCCGGCCATCTTTGAGCTGGGTGTGCCGGTGCTGGGCATCTGCTATGGCTGCCAGTTCATGGCCCACGCCCTGGGCGGCCAGGTCACCGAGGCCCACGAGGACACTGCCCGGGAGTACGGCAAGACCGAGACCTATTACGACACCGCCTGCAAGCTCTTCAAGGGCCTGCCCGAGCGGGGCATCTCCTGGATGAGCCACGGGGACTACATGGCCAAGGTGCCCGAGGGCTTCGCCCTCACCGCCCACTCCGACGCCTGCCCCAACGTGGCCATTGCCGACGAGAAGCGGGGCTTCTACGGGGTGCAGTACCACCCGGAGGTCAATCACACCGGGCACGGCGTGGACATGATCCGCAACTTCCTCTATGAAGTCTGCGGCGCCAAGGGCGACTGGACCATGGGCGACTACAAGGAGAGCTCCATCAAGGCCATCCGGGAGAAGGTGGGCGGCGGCAAGGTGCTGCTGGCCCTGTCCGGCGGCGTGGATTCCTCCGTGGCCGCCGCACTGCTGGCCGAGGCGGTGGGCAGCCAGCTCACCTGTGTGTTCGTGGACCACGGCCTGATGCGCAAGAACGAGGGCGACGAGGTGGAGGCCGCCTTCTCCAAGTGGGATATCCACTTTGTCCGGGTGGACGCTGAGGCCCGCTTCCTGGAGAAGCTCTCCGGCGTCAGCGAGCCGGAGCGCAAGCGCAAAATCATCGGGAAGGAGTTCATCCGCGTCTTTGAGGAGGAGGCCAAGAAGATCGGCCGGGTGGACTATCTGGTGCAGGGCACCATCTACCCCGACGTGATCGAGTCCGGCGCCGGCGACGCCGCCGTAATCAAGAGCCACCACAACGTGGGCGGCCTGCCTGACTATGTGGACTTCAAGGAGATCATCGAGCCCCTGCGCCTGCTCTTCAAGGACGAGGTGCGCCAGCTGGGCCGCGAGCTGGGCCTGCCGGAGTACTTGGTCATGCGCCAGCCCTTCCCCGGCCCCGGCCTGGCTATCCGGGTCATCGGCGATCTGACCAAGGAGAAGCTGGACACCCTCCGGGATGCCGACGCCATCTACCGGGAGGAGATCGCCGCCGCCGGCGAGGACAAGAACATCAACCAGTACTTTGCCGTCCTCACCAATACCCGCTCCGTGGGCGTCATGGGCGACGGCCGCACCTACGATTACACCCTGGCTCTCCGCGCCGTCACCACCAGCGACTTCATGACTGCCGACTGGGCCCGCATCCCCTACGATGTGCTGGACAAGATCTCCACCCGCATCGTCAACGAGGTGAAGGGCATCAATCGTATCGTCTACGATATCACCTCCAAGCCCCCCGCCACCATCGAGTGGGAATGAGGAGATTTCATTCTGTCTCCGGCTCTTGCAGTGCTTTAGCCGGGAAAACGGTGCTTTTAAGAAAAAATTTTTCGTATCTGATAATACTTTCCCAATTCACACCTCTTGGATTTCAGTCAGATCATCACAGGACTTTAAGTACAACGCATAGCTTATTAATAACAAAAGGTCTTACCGATTTTTGCAAATCGGTAAGACCTTTTTATGTTTTATGATTGATTCTTTCATAATTCCAAACGAAAAACCAGTAACAGATCAGCGGCCAAATTTCTGATAAAGGAAAACTACCTAGTCTCTGCTACGGGATCCTATGTTATTCGTTCCCGTTGAGTTGCCACTGGGCACTGTGGCTCTGTAGCTCCACCATACGACGGTAGAGTCCTCCTTTTTCCATCAGCTCCGCAGGCGTGCCCTGCTCGGACACCCGGCCATTTTCCAGCACCACGATGTGGTCCGCCCCGGCCACGGTGCGCATCCGGTGGGCGATGACCAGCACCGTCTTGCCAGCCAGCAGGCGGGAGAGGGCGCCCTGCACCTTGGTCTCGTTCTCTACATCCAGGCTGGCGGTGGCCTCGTCCAGCAGGACGATGGGGGCATTCTTCAAAAGCGCCCGGGCGATGGAGATGCGCTGCCGCTCCCCGCCGGAGAGCTTCGCCCCGTTTTCTCCGATGGGGGTGTCGTATCCCTGGGGCAGACGGCGGATGAACTCCCCACAGTTGGCGGCCTCCGCCGCGGCCCTCACCTCCTGATCGGTGGCTCCTCGCTTGCCCAGGCGGATGTTCTCCATCACGGTATCGTCAAAGAGCACCACATCCTGGAACACCATGGAGTAGTCGGTCAGCAGCGCCTCCGGGTCCACGGTGGAGATGTCCACGCCTCCTACCCTGATGGTGCCCTCCGTAACATCCCACAGCCGGGCGGCCAGCCGGGCGCAGGTGCTCTTGCCGGAGCCGGAGGGCCCCACCAGAGCGGTCACTTCACCCTCCCGGGCGGTAAAGCTCACACCGTCCAGTACCTTCTTCTTGTCGTAGGCGAAGCCCACATGGTCGAACACAATGTCGTGGCCCTTGGGCTGGAACACCTCGGCCCCCTCTGCGGTGGGCGTATCATAAATCTCGTTCATGCGGTCGGCGGACACCTGGGACACGAACAGTTCTGCGATGAGGGCCAGGCTCTGGTCGAAGGGGGCGTACACACGGGTGATGACCAGCAGGAACAAAAACAGCAGCATGAAGTCGATCTGCCCGGAGAGGATCAGGCTGGCCCCCGCCAGGATGGTGGTGGCTACCCCCAGGCGCATGATGACGCTGGCCGCATTAACAAAGATGCCGGTGCCCAGCTCGCCCTGGATGGTGACCTTCTCATGGTCGTCGATCTTCTGGTTGAGCCCGGCCAGATAGCGCGCCTCCTGGTTGGTGGCGCGGATCTCCCGGACATTTTCCAACGCCTCCTGGATGCCGTCGGAGACACGGACCGCGGCCTTTTTCGTCCGCTCCGAGGCCTGGGCGGAGATCTTCCGGGTGCCGAACAGCAGGCCGAAGGCCACCGGCACCCCCCACAGGCAGGCGATGGCCAGCCGCCAGTCATACACCAGCAGGCACACCGCGATAATGGCCGTGGAGATATAGGCCCCGTACAGGTACCCCAGCACATGGGACCAGACGTGCTCCATGCGGTTCACATCGCCCATGAGAGTCTCGGTGAGATCCGCCAGATCCCGCTTGCCGAAGTAGCCCAAGGGCAACTTGCGCAGCCGCTCTGCCAGGCTGAGGCGGGTGGACTTCACCTCGTTGTAGACCAGGCTGTAAGTGGCGTGGTACTGCTGTAGGTGGGTCACGAAGGACAGGATGACGAATGCGATTACCAGCCCAAGAAAGAGCGCCGGGCCGGGCAGCGGCGCTCCGTCCGTCAGGGTTCCCATCAGGCCGTACATCAACAGGTACAGGATGCCCATGCCGCCCATGACGACCAGATTGACAATGACCGTCCAGAAGGCGCCCTTTTTGGTGTTTTTCACGCCCTGGTCGGTGAGGGCGTATTTGCGCTGAAAGCTTTTGCTGAACATCTTCTTCACCCCTCTCTCACTGCTCGCTGGTGATCTTCCACTGGACCGCTTGGTTGTAGTCCGCCCACATCCGGGCATAGAGCCCGCCGGCGGCGGTCAGCTCCTGATGGGAGCCCTGCTCCACGATGCGGCCCTCCTCCAACACCAGAATCTTGTCCGCGCCCACAACGGTGGACAGGCGGTGGGCGATCATGATAACGGTGCGGCCCCGGGTCAGCTCGGAGAACGCCTTTTGGATCAGCGCCTCGTTCTCGGGGTCCGCGAAGGCGGTCGCCTCGTCAAGGACCACGATGGGCGCGTCCTTTAAGATGGCCCTGGCCAGGGCGATGCGCTGCTGCTCGCCGCCGGAGAGATAGGTCCCCTCGGAGCCGATCAGGGTGTCCATGCCTTGGGGCAGCTTCTCCAGAATGTCCCCGCACTGGGCGGCCATCAGCGCCGCGCGCACCTGCTCCCGGGTGGCGTCGGGGCGGGCGGCCCGGACATTTTCCAAGATAGAGGCTTTGAACAGGCGGCTGTTCTGGAACACAAAGGCGATCTGGTCCATGAGCACATGGGGGTCGATCTGCCGCACATCCACGCCGCCCACCTTCACCGCGCCGGAGGCGGCGTCCCAGAAACGGGGGATCAGGCTGGCGGCGGTGGTTTTGCCGCCGCCGGAGGGCCCCACCAGGGCCACAGTCTGTCCCGGCTCCGCTGTGAAGGAGACATGGGAGAGGGCGGGCGTCTCCGCACCGTCGTAGGTAAAGCTCACATCCTCAAATTCCACACGGCTGCTCTGGGGGGACTTGGGATGCTCCGGCACTTTCAGCTCGGGAGCGCCCATGACCTGATCAATGCGGCCCAGAGCGGTGCCGGCCAGCATGATGCCCGATGCGGCAAACATGATTTTGGCAAGGGCTGTGGAGATGATGGCGGAGAACACCGCGTAAAAGGCGAAGTTCGTGACAAACCCCGCAAAGTCGCCCCCGGCCAGGGCACCCGGCGCCAGGAACAGGGCCGCCGGAACCAGGAACACAAAGGCCCCCTCGGTGAAGGTCAGGTTGACGGATTGGGGTGTCCGGCAAATATCCGCCTGGTAGTGCTCGGCCTTGGTGCTGTAGTCCTCAATAGCCTCCTGGAACGCCTTGAAGGAGTAGACGGTCTGCTGGAAGATCTTGACCACCGGGATACCCCGGACGTACTCGGTGCCCGCTTTGGTGATGCGGTCCAGGGCCGCCTGATATTCACCCAGGATTTGGGCGTTTTTACCGCCCATCATGGAGAACATGGCCACAATGGAGATCACCGCCGCCAGCAGGCAGGCCGCCCCCATCCGCCAGTCAAAGACGAACATCATCACCAGCATGGCGATGAACAGGGTGATGGTGCCCACGATGTCCGCCAGGTTGTGGGCCAGCAGGGTCTCCGTGTCGGCCGCCGCCGCGTCCAGCCGCCCTACATTTGCA
>OBYU01000449.1_pt1 | contig 11965 bp, 11 predicted proteins | sample 1501421 | NCBI WGS metagenome assembly OBYU01 (sample SAMEA2580207, study PRJEB22360) | human gut metagenome | biome: human gut; feature: human-associated habitat; material: faeces | place: Denmark | collected 2008/2010
CCGGATGCCTGGTACTATCTGGCGGTCCAGGAGGCCACCAACAGCCACGACTACGGGCGCAAGGCCGACACTGTCCACGAAACCTGGACCGGCCTCCAGCCTGTGGAGGACTGGACACGCTACGAGCAGTAAGCCTGTTTTTCCGCAAAAAAACGCCTGTACCGACATGGTACAGGCGTTTTTTTGCGCTGTCTTACTGCTTGGAGAAGTGCTCCTTGCCGACGCCGCAGAGAGGACATACCCAGCTCTCAGGCACGCTCTCCCAGGCGGTGCCGGGGGCCACGCCGTTGTCGGGATCGCCCTCAGCGGGGTCGTACACGTAGCCGCAGATATCGCAGACATACTTATCCATGGTTATAGTCTCCTTTTTGATCAAATCGCAATTCATAGTATCACCCGGAGGCCGGGAATCCATGCCTTGCCGAACCCCCGCCTTTGTGGTATGATACATTTACTATTTATAACACATTGGGGGACACTGTGAAAATAGGCAAAATCACCATAAATTCAAAGCTGGCTTTGGCGCCCATGGCCGGAGTGACCGATCTGGGCTTCCGGACGGTGTGCCGGGAGCTGGGGGCGGGGTACACCGTGACGGAGATGGTCAGCGCCAAGGCCCTGTGCTATCAGGACAAAAAATCCCTTCCCCTGCTGGAGCTGGGCGAGGGGGAGCACCCGGCGGCGGTGCAGCTCTTCGGCAGCGACCCTTACTGCATGGAGCAGGCGGCGGGCATCGCCGCGGAGAAGTCGGGGGCGGACATTCTGGATATCAATATGGGCTGTCCGGTGCCCAAGGTGGCCAACTCCGGGGATGGCTCCGGCCTGATGAGGAACCCCGAGCTGGCGGTGAAGGTGGCCGAGGCGGTCATCCGGGGGGCGGGCGGACGGCCCGTCACCGTCAAATTCCGGCTGGGCTGGGACAAGGGCTCCATCAACTGCGTGGAGTTCGCCCAGGCCATGGAGGCCGCCGGTGTGGCCGCCGGGGCGGGCCCCCGCCGCCCCCAGGGGGAGGGGACCGGCCGCCGGGCCAACTGGGACTATATCCGGGCGGTAAAGGAGGCCGTGTCCATCCCCGTCCTCGCCAACGGCGATGTCTTTGAGCCGGAGGACGCGGTTCACATTCTCAAATACACCGGGGCCGACATGGCCATGCTCGGCCGGGGCTGCTTCGGCAATCCCTGGCTCTTTGCGCGGGCCCAGGCCGCCCTGGAGGGGCGGCCGGTCCCGCCCCTGCCGCCGCTGGCCCGGCGGTGCGGCAGTTCCGCCTCTCCGCCGCTCAGAAGGGAGAGCACATCGCCTGCCTGGAGGCCCGGAAGCACTACGCCTGGTACCTCAAGGGGGTTCCCTACGCGGGGTATTATAAGGAACAGATCAGCAAAATCTCCACTCTGGAGGACATTGACCGCATCACCGCAGGCATACAGCGGGATCTGAGGGACTGACCGCCGGCAAACGCGCCGGCAAGGAGGTGAGAAAGGCATGACCGAGGAACAGGCGCTGGTACAGCGGGCCCGGCAGGGGGACGAGGGGGCCTTCGCCGCCCTGGTGGAACAGAATCAGGGGCGCATCTACCATCTGGCCCTGCGTATGACGGGCAATCCCGACGACGCGGCGGAGCTGTGCCAGGAGGCCTTTCTCAACGCCTGGAAGGGCCTGGGGAAATTCCAGGGGGAGAGCTCCTTCTCCACCTGGCTCTACCGGCTGACCAGCAACGTGTGCATCGACTTTCTGCGGCGGGAGAAGCGGCGTAGCACCCTGTCCATGACGGTCTCCCTGGACGATGAGGAGGGCGCCCGGCAGGCCGAGCTGCCCGACGAGCGGTACAGTCCCCACCGCCAGGCGGAGCAGCAGGAGCTGCGGGACACCCTGCGGGCGGGCCTGCGGGCCCTGTCGGAGGAGCACCGGCAGGTGCTGATTCTCCGGGAGCTGGAGGGCCTCTCCTATGGGGAGATTGCCGCCCTGCTGGGGGTGGAGGAGGGCACCGTCAAGTCCCGCATCGCCCGGGCCCGGCTGGCCCTGCGCAAATATTTGCTGGAACAGGGGAACTTTTTCGGCTCCCCCTCGTCCAAAGCATAAACCAGATCCACGGGACGGAAAGGAGGCGGCGGCATGCTGACCTGTGAACAGGCGCTGGAGCTCATCAGCGCGCAGCTCGACGGGGCGCTGACGGCGGAGGAGGCCGGGGCTCTGGACGAGCACCTGGCCCAGTGCCCGGCGTGCCGGGCGCTTCGGGCCGATCTCTCCACCCTGCACCAGCTTCTGCCCACTCTGGCGGAGGAGCCCCCCGCCGGGCTGAAGGACGATATCATGAAGGCGGTCCACGCCTCCAAATGCACCCCCTTCCACACCAGAAAGCGCCAGTGGCGCTGGCGCTCCTGGGCCTCTCTGGCCGCGGTGCTGGTGCTTGTACTGGTGGGCGGGCAGGCCGTGCACCTCTGGAGCCCTCCGGGCAGCTCCGGGAGCGTACCCAGAGCCAATCTTGCCGGGTTGACCGGAGCGGCCTCCGGCGGGAGCGCCGGACAAACCGCCCCGGCTCAGGAGGACCGCGCGGGCCCCGCCGGGGAGCCCGCCGAGGCCGCCAGCGGCAGCGCCGACGGCGCCAACCGGAAGGACAGCTCCGCCGGTGAGAGGCCCCAGAACCGGGACGTGACGCCACCCGCCGACGGGCCGGAGGGCAGCCAGATGCCGGCGTCTGCTCAGGAGCCGTCTGTCTCCGCGCTCCAGCCTACCCCGTCCGCGGGGCCCTCCGTCATGTCCCTGATGCCCGAGGACGCCCCGCAGGACACCCATCCCCCCTCCTCCGCCCTGACGGAGGAGGGCGCACGCCAGGCGCTGCTGGAGTGGCTGGGCCAGCCCGGCACGCCTCTGACCTCCCTTGGCCGGTCGGAGGACGGGACGGCCTACCGCTTCCAGACGGAGGACGGGGCTCTTTACTCCGTCCCTCTGGACGGGAGTCCCATCACTGCGGAACCCTCCTGACCTGCACACGCGGCCGGTGTTACCGGCCGCGTGTTTTTATTCGGCTGCGGCACATTGAGTCTGTCTCCCCGCTCGGCTCCGGCCCCAAGCTTGTCTCCCGGCGGACATTCCCTCCCCCTCTCCCGCGTGCAAATTTCCCCCCTGCGGACTGCGGCGGGGTATTTTGCGCGATTTTTCTAAAATTTCAGTTGTATCTCCGGTTGATTTAATGTATAATGAACAACAGGCAGTCCTCCAGTCCCTCGGGAGCCCTGCCCAGTCGATTCCAAATGTAAGGAGAGGAAACAAGTATGAGCTATTCCGTACAAAACATCCGCAACGTCTGTCTGCTGGGCCACGGTGGGAACGGAAAGACCTCCCTGGCCGAGAGTATGCTGTATTTGACCGGTGGCACCGTGCGGCTGGGCAATCCCGCCGACGGGAATACCGTTTGCGATTACGACCCCGAGGAAACCCGCCGTCAGATTTCCATCTCCACCGCGGTGGCTCCCGTGGAGTACAACGGCTGTAAGATCAACGTGCTGGACACGCCGGGCTACTTTGACTTTTCCGGCGAGGTGATCGAGGCCCTCCAGGTGGCCGACGCGGCCATCATCGTCTGCTCCGCCAAGGCGGGCATGAGCGTGGGCGCGGAGAAGGCGTGGAAGCTGTGCGAGCAGCGCAGGCTGCCCCGGCTACTCTACATCTCCAAGACCGACGAGGAGAACTCCGACTACAACGCAGCCTTCGACACCCTGCGGGAGCGCTTCGGCAAGAATATCGCCCCCGTGGCCGCTCCCATCTGGGACGCGGACAAGAAGGTCATCGGCTTTATCGACGTGCTCCACAAGCGCGCCTTTGAGGCCGGCCCCAAGGGCGAGCGCATCGAGATCGACGTCCCCGACGACAAGAAGCCCGTGCTGGACGAGCTGTACGACGCCCTCAAGGAGTCGGTGGCTGAGACCAGCGAGGAGCTGATGGACAAGTATTTCTCCGGTGAGGACTTCACCTACGCCGAGATGATCCAGGGTCTGCGCCAGGGCGTGAAAGACCTGTCCCTCTTCCCTGTGGTGTGCGGCTCCGCCGTCTCCGGCCTGGGCACCCGCATGCTGCTGGACATCATCGTGGAGCTGCTGCCCTCCCCCCTGGAGGGCCGCCCCCTCATGGGCGAGAACGCCGACGGCGAGGTGGACGAGTTCGTGCCCTTCCCAGGCGCCCTGCCCGCCGCCCTGGTGTGGAAGACCGTCTCCGACCAGTACGGCAAGTACTCCTTCGTGAAGGTCATCTCCGGTAACCTCAAGCCCGACATGCAGCTGGTCAATTCCCGCACCGGCGCCACGGAGAAGCTGGGCCGCCTGTACGTGATGAAGGGCAAGAAGGCCGAGGAGGTCAAGGAGCTGGAGTGCGGCGACATCGGCGCCATCGGCAAGATGGAGAAGGTCAAGACCGGCGACACCCTCTCCGATCCCCGCAAGGTGGTCAAGCTGGAGCCCATCCCCTTCCCCGAGCCCTGCTACTCCGTGGCTATCACCCCCAAGACCAAGGGCCAGGAGGACAAGATCGCCGCCGGCCTCATCCGCCTGAACGAGGAGGATCTGACCTTCAACTGGGTCAACAACGCCGAAACCCGCCAGATGGTGGTCTCCGGCACCGGCGACATGCAGATGGACGTGATTCTCTCCCGGCTGAAGAGCCGCTTCGGCGTGGACGCCGAGCTCTCCGAGCCCCGGGTGCCCTACCGCGAGAAGATCCGCAAGAAGGTGGAGGTGCAGGGCCGCCACAAGAAGCAGACCGGCGGCCACGGCCAGTTCGGCGACGTGTGGATGCGCTTTGAGCCGGGCGACACCGAGGAGCTCCAGTTTTGCGAGGAGGTCGTGGGCGGCGCGGTGCCCAAGAACTACTTCCCCGCCGTGGAGAAGGGCATGCGGGAGGCCGTGGTTCACGGCGTGCTGGCCGGCTACCCGGTGGTGTACCTGAAGGCCACCCTTTACGACGGCTCCTATCACCCGGTGGACTCCTCCGAAATGGCCTTCAAGACCGCCGTGCAGATCGCCTACAAGACCGGTATGTCCCAGGCCAGCCCCGTGCTGCTGGAGCCCATCGGCGAGCTGAAGGTCACCATCCCCGACAGCTACATGGGCGACGTCATCGGTGATCTGAACAAGCGCCGGGGCCGCGTCATGGGCATGAATCCCGACGGCGAGGGCAACCAGATCGTGGAGGCCGAGGTGCCCATGGCCGAGATGGGCCGCTATGCCATCGACCTGCGCTCCATGACCCAGGGCCGCGGTTCCTTCACCTTCCGCTTCGTCCGCTACGAGGACGCACCTCCCGCCGTCCAGGAGAAGGCCATTGAGGCCGCCAAGGCAATGCAGGAGGAAGCCGACTAACCGAAACCTCAACGCGCCCCGGCCACCGGCCGGGGCGCGTTTCTGACAGACGGCGAGTGGGGCGTCCAGGAGAAGGCCATCAGATATCCCCAGGTCCCCAAGCGAGCCCAGTGCAGCGGGTCGGTTGGGGAGCGGAGGAGCAAGGGAGCGTTTGAGGAATGGCCGCCAGGCTGTTCCGAAAAAAGCGTACTCTGCGACGACGCGGTGATGCAGGACGAGGCCGACTAACCCAATATGTAAAAAGCAGCTTATCCCCCGCCGCTTTGCCCATCCGGCCACCCGATGATACCGGGCAGATCACAGTCCGCTTGGGGTACGCCCCTTGTGTCCTGGCGAATACAGGCCGAATTTATTCCATGCATACCATTCCGCTAGCTCCTGCTCTGACCGAAATTTCAGCAGCCGCAGTATCTCTTTTGCCAGCTCCAGCGCTCCGAATCCGTTGGCGGTAAGAATGCCGTTGTCACAAACCGCCTCCGCCTCAACGAAATATGCCTCCCCTTTATAGTGCGGAGCCTGGGATTTGAGGAAGGGCAGGGTATTCCCAGTATGTCTGCGCTGGTCTAAAAAACCGTTTTCCGCCAGGAAGTTTACCGCGTTGCAAATTGCAGCCACCGGGATATGGCATCTGACCAGTTCCCGTACAACCGGCAAGACAGCGTCATTTTTCCGCTCCAGCCACGCTGTCCCGCCGGTCAGCAGCAGCAGGCCGGCATCCCGCGGATAGTCAGCGACAGTAAAATCGGGCGTGACACGGAAGCCCCCCATAGACACCTTGGGCGCCCGGTCAAGCCCAATGGTTTTCACCGCATATCCAGTTCCAGGTGCATTTAACTGCGCACATACATAGGCCGGTTCCCAGTCCGCATAGCCATCAAAAATAAATACCAGGATTTGTTTCATCCCTTCATACCACCTTTCTGTAGACAGCTTAACACAAAAAAGGTGACAGCTTAGCTGTCACCTTTTGTAAAAGTCGTTTATCTTTTTCAGCTCATCTCTGAGCTCCTCACGGAGCTCAGGTGGCGCGACCACCCTGACCTTGCCCAGCAGCCCCATGACAAGCTCCCGTGCAAAGGAAAGTTCGGGGGCATAAAAACAGATCCGGCCGGTGTCACTCCCCCCACCAGGCGCATCCAACAGGCAGGCATCTATTTTCTCTGTCAGGGTAAATGCGTCCCGGCGCTCATATTCCAGGACAATCTGGTAATATCCGTCCTTTTTCACGGCAGACAGGCCGCCCCCTCCAAACCGCTGTTCAAATGTTGTTTCGTCCATTTGGCGCGTGGAAAAGCGCTCCCCATAGGGGACGCAGGAGACGATACGCCTGAGCTTAAACAGGCGGAACGCGCTTCGCTCCCGACAGAACGCATACAAATACCAGTCAGACTGTTTGAACACCAGCTTATGGGGTTCTACCAACCGGGTCCGGCGCCCTGTTTTTGACACATAATCCATTTTGCACACCATGCGGTTACAAATTGCGCGGTGCAGCTCAGAGAGCTTTTTCCAGGTAATGCTGTCCGTAAACCACGGGGTGTAGTCAAGCAGATAGCGGCTGCTGGAGCGTGCGTCAGTCTCTGGGACCGGAACCAGTCTGGCCAGCAGTGCCGAAACCGAACCATCTCCGACAAGGCTCTTTAATCCATCCAGGGCGGTAAACAGGCTGGCGATATCCTCCCTGGAAAGCAGTCTTTTGTCTTGCCGGTAGCCCTTCAGGATGGAGACTCCGCCCCCTCTCCCCGGCCGGGAGGCAACAGGGAACCCCGCCTCGTTCAGTGTGTCAATATCTCGGAGGATCGTCCGCCTGGATACCTCAAACCGTACTGCCAACTCCTGAACCGTTATATGCTCTACCTCGGCAAGTACCGAGAGCAGCCCCAACAGACGGTATATTCTCATTTTGTTCTCCTTTCCCCTGAAAGCAGAAGGAACGGATTTCTCACCAGTTTAAAAGCTGGTGAGAAATCCGTTCTTTTCGGTGACGGGTACACTCCGGATCTGCGGAAGTGCCAATGCTCAACCGTTCTTCCTACTTGTGGTAAAGCTTGTTGGTCTCATACTGGGGCTCGCAGGTGAGGCGCAGGCCCAGGCGGCTGTAGGTGCTGCTGTCCACCGGGGAGAGGATGACGGTGGAGTGGGCCTCGCACCCCCGCAGGGCGGAGAGCTGATCCAGCGCCCGCTTGGCCAGCGGGTTGGTGGTGGCGGAGATGGCCAGGGCGATCAGCGTCTCATCGGAGTGGAGCCGGGGGTTGACGGAGCCCAGGTGGTTGACCTTCACGGCCTGGATGGGCTCGATGGCCTCCCGGGAGATGAGGTGGTGCTGGTGATCAATGCCCGCCAGGCGCTTGAGGGCGTTGAGCAGGGTGGCGGAGGAGGCGCCCATCAGGTCGGTGGTCTTGCCGGTGACCACCTCGCCGCTGGGCAGCTCAATGGCTCCGGCGGGGTTGCCGGTCTCCTCGGCCACCTGGGCGGCGGCGGCCACCACGGGCCGGATGGAGGGATCCACATGGGCCTGCTGCATGAGCAGCTCCAGCTTGTTCACCAGCTCGTCGCCAGCGGCGCCCACCCGGCGGTCGCACAGGGCGGTGTAGTAGCGGCGGACGATCTCCTGCCGGGCCGCGGCACAGACCGCCTCGTCGTCCACGATGCACTTGCCCGCCATGTTCACCCCCATGTCGGTGGGAGACTTGTAGGGGCACTCCCCCATGATCCTCTCAAACATGGCGGAGAGGACGGGGAAGATCTCCACGTCCCGGTTGTAGTTCACCGTAGTTTCGCCGTAGGCGGCCAGGTGGAAGGGGTCGATCATGTTCACATCCCCCAGATCGGCGGTGGCCGCCTCATAGGCCAGGTTCACCGGGTGCTGGAGGGGCAGGTTCCAGATGGGGAAGGTCTCAAACTTGGCGTAGCCCGCCTTGATCCCCCGCTTGTAGTCGTGGTAGAGCTGGGAGAGGCAGACGGCCATCTTGCCGCTGCCGGGGCCGGGGGCCGTCACCACCACCAGGGGACGGCTGGTCTCGATATAGTCGTTTTTGCCGTAGCCCCCGTCGCTGACAATCAGGCCGGTGTTGTGGGGGTAGCCTGCGATGGGGTAGTGGAGGTAGGTTCGCACCCCCAGGTGCTCCATCCGGCGGCGGAAGGCGTCGGCGGCGGGCTGTCCGGCGTACTGGGTGATCACCACGCTGCCCACCAGCAGGCCCTCCCCCCGGAAGGCGTCGATGAGCCGCAGCACGTCCACGTCGTAGGTGATGCCCAGATCGCCCCGGATCTTGTTCTTCTCGATGTCGCTGGCGCAGATGGCGATGACCACCTCCACCGAGTCCCGCAGCTCCTTGAGCATACGGATCTTGCTGTCCGGCTCGAACCCGGGCAGCACCCGGGATGCGTGGTGGTCGTCAAAGAGCTTGCCGCCGAACTCCAGATAGAGCTTGTTGCCGAACTGGCGGATCCGCTCCCGGATGTGGGCCGACTGGAGCTCCAGATACTTCTGATTGTCAAAGCCGAGCTTGTCCATCTTTCTCATCCTCTCCTGTCATTCATTCAATCTGTTATTTTACCACATCCGCCGTCCCCCTCAAAGCCCTTTTTCCCATTTCGGCAAAATTGACAACCGCTCTTGACAGGTGGCTCCTACAGGTGTAGTATCATTACGAATGCGACAACTGTAGGAGGGCTGTGACATGAAGCTGAGTGACAAGGAGTGGAGGGTGCTGAACGCCCTCTGGGTGGCCCCGGAGGGGCTGGCCCTGGGGGCCGTGGTGGACGCTCTGCGTCCGGATACGGGCTGGAGCCGCAGCACGGTGCTGACCTACCTCACCCGCATGGAGGCCAAGGGCCTGGTGGACATCCGCAAGGAGGACTTCCCCCACCGCTACCGGGCGGCGGTGAGCCGGGAGGACTGCGCCGCGGCGGAGCGCCGGGGCCTGCTGGAGCGGGCCTACCAGGGCTCGGCGGGCAAACTGGTGGCCGCCTTTTTGAAGGACGAGAAGCTCACCCCCCAGGAGCGGGACGAGCTGCGGAAGCTGCTGGACGAGATGGAGGTGTGAGCCGTGGACAACCTCTGGTCTGTTCTCGCTCAGACCCTGGCCCTGTCCGTGGCGGCGGCGGTGCTGCTCGCCGCAAAGCGCCTCTTTCTGGACAAGCTCTCCCCCCGGTGGCAGTACGGGGTGTGGGCCATCCTGGCCCTGCGCGCCCTCCTGCCCGCCGGCCTGCTGGGCCGCACCCTGGTGCCCGGCGGGCGGGTGGTGCTGGAGGCGGCCAGGCTCCAGGTGGAGCTCCCCCTGTCCTCCGTTCTCACCGATCCCTACGGCGTAACGGAGGTGCTGGCCCCGGTGCCCCTCTTCCCCTTCGGCCTGCCCGTGCCGGGGAGCATCACCGACGTGCTCTTCTACGTCTACGCCGCCGGGGTGCTCCTGCTGGCTCTGTGGTTTTTCCTGTCCTACGCGCGCCTGCGCGCTGCCATCCGGCGGGGCCTCTCCCCCGCCCCGGAGGTGCTGGCCCAGGTGGAGGGCGTAGCGGCGCGGTACGGCCTGAAGGCCCCCCGGCGGGTAGTGGTGCTGCCCGGGCTGGAGAGCGCCTTCGTCTGCGGCCCCCTGCGCCCGGTGCTGGCGCTCCCCGGCCGGCCGGTGGACGACAAGGTGCTCCTCCACGAGCTGCTCCACCTCCGTCATGGCGACGTGTGGGCCGGGGTGGGGGTGTGCGCCCTGCGGTGCCTGCACTGGTGCAACCCACTGATCTGGTACTGCTGCGACCGGATGCAGAACGACTGCGAGGCCCTCTGCGACCAGCGGGTGCTGGAGCGGCTGGGGGGGGAGGAGCGCCGCGCCTACGGCGTGATTCTCCTGTCCATGGCCGACGGCCGGTACGCCCGCGCCCCCGGCACCTCCTCCATGGCCAACGGCGGGCGCAACATCAAGGCCCGCATCCAGGCTATCGCCCGCTTCAGGCGCTACCCCGCCGGGATGGCCCTGGCCTCGGGCTGTGTGGCCGCGGTGCTGGCCCTCACCTGCCTGGGGGGCGTCAGCGGCGCGGCGGAGGTGCCCGGCGGAACCGACCGGGGCGCTCTTGCCCTGGCCCAGGCCCAGCTCAACCGCCCCACCACCGTGGCCGGAGCCCTGGACACCTATGCCAAGGCGCTGCTCAACGACAGCCCCCTGTACTATGCCATGGTGCTGCCGGAGGAGGGGCGGGAGGCCGTCTGGAAGGACGCCCTGGTCCCCTACCAAGAGGTGGAGCTGGAGGACTCCCCTTTCTGGACCCTGGGCTTCCACTGGCACCGCCCCTCCTGGCTGGCGGAGTGGTCGGTAATGAACCTCCTGCCTGACGGGGCGGAGGGCTATACCGGAACGCTGTTTTTCTCCCCTCTGTCGGAGGACAACACCTATGGCATCGTGTACCAGCAGGTGGCGGTACGGCCCGACGGGGACTTCTGGACAGTGGAGCCGCTGGGGGATCTGACCGTGCGGCCGGACCCCAACCAGGAGGGAATTTACCTCTGTCCCAGTTCGGAAGCGCCTTACACCACCTATGTGGCAGAGACTGTAACTCTTCACGTGGAGGTAGATGTCCAACTCCAGCTCAACGTGAACAACGCCATATTCTCCACATCCACTGACCTGCCCGCCTGGGCTTCCACCTATCAGCTTGACCCGGTCCCCCATCCTGACGCCAGCTTCACCACAATGCGCGATGCCCTCGGCCTCCGGGTCAGCCAGAAAGACACCGGCGAGGCCGTGGATCTCATGGTGGATGCCATTCTTATGGCCCACCCCGCCGCCCCGGCGGCGGCTCTTCTGGACACCCCATACCAGTACACGCTTGTCCCCGGCGAGCTATATGAAGGGCCCAATATGGAGCTGTCAGCCATGCCTGCCGCCCTGGCTCTGACCTTTACCTACAACGGCCATACCTACACCTGCACCGCCTATCCCGCGGAGGTGACGCCATGAATCACGCAGGTATTCGGAGCGCCCTGAGCCGCATCGCCTGGGCCTATCTTCTCATCCATCTGCACTTCCGCCTGAACAACCTGGATCTGCTCCCCGACTGGGCTGGCTACCTCCTGATTTTCTCCTCCATTGCCCTACTGTCCGGGGAGCTGCGGGATCTGCCCCTGCTCAGGCCCTTCTGCATCCTGCTGGGCGCGGTGTCCGGGGTGGACTGGCTGTCCTTTCTCCTCACCGGCGCGGAGTTCACCGGCCGCTTCTTTCTCCTCTCCGCCCTGATCACCTGTGTGGCCCTCTATTTCCACTTCCAACTGCTCACCGATCTGGCCGCCCTGGCCGACCGGCGGTCAGGGGAGGGCGGCCGCTCCCCCCTGGGCCGCCGCCTGCGGCTGTGCCGCAACGCGGACGCGGTGTTCCGGGTGGCCTTCTGCCTGCTCCCCTATCTGGCGAACTGGCGGTGGGTGGAGCTGCTGATTGCTCTGCTGTCCCTGCTCTGGCTGGGCACCTGTGCCGTCATCTGCTGCGGGCTCTTCGCCCTGCGCCGCCTCTATCCCGCGGAGGAGGACGAATAGGGCGAAGCGGCGGGGCCGCCCCTGCGTCCTTGTGCCGGAGTCCGCTCCCCCCGCGCTTTCCGCGCAAACAAGGGGCCGTGCCGCCAAACCGGCGGCA
>OBYU01000454.1_pt1 | contig 11836 bp, 7 predicted proteins | sample 1501421 | NCBI WGS metagenome assembly OBYU01 (sample SAMEA2580207, study PRJEB22360) | human gut metagenome | biome: human gut; feature: human-associated habitat; material: faeces | place: Denmark | collected 2008/2010
TGTTTCTTTTGCTGTTGATGTTATCGATGGAGAAAAAGCTGTTTCTGCAGAATTTAAAGCAGCTGGTCATAAAGTGGTATTCCTGTCCTGTCCGCGCGATAATGCTGAAGTTTTGGATTTTGCAGCGTTGCGTAAAAATATGCGTGCTGTACATAAAGCGGTTCTGGCAGGTAAGGTGCTTGCCGCTGCTGCTGTAAAAGAAGGCGGTATTGCCGCTGCCGTTACTACTATGTGCCTTGGCAATCAGCTGGGTTTTGAATTCATTAAACCGTTCCAGGATACTGAGCGTTTATTTACGCTGCAGCCTGGTGGTATGGTGCTGGAAATGGCAGACGGAACCAGTATCGAAGAATTGTTTGACGGTCTGGACTGTATGCTTCTGGGTCATCTGACAGCAGAACAGTTTATCTCCATCAACGATAGCGCTATCAGGCTTGACGCGGCTCAGGAAGAATATCTGGAACCGCTGCAGGAAATTTTCCCCTATAAAATCGAAGAAAAAGCTCAAGGTGAATTAAATCAGCCGTTATATAGAGCTGATTTGCCGCTGACAGCTCCTGTGACCTTAGCAAAACCGCGGGTCTTTATTCCGGTATTCCCGGGACAAAACTGCGAATATGACAGTGCCAGAGCTTTTGAAGAAGCCGGTGCGGTTGCAGACGTATTTATCATTCGAAATCTTACTGCCCAGGCTATTGATGAGTCAGTAGAAAAGATGGTCAGCATGATCAAAAATTCTCAGATCGTTATGCTGCCAGGCGGGTTCAGTGCCGGTGACGAGCCGGACGGCAGCGGTAAGTTTATCGCTACCATGTTCCGTAATCCCAGGATCAAAGAAGCGGTAACTGAATTTCTGAATGAACGTGACGGCTTAATGCTTGGCATCTGCAATGGTTTCCAGGCACTGGTAAAATTAGGTTTGCTGCCTTATGGCGAAATCAGAGATCTGGAAACAGAATCTCCGACACTGACCTTTAATAATATTGGCCGTCATGTATCGCAGATCGTCGACACCCGTATCGTTTCCAATAAATCTCCATGGCTGAGCGAAGTAGAACCCGGTGATATCCATGCGGTAGCAGTATCTCATGGTGAAGGCCGTTTCTATGCGCCTGAATCTGTTATCAAAGAGCTGTTCAAAAACGGACAGGTCGCAACGCAGTATGTAGACCCACAGGGAGTTCCTACTATGGAAATGCCCTATAACCCCAATGGTTCGCTGTATGCAATCGAAGGCATTACCAGTCCCGACGGACGCGTTTTCGGTAAAATGTGCCACAGTGAACGCTTTGTAGATGGTCTGTATCGCAATATTACCGGCAATAAAAATCAGAAAATCTTTGTTTCCGGTGTCAACTACTTTAAATAATAAAATGAAAACGCGCACCTGCAATGCAGATGCGCGTTTTAGTTTGTGGACTTACAATTTAAAAAGCATATCCATCGGGCGGTCTTTAACAGGCTCGATTTTAGCTTTTTTTTCAGGGTGGTCGATCAGATCCAGTTCTTCAGTACGTATTTTACCGCATTTATTTTCAAAATCGTCGATGATCCACTTCAAAATCTGTTCAATCTCTTTGTTGACAGAACGGCCGTTGTGATCAGCAATTACTTTTAATTTTTTCATAATCAGGGGATGAATACGCAGAGTAAAACGAGTTTGGTCCATAATTGCTCCTCCTAAAAATATGACATCAAAGAAACGTCAATCTAACGTCGCTAAGTTTATTATAAAGAAAATATTTTATTTTGACAAGTTGTCACAAAGATTTTTTAGTTGGTGTGGACGATTTGTGATAAAATAATGACAAATGTTAAATATTCGGAGGCAAAAATGAAATTAGACGTAAATAAACAATACAGCGGCTTTGTGATCAGGCAGGCTGCTTATATCGACGAGATTCAGTCAGAAGCATATGTGATGGAGCACACTTACAGCGGTGCCAGACTTTTATATTTAGGTAACAATGATGATAATAAGGTTTTTTCGATCAGCTTCAGGACGCCACCGTATGATGATACAGGTGTGGCGCATATTTTAGAGCATTCAGTGTTGTGCGGTTCGCGCAAGTATCGCTTAAAAGAGCCATTTGTAGAACTGGTTAAAGGTTCAATGAATACTTTTCTGAACGCAATGACTTATCCTGATAAGACTATGTATCCGGTTGCCAGCCGCAACGCCAAAGATTTTCAAAATCTGATGGATGTTTATCTGGACGCTGTTTTTTATCCGCTGATTTATGAAAATCCCTATACCCTGCGCCAGGAGGGCTGGCATTATAATATTGAGGCACCGACGGACGCTTTGAGCTATAACGGGGTCGTCTATAATGAAATGAAGGGCGTATTTTCTTCTGCTGATGCTTTGCTTGACTATGAGGCAATGAAGGCATTGTTCCCCGACACGCCGTACAGCTTTGAATCCGGCGGCCATCCGGATGCTATCCCAGAATTGACTCAGGAAGCTTTCGAGCATTTCCATACCACTTATTACAGCCCTGAAAATTCATTTATTTATCTGTATGGCGATATGGATATCGAAACAACACTGCAGTATCTGAACGCCGAATATTTTAGCGGGTTTAAACGCACCGGCGCAGTGAACTCGGAAATACCTCTGCAGAATGCTTTTGCCAGAACGCAGGAAGTTCTTGGCACTTATCCGGTTGGAGCTGACGAAGCTACCGAAGATAAAACTTATCACGAACTGCATATAGTTACTGGTGATGCACGTGATGTTAAAACCTCGATGGCATTAAGAGTATTGGAAAGTGTTCTGCTGGAAGGCAATTCGGCACCGCTGCGTCTGGCGTTGCTGCAATCCGGTGTTGCCAAAGACATCAGCGGCTCTTATGCCGGAAGCTACCGCCAGCCGATCTTTTCGATTAAAGCCGCCGGTTCCAAACCGGAACAGCGCGATAAATTTATCAGTATTATTTATCACACGCTGCAGCAGCTGACGATCAACGGCATCGATAAAGAGCTGTTAGAGGCACATCTCAATTATCTGGAATTTAAGCTGCGGGAAGCTGATTTCGGCGCTTATCCTAAAGGCTTGATTTATGGTATCAGCGTGATGGATTCCTGGCTGTATGACGGAGATCCTTTAGCAGGTCTGCGCTATACTGAGGCTTTACAGCAGCTGCGCGAAGGTATCAAAACACGTTATTATGAGCAGCTGATTGAAAATTATCTGCTGGACAATACCCATAAGGTTATAGTGACTCTGAATCCTGAGCAGGGGAAAGAGGAACGGGAGCAGGAAGTACTGGCAGAAAAAATGGCTGCGCTCAAAGCGTCGATGGATACTGAAACTATTGCCCAAAATATCGAACTGTGCAGCGAACTGCACAAACGCCAGGCTGCAGCTGATACTGCCGAGGCGCTGGAAACGATCCCGCTGTTGGAACGCAGCGATATCAGACGTGAAGTAGAAGTTACAGAAACTGTTTTGAAACAGCTGGGAACAAACGATATCTTATATGTACCGGCTTTTACCAATAAAATAGCTTATCTGAACTGGTATTTTGATCTGACAGGTATTGATAAAGACCTGTTGCCTTACTGTTATCTGCTCAGTGATGTGCTTGGAAAATTTAATACCGACAAGTATACCTATCAGGAGCTGGCCACGGCCTCTAACAAATATACCGGCGGTGTTTCTTTCCAGATGCATGCTTACTCAGCTGCCGACGACGCTAACGATTATACGATCAAGTTCACCGTTCAGGCTAAAGCGCTGACGGCTAATCTGGATAAATTGTTCGACATTCTGCAGGCAGTTGCGCTTGGCAGTAAAATAGACGACGCCAAACGACTGCAGGAAATTTTAGACGAAGTAAAAACAGATTGGGACAGCAGCTTCTTTTCTCGGGGGCAGATTGTAGCCTGTACCCGTCTGGCTTCATATTTTTCAACGGCAGCCCGAGTCAATGAACAGGATCAATTCAGCTATTACGAATTTTTAAAAGAGCTGTCAGCCGACTTTGCTGGCAGGGCAGAGGATACCTTAGCAAAATTAAGGCAGCTGTTGGGTATTTTCTTTGAAAGCAGCAAATATCTTCTGGCTTATTCCTGTGAAGAAAGCGAACGGATGCTGGTTTTAGAGCAGGCTCTGAATTTTGCAGCTTTACTGCCGCAGTCAGCTGTTGCCGGTAAAACACCGCAGTTTTTAGAGGCGCCGGGAGAAAATGAAGGGATCATGACACCCGGCAAGGTACAATATGTTGCTGCCGGCGGTGATTTTCACAAATTTGGCTATCAGTTCCACGGCGCAATGAAGGTACTGGAAACTATCCTGCGTTACGAATATCTGTGGACTAAAATCAGGGTACAGGGCGGCGCTTACGGTGCGACGGCGCGTTTTGACCGTAACGGGACCATGTTTTTTGCTTCCTACCGTGATCCGAAGCTGAAAGAATCGCTGCAGGCATATTATGATATGCCGTCCTGGCTCGAAAAACTGGAGCTCTCGGAACGTGAGCTGACAAAATACATCATCGGCACGATCAGCGGTCTGGATACGCCTCTGACCAACTCCATGCGTTTGGAGCAGGCTGGAGTTTATCATCTAAAACAGGTAGATACGGCAATGCGGCAGCAAATGCGCAGTGAGATCATAGACCTGACGAATGCCGACCTGCAGAAGCTGGCGCCGCTGATCAGGGATACACTAAGCGAGAAGTATTTGTGTGTTGTGGGCAGCAGCCAAAGTATCGAAGCTAATAAAAATATTTTTACTAAAACTCAGCATATTTAAAGCTGGTTCAAAAGTGAAGTCGAACATAGAGCTGCGGCGCTTTGTTCGACTTTTATTTATTTCTATGCTATATTTGTAGTAGAAATCGAGTGAGAAATGGGGCGTTACGATGACTGAAGTTAGCTTGGGCAAAACAGGGATCACTGTCAATAAAAACGGTTTTGGCGCACTGCCGATCCAGAGGATACCGCAGGACGACGCAGTAAAATTGGTGCGCAGGGCGTTTGAACGAGGTATAAATTTTTTTGATACGGCCCGTAGTTATACGGACAGTGAAGCAAAGCTTGGCGTCGCGCTAAAGGGTATCCGCGAGCAGGTATTTATTGCGACTAAAACACCGCAGCGTTGCGCAGCAGGATTCTGGAATGACCTGGAAACCAGTCTGCGCCTGCTGCAAACTGATTATATAGATATTTATCAATTTCATAATCCTGCCTTTTGCCCTAAACCGGGTGACGGCAGCGGCTTGTATGAAGCGATGCAGCAGGCCAGGGAACAGGGGAAGATCCGTTTCATCGGCATTACTAACCATCGTTTGGCAGTAGCCGGCGAGGCCATAGAATCTGACTTGTATGCAACGCTGCAGTTTCCTTTCAGTTATCTGACGACTGAGAAGGAACTGGAGCTTGTCCGTGCATGTGCTGCTCACGGCATGGGCTTTATTGCCATGAAGGCACTGGCGGGAGGGCTGATAAATAATTCTGCAGCCGCTTATGCTTATTTGGCGCAATTTGATCATGTACTGCCTATTTGGGGTGTGCAGCGTGAAAATGAACTGGATGAATTTTTGAACTATATCGACTGCCCACCGCTTCTGACAGCAGAGCTGCAGACAGTAATCAATAAAGACCGGCAGGAGCTGATCGGCAGTTTCTGCCGTGGCTGCGGCTATTGTATGCCTTGTCCGGTAGGAATAGAGATCAATTCCTGTGCCAGAATGTCGCTGATGATCAGGAGAGCACCGCAGGCAGCGCAGCTTACTGACAAGGCCCAGGCTATGATGAAAAAGATCGAAGACTGCCTGCACTGCGGTAAATGTAAGGCAAAATGCCCTTATGGCCTGGATACTCCCAGACTGCTGGAAGAAAACTATCAGGATTATCGAGAAATATTAGCGGGAAAGATGATCTGAAGCAAACTGCTTAAAAGCGCAGGCTTAGTGCCTGTGCTTTTTTATATAGTTTTGTCTACAGAAAAAGCAGGGAGTTACAGTAAAGATTTTTTAAGAAAATTTAAAAAAGTAAAAGGAGAAACGCAATTTATGGCGAATACAATCAGGTAACCTAAATTGTGAAAACTTAGAGGAGGCAGAAGAATGCATACTTACAGTATGGAGCTTGGCGGCAGAACGCTTACCATGGAAATCGGTAAGATCGCTAAGCAGGCAAATGGAGCCGTATTGGTTCGTTATGGCGATACCGCAGTAGTTGTTGCGGTAACTGGTACAAAAACACCCAGGGAAGGAGTAGACTTCTTTCCGTTGACTGTAGATTTTGAAGAAAAAATGTACGCTGTCGGTAAAATCCCCGGCGGCTTTATCAAACGTGAAGGTCGTCCCGGCGAGCAGGCCATTTTGACCAGCCGTCTGATCGACCGTCCGATCCGTCCGATGTTCCCTGACGGTTATCATAATGATGTGCAGATAGTAGCTACTGCTGTATCTGTTGACCCTGATAATGCTCCGGATATGCCGGCAATGATCGGCGCTTCCTGCGCTTTATCTATTTCCGATATCCCCTTCGAAGGTCCGATCGCAGGTGTACGCGTTGGTCTTGTCGATGGTGAATTTGTTATCAATCCTACTGTGGAACAGGCTAAGGTCAGCTTGCTGAACTTGGCTGTTGCCGGTACTAAAGACGCTATTTTGATGGTTGAGGCCGGTGCGAAAGAAGTTTCTGAAGAAACAATGCTTGACGCTATCTGGTTTGCCCACGGCGTTATTAAAGAGCTGGTAGCCTTCCAGGAAAAAATCATGGCTGAAGTCGGTAAACCTAAAATGGAAGTTCCTGTTTATGAACCTCCTGCTGAAATCGCTGCCGAGATCGAAGCCTATGGCGCAGATAAACTGAAAGAAGCTTTGATGGATGCTAATAAATTAGAGCGTGAAGAAAACGTTGCTAAGGTAAAAGCTGAAATCGCAGAAGTTTTCATTGAAAAATATCCTGATAATGCAAAAGACGTAGCTTACATCACGCAAAAGCTGGTGAAAAAGATCGTTCGCCGTACTATTTCCGTTGATAAGATCCGTCCTGACGGACGTCAGCTGGATGAAGTACGTCCTGTTACCTGCGAAGTAGGCCTGCTTGCACGTCCGCATGGCAGTGCGCTCTTTACCCGCGGCCAAACTCAGATCCTCAACGTTCTGGCACTCGCTCCGCTGCGTGAAGCACAGATCCTTGACGGTTTGGGAGTAGAAGATACTAAACGTTATATCCATCATTATAATTTCCCTCCGTACAGCGTTGGTGAAACCAAACCCATGCGCAGTCCCGGACGTCGTGAGATCGGTCACGGCGCTTTGGCAGAACGTGCTTTACTGCCGGTCATTCCTTCCGAAGACGAATTCCCGTATGCTATCCGTCTGGTTTCCGAAACTCTGGAATCTAACGGTTCTTCCTCTATGGGCAGCGTCTGCGCCAGCACCCTGTCTTTGATGGATGCAGGCGTGCCTATCAAAGCACCTGTAGCAGGCGTAGCCATGGGTCTGGTCAAGGACGGCGAATATTTCACTATCCTCACCGATATCCAGGGTCTGGAAGATGCCTTGGGCGATATGGACTTTAAAGTTGCCGGTACTGATAAAGGTATCACTGCAATCCAGATGGATATCAAAATCGACGGTATCAATAAAGATATCTTCACCCAGGCTTTGGCACAGGCTAAACGCGGCCGCGATCATATCATGGGTATCATGATGGAATGCATTTCCGAACCGCGCAAAGAGCTGTCTCAATATGCTCCGAAAATCACTACGATCAGCGTAGATCCTGAAAAAATCAGCAAAGTAATCGGCCCCGGCGGCAAAATGATCAAAAAGATCGTTGAAGAAACCGGTGCTAAAATCGATATCGACGACAGCGGTAAGGTTTTCATCGCTGCAGTAAACAGCGAGTCTGCTGCTAAAGCTATTGATATGATCCACGGTATCGTTGCTGATGCTGAAGTTGGCAAGGTTTATACCGGTAAAGTTACCCGCCTTATGAATTTCGGCGCTTTTGTCGAGATCCTGCCGGGTAAAGAGGGTCTGGTCCATATTTCCCAACTTTCTACCGAACGTGTAGGCAAGGTTGAAGATGTGGTTTCTGTTGGCGATGAAATCGTTGTCAAAGTAACCGAGATCGACCAAAAAGGTCGCATCAACCTTTCCCGCAAAGCTGTTTTGGCTAACGGTTTGGAAAAATAAGCAAGAAATTTAAGATCCCGCTGATTCCTTCGGCGGGATTTTTTATAAGCGAGGTGTACTATGAAAGTAAGAGGCTTTGAAAAAATCACTAAATATGCTGCGGTCGAGTTTTCGATGCCGGAGCGTAAAACACAGAAATCTGCAGGCTATGATATCTGTCTGCCGGAAGATATAGAACTGCTGCCAGGAAAATTGCAGCTGGTACCGACTGGTATCAAGGCCTATATGCAGGATGACGAATATTTAGGCGTGCATATCCGTTCCAGCATCGCCGTAAAAAAGCATATTTCTCTTGTTAATAATCAGGGCATCATTGATGCCGACTATTATAATAATGCAGATAACGAGGGCCATATCATGCTGGCGTTGCTTAATATGGGGACTGAACCTGTAGCGCTTGCCAAAAATGAGCGTGTGGCCCAAGGCATCTTTTATAAATATCTTGTAGCAGACGGAGATGCCGATATTGACAAAGCTGTTCGCGGCGGCGGTTTTGGCAGTACCAAGTCCTAATGATTTGATCGCTGTATAATATCTTTAAAAACATAAAAAAACACAGGCTAGCAAGCCTGTGTTTTTTGTTTTCTAAAATCCCCTTTATATATTAAGAGCAGAGAATTATGCTATATCAGCAAAAAATTTAAAATAATTATTTCCGCTTGCTTCGGCTGGCGGTTTTTTTAGGCCTTAAAAAAACGCGCAGACGTCAACAGTTTTAAAGCCGCTGGCGTAATGCGCCGGGCAAGACTCGCAGACGTTTTACACAGGCTCAAAGCAAGTGTCTTGCGGGGGGGTACAAACGTGCTATAATGATTACGGTTATTACTATAACAAATGTTTTTGATATAAAACAAAAAAAGTGATGCTTTGGTTTCGATATTTTAAATTAAAATACTAATATTCTCGAAAACTGAGGTGAAGTATGTACGATGAAAGCTGCCTGCCGCGTATCGGCAGTAATATCCGCGCGCTGCGCGGTGCCTGTCAGTTCAACCAGCAGCAGTTTGCCGAACGTATCGGCATCAGTCAGACCCATCTGAGCAATATCGAGCATAACAATGTGCAGGTCAGCCTAAAGCTGCTGGTGCGCAGCGCCAATGTTTTGGACTGCACGCTGGAAACACTGCTGGACAGAAAAGCGGCGGCCGAGTGGGCACAGGCACATGATGCCGAGGCTGACGAACAGGCGGCGGGTGCAAAAAGCAAGCGTTTTCCTGAAACTGCCGCCGCAGAAACTGACGAACAGGAGAAGTACTCGCTGGAGGAAGTGCGCCTGCTGCTGAAGCTGCTGCAGCTGAGTAAGGGCCGCTGAAAGCAGCGGCTGTACTTTTTGCAGCTTGGATAAAAACTCTCAATACCAGCTCCGCAGTAATAACTGCGAGGATATAAACAAGTTTTTCTAAGGGGGCAGCGCGGCAGAACAAAAAGCAGTAAAGACCGAAAAAGACTGAACTGGGAAAGAAAGGAGGCGCAAAGTGGCAGAACAAATACATATCGGTTTTGGGATCGACAAAAACTTCGGCAGATTCGCCGGGATCACCATTACCTCACTGGTGCATAACAACATTCAACATGATTTAAATATCCATATCGTCTATGACGAATTATTGCCGGAGGATATGGACAGATTAAAAAAGACGGAGCAGTTATACCGTAACCTGACACTGCACTTCTACCAGATCACCAGCACCGAGGGGATGACATTTATCGTACCGCCGGGTCATATCACGCAGGCCATGTATTACCGCTATCTGTTTGTCGATCTGCTGCCAAAATCAGTTAAGCGGCTTATCTATCTGGATGCCGACATCATCTGCAAAGACGACATCCTGCCGTTGTGGCATACCGATCTGCAGGGCAGAGTTTTAGGAGCTGTACGTGACTGGGGTGAGGATCGCAGCTGCGGGCGTATCGGTTTGAAGAACGGCCGTTATTTCAATTCCGGCGTGCTTTTAATGGATTTGGTAAAGTGGCGGCAGCAAAAGCTGACGCAGAAGCTGTTCCGATGGCTGGAACAGGTAGGCAACACCAAAATACTCTGGGGCGACCAGGACGCACTCAACGGCGTTATCGATGGCTGGTTTACCGAACTGCCGAAAATTTATAACGGTATTGTCATCAACAACACGACACTGAACGAGGAACTGGATGTAGTGCTGGTGCATTATATCGATTATATCAAGCCGTGGCATATCTATTATATGGACAGTGGCGCCAAAGAATTGTACTGGGAGTACGTTAAAAAATCACTGTGGAGCGATCTGCGGCCTGTTGACGGCAAAAGTGTTCAGACGGTGATGATGACAGCGCGGCTGCTGTATAAGCAGGGTAAATATGCCGAATCGGCGTCGTATTACGAAGCCTTATTAAAATATTTTTTGAAAGACAAATATGAATGATGAATTTGGGAAGGAAGTATGCAAATGTCTCGTAAAGCAGGTTTAGCCAAGAAAATAGCCCATACCCTGATGGCGATGTCGATCGTCTATTCCAGCGGCATCAATATAGTCGTCAATGAGGTGTATGCCGCAGAAAAAATATTACTAGAAAATGAAGAAATTAAGCACGGCGGTGAGTTTACGAAAAGCGGAACTCCCGGCAATGATTTTAGTGCCAGCGGAGGCATTACTGATGGTGAAGATCTAAGTTATACCGGAGTGATCAAAACGAGCGATCTTTCCGGTCAGCTCATCTCAATTAAAGCGACTGGCGGCAAGGGTGGTGAGGATAATGCCGACGACCCAACAGTAAAGCAGGGGGCTAAAGGCGGCGACGCTATCGCTAAAGTAACGATAGACGGAACTCTGAGCAGCGTCACAACAGGAGATATAGCAGTAAGTGCTTACGCAGGAGCGAATGGCAGCGCTTACCAGGGAACGTCCGGCGTTAGCGGCGCGGCAGCGGCTTACGGGCTCGAGCTTAAGCATGATCTTACTATTACAGCGGCTGATATCACTGTAAAAGCTGGAATGACTTATCATACTCCGGGAATAGGTGGTAGAACGGATATAGCTGGAGACAAACATAGCGAAGCGATGGCAGTAGGCCTTAAGGTGGACAGCGGTACTGTTGATTTTACTGCCGGTAAGATCAAGGTTATCGCTGATAGTGAAGTTTATAATTTAAATGTTGATGTAATCGCGACAGAAAGAACTAAATTGTCTGATGGCGGTGATGCAGCAGCTTATGGTATCCAGGTCAATGGCGGCGAGGTAAGCGCAAAGCTGACCGGAGATATAGTGTTTGATAAGGTTCTCGGTGCAGATGGCAGCGGCACAAGGACAGAGGTCAATACTGGTAAAGGTGTTGACGGAGGCAACGGTGGCAATGCCTATGCTTACGGCGTTGATGTAAACGGCGGGATAGCTCATTTAGATTTGCAAAACATAACCATCGATAACGTAACATACAGTGGTAACTATATAAATGGCGGCGTCGGTGGTATAGGTGCTGGTACCGGTAATTCAGCGGCTGCAGCCGGCAAGACCGGCAATACCGGAAAGATCACTGCATTTGGCGTCAATGCCGAAGGTGGACAGACCGACGGTAACATAAAAACAATAAAAATTGAACTTACGAATAAGAATGGTAATGACAGCAGCGATGTTGTAAACAGGATCAGTGGCAACGGCGGGGGCGGCGGGGGGGGTTATGTCGGCGGGGTGCCACTGCCA
>OBYU01000470.1_pt1 | contig 11453 bp, 4 predicted proteins | sample 1501421 | NCBI WGS metagenome assembly OBYU01 (sample SAMEA2580207, study PRJEB22360) | human gut metagenome | biome: human gut; feature: human-associated habitat; material: faeces | place: Denmark | collected 2008/2010
ATACCAAATAAACTTCATTTCTAAAGATGATTTGGCTATTTTATTGGATAATTTTGATGTGATACAAAGAATTCAATCTTTGTACACTACTCGTGTACGTCCTAATACTTTTGGTGATTTGGAAAGGGTGTCAGATGCAACTTTAAATTTGCTAGAAGGAGCACCAATTATTGGTGTAATTGATACAGGTGTTCAAAGACTGGCCGTACTAGATCCCATATTGGAACATGATGGACTTGATTTAGTTGATAAGAATGCCCCGCATCCGTATGAGATTGATTTAAGGTCCGATTCAAGTCATGGTACAACTGTTGCAACATTAGCTGCATTCGGAAACAACTTCTATCGTAACATGGATGCTAACGTAGTTGATGCTGATGCCGAAATCTTTTCTATCAAAGTACAGAGAGGCGAAACTGGACTCGTGAACATCGCTGACATAAAAGAGGCTATCACTATGGCTCATCAAAACTATGGCATTCGTATCTTTAATCTTTCAATGTCCGTTCGTGGAAAATTTTATAATCAAGATATTTCTACTTATGCATATATACTTGATGAATTAGCTTACATATATGATTTGCTGATTTTTATTTCCGTTGGTAATCTTAGTGAAGAGGATATTAAGAATATGCAGATTGTTGCTGCTAATCCTAATACGAGTGAAAGAGTTAAGCGTTTTCTGAAATATCCGAATCATTATTATAATCCCTTCATTTCGATAGAAGAAACAGAGTGTCACGACGGCGAGTGTATGAATCTTTGTGAACCTAGTGAAAGCATGAACAATATGTCTGTTGGTGCTATTGCTGAAAGTTATAATATTAATCACGGTAATCATGGATTGAGTTTGGGGTGTGAGTTTCCTGCTTATTATTCGCGTAAATACCACATAGACTACAATTCGTTGATTAATGGCACTCGTTTCAAGAACAACCAAAAAAATAAGAATCTCTTTAAGCCAGATATTGTTATGCCTGGTGGTGACCAATTGGATGTTGAGTCACGCATGCTAGTTTTAGCACCGAGAATAGATGGAACAGGCCTGAAAATAGAACAAAACTCTGGAACGAGTTACGCAACTCCATTAGCAGCTAATATTGCAGCTAAGATTGTTAGTAAATATCCTAACCTAAATATGCAATCAGTGAAGGCTTTGATGATTAATAGTGCAGAACCGATTAAAAAGTATTATCTCGAAGAGACTATCGATGAATTGAAATTTTTGGATAATAATTCATATCCCTATGTTGATAGTAACGAGAAAACTCTTTTATCCAAAAAGTATAGTGCAGAACGATTATCCAAGTATATTTCTGGTCATGGTGTGCCTAACATTTCTAAGTGTATAGATTCAGACGATAATCGTTGTACGTTTGTTATTGAAGATACAATAGCTTTCGATAGTCACAAGGTTGTTAATCTGAATATCCCTAATTATTTACTTCAATACTCAAAGAAAGGTGTATTATTAACTTTAACTGCTACACTTTGCTATAAGTTTAATCCTAAACGAGCTGATGTATTATCTTATTGCCCAATTCATATTGCTTTTAACTTTGGGAATAGTATGAATCATGATGAACCAAGAAAGAATGCAGAGGAATATGCAAGTAAAAGAGCCTCTGACGATAAGGATAGAATGGCAATAAAGTCTAGCGTAGGTTCATGGTCAGATGATTTTTACCCTGTATCAAGTAAAATGTTCTCAAATGTACAGAAGATGAGTTTAAATATTAGCCGTGATGAAATAGAAAAGATTCGTAATCAGATATCTATTATTTTTCGATGCACAGGTCGTGAGTATTTAGAAGGCACAAATCATCCATTCTCATTTGTGCTGACGATTGAACAAAAACATTCTGCAGAATTGGATGGGAACAGTTTATACGATAGTTTGGAGCAAGTCAATATAGTGGAAGCTATTGCTCAGGCTGCTCTTGAAGCAGAACTATAATTTAAATTTAAACGATAAAAGGATTGGCATTAGCTAATCCTTTTATCGTTTAAAAGTTTTTTCCAAATATTAGTTCGAATAATATTGTCATTATATCCATCTAATATATTCCGTTTGATTGCATTAAGTAAAGCGCGTTTTATAACGTAGTAGGACAAATTTCTACATTCGCTATTGATAATGTTTTCTTTGACTTGTTCATCGTCAAAGACGAACCGATCTTTAATCGTATATTGGATAAGAGCATGTACCTGTTCAGAGTTTGGTAAATCCATCTTAATAGATAAATCAAACCTTCTAATAAGGGCTTCATCTATCATTTGTAATTGATTAGTAGCTGCAATGATGATAGTATCTTGACTTACAAAATCAAATAGTTGTAATATGGTATTTACAACCCGTTTCATTTCGCCATGATCTTGATCGTAATCTCTTATTTTCCCTAAGCTGTCAAATTCATCAAGCAAAACAATCGCTTTTTCCTGAACTGCAGTCTTAAATATTTGAGTGAGATTTTTGCTTGTTTCTCCCAGTCTCGATGAAATGATCGTACCCAAATTGACTATAATCAGTGGACGACTCAATTCGCCAGCCAATACATAGGCACTTAATGTCTTTCCACATCCTGATGGGCCATGAAGCAATATCTTATTGGATACTGGAATATCCATTTGGACAAGAGCCTCAGTTTGTTGTCTTTCCTTGATAAAATATTCAAATTCCTCACGAACATCTTGCGTACAAACTAAATCCTTCATTGTAAATGAAGACGTTACTGTCTGTAAAATATACTCGTCAGCTTTGTAGTCAAAATGCTTATTTAGTCGATATTCTTTTAGCTTTCCCAATGAATTCTCTCTATCAGAATCTTTAATGATAGATAGGATTTCAGTTGCAAATTTGCCTCTGTTATTTTGTTGAGAATATTCTACATACTGATACAACAAATCTCGCAAACGAGCATTGTCATTTGCTAAGGCAAATTTTGCTATTTGCTTGATGTAATCAGCCTGCTTCATAATGAATTTATTTTCTTTAATTTACAAAATTAGGCAATTTAGTCGAATTACCAAAATTTTGGAAGATTGAAAAGGATAATTTAACAAGAGATTAATTTCAACATCAACTTTATAGAATCTGTTTGCATTAACATCATATCGCAATTTATGAAAATAAGTATTTCCCTCATTTGTTTTATTGAAGTCTTTTCTTCTCAGTTTGATATGATTGGGTGTTTGATAATTTGCTCATCTATTTTAATCTTATGATTTCCAGTTGTTGTTCGCAAATTCTTTCTGATTGTATCAAGGGTAGAATTGGCAAACCATTCGTAGAATGTCTGCATGACGAACTGTGCCGTGATATCCCGACTGATGTTGTATTGAAAAGCAATGTTCCAAGCAAAATTCTTTAGTGAGATTTGTGTAACTGTTGTACGTCGTTTGATGTGGATGTTTACGCTAAGAGCTTTCCGATTGGTGACAAAGTATCGGACGCATTCGCAGATTTGGAAGATTTCTTCTTCGCTAAAATCAAATTGCCTAAATGTATTTCGGGTGTATTGCAATACGGCTTGTAGCTTTTCATCTTCTTCTTTTTCTTTTTGCTGTAGATATTGTCGTTCCTCATGCAGGTACTCATAATGAAATAACTCTATCCGTTTCATTTGAATATCGTCATTGCCAACCATAGATATAGCAGTTGCTAAAGTGCTATCACCTTTAGTTTGTCGGTTAGATTTCGTAGGCTTATGGCAGAATAAAGAAGCAAGAGATATTATACGTGCCGACAGAGAGAGGCATAAATGGTAAATGAGTTTTAGAGCAACATAACAAGCTACCATGATAAAAGGGAGAATGCTTAGCTGCATGTCCAAAGCATCACTCACAGGGAATGATATTGTGGACGCCAGAAGCACCGTTACTACTTCTATCGCCCAAGATTGGAATATATGTTGCCTTTGCTTCATAATTATTTTTGTCTATGATTACTTTGCAAAAGTATAACGTATTTCCATAAAAAACGAAAGTCAAAAATAAGCGAAAAAGATGCAATGTCTTCGTTTTATGCGTTTTGTGAAAAGAAGAGCAAAACAAGTGCAAACATCCGACATCAAATGAAAACATCTGCAAATACAAAATGCACGGTTAAATAATCATAAATCTTTCTTTTACCATGGAAATATCTCTTTTTACTCTTGCTTTTCAATATATGACTACTAAAACAATTCATATTTGTACCATAAAATTATAAATAGCTGATATTCATAGTATGTTATGTTTGAGGAAGTCCACTAATATCTATAAGTAAACTACTAATAGTATGTAATATAAAAAGCGGTAAATCATTGATTTACCGCTTTTGTTTTTATGTTTTTCCTCTGTTTATTATGTTATATTTATATATGTTTGCATTATATTTGCCACATTGTTGTCACGCGCTTTATTATGTGAAAATATGATTTTTAATTAACATCTTTATCTATATTAAATTTTAATACTCACTTTGTTGTCTTTCTGGGTAATATTGAATAGTCTATCTCTGCACGAATTGTATCTTTACTTGCGTTTTTTTACAATAAATATGATTGACTGGTAGATGCTTGTCCGGTTTTATTATCCATTCCTTAATTTCAAAGGGGTACAATAATAAGTAGCGAAAATAAAGTAAGAGTCACAGATTTCATGGCTCTTACTTTATTTTATTTATTCTATTCTTCTTCCAAATTGAGCCCTAATTGCATTGCCGATTCCTTTACTACTTTGTAAATTTGTGCCGATTCATCCAATGGATTTAAACTTGTGGTTTTAGCCTTAAAAGAGATTTCTATTTCCAAACCATTATTTTTGAGAGGAACAACAAAGCTGGAGAATAAATCAGTCCAACGCTCAACCGGTACTTTTCCAGAGACTTTGATGGATTTAAATTTCCGTAACTCGTCTACAGGTTGGGAGGGGGCTGTATGCTCCGATTTTTCTCCTGTGGGTGAATTCCAAGCACTTGACTGTTCATCGGTAGAACTTTCTTCAGATTTTGGTTGATTATTAATAGATTTGTCCACTAACCAATATTGCGGATCGGTAACATCTAAGAATGGAACAGATTCATGATGATAAATGTGATTGTAGTTTCCTTGTTCACCACAAGCTACATTAAAATCACCATTCTCGCAATACCTTTGAATACTTTTGCTGACAGTTTCCACTCCACAAATCATGGGTTTGTCATCAAAGCGTAGAAAGGCCTCATATAAGTCGTTAACTTGTATGGGTTGCTCTATTGTAGGGTATAAGCCACTGCTGCGTAAAGTTCCGAGGCCAATTGACTTTTCAAGCAGCCATTCTTCTTCTTTTATATTGTTAAAAAGGTTGCTACTTAGTTGCGTGTTAAAATCTTGTGCAAAATCTTTAATCTCGATTTTCTCTATCCCCTCGCTAACAGAGTATTTACATACAATATTATAAGCTGCAATAAGTAAAGCATTTGCTTGTTTATCGTACTCGGCTTTACGCTCTAAAATATCTTTCTTCTGTTCTGGTTCTATCTGCCCGCTATATTCAGCTTGTATTTTCGCACAAGCCAAATACTCAAGTAGCTTACTATGTAGCATACCTAGACCTATTTCAGAACATGCCAAATATAATATAGTATTTCTGTATATTCGACTACTATAACCTTTATTTTGGGCTATTTGCTCAACTTGCTTTTTGGTTTTGGTATTTATACTTCCTGGTTGTGTTGCATACTCAGGACCGAGTATCACCAATGTAAGACTTTTTTGTTCAGGAATATCATTGGCTGGATTAACCAGTACCTTGATTTTTGATACATTACGGGTTTGTGCATTTAGTCGATTAATAATTTCTCCCGAAATATCCGCTTGACTTATTTCAGCTTTAGCCTGATTTACCAAAATATTGATATTAGGTTTGGATTGAAACCAATAACTGCGTGAACCAACATTGGTGGAATAGAGATAATGAGCTACTTGTTCCAATTTGTTTAATGCACTATTTACTTCACTATGATTAAATGCACTAGGTTTCAAAATACATAGTTTTAGTTCCTCAATAGTCAATCCTTTGTTTTGCAAGTTACCCAATGAAGCCATTAATATGGTAGTGGCTATACCTTGGGTCAAGTTATATTTGCCGATATTGTTGTTAGGATCTTCATTGTCTATTTTATAAGCATTGCTTGAGGTACCTATGACATCGGCATGAATCACTGTTTCCCACTGACTTCCCATCAAGCTGGTTATAGTACCTGTTAATGTTGGCAGATTACTAAGGTTGACATCCGAGGTATGGATTAATGCCTGGGTACCAGTTAATGATCCCCGTCGTGTCCACAAATCCTTCACGATGGATGCTAATAATCGTAATACTCCACGCGTACGCTGGAAACGAGAATCCTGTCCCCATTTTAAACGAAACATATCAATCAATTCCGGATGGAAGGGATAAGATTTGCGCATCTTGTTAATATATTCCATGCGGTCGGCTTGATTGGGTAAATCGGAACGCCGATTATGATATGTATTCTTGTAACGGTTTAAAACAAGCTCTATCACTTGCGGATTCCCAATATTGTCGAATAAACGACGGCGAACGACTTCAAATATTTCTTCATCTTCGACGGGTTTTATACTTGTTCCAACTCGGACAATACGGTTTTCTAAAGCAGTCAGTATCTGTTGACCGATGGCCGATGAAGCAACTTCCGTTGCGCTAGCGGGTAATGTGGCAATTAATACGCAGCGAGGTACAGAAGATACCACTTCAGTCAGTGTTTGCATAAAACCAATAGTCTGATCGGATAGACTTCCTTTTCCTATCATGACTGCCGATGCTTTATTACAATAGTCTGCTAACTCATCAATTAGTATAAGAGCAGGGGCTGACTTTTCCAAAATAGGTCGAAATAAATTGGCTGCCGGTGAAATCCGTTCTATGTCATTCTTTTTAATTAAGTTGTATCCTTCTAAACCTCCTAATTGATAAGCCAGTTCTCCCCATAAGGTATAAATAGTGATTCCATCATCGGTGGTTCTGCCTTGTGATACATCAGTGGTGTTATTGGTAAACACTGCCACTTGCGCATTCTCAAACTGAGGGGCTACTTTACTATCTAAAATATGTTGAGTATAGGCTGAAGAGAGCAGAGATTTTCCAGTTTTTGTAATGTGGTATAAAGAGATCAACGTATGTGTTTTACCACCTCCGAATCCTGTCTGCAGGGAGATTACTCGATTATCGGTTTCTTCGCCGTTCAACGCACGAACAACTCGGTTGGCTATATCGCGCAATCCGGCTGTGATATAGGTTTTTTCAAAGAACATGGTCGGGTTGCTATACACTTCTTGTCCGATGCCCATAGCCACTTCACTAAGGTTTGCTGCAAAAACAGATTCATCCAGTGAGCCGTTGCGGATATCATAATGGGGATATACATTCGTATACCAGGCCGGTAGAGGGGAGTCTTCGGAGAAAGAAACTGTAGAAGAAGCTTCTGTAGTGACAGGTGTCTCTATTTGAATAGTCGGTTCATTTTCTCTATTTTTTATTGTATCTATTTCTGTTACTAAATCAGGCATCTGAAGTAATTTGGCTACTAGTTTCATAGTGCCAAAAGCTCTGTCTATCTCGTCTTCATCCAATGGCTGATAGTGATTGCATTTATTACGTACTTCCTGTATCTCTTGCAGATAGCTGATAAGTTTATTTGCTTCTTTGCTATTTCCCAATTCATCGGTTAGCTCTTGTTTAAAGGCAATGGCAAAGCTTGATAGATTGCTATAATCTACCAGTTGCTTACGGTCACTATCTGCGGATAGCGACTGAACAGCTTTATTCCAGGTGTTTTGTTTGTCCGGTTTAAGCCGTGCAAAGAATATGCCTTCCCAAGGCTCATCCTTAAATTTCTCCAGTAAGAAACCCACGACGAACGGACGCATGGCTTCAATAAAAATACTGAGTGCTTTGGATAAATTATCATTCATAATCATTCTGTATTTATTAAAATCCTAAATTCATTTGTGTAGCTTGACCGGTTATATCCTTCTGGCAAGACTGAATTAGTTCCTCACTATTAGCAAGTAGCTCATTTACTTGTTTAAGGTCATCTCCATCGGGGAGTAACTCTTTTAGGGAGGCCAATACACGCCAAAAACTATTGTTAGCTTCAGAACCTACCAGCTTAATAAGACGCAATAGTTTAGGACGATTTTCTTTAGACCATAGCATCATAGCCTGTTGAACTTGGTCTATCAATGGATCATTGATGTTAGTACCTTGTATTTCGCCCGTGATTCGTTCTGTGTAGGAAGCTAAATGCTGCTTATTCCCATCTTTAATAAGTAAATGATGATGGAATATGTCGCTAACATCTATATTCATTCCGATGCGTGTGAATTTTGCAGCATCATCAAAATCTGTTTCTTCCATACCGTTCATTTGCAACCAGCCAATGTAGAATTTGGTATATTCATCTCCTTCAAAACCTCTGAGCAAAGCATTGAAAGCTGCTGTTTTTGCTAGTTCTAAAAGTTCCGTTACAGTTACTTCGCTTCCATCAGCTTTTTCTACTTTTTCATATTTGCCAAATTCACTTACTGCTTGTCCAAAGCAAGCTGTTAATAGATCGGCGCCGCGGAAACCTAACCCATAAAGTTTTTCTACCTCTTTATTAACTTTTTCTTCAATGGCTCTGCCATAACCAGAACGTTCGGAGGGGCGACAGGAAACGGTTACAGAAGATTCAAGTGCGGCACTTGCCAGTCCCAAACTTCTATTTGCCATTTCAGTATCCATAGGCCAGCTGCCTGTTATGTTCATGCGGGCACTTAGAATAGAATTACACAACGTGGTCCATGCTTCTGTTGTTTGGTGAGCAAACATTATACTGACTATATCAGACGTTTGTTGTTCTATTGCATCAAATATATCTGTGAGCTTCTTTTCAAAGTATAATTTAGCTTCTTGTTCGCTATTGTTATGATGATGTTTTAGCGCAGTACACTCCTCTGATTTAGGTGTTTGCGGTGTTGAAAAGTTTAATGGATATGTATCATTTAATGTTCGCTTTAGCCAAACGTAGAAAAAATCTGATATATCAGCATACGCAATCGCATCATAATATGGAGGATCTGTAACCACAGCAGTCAGCTGTTTACCTCCAAATTGGCTTCTTTCTCCACTTGATGCATTTTTTAAATTAGTACAAAAAGAAGAATTACTTTCTGATTCTATATATCGCAGTATCCATTCAAGTTGGTTTGTTGCGCTGCCAGAACTACTACAGAAAGGATTGGATTCCGGATAATCGAAAACCATGGCAATAGCTTGTCTGCTGAATGGATGTTCAATAGTTTCACGGCCATTATGCCATCTTCCCAATGAAGTATTAGCTACAGCAATTCGATCAATCCAGATTGCTAGGTAAGTGTAAAGAGCTTGAGTATATTGTGTCAGCTCTATTCTCTTTTTTAAAAGAGAGAAGCTTTTTGTAAATGATTGGAGCATAAATAGCTGACGGTCAGAGAACATGTCTCCATAAATTTCTATTCCCCATCCTGGAGTATTGAAATTTCTATTATTTTCAACAGCCATTCTATCTGTAGGCTTATCTATATTTTCAGATTGTGGCTTAATGTATTCATTTTTACTTGATGATGTATACAGCTTTCCACTATTTGTTTCAGAAATGATTGCTAATAAAACTTCTTTAGATGTTTTTACCTTAAACTGTTGTTTAACCTGATTTACAGCTGTAATGCTTCCACAGCAAGGGCAAGTCATGTTTCCCCGATTATTCCATCCTTCTTTTATTGAACAAACTCCTTCCTTAATCTCAAATTGAATATCTGTCCCATTAATGATAGGATTCAAATACACCTTCTTCGATGAAGTATTCACCAAATAGAATTGTTTCAACAAGGGCACTTCTGCTTTGCAGCTTGGATTAGAGCAAGTAGCAGTTCTTGCCCAATAGTAGGCGATTGGTTTGTTCCCATTTTCATCAGCAGGATATAAATGTCCTACCTCTTTCTCTGTCATAGCCAACAATTGTTTGGCATAGTATTCCACATCAAAAGAAAGTCTGTTGGGAATATCTATAATGCCGTTGCTAATAGAAATTCCCTTGGCAATGAGTATATCTATACCCTCTTTCCCGTAAATACGACGAAATTCCTCTTCTGTATATCGTATGGGCTTACCATATTTTTGCGGAAACTCTACACTTCCTTTTTCAATGATATGGGCAACCGGATTAATATCATTGCCATAGCTGCGACATCCCAAACGTGCTGCCTCTAAAGGTATAGCACCTCCACCCGCAAATGGATCAAACACACTTGGCATCTGTTTTTGAAAACAATCAATTGCAGTTTGTAGCGCAGTCTCCTTTTCTTTTATGATATCAGTTTCTAAATGACGGTCTATACAACTATAGAGATTGTTTTCAGCTTCTTCAATAGCTTGATAGGCAGCATCAAATGATTGACTTAACGAAATAAAAGAAGCATTAGGATTCTGTCCTGCATTGTATGCAACCCAGATTAACTTTCTTGCTTTTGTCAAAACAACCTTATCATTCTTACTTTCCCATTTTATCAGGCAACCTTCACTTAACTGCTCTTTCGAAGCTGTATTTTTGCCTTTCAACATATTAGCTTGACAGACTGGAGAAAACTTGCCTATAAACATCAGCAAACGATTGCGCAGATTGTCCGGCATTGGATCGTATATGGCAGTATATGGAATATCCGGATAAGGTGCATAAAGTGGATCGTTTCCTAACAACTCCTGTATAGCATCTTTAAAAGCCTGCGGACATTGTTCATCTAATGGGTCTGGTACCAGACTGGCAAAGATTACAGCCCTGCACACAGGAAGTGGACGGCGTGCCCACCATAAATGTAAAGTAGAAATGTGCCCGTGACGAATAGATTTATCACGTACACTTTCAGCCGATATTTCTTTAATCGGCATAGCTACCTCTATTAGCTTTTTTGCTTTTGTCATATCTATGTTTTCTTATTTTTCAGTTTTATTTCTCCATTCATCCAGTGGCAGGTAGTATTGTACTCCTTTATCTTTCCGTTCAAAGATGAGCTTCTTGGCTGGGTTTTGAATACGGTGCAATTGTGGCTTAGATTTGCAATTCACTACAATATAAAGCCATGCACTGTTTCCTAGTTGTGCCAACCGGTTCATTTCATTCTCCGACAGCATAACTCCATCGATTCCTGAACGCCCTTTGACCTCAATATACCGTTTAATATCCAACTTGTTGATGCTCCGGATATCATATCCTAAGTTTTGGCTGGAAACATCTTCCGCTTGCCATTCATTGGCAGCCTCATACTCGATAGCCATGTTTATAGCTATGGCTTCTACTTCATCGTCTCTTTTCATACCATAATGTTGCTCATACTCCATTTGGCTGAGGGGGACGACATAAGCACATCCCAATATTTCCGGAGCTTTGGGAT
>OBYU01000479.1_pt1 | contig 11065 bp, 8 predicted proteins | sample 1501421 | NCBI WGS metagenome assembly OBYU01 (sample SAMEA2580207, study PRJEB22360) | human gut metagenome | biome: human gut; feature: human-associated habitat; material: faeces | place: Denmark | collected 2008/2010
CCAGCGTGTCGAAAAAGTGGCAGCGCCACTTTTTCGAGTAAGGCAGCATGGCGGAAGGGACTCGATTTCCAGCGAAATAGTCGCCCCTTCCGCCATGAGAGGGGTCATTTCCGAGGCACATGTCCCCGGAAACGACGGATTTTTGCTTTATTCCTGCGGCTGCGGCCGCAGGAACTCTGCGAGGCTTTCCTTTGCGGGAGATCTTCGACAGATCAGAGGCCCGGAACCATATGGTTCCGGGCCTCGTCTCGTCGCTATACTGTCTCAGTTCAGGAAGTCCTTCAGCTTCTTGGAGCGGCTGGGGGGGCGCAGTTTTCTCAGGGCCTTGGCCTCGATCTGGCGGATGCGCTCACGGGTGACGTTGAACTCCTTGCCCACCTCCTCCAGGGTGCGGGTGCGGCCGTCCTCAATGCCGAAGCGCAGCTTGAGCACCTTCTCCTCCCTGGGGGTCAGGGTGCCCAGCACGTCCACCAGCTGCTCCTTGAGCAGGGTGAAGGAGGCGGCCTCCGACGGCTCGGAGGCGTCCTCGTCGGGGATGAAGTCGCCCAGGTGGGAGTCCTCCTCCTCGCCGATGGGGGTCTCCAGGCTCACCGGCTCCTGGGCAATTTTCAGAATCTCCCGCACCTTGTCCACGGGCATGCTCATCTCCTCGGCGATCTCCTCGGGGGAGGGGTCGTGGCCCAGCTCCTGGAGGAGCTGGCGGGAGACGCGGATGACCTTGTTGATGGTCTCCACCATGTGGACGGGGATGCGGATGGTGCGGGCCTGGTCGGCGATGGCCCGGGTGATGGCCTGGCGGATCCACCAAGTGGCATAGGTGGAGAACTTGTAGCCCTTGGTGTAGTCGAACTTCTCCACCGCCTTGATGAGGCCCAGGTTGCCCTCCTGAATCAGATCCAGAAAGAGCATGCCGCGGCCCACATACCGCTTGGCGATGGACACCACCAGACGGAGGTTGGCCTCGGCCAGGCGCTGCTTGGCGGCCTCGCCCCGCTTCACCAGGCGGCGCAGTTCCTTCTCCTCCTCCTCGGTGAGGGAGACTTCCTCGCCGTTTTTCCGGGCCTGCTCCAGCTCCTCCATCTGCTCCTTGGCCGCGTCGCCGGCCCCCATATCCTGGGCCAGCTGGATCTCCTCATCGGGAGTGAGCAGATTCACCTTGCCGATCTCCTTGAGGTACATCCGCACAGGGTCGTCGATGCCGAAGGAGTCCACCAGCGTATTGGGGTCCACCATCTCCTCCTCGGGGAGCTCCTCAATCTCGTTGAGCTCCTCCAGGGGGGGCATGATATCATCGGCCAGCTCGGGCAGATAGTCATCGCCCACGGTGTCGATGCCCAGGTTCTCCAGGGTATCGTAGATCTTGTCCATCTGGTCGCTCTCCAGATCCAGGTTCTCCAGCACATCCATGAGCTCACTGGACGAGAGCTTGCCGTTTTTCTTGCCCCGCTCGATCAGCTCCGCCAGCTTTTCCGCCCCCTGGACGCCCTCGACGACCTTCATGACCTCGATCTTGCCCTGCTCCATTTTCTTCACATTGGCCTGGGCCAGCTTGGTCTGATCCTCCAGGGTCAGGGTGTGTACCTTCTTGCTGGTGGTCTTCTTTTCACTCATGCGGTTATCCTCCATACGCTTTTCTTTCTCTGAACTTCTCCCGTGCCGCCAGCAGGGGGTCGCTTGCGCCCGCCCCGCCCCGCTTGAGGGCCTCGGTCTCAATGATCTCTATGTAATCCCGCAGGGCCTGGGCGCTGTGCGCCAGGGCCTCCGGCTGATCCATCACGTTCACCAGGTGGCTCATCTCCTCCGGGGAGAGCGCCCCGGCGAGGGCGGCCAACTGGGTAGAGCGCCCCTCCCGGTGGCGCTGGCACAGCAGGGCGTAGATCTTGGCCAGCACCGGGGCGGAAAACTGCTCCGGCCCCAGCCCCTCCACCTGGGGGAACAGGTCGGGCTCCAGCAGCAGCAGCCTCACCACCCCCTCCTCCGCCCGGGCCGAGCGGAGGTTCTCATACCGCAGCTCCCGCTCCCGGGGCTGGAGCTGGGCCTCCGGCGTCAGCTCCCGGCGGGCCTGCTTCTTGCGGGCCTGCCATGCCCGGTTCTTGCGGAACCGCTCCACCTCCTGGGCAAAGGCCCCGGCCGAAATGCCCGCGGCGGCCGCGGCCTTGTTGCCGTAGATCTCCCGCTCGATGGGGCTCTGGAGCGCCGCCACCGTCTCTACCGCCTCCTTGAGAAAGGCCATGCGCCCCTCCTCGTCGGCCAGGCTGTGCTTCTGCTGGAGGGTCTCCAGCCGGTAGTCGTTCTGGCCCGCGCTGCCATTCAGGCACTTCTCAAAGGCCGCCGGGCCGAATTTCTTCACAAAGTCGTCCGGATCCTGCTTGATGGGCTTTCCCTCCGCGTCGTAGGCGTTGGGGAGCTGGAGCACCCGGACGTTCAGGTTGGCGTTTTTCAGAATGTTGAGCACCCGGTCGGTGGACTGCTTACCCGCCGTATCGTTGTCGTAGCAGAGCACCAGCTCTTTGGTGTAGCGGGCCAGTATCCGGGCGTGCTCCTCGGTGAGGGCGGTGCCCATGGTGGCCACCACGTTGTCAAACCCCGCCTGGTGGAGGGTGATGACGTCGATGTTGCCCTCCACCAGCACCAGATTGGGCCGCTTGGTGCTCTTGGCAAAGTTGAGGGCGTAGATCAGCCGCCCCTTCTTGAAGGCAATAGTCTCCGGGGTGTTGAGGTACTTGGCCCCCTCCTCCCCCGGCAGGATGCGGCTGGTGAAGCCGGCCACCTCCCCCCGCACGTCGATGACGGGGAGCATGAGACGGGCGCGAAACTTGTCGTACACGCCGCCGTTCTTGCCCGCCACGGCCAGCCCGGCGTCGATGAGCTCCATCTTGCTGTATCCCTTGGCGGTCAGCGCCCTGGTCAGCGCGTCCCACTGCTCCGGAGCCGCCCCCAGGCCGAAGCGGGTGGCGGTGCGCGGCGCAATCTGCCGCTGGGCCAGATAGTCCCGCACCCGCGCACCGCCGGGGCCCTTGAGGTAGTCGTGGTAAAACCGGGCCGCGTCCCGGTTGGCCGCGAGGGCCCGGGCCCGCTTTTTGCGCCCGGCGTCATCGGCGCCTGTGTCAGGCACCTCCAGCCCCGCCCGCTGGGCCAGCAGGCGCACCGCGTCGGGAAAGGGCAGGTTCTCGATCTCCATGATGAAGGAGATCACCCCGCCCCCTTTGCCGCAGCCGAAGCAGTGGTAAATCTGTTTATCCGGCGAAACCGAGAAGGAGGGCGTCTTTTCGTTGTGAAAGGGGCACAGCCCCCACAGGTTGTTTCCCTTCCGGGTCAGGTGGACATAGGAGGAAACCACGTCGGAGATCTCGCTCCGGGCCACCAGCTCGTCGATGAATTGTTCGGGAATCGGCACGCCGCGCCCTCCTTCCGACTATGTTTTCCACAATATACCAGGCTTATACCCTCCCGCGCGGCCTGCCTGTCCGCGCCTACTTCACGCTCCAGGATTTCGGAATGAACGCCGCGTTGAAGCACTCCACCGCGTAGACGTCGGTCATGCCCGCAATATAGTCGCAGACGGCCCGCTCCACGCCCTCCTCCATCCTGATGTCCTGAAACTCCGGTGGCAGCTTGTCCGGCTCCCGCCGGTAGTAGTCGAACAGGCGGCGGAGCAGCTCCTGAGCCTTCCCCTCCTCCCCCTTGGCCACCGGATTGCGGTAGACAAACTCGAACATGAACGCCCGCAGCTCGCCCATAGCGTCCCGGCAGGCGGGGGACTGGAGAATTGCGTCCCGCCCGGCGCTCTGGGTGATGATGTCCACCGTCAGGGTGTTGATCCGCTCCGAGTGGGTGAAGCCCAGCACCTGGGAGATGGACAGGGGTATGTCCATGGGGTAGATGATCCTGCCCCGGATGGCGTCGTCAATGTCGTGGTTGATGTAGGCGATCTTGTCGGCCAGCCGGAGGAGCTGGCCTTCCAGGGTCTCCGCCCGGTCGGGGCCGGTGTGGCAGAGGATGCCCCGCCGCACCTCATAGGTCAGGTTGAGGCCCTCCCCCTCCTTTTCCAGCCGGTCCACCACCCGCAGGGACTGCTCGTTGTGGGCGAAGCCGCCGGGCAGGATTTCATTGAGCACCCGCTCCCCGGCGTGGCCGAAGGGGGTGTGGCCCAGATCGTGGCCGTAGGCCGCCGCCTCCGCCAGATCCTCGTTGAGCCGCAGGCCCCGGGCAATGGTGCGGGCGATGCGGCTGACCTCGATGGTGTGGGTCATGCGGGTGCGGTAGTGGTCCCCCTCCGGCTCCAGAAAGACCTGGGTCTTGTGCTTGAGCCGCCGGAAGGCCTTGGAGTGGATGATCCGGTCGATGTCCCGCTGGAAGCAGGTGCGGGTGGGACAGGGCTCCAGCGGCGTCTGCCGCCCCCGGGATTGGGACGACAGGCATGCAAAGGGGGAGAGCATCTCCCGCTCCAGCGCCTCGGTCTGTTCGCGCAGGGTCACAGATACCACCTACCTCTCAGCAGTCTCTGTAACTATATACTTCTTTCCTCGGAAAAATCCTTCTTTTTTGCAAAAGATTCATGATTTGTTCATACTTGTGTCCGGGGCACCGCCTGGAAGGACTCGCCGCACACCTGGGCGGCCACTCCGCCGGCGGCCAGCTCGGTGAGCCGGGCGGAGAAGGCCTCTGCCCGCTCCTCGGGCAGCAGGGCGTGCACCGTGACGTCGGCGGCGTACTCCACCTCCCCCAGCACCCCGCCGTGGGCCTCCAGCTCCAGCTTGAGCCGCTCAAAGAAGGAGTAGGGGCAGGGCACGGCCACCTCCACCCAGCGGCGCACCACGGAGATGCCCGCCGCGTCCAGGGCGTCCTTGGCGGACTGGGTGTAGGCCCGCACCAGCCCCCCCGCCCCCAGCAGGATACCGCCAAAGTAGCGGGTCACCACGCAGCAGACGTTGGTGACCCCCTCCCGCTGGAAGACGTTGAGCATGGGCTGGCCCGCGGTGCCCTGAGGCTCCCCGTCGTCGGAGTATCGCTCCACGCCCCCCTCCCGGATGCGGTAGCACCAGCAGTGGTGGCGCGCGTCGTAGTGCTTTTTTCGGATCTCCTCAATGCGGGCCCTGGCCTCCTCCTCGCTCTCCACCGGCCAGACGCGGCCGAGAAAGCGGGAGCGTTTCTCCACCAGCTCAGTCTCGGACGCTCCGGTGGGGACAAAATACTCGGTCATCGCTCCCACTCCCTTCGGGTGACGGCAAAGTAGTGGGCCAGCCCGGGTCTCGCCCAGCTGCTCCACCGCTTCGATACGGGAGAGGCGGTAGGTCATGCCGCACTTCTGCATGACCCGCTTGGACTTGCGGTTGCCGTCGTAGTAGGCCGCCCACAGGGCCTGGTAGCCCAGGTCGGCGAAGGCGTGGCGGATAATCTCCTTCACCGCCTCGGGGATCAGCCCCTGGCCCCAGCAGTCCCGGGCCAGGGAATAGCCGATCTCCTCGCTGGGCATCCCCAGCTCCGTGCGGTGCCGGTCCACAAAGCCCGCCGAGCCGATCAGGCGGCCGTCGGACTTGCGGAGCACCGCCAGGGCACCCGAGGGGATGAAGATGTTCTCGATGACCTGTCGGCTCTCCTCCACGCTCCGGTGGGGGCGCCACCCCGCCGGGGGGCCCACCTCCGGGTGGCTGGCGTAGGCGTACAGCCCCTCCGCATCGTCCAGGGTGAAGGGGCGCAGGAGCAGGCGGTCAGTCTCCAGTAACTGCATGGCGGTTCCTCCTTATATCGCAAGCATTGAACCCCCTCGGAGCGCGGAGGGGGTATCGCGCCGTTTACGGCGCCTCTCAGTCCTCCCAGGGCTCCTTGGGGGGCGTCCAGCCCGACACGATATAGTCCTTCAGGCGGCCAAGCTGGACGGGGGTACACACCGCCTCCACCTCGATGGCCTCGCCGTAGTCCACCCGCTCCACCTTGGCCTGCCGGTGGAGCATGTCCACCACGCCGCCCTGGTCGTAGGGCAGGCGGAGCACCACCCGGCAGGCGCCGGTGTCCAGGCGGCCGCCGATTTTCTTCAGCAGCTCGTCCAGCCCCTGGCCGGTCTTGGCCGAGATGGACACGATGTCCGCCCCGTGGGGAAGGATGTCGCCGGTAAATCTGTCGCACTTGTTGAACACGTCGATGCGGGGGGTCTGCTCCGCCCCCAGCTCCACGATGAGCTGCTCCACCACCGCCGCCTGCTCCCGCCACAGGGGATTGGAGGCGTCGATGACGTGGAGGAGCAGGTCGGCGTAGCTCAGCTCCTCCAGCGTGGCCTTAAAGGCCTCCACCAGATGGTGGGGCAGCTTGCGGATGAAGCCCACGGTGTCGCTGAGCAGCACGGTGCAGGTGTCGCTGATCTCCAGCGTCCGGGTGGTGGTGTCCAGGGTGTCGAACAGCCGGTTGTTGGCGGGGATGTCCGCCCCGGTCAGCCGGTTGAGCAGGGTGGACTTGCCCGCGTTGGTATAGCCCACGATGGCCACCACCGGCACCTCGTTCTTCTCCCGGCGGGTGCGCTGGGTGGCGCGTGGGGCGCCCGCCCCCCGCCGCACCTGCTCCAGCTCCTCCCGCAGCTTCTGGATCTTGCGGCGGATGTGCCGCCGGTCGGTCTCCAGTTGGGTCTCGCCGGGGCCGCGGGTGCCGATGGCGCCCTCCTGGCGCTCCAGGTGGGTCCACATGCCCAGCAGCCGGGGCAGCAGATACTGGTACTGGGCCAGCTCCACCTGGAGCCGTCCCTCCCGGGTGCGGGCCCGCTGGGCGAAGATATCCAGGATCAGGGCCGCCCGGTCCAGCACCTGGACGCCCAGCTCCTCCGACAGCACCCGCTGCTGGGAGGGGGACAGGGGGTTATCCACCACCACCATGTCGGCCCCCATGGCCCCCACCAGCTCCTTCACCTCAGCCGCCTTGCCCTCGCCGATGAAGGTGCGGGGATCGGGGGCGTCCTTGTTCTGGAACACGGTGCCCACGCACACGCCCCCCGCGGTCTCCAGCAGATCGGCCAGCTCCTCCATGGAGGTGTCGTCGGCGTTTTCCTCGGCGGACAGGCAGTGGGCATTCAGGCCCACCAGCACCGCCCGGTTTTTCGCTTGCTTTGTCTCGTTTTCCGTCATACCGTCCTCCGCGCCGCGGGCCGCAGCCCCGGCGTCAGTTTTTCTTCAGTACTTCCACAATCTCCCCGATAAAGATGCGGTGATAGTCCCGCTCGGGGTACCACTTCCCGTCCAGCTCTCCGTCCAGGAAGTGGGTCGGGTCCATGTCCTGCCAGTACGCCTTTTTACATACCAGCACCAGCCCGGCCTCCTCAAAGTAGGGCGCTCCGCACGCCGCCCCGGCCACCGTGAAGCCGCACTCCTTGACCTTATCCACGTCCCGGCCGCTCTTGGAGCCGCACAGGGCCAGGGCCTTCCGGTATTCCTCCCCGAAGAAGGAGAGGGTGAAGCAGTTCTCCCGCTCCACGAATTCCAGGGTGTACCGCTGGGGGCGGATGTAGACCGTGGCCACCGGCTTTCCCCACAGCACGCCCAGGCCGCCCCAGCTGGCCGTCATGGTGTTGCACCGCTCCACCGTCCCGGCGGTGACCAGCATCCACTGCTCGCCGATCATGGAAAAGACATTCTGGTTCAGCTCCTTGGGGTCAATTCTGCTAAACATCGCTCTTACCTCCATCCGTTGATCACCGTGTCCGGATCGTCCACATAAACCGAAACCTCGCCGCACTGGGGGCAGACCGCGGCCTTCAGAATTCCCATCCGTCCGTCGTCGCCAAACAGGAACCTTCCCCCATTGTCGATGAAAATTTCATGTTTATACCCATCCTCCTTGACGTTCCAGCCCTTCAACATCTCTGTCCCGCAGCGCAGGCACTTGCGCATAGCCGTCTCCCTCCTTATTCTTATGCCGCTCCGGCGGCTGGTATCCTTCCGATGCAAAAGAGCCCGTACCGAAACCGGTACGGGCTCTTACATACGAACTTACTTCTTGTCCAGGCCGAACTTCTTGTTGAAGCGGCTGACGCGTCCGCCAGTATCCACCATCTTCTGCTTGCCGGTGAAGAAGGGGTGACACTTGGAGCAGACTTCCACGCGAATGTCCTTCTTGGTAGATCCGGTTTCGATCACATTACCGCAAGCACACTTGATCGTGGTCTGTTCGTAGTTGGGATGGATGCCTTCCTTCATGGTGTGTTCACCTCTTTCTCGTTCTGGATGAGGCGGCGCAGCAAACCTCCACGCCTTATAAACGCTAGGATAGTATAGCACAGGAAAACCGGAATTGCAACTGTTTTTTCGAGAAATTTTTCAAGTTGCCAGCGGCCCTTCACACATCCACCGCCTGATCCAGGGCGAAAAACCACAGGCACCGGCGGATCACCGGCTTCCCGGTGATCTCCTCCAGCGCCCGGCTGTAGGCCGCGAGCTGGGGCCGGTACTCCTCCGCCCGGGCCGCTACAGAGCGCCGGTCCACCCGGTCGGTCTTGAAGTCCACCACGGTGATGCCCTCCAGAGTCTCAAAGCAGCAGTCCACCACGCCCTGGAGGAGCACCTGCTCCTCCGCCCCGGCCTGGGGGTAGTAGTCCGCCGCCGGAACCAGGATGGAGAACTTGAACTCCCTCCGCAGGGAGGTGGAGGCCATCAGCTCCCGCCCCAGGGGAGAGGCGAAAAAGGCCGCGATTTTGGCCGGGTCCACCGCCTCCCCCTGCTGGGGGGTGAGGAAGGCCCGCTCCACCAGCCGGGCGATCTCGGCCCGCACCTGCTCCACGCGCTCCGTCCGCTCGAAGTCGATGTACTGCATGACCAGGTGGAGGGCGGTGCCCTTCTGGGCCGGGGTGAGGCCGAACTCCTCGGCGGCGAACCGGGGCCGCCCCAGGCGGATGGGCCGGGGGGGCCGGACCGCCGCCTCGGCCACCTCCTCGTCCAGCGCCCGCCCCTTGAGCTGGGTGGCGGTGAGCTTGGAGGGCAGCTCCACCTCCGCCCCGTGGGGATAATGCCAGGCCAGCCGGGCCGCCAGGGCGGCGGTCTCCTCCCCCGCCCCCGCGGAAATCATCTCGCCGTCCGGGGGACCGGATGGGGAAATGGCATTCTCCTCCGGCTCCGCCTGGAACTCCGCCTCGTCCACAAAGCGGATATCCCAGGCCGGGCCGAAGTCCGCCGCCGGGACGGGCACCTGCACCCCCGCGGCCCGGCGGAGGGCCTCCCCGTCGGGCCGGGCCAGGGCGGGCAGCAGCACCCACTGCCCCACGCTCTGGCACCCGGCCAGCACCTGGGGCTCCACCGGACAGGCCGCGTCGGGGGCCAGCTTCTCCAGATCCCGCGCCCCGCCGGTGAGGGCCACCGACAAAATCAGCTTCTCCTTGGCCCGGGTCATGGCCACATAGAGCAGCCGCAGCTCCTCGGCCATCATCTCCAGCTCCAGCTTCCGGGCCACCGCCCGGCGGGCCAGGGTGGGATACTCCATCCCCCGCTCCACGTCCAGCCGCTTGGGGCCCACCCCCAGCTTGGGGTGGAACAGGATGGGCCGGCTCATGTCCTCCCGGTTGAGCCTCCGCGCCAGCCCGCAGAGGAGCACCACGGGGAACTCCAGCCCCTTCGACTTGTGGATGCTCAGGATGCGCACGCCGCCCCCCTCCCGGCCGGGGGCGGGCAGGGCCAGCTTGGCCCCGTTCTCCCGCAGCCGGGTCAGGTAGGACAAAAAGCCGAACAGGCCCTTGTGGCCCGCCCCCTCGAAGCGGCGGGCCAGCTCCGCCAGGGTGAGCAGGTTGGACTGCCGCTCCTCCCCCCGCTCCATTGCGCCGAACACCCCCAGCAGATTAGTGCGGTCGTAGAGCTGCCAGAGCAGTTCGTGGCTGCTCAGCTCCCCCGCGCCGAAGCGCAGCTCGTCCAGCTCGGTCAGGAAGGCCCGGCTGTCCTCCCCGCCGTCGGCGGCCAGGGCGGCGTAGAAGTCGGTATCGGGGCTGGCGGCCCGGAGCTCCGCCAGCCGGTCGGCGGAGAAGCCGTACACCGGGGAGCGGAGGACGGAGATGAGGGGCACGTCCTGCCGGGGGTTGTCCACGATTTGGAGCAGGGAGAGGGCCACGTTCATCTCTGTGGCGGCAAAGAAGTCGCCGCCGCCCTCCGCCTCCCAGGGGATGTCCCGCTCCCCCAGGGCGCGGGCGTAGTGGTGGAGCACCGTGTTGGGGGAGCGGAGTAAAATCACGATGTCTGCCGGGCGGACGGGCCGCTCGCCGCCCTCGCCGTCGGAGACGGGAAAGCCCCCGTCCACCAGCGCCCGGATGCGCTTGGCCGCAAAGCGGGCCTCGATGAGATCCCGGGCGGTCTTCTCCTCCTCCCCCTCGGCGGAGGCGTCCACCGCGTCCAGCTCCACGGCGTAGCGGCCGTCGGGCGGGAAGGGCGCGCCGGGATAGAGGGCCTCGTCGGCGGTGTAGTCCATCTCGCCGAAGTCGGCGGACATGACGTTGCGGAACACAAAGTTGGCCCCCTCCAGCACCTCCGGCCGGGAGCGGAAGTTCCGTGACAGGATGAGCCGCCGCTCCTCCCCCTCCGCCGCCTGGGTGTAGTCGGCGAAAGCGCGGTACTTGCCCAGGAAGATGGTGGGATCGGCCAGGCGGAAGCGGTAGATGGACTGCTTCACGTCCCCCACCAGGAAGAGGTTGGTGCCGTTCCGAGACAGGGCGGTGAAGATGGCGTTCTGCACCTCGTTGGTGTCCTGGTACTCGTCCACCATGATCTCGTCGTACCGGGCGGACCACTGGCGGGCCAGCTCGGTGGGGGCGCCGTCCTCCCCCACCAGCAGGCGCACCGCCATGTGCTCCAGATCGGCGAAGTCCACCATGCCCCGGCGGGCCTTCTCGGCGGCGTAGGCCCCCTCGAAGTCCTTCACCAGGGCGAACAGCCCCCGCACCGCCGGGTGCACCGCCCGGAGATCCTCCAGGAGATCCGCCCCGCAGTCCTCGAACCACTCCCCCAGCTTCTCCATCCGCTTTTTGCAGGTGCTCCGGATGGCCTTCACCTGCTCCGCCGCGTCGGGGCAGGCCACAATCTTCTTGCGCCCCGCCGCCGGGAAGGGG
>OBYU01000482.1_pt1 | contig 10969 bp, 9 predicted proteins | sample 1501421 | NCBI WGS metagenome assembly OBYU01 (sample SAMEA2580207, study PRJEB22360) | human gut metagenome | biome: human gut; feature: human-associated habitat; material: faeces | place: Denmark | collected 2008/2010
GAAGTCTATCATCCTTCCGTAGATATAAATGAGCAGAAATACTGGCTGGAGCTGGCGCAGAATTTTGCTTTGCTGGTTTCTGGCGGTTCAGATTTTCACGGAGTGAGCGGGCGTTTTCCTGAGCAATTAGGAATTTTTGAAGTTTTATATACAAATGTCAAAAATGTGATAGAATATAAACAATAAATTTAAGTCGGATTTGCGGAGGCCTTTATGAAAGTAGTAGCTTTTGTAGGTCCCAGCGGTACTGGTAAAAGTCATCGAGCAATAGGTATTGCCCATAAAAATAATTGTGATGCTATTATTGATGACGGATTACTTATCAAAGGAACCAAAATATTAGCCGGAACTTCTGCTAAAAATGAAACGAATAGAATACAGGCGCGCTATTTTTACTGAAGAAGATCATGCAGAAGCAGTGCGTCAGGCTTTGGCAGGTAATGACGTCCGGCGGCTTCTGATTTTGGCAACTTCCGACAATATGATAGAGAAAATAGTTAAGCGTTTGGAGTTACCTGAGCCTGAAAAGACCGTTTATATTCAGCAGATTGCGTCCAAGCAGGAGATCAAAAAGGCGAAACAGGCCCGGCTGCGCGACGGCAAGCATATTGTTCCGGTACCGACTGTCGAGTTGAAGCCGCATTTTACAGGTTATTTTGCTGATTTACCATATAATTTATTTTCCAAGCAAAGGAAGAAAAGCGGGGAAGACCGTTCGATCGTCAGACCGGCGTTCAGCTACTATGGCAAGCTGTTGATTTCCGATTACGCTATTTATGACATTATCAATCTCATCGCCGAAAAAATGATGGGCATTGATAAAGTAACAGGCATCAAAGTGCGCAGGCGTGCCGAAACAAAAGGCATCAGTATTTATGTCGATGTCGTATTATATTACGGCGTTAAGATTTTTGAAGTAACAAAATTGTTCCAACACAAAATAAAAGAAAAAGTAGAATATATGACGGCAATGCAGGTCAAAACAATCAATGTTTCCGTCCGCAGCTTGTCGGTAAAAAAACAGGAGGATTTTTATGTTAAACGAACAAAGTAATGAAAGAGTACTTTTTTCGGGGTATGCAAAATTACCGGTAGGAATTACAGCTGCGGAAATGTATAAGGTAATAGGAGTGATTGTGGTTGTAGATATGAAGAGCGGACTTATCGTAAAGGCCGACTGCACACTGGCGACTGAACTGGCACGGCAATATATTGCGCAGTGCCTTATTGGTTACAACCTTTCCAATGGGCACGAAGAGCTGCAGAATATTTTAGAACGTCAATATCAGGGCAGTGCTAAAAAAGCCGTTGCAACGGCTATGCGGATAATTTATGACAAATACCGCAGCTTTAAAAACGGGGAAAGCGCCGAAGGCAGTGACAAATTTATCTGAAGATAATAAAATAGCAAAAATGTATAAAAAAATCCCTTCAACAAAAATGTTGAAGGGATTTTTTCACATAACAGGATTAGTAAGTGCATCTGCCTGTTCAAAAATGAAAGCAGGTGAAGGATAATAGAATTGGCAATGCTGGAAACTGATTGCTTCTGTTGAAAAACGTTTTAGTAAAGCATAACTGGCACGTTCTTCAAAATCGATCAGATTATCCTTGTTGATATCGGCGTCATCGACAATGACCAAAAGATAAGCCGGAACGCTGGGCGCGTCTTCCGGGACCAGGCTGCGGTCAAGCGGGACACCTGGAACGATACGAAGATGGCCGATGACCTGCTGATTTTCGTCAAGCAGCTGGGCACGGAAAGTATCGTTGTAAAGCGTACGTGAAAGTTTGAGAGTATAAGCTCCGGAACTCATAAAACACACATCCTTTTCTCTTATTGGCAAGGGAATTTATTGCCCTCTGAATATTTGATAACGATATATATGATACCATATTCTTTTAATTTTAGCAAAGCGGCAAAAATTTAAGAAAAACAGATAAAGTATATTGTATACAATATAGAGCTTCTTCTAACTTGCAGGATTTTATAGAAATTTATCGAATTAAATTAAGTAAGTAAAGTGGCATAGTCATTTGAAAAATGAGATTTTATTTTTCATGATACAACTGTGTACACTCAAAAATGAGGAGGGGATCCTATGAAAAAACTTTTAGCTTTTCTGATGGCGATCATGGTCTTTGCTACTATGGCAGCCGGCTGCGGCGGTGGTTCTGACAAAAAGGACGAAAAAAAACCGGCTGCGCAAAAATTCATTAATATTGCTACTGGCGGTACAGCTGGTACATATTTCCCATTGGGAGGCGCTATCGCTGACATTTTGAATAAAAATGTTCCCGGCGCTAATGCTTCAGCACAATCCACCGGTGCATCTGTAGCAAATATCAACTTATTGCAGCAGGATAAAGTCGATATCGCTTTTGTACAAAATGACATCGCTTATTATGCTGTTAACGGTTCAGAAATGTTCAAAGATAAAAAAGTCCCCAGTATCCAGGGCTTGGCGACTTTGTATCCCGAAACGATACAAATCGTGACTTTGGATAAAAGCGGTATTAAATCTCTTAATGATGTTAAAGGCAAACGCGTTGCAGTAGGTGCCGCAGGTTCCGGTACTGAAGCTAATGCCCGCCAGATACTCGAAGCTTATGGTATCACTTATGATGATATTAAAGTTCAATACCTCTCTTTCGCAGAAGCTTCCAATGCATTAAAAGACGGCAATGTTGACGTTGCATTCGTAACTGCAGGCCATCCGACCGCAGCTATTCAGGATATTGCGACTCAAAACCATGTAGTTTTACTGCCGGTTGACAGCGATAAAGCTGACGCTTTGATTGCAAAATATCCTTTCTATACCAAACTTACTATTGCAGCCAAAACTTACCCGAATCAAGAAACCGACGTTCAGGCAATCGCAGTTCGTGCTATGTTGGCAGTAACTGATAAAATGGATGCTGATACTGGCTATGCTATCACCAAAGCTATTTTCAGCAATCTCGATCGTTTGAAAGCAGCTCATTCTGTAGCTAATGCAGTTTCTAAAGCAACCGCATTGGACGGTATGTCTGTTCCTGTTAATCCGGGCGCAGAAAAATACTTGAAAGAAAAATAAGAGTTAAATATTTTATATGATGAACCTGAGAGACCGGTTGCCGGGAACTTCCGGTAATCGGTCTTTTTCTAAAAAAATGATTCTGATATCAGTTACTGTATTAGTTGGTTTGGGAATATTGTTTTGGTATGCCAACCAATTAGTAGTTTCTATTAATCCCGAAGATGGATTGCCAAAACAATGTTTTACTGCAAAAAGAGGAGAAGAATGGAATATTGCATTTACCCATTCGGTCCAGCTGACAATGGTGGAAGAATTTTTTAGAGTTGACGGTGCAGATGATATGGTTATGACACATACTCGGTATCAATCACTGGGAGTAGGACTGCCATATTCACCTGCAGAAGGAATTTTGACTAATACTCCTGACGGTAAGTTTATCTTAAAAATGGATCGGCCTTATAAGACTGTAAAATTAAGAACTGCCGTACAAGCAAAGCCTCGTATTATACATAAAAATAAAGTCTATGATTTTTGCGATCTATATGGACAAGGAACCTTGGTTGAAATCAAGGCAGAAAAACGTTATCAATATTGGTTAAATTAAATTTTGCAAAAGGGGAGGAGAGGGCAGAATGAGTGAACAAGATAAAACAACTATGTCAGCAGAAGAAGTCCTGCAAAAGTTTGACAAAGAGTCTGACAAACGTAATTTAACAGGAATGTGGGACAAATTAATTTCTTTTATCTGTATTGCCTTCGCCGTTTTTCAATTGTATACCGCAACTTTCGGTGTACTTGATGCACACTTACAGAGAGCAATCCATTTGGCATTTGGATTTTCTTTGATTTATCTGCTGTATCCCGGCAGGAAAAACTGGTCCAGATCTGTAATGCATCCGCTTGATGTTATTTTCGCTGTTCTAAGTGTTGCCAGTGCACTTTATATCGTAATTTTTTACGACGAACTTGTTTTAAGAGCCGGTATGAATACTGAATTTGATTTCAGTATTGCTTTTATCGGTACATTGCTTCTGTTTGAAGCAGCTCGCCGTGTTGTCGGCTGGCCGATGCTTACAGTTGCACTGTTTTTTATGTTTTATGCTTTTGCCGGCCCGTATATGCCGGGGATTCTGGCACATCGCGGAGTTGGTGTGCAGGAGATGTTCGATCATCTTTTCTTTACCACAGAAGGTATTTTTGGTACTCCACTTGGCGTATCTTCAACATTTATTTATCTCTTTATCTTATTTGGTTCCTATTTGGAAGCTACGGGTTTGGGCAAGTTGTTTATCGACCTGGCTAACGCTGTTGCCGGCTGGGCCGCAGGCGGACCTGCCAAGGTTGCCGTATTATCATCTGGGTTGATGGGCACAGTATCAGGCAGCTCTGTTGCTAACGTAGCCGGTACAGGCGCCTTTACGATTCCGATGATGAAGAAATTAGGTTATCGTCCTGCTTTTGCAGGCGCGGTAGAAGCTGCTGCTTCTACTGGCGGACAGCTGATGCCTCCTGTTATGGGTGCGGCTGCATTCTTGATGGCTGAATTTGTCGGCGTCCCTTATATCGAAGTTGTTAAAGCTGCCGTCATTCCGGCGCTGTTATATTACATTGGTGTTTGGATAGGCGTACATTATGAAGCTAAAAAGTTTGGGCTTAAAGGGACGCCGCGTGATCAATTACCTAAGTTTGGTAAACTGTTTATGGAAAAAGGCCATTTGATTTTACCGCTGGCGATCATCGTTTACTTGTTGGTATCCGGTTATACGCCGATGCGTGCTGCTTTGTGGGCGATTGGTCTTACTCTGATCTGTTCCTGCCTCAGAAAATCTACACGTATCAGCTTTGGTGATGTAGTCAAAGGCTTGATCGAAGGCTCTAAAGGTGTTCTCGGTGTTTTGATTGCCTGTGCTACAGCCGGAGTCATTATCGGTGTTGTAACCAAAACAGGCGTTGGCCTTAAATTGGCTACGGCACTGCTGGATCTTGCAGGTGGACACTTATTGCCGGCAATGTTCTTTACAATGATCACGTCTTTGATCCTTGGTATGGGCGTTCCGACTACTGCTAACTATGTTATTACATCTACAATTGCTGCTCCTGCTTTGGTGCAGATGGATGTTCCTGTTTTGGCAGCGCATATGTTTGCCTTCTACTTTGGTATCGTTGCGGACGTAACTCCTCCGGTTGCTTTGGCTGCTTATGCTGGTGCCGGTATCTCCGGTGCCGATCCAATGAAGACAGGTTTTGCAGCAGCAAAATTGGCAATAGCGGCTTTTATCGTTCCGTATATTTTTGTTCTGGCACCTGAACTGCTTATGATTGATGCAACTCCATTTACGATCACTTTTGCCTGTGCAACGGCGATTATAGGCATGTGGGGCGTATCTGTCGCCATGATTGGGTTCTGTCAGTCCAAGCTCAGCTTTTTGCAAAGACTGCTGTTCTTTGTTGGCGGCTTAAATATGATTATTCCTGGCGCTGTTACTGATGCTATTGGCGTAGCAATTCTTGCAGTTGCTTTCTTCTGGCAGCGCATGAATAAAAATAAAGGTCCTATCGAAAACCATGGTGAGGATCTGTAAGAGCTTCAAACAAGCATACCTTTTAAGGTATGCTTGTTTTTTTATGTTCAGTTCACTGAATCTTTACAATAAAAATTTATTGATAATTGATTAAACATTTGTTTTTCTGCATTATTTAATGTATAATATACCGTAGAGTAGGTGTGCGGTTAATAGATTTTATTACTAGAGGTCTAAATACTTGTACGGAAATAAATTAAAAAAATTTTGGAGGTGTATTTTTTTTGAGTAAAATACAAAGTAAATTAAATATTATTCCCTTGGGCGGATTGGGGGAGATCGGTAAGAACATGACGGTATTCCGTTATGGCGACGATATAATTCTCGTTGATGCCGGCTTGATGTTCCCTGAAGATGATATGCTGGGAATCGATCTTGTTATTCCTGATATTACTTATTTAGTGGAGAACAAAGACAAGGTTAAAGCTATCTTCCTGACTCATGGGCACGAAGATCATATAGGTGCTTTGCCGTATGTTATGAAACAGATCGGCGCTCCTGTTTACGGAACTGCTTTGACTTTAGGTATTCTTCAGGGAAGATTGAAAGAAAACGGGGTCAGCTCTGAAGCATGCAAAATTATCAAACCTGGAGATAAAATTCACGCAGGAAATTTCAAAGTGGAATTTATACGTGTCAACCATAGTATTCCAGATGCAGTTGCATTGGCGATCCATACTCCTATTGGTATTATCATTCATACCGGTGATTTCAAATTTGACCAGACTCCTGTAGATGGACAGGTAACTGAATTTAATAAATTCGCAGAGTTCGGTGATCAGGGTGTACTGGCTTTAATGGCTGACAGTACCAATGCCGAACGCCCCGGTTATACGCAAAGTGAAAAAATAGTCGGGCAGACTTTTGATGATGAATTCCGTTATGCCAAAAACCGTATTATTGTCGCTACCTTCTCGTCAAACGTACATCGCATCCAGCAGGTAGTTGACAGCGCTGTTCGTTATAAACGTAAAGTAGCAGTTATCGGGCGCAGCATGGTAAATGTAGTAAATATTTCCATGGAATTAGGGTATTTAAAAATACCTGAAGGCGTACTGATCGACATTGATGAGAGCAACAACTATACTCCTGATAAGATAGTTATCATTACTACCGGCAGCCAGGGAGAGCCTATGTCTGCTTTAACAAGAATGGCTATGTCCGATCATAAAAAAGTTGATATTGTTCCCGGAGACACTGTTATTATTTCCGCAACACCTATTCCAGGCAATGAAAAGCTGGTTTCCAGAACAATAGACCACTTGTATAAACTTGGTGCCGATGTTATTTATGAAAAAAGCAATGGTGTACACGTTTCAGGTCATGCCAGTCAGGAAGAAATCAAAATGATGCACAATCTGGTGCGTCCTAAATTTTTCATTCCTGTGCATGGCGAATACAGGCATTTGATCAAGCATGCACAGCTTGCAGGCAGTCTGGGTATGCCGCGCGAGAATATCGTCGTAGGCGAAAACGGTTCGATCATTGAATTGACACGCAATAGTATTGGTATCAATGGCCGCGTTCCTTCCGGAAAAGTACTTGTAGACGGACTCGGCGTAGGTGATGTTGGCAATATCGTTCTGCGTGACCGCAGACAGCTGTCCCAGGATGGTATCATGATAGTTGTCGTTACTATCGATAAGGATACCTGCACTGTAGTTTCCGGTCCGGATATAGTTTCTCGCGGCTTTGTTTATGTGCGTGAAGCAGAGGGCTTGATGGAAACTGCTAAAGAGAAAGTTCAGCAGGCTCTTGATAAATGCGAACAGAGCAATGTTTCTGAATGGTCTGTTATAAAATCTGCTGTCCGCGATTCACTTGGCAGATTTTTATACGAAAAAACACGCAGAAGACCGATGATTTTGCCTATTATAATGGAGATCTAATGTTGTAAATGAGGTGCCTAATTTGAGAAGAACCAAAGCAGAACGTACGGAACAACAGAATAACAGTCGTTTGGAAATAAGCGGCGTTCTTTTGCTTGCGTTAGGATGTTTTGCAGCAGCAGCTTATTTTGGGCTTCCTACAGGAACAATAGGTGCTTTTATAGATAAAGTTATGAACTATACTTTAGGTAAAGGGGCATTTTTGTTTCCGCTCGCATGCATAGTTCTTGGTATCAGATTTTCTTTTTCCCACAAGGGAATTGGTTTTTCAAAAAAAGGATTAGCCCTAACATTATTGATGCTGTGCCTTTTAGGCACAGCTCATCATGTTTTTGTACCTGTAGGGGAAGAGCTGGTTCCTGAACAGCTTAAAGAAGGTGGCGGTCTATTGGGCGGAGCTTTTCTTTTAGCATTAAGACGTCTGTCAGGAACAGCTGGAGCATTGATAATTTTGATTGCAGGTATCATCTGCAGCGTTTTATTAACGGGTAAATTGTCTTTAAAGGCTTCGGCAGAAACAGCTGGTAGAAAAGCTAAAAATATTGTAACTTATCAAAATTCAGATAATGAAACTACTGCTGAAACTTCTGATTTTAAGAATATGGAAGTTTTGAACACTGTTAATCCTTACAACAGTGATGATTTTGCAGGCTTTACTTCAGGAATCAAAAAAGAAAGCCAGTTTAAACAGATCATTCGAAAAGCTGTTGGCAAAAATGAAAGTAAAGCTGAAGATGAAGAAGCGTTTTTTGATGATGAACAGCCATTTATCGAAGAATTTCCTGTTGCTGAGAAAAATGAGCCTCATATTATTACAAGGCCGATTATAGATTTTAATAAACCAAAGGAAACAGCAGTACAAATGCCAGAGCATGATTTTCTTAATCCTTACAAAAATCAGAATCCTGGCGATATAAAGATCATTGATACTGCTGATAAAAATATTTCTGCTGCCAGCCCGGCTCCTAAAAAGGCTGTCAGTGAAAAAGTAAAAACAGAAACTCTGCCGGCAGCAGAAGCAAGTACATACTTGTTTCCACCTTTGGAGTTACTTAATCCTCCGTATGTTTCCAAAGATAAGCATACCGAAGAGGATATCAGAGAACAATGTGCTATTTTAGAACAGACACTTGAAGATTTCCGCGTTCGCGCCAGCGTCGTCGCTGTTACCCGCGGTCCTTCCGTCACCAGATTTGAACTGGAACCTGCTCCTGGCGTTAAAGTAAGTTCAGTAGTAAACTTAGCAGACGATATAGCGCTCAAACTTGCCGCCTCAGGTGTTCGCATTGAGGCGCCGATACCAGGCAAAGCTGCCATCGGTATTGAAGTCCCGAACCGAAAAAATGATCCGGTATTTTTCAGGGAGGTAGTCGACTGCGATTTAGTTCGTAAAACAGAGTCAAAACTTTGTGTAGGTCTTGGCAAGGATATCAGTGGTAATATTATTACGGTAGACCTTTCTAAAATGCCTCATATGCTTGTTGCCGGTTCTACCGGTTCCGGTAAATCTGTATGTATCAACACGATCATTGCCGGTATTTTATACAAAGCCCGTCCTGAAGAAGTCAAAATGATTTTAGTTGACCCTAAGGTTGTTGAACTTTCTAATTATAATGGTATTCCGCATTTACTGACTCCTGTTGTTACTGATTCCAAAAAAGCTGCTTCAGCTTTACATTGGGCTGTTGCCGAGATGGAACGCCGTTACAAGGCTTTTGCTGATAATCATGTGCGGGAAATCAATAGCTATAATGCACAGGCCGCGGAAAAAATGCCCTTTATCGTAATTATTATTGACGAATTAGCAGATTTGATGATGGTGGCTAAAGTAGATGTAGAAGATGCTATTCTGCGTTTGGCTCAAAAAGCCCGCGCAGCTGGTATCCATCTTATTTTGGCAACTCAGCGTCCGTCTGTTGATGTTATCACAGGAATTGTAAAAGCAAACATTCCTTCACGTATTGCTTTTGCTGTTTCTTCACAGACCGATTCCCGTACTATTTTGGATATGGGCGGTGCTGAAAAGCTATTGGGCAAAGGCGATATGCTTTTTTATCCTATCGGTACAAATAAACCTGTACGTGTACAAGGTGCTTTTGTGAGTGATGGAGAATTAAATAAGATTGTTGATTTTATCAAGAAGCAATCCATACCAGTCGAATATTCAGAAGAAGTTACTCAGCAGGTGTTAGAAAGTGATACTAAAGGTTCTAACGCAGCATCTGAAAATGGCAACGATCTGATGAGTGACGAACTTTTTGAAGATGCAGTCCGTTTAGTCATGGATACTGGTCAGGCATCTTCTTCAATGCTGCAGCGTAAATTTAGAATTGGTTATACGCGTGCTGCACGCTTAGTTGATTGTATGGAAGAACTTGGTATCGTAGGTCAGTCTGTTGGCAGCAAACCCCGCGAATTAATTATGTCGCGTCATGAAATAGAAGAACGTTTTTTTACAGCGCAATAAAGTATGATAGAGGAGGGTAAGCTTATGGATAATATAGGAGAAATTCTAAAAAATACCAGACTTGATAAAGGACTTTCTTTAGAGCAGGTAGAAGAAGCTACCAGTATCCGAAAAATCTATCTAGCGGCTATTGAAACAGGTGACTACGCTAAAATTCCAGGTGATGTTTTTACTAAAGGAATAATACGCACCTATGGTAATTATCTGGGGCTCAACGGTCCAGAATTAGTTACGCTTTACAAAGCTGCTTGTGCAGGTGTTGATCCAGAAGAAATAAAACCTGCTGAAATCCGTACAACTTCTAAAATAAGTGTTGCTCCTCATCTAAAACCGCAAAAAAATTCTTCGAATATTTTTACTTATCTGCTGTCATTTGTGTTGTTAGTTATAATTGCTGCTGCCGGTTATATTTTCTTATTCAGCAGCAGTGATCAGCCGGAAAATATTGTGACACCAAAACAATCAGCTTTAAGTGATGATACTGCCAAAAGCAATGAAATACCTGAGCAGGAAAAAGCAAAAATAGAAGCAGATGCAAAAAAAGCCAAAGAACGCGCTGAACAAGCGGCTGCTGCTAAAGCACAGAAAACGCCTGCTGACAATAAGCAAGTACAGCAGAAGCAGCAAGCTGTTCCTGATAAAAACAATCTAAATCTCTATATGTTTTGTAATGACAGATGCTGGGTAGAAGTTACTGTAGATGGAGAAAAAGTTTTTGAAGGAACTTTAGTAAGCAATCAGGAAAAAAACTTCTCTGCTGATAAAAAAATTATTGTAAAATATGGCAACATCAAGGCAATGCAGATTGCTGTTAACGGAAAGCCTGCTCCAGCTGAAAAAGTTGATGGAGTTGTCATTAAAGAATATAAGAAATAATATCGGAGGCCATAAATCCTAATGAAAGAATTTTTGCCGATTTCCCAGGAAGATATCAATGCCCGTGGTTGGGAACAAATAGATTTTTTGTTTATCAGCGGCGATGCCTATGTTGATCATCCTTCTTTTGGACCG
>OBYU01000495.1_pt1 | contig 10487 bp, 5 predicted proteins | sample 1501421 | NCBI WGS metagenome assembly OBYU01 (sample SAMEA2580207, study PRJEB22360) | human gut metagenome | biome: human gut; feature: human-associated habitat; material: faeces | place: Denmark | collected 2008/2010
AAAATGTGAAACCGTGCGGGTGGGGCGCAGGATCAGGAAACCCGCCAGTGTATCACGGCTTGGCTGGCAGATCAGATCGGTGGCATCCTTCCCCTGACGGGCACTCTGGGTGGAGGCGGTATCGTCCTCTCTGAATTTGTCCACCCGCTGGCGGCGAAAAATGGCGTGCCGGTCCGCACTGGTCAGGGTATAGGCCACATCATTTTGGATGCCAATGCCGTTGCCGCCATTGCGGGGCTGCCGGTCAATGGCATTGCCGCAGATACACATAGTCGGCTCCGGCTGGAGGGCCAGAGGCAGGTTGTTGCCTCCGGTACCAGCCCTGGCGGATAGTGTGGGCACGATCGGATGCGGCCCAGTGTATCGGCTGTCAATGCCGTGGTTCTCAAAAACCAGGGGCTGATGCCCGTGCTGTTGTGCCCGCAGGGTTCCGGTCTTATCTTCAGTGCAGTCCATGACGCTGCCGCCCTGGTCGTTGAGGCAGAGCACGGAGGGCATGCGGTTGCCGCTCTGGCCGGCCTTCAGGGTGGGCGCCGCACGCTCCGAGTATCCAATACTGCCCGCGCTGGCCCCCGCCCCGGCGGAAAACCCGGCTGTAATATCCCGGGTATCCGCCAGGCCGCACTCATCCCAGGCGGCCAGCCCCGCCTGCACCAGGAGGGCCGCATGGAGCTGGGGCGGGAGAGGCTTGCCCCGCTCCTTCGCCCTGCGCAGAATGCCCAGGCAGGCTCTCCTGGTCAAATAGTATTTTCGGGGCGGATTGTCCTGCAAAATCAGCGACAAGGAACACCCTGCGTCTCCGCTGGGGGGTGCCGGGCCAGTATTGAGCGTCGAAGACCTTCCACGCCAGGGAGAATGCAGCTCCCACTCGTAATTTCCCAGCAGGTTGCCAGCCCCAGGGGTGAGGTCGAGTGAAAGGTATGGAATTGTCTGCAATTCCGGCGATCTGTTCCAGGACGAACCGGAAGTCCTCCCCTTTAGGGAAGCCGCTGCTGAACACGCCGGGGACATTCTCCCAGCAGAACCATCTGGGGCGAACAGACTTGCCTGTCCGCCCTCGTCGTATATCCGCATCCCGCATCTCCTTTGTCACCCGGATCTGCTCCAGGAACAGCCCGGACCGTGCGCCGGCCAGTCCGGCGCGGGTACAGGATGCCACGGATAAGTCCTGACAGGGTGAGCCGCCGCAGATAATGTCCACCGGCGGCAGCTTCGCCCCGTCCAGCCTGGTGATATCCCCCATATGGAGCGTCTCCGGGAAATGATGTTTCGTGACTTGAATGGGGAAGGGCTCAATCTCGCTGGCCCACAGTGGGGTGATCCCCTGCCGTATGGCGGCCAGCGGAAAGCCGCCGATGCCGTCAAACAAGCTTCCGAGGGTAAGGGTCATTTTACCGCCTGGACAATGGTGCGGGTGGTATTGACGGCAGCCTGGGCGGTGTAGACGGCGCTCATGATATTGGCTCTGGTGGTGGTGTCCAGGCCGAAGGCCCCGGCGATGCGGGGCACCTCTCCGGCGGCCAGCATGAGGCCAAGCCCCAGGAGGGCTTTGTCGCTGAACACCATAAGCCCCGCCACCAGAATGGTGGCCTGGAGGAAGGCGCTGAGACACAGGCCAATGACCTGCTTGCACCACTGGGTGAAGCCGTCCGTATAGCCCCGGGGGATGGAGAACATGTACAGGGAGCCCACGGCAATCTGGATGAGCAGGATGCCGCCCCGTTTCAAGTTTGAGAAGAACACCTTGATTACCGCATAGGCCATGAAGATCATGGCGAAGAGGAGCATGATGGGGTTGGTACCCAGGCCCCATTTGGCCTGGGCCGCGATATCCGTCAGGCCAGCCCCCTCAAGGCCTGTGAGGATTTCATTGCCCAGCTCCCCGATGCTCTTTCCCGCCCCTGTGATTTCCATGGCGAAGGTACCCTGGAGGGAGACGGAGAGGGCGTACAGCCGAACGGGCACAGTGGTGAACAGGCTGACGGCAAAGAAGCCCTTGAGGGCGTTGAGGGCGGGCTGCTGGAGATTGCCCCGGCCAGATGCGTACTCAATGCCGCACTCAAAGGCAGATACCACCACGCTGACGGCAAAGAGGGCCCAGCCCAGTTGGGAGAAGAAGCGCACCACTGACCGCACCCAGGAGAGGTCAAACAGCTCCACCCCCATGTTTCCCATCTGGGCGAAGAAGGCGCCCAGGAAGCCCACCATCTGGCTGTAAAACCAGTCCAGGATGGACTCCATCACCGGATTGGCCACAAAGTCCCAAATAAACACTCGCCTTCACCGCCTCAGATGCCTACGATATTCCAGATGTAATTGGGGGCCAGCAGCACGAAGATCAGGCAGACGAACAGGATGGCCGCCCCCGTCCACTCAAACTGGCCGTGCTTGCGATAGTCGAAGAAGCACAGTGCCACCTTGACAAAGAATGCAATCCCCAGCACCATGGTGAGGGCGGGGAACACCACAGTATCCACCACGGTCTTAATCTGGCCGGCGGCATCCGTCCAGGTCTGCTCCACGGCGTCCGCCACATTGCCGGCGGAGGAGGCGAAGGCCGGGACCATGCACAGGGCGGCCACCGTCAGGGCCAGGAGCAGGATTCTGATGCTCTTTTTTCTCAAAGTCACTTTCGTAGCACCTCCATGAAATTGAAGGGCCGCCCGGGTTGGGCGGCCCTCCTGAAGATGGGTTGCTGGAATCAATAGCCGGTGCGGGGCAGGGGCTCCGAGGGCTTGTAGACCTTGGTCACCCACCGGGAGGTGGCCATAATCCACTGGCCGTTGTACACGCCGCCCACGTCCGCCTGGTTGACGAATTGGCTGCCACCGGTAAGCCAGGCGTAGACGGTGGCATAGACCTGGGGTGCCTCCACCTGCCGGAAGTTGGCGGGCACCACGCCGAAGGACATCATAAATTCGGTGACGTACTCGTTGGAGGCCAGGCACAGGGCGGCCTTGGAGGCGTCCAGTACATAGTTCTGCTGGGTGCTCAGGTTGTCCGCCAAGGTGCGCCAAGTGCCGCCACTCAGGTTGGTCTTGTAGACCACCTTATAATTGCCCGGCACGTTGTAGGTGCCAGTGACAATCTTGTCCAGCCGCACCGCCTGGCCGGGCAGGGTATCCCTCCAGAAAAATGAGGTAAGGCTGGTGGTGGAGTTGTTGCCGATGCCGCTGAAATCGTAGCGGATCTGTTGGCCGGGCATAACCTCCACATAGCCGGTCTTTTGGATGCTTACATTGGTGTAGAGGCTCTTGTTGGTCATAGCCACCTTGACAATCTGGCCGGCAAACTCGATCTCCACCTCGATGGGGGTCTTGTCCAGGCCGTAAAAGTCTGCGGCCTTGGACTCCACGATTTTGTAGCGGCCCAGTGGGAGAGGCCGGGAGGATGCAACGCCGTTCTTGTCCGTCTCAACCGTATCGACTAAGTTGCCGGTCCGGGCGTTGTAGATCTCAAACTCTGTGCCGGGGATGGGGGTGCCGGCGGGCCAGCCGTTGACACTGTTGTAGTCCGCGGAGGTCTTTGTTATCTGGATCTGTCCAGTGATGGGGGTGTTCTCCCACTCCACCTCGGTGGTCTCCCCAGACTCCACATAGACGGTCTTTTTCTCCGTGTCAGGAACATAGCCCTCATTCTCTAACTCTCTGAGATAATACCGCCCGGCCTCCAGACCCTCGATCAGTACATACCCCTCGTTATTCGAAGTGTACTGGCCAACGGGGGTGTTGGTGCTATCATAGAGGATAAACGGCACCCCATAGATGCCCTCGCCGGTGGTGCTGTCCGTTTTGTGGATCAGGATGGCGCTCACCGGCGTGTTCTCCACCTGGAGGGTGGTTGTCTCCCCGTTCTCCACCTCGAAATAGTGGGGCGTATCGTCCATGTGGAAGCCTTCCGCGCTCTCGGTTTCCACGGCATAGTACGATCCATTCTCCAGGGACAGGAACACCCGGCCGTTTCGGTCTGTTGTCACGGTACCCACCAGGGCGTCGTCCATACGGCGGATTTCAAATGTAGTGTTGGGAATCCGCTCCTTGGTGTCATCCGCGTTGACCTTGATCAGCTCCAAGCCGCCCACAGGGTCGTTATACACCGTGATGGTCTGGGTGTCGTTGGGGTTGATGACCACCGTTTGGGTACGGGTCTCCTCATGGATGGTGTAGCCCTCGATGGTCTTGGTTTCCGTGATGATGAATGTCCCCACCAAACCGTCAATGATGATCTGGCCGTTTTCGTCAGTGCGGTAGAGGCCCATGCTGGAGGTCATGCCGCCGTTGTCGTCCACCACCGTGCCGTCCGCCTCGGTGATGGTAAACTCTACCCCCTCCAGGGGCTCATGGGTGACGGAATCCAGCTTGTTGATGACAAGGCCGCCCTTGGGGGTGTTGGTGATGACCACCGTTTGGGTATCTACACCCTCCCCGATGACTACATTGGTGGAGGGGGCGTCCATGACGTACCCATGGGGCGCCTTGATCTCCGTGAGCACGTATGCGCCGGGGGCCAGGTTGGTGATGCGGATCTCACCGCTGCTGTCGGTGGTGAAAATACCGTTCTGGGTGAGGGTGGAATCGCCAATTACCCCGTCCAGTCCCACCTCGCAGCCGGCGGCCGTCGTCACTCGGAACTGGGCCCCGGCGAGAGGCTGGCCCGTGGCGCTGTCCCGTTTCTGGATGATCAGCTCACCCTTCGGCTGATTCTTAAAAGTGAGGCTGACCGTCCGGCCCTCTTTGATCTGCACGGTCTGGGCCTGGGTATCGATGAGGTAGCCCGGAGGGGCCTGGGTTTCCGTCACCACCACGCTCTTTCCGGGCTGGAGGCCGGAGATCAGGATCTCACCATTTTCGTCCGTCCGGTAGATGCCGTTGGAGTCCCCAATGAGGGTGCCGTCCGCATAGGTGACCTTGAACTCTGCGTCAGGCAGGGTCACGCTGGGGTTGGCCGAGCACACCTTGCGGATCAGGAGGTTCCCGTCCGGCATGTTTTCAAAGCGGACAGTGATGACACTCTGCTCCCCGTTGTCTGCCAGGTAGACGGTCTCGGAGGACTGGATGATGCTGTACCCGTCCGCCGGATCCACCTCCTCCACGATGTACGATCCTGGCTTCAGGCCCGTCCAGATGGCCATGCCGTTGGAGCCGGTCACCTTCTGTCCAATCACGGTGCCGCCGGTACCGGAGGCGCCTCCCAGGTAGCGGAGCTGGAAGGTGGCCCCGCCCAGGGCCTCGCCAGTGACGCTGTCCGTCTTGTGTACCACGATGGCGTTGAGGGGGACGTTCTCAAATGTCAGAGACTTGTTTCCGCCGCCCTCAATATAGACCTCCTGGGTGGCAGGCTCCTTGATGGTGAAGCCGGGGGCGGGTTCCAGCTCCGTCACCCGGTACCAGCCGTCCCGCAGGCCCTCCAACACGATCTGGCCGCTGGCGTCAGTGAAGTAGATCCCCAGGTTGTTGAGCTCGCCGGTGTCGGTGCCATTGCTGCCGTACCAGAGCTGGAATTTGGCCCCCCGGATGGGGCTGCCGGTGATGCTGTCTACCTTCTGGATGGTAAGGGTGGGCTTTTTGTGGTTCTCGAAATAGACGGTGTGGTTCCGGTTGGGATAGAGGGTGACCAACTGGGGCTCCGCATCCATGAGATAAGGGGAGGGAACCGATTTTTCTGAAATTTGATACACCCCGGGCAGCAGATTTTCCAGGGTGGCCGTTCCGTCTGCCCCGGTCTTGATTTCATCCACGCTGTGGCCGTCCGCCGCTTCCACCAGGAATACGGTATCCGGCACGGGCTCCCCGGTGTCGGCATCCCGCTTCACCACCGTCAGGTTGGGGCGGATGTCGTTCTCTAGGATGATCGTGGAGGTCTTGCCGGGGAACAGCTCCACATGGCGTTCCACCGGGTCGCTGATGTGGTCTGAGGTGGTGTCCAGCTCCTTGACCGAATACACCCCCGGCTCCAGGCCGGAGATCAGGATCTCTCCATTTTCATCAGTGGTACGGTCCAGATACCGGCTGCCGTCCTCGATTTTGGCGATGCGGAAAGTCACCCCAGCCAGCCGGGAACCGTCCGCACTCAGCTTGATGAGGTGCAGGGAGGGCTGGACGGAGTTGGTGAACACAAACCGGGCTGTCTGGTTGGCCTCCAGTTGGATGATGCGCTGGGCCTCATCAATGATGTAGCCGGGGCAGTCCAGTTCCGTCACCACATAAGCTCCGGTGGGCAGTTCAGACAGGTCGATTTCGCCGTTTTGGTCGGTAACAAATTCCGCCGGGCCAAAGCTGCCGTCCACCGCCTCAATGCGGAACTTGGCGTTGGGGATCACCTTGGAGGGGTTGGCGCTGTCCACCTTGACCAGCCAGATCCCGGGCTTCTGGTCGTTAAAAAAGTAGAGCTCCTTAATACTGTCTCCGGCCTTCAGTTCAATTTCCTGCGGGGTGGAATCCGCCAGATGTCCACTGTCCCCAGTGTCCACCTCTTGGACGCGGTAGGTGCCCGGCCGGCAGTCCGTGAGCAGGATTTCTCCCAAAGCGTCTGTCTCATAGTCCCCCAGCAACTCCCCATCCCGCCAAATACGGAAGGTGACGCCGGGCATGGTCTCATGGCTCTCTCGGTCGTACTTGATAATCTTCAGGCCGGGCAGGGCCTCGTTCTTCAGGGTGTAGGTGACGCAGTCTCCTGCCACCACAGTGGTGGTATAGGTCTGGGAATCCCGCTCCCACCCCTCTGGAGCGGACAGTTCCCGGATTTCGTATGCCCCCGGCTTCAGCTCCGTGAAGGTATAGGAACCGCCGGTGCCGGTGGTACCGGTATAGGTCGCGCCGCTCTCAATGTGCTTGATCTGAATCCGTGCCCCGGCCAGGCTGGCCCCGGTGGAAGCGTCGATCTTCTCGATACGCAGGTCGCCGTAGGGTTCATTTTCAAAGTCCACCTCGGCGGTTTCCCCGTACTTCACGGTGACCTGTTTGACCGGCTCCTCGTCCAGCAGATGATACTCCGGGGGTACCCGCTCATAGATGGTGTAATTGCCCACTTCTGTGAGAGGGATGGTGATGGAACCGGACTCCGGCGTGGTGTAGACGCCGATGGTGTCCCCGTCCGGGCCCACCACCTCGAAGGTGGCACCGGAGAGGGTGACAGTAGTGCCCGCCTCATACTTGGTGATCTTGAGGGCGGTTTCGCTGGGAGGGGGCGTAGGCTCGTCTGGGTCATCCGGCTCGTCGGTATCCGAATAGTTAGAGATGGCGTTTCGCAGCAGGCTGACCTTGGGATCCGTGTCGCAGAGGTAACTCTGGAGGTTGCCGTACTGGTCAACCTCCTGGCAAAGCGCGTAAAATACGACATACTGGTACACATCGGCTGAGAGGGAGAGCTGGACACTGCCGCTCTGGCCCGCTACGCAGTCCTCTGGGTAGAGCACCTTGAAGGTCCCCTTGTAGCCGTCTCCGGTATTGGAGACCTTGACCTGGGTAATATCCTGGTTGTTCTCATCCACAATACGGGCGCCCTCCGGTACGTCCGTCCCATCCTGGAACGATACATTAACAGCCTGTCCGTCCACCCAGGTCGGAGAAGTGACAGTAAATACCTGCTGGCGATAGGCGGCCCCATCAATGGTGACGGGGTAGGCTGCCTCCTGATCTGGGGAGGTGGTGAGCTGGGGCTCTGCCACACTGGTCCATGTGGTACCCTGAGTATAGATTTTGACCGCGGCATTGAGAATGCTTTCCCCAATCTCCCTCTCCGGGCCGGTAAGTCCGGGGGCTACGGTGACGTCGCTGATGTCCCACTCGGGGATCAGGTAACACCACAGGGCAATCTTGCCGGCGTAAAATGCCTGGTACTTGTTGGTCAGACCCAACTCCACCAGGGAGCGGTGGGGGTACATGTTGGCCACCAGGCCCACCACTTTAGAGTCTGACGCTTTCTCCTCCGCCAGATAGCGGATGCTCTCCCCTTCAGGAACCGTCTGTGGTACGCCGTACTGGTCTGGCGTTACACAATAGGCTGGGATTTCCTGCGTCTCCCCGACGCTGTTGCGGTAGAGAAAGTAGGTATACGACTGGGTCTGCACCCTGCCGTTGACGGCCAGATAATTCATGGAGTAGCCGCCGCTGTAAATGTTGACCTCACCCAGGGCCTCCTCCGGGGTGGAGGCGGCACCCGCCGGCAGGATCAGCAGGGACAGGGCCACCGCCAGGGTGAGCATCAGGCTGATGATTCGTTTCATTTGCAAACTTCCCTCCTAAGCAAAAAGCGGGAGGCTTGCCGCCTCCCGCCGGTTTGTCTGGGACGCTGTTAGGTCACGTCCCTCTGATATTATATTCGGTATAGAGATATTTCCCGTCGTGGTACACATCCCAGGCTTCCACCTCGAACCGGGCCCCCGGCGCGGAGCAGAATACTTGGGTAAGCTGGTCTTCCTGCCAGGGCCAGAACATCTGCACCGCGTTCTGTGCAGAGATGCCCAGGTGCAGGTTGAGAGCGGGGGCACCATCCGCCCACAGCTCTGGACAGTTCACTGCGGCGTTGTAGATGGTGTACTCCATCCGCCGGGTCTCATAGAGGTTTCGAATGTGCAGGTTGTCCCCATATTCACTTTGAAACCGACGCACCTCCGCCTTCGGCAACTCCAGCTCCGGGAAGCGCGTCTGGTCATAGGCGGGCAGGGGTTCCGGCTCCTCCCACAGACGCAGATCCGTGATCTCATAGGTGGTGCCGTCATCGCAGAGCACCTTGTCCCCCTCCTTCAGCCGGAGGGGCTCGTCCGACTGGGGGACGATGACCACCCCGGAGGGGGCGGACACTGCACTTTCCTCTGTGTAAGGAGAGCTGGTGTCTACCAGGACACGGTTGGCGCCCTGGTCATACGCCACGCCGAAGTCTACCGCCCGGCCGACGTCCCGGAGCTGCACATAGTTGTGACCATTGATGACATACGCTTCCAGATCCACCTGCTTGCCGTCTACATAGAAGGTCTGGGTGCTTGGGGCTGCAGTGAGGGCAGCCACCCCCGCCGACGCGGGCCCCACCAGTGCTGCGCCTATCAAGGTACCTGCCAATACCGCCGGAATAAGCTGTTTCCTTTTCATACGGTTGACCTCCTTCTTTCCTCTGCTGTCCTTGTGTTCCTTACAGCAACAACATACCGGAAATCTGGGGAAAAGTCTATAGCAAAGGGGGGGCCCGGTGGAGAAAATGAGCCCGCAAAACAAAGCAGGTTACACAACCTCCGCCGCCTGCACCTGCCAGCGGTAGGTCCTCTGGTTACGCACGCAGGTGTAGAGAGTGAGCTTGTTCTCGTTGGAAGGGGCGGTGCCGCTGGTATCCGTCTCCTTGACCTTCTGCACACTGGTGACCTCATAGGTGCGGACACCCAGCTTGGTGGTCCAGGTGATGGTATCTCCCCGCTCCAGGGTGTGGAGATCTCCAAAGTCGTCCCGCACCCCCCGGTTGTGTCCGGCGATGGCGCAGTTTCCATCCCAGATGCTGGTGCCTTTGAAATGTCCCGCGCCCTTCATGAGCGTGGAGCTGTCTGTACCCTCATAGACCCGCACACTCAGGCCGATGGCGGGGATTTTTAAGGTACCCAGGTATCCGCCGGAGTAGTAGAGGTCCGAGGCCACCGGGGTATAGCCCAAGGTGCCGCCAGATTCCGTCTCCTGCTCCGGTTCCGCGGGGACGGCGGTGAAGGTGTCCACAGAAGGCGGGAACACAACGGGCATCCCGCTGCCGTTGACGGCGCCCACTGCCATACCCTCCGGGGCCAGGTTGGGCGTGAGCCAGGTTCCGGTGTTCAGAGTGTCTGCGCTGGCGCTGCCGAAGCCCGGCGGGATGAGGGCGGCATTCTTGCTGATGTCCTCGTTTTTCAGGGCCCCGCCGTCTGCCGTGTGTACCACCTCCACCGAGGTGGGCTTGCCGTAGTCCGGCCCCTCCGGCGCGTCAATGGCGTAATCTAAAGCACCCGCCGGGGTAGCCAGGGCCGCCGCCAGGCAGGCGGCCAGGCACAGGGTGGCCAGCTTCTTCACTCCGAATCCTCCTTGTTCTCCCGGCGCCGCTTGACGAACAGGCAGGCTCCAATCACGCCGCCCACAGCAAAGACCACGCCCAGCGGGAGCAGGATGGCCGCCCAGTTGAACTGGGCCAGGCCATCCCCAGACTCCTCCATGGGTACGGCGGGCTCCAGGGGCTCCCCCTCAAAAATTGCAACGTAACGCACCCGGTTCAGGGCGATGCGGCTGACGGTGCCGGTGTAGTCCGCCGTGACAGTATAGCCGGTGACATAACTGCTGGTGGCGGTGCCGGTGTAGGTGGCCACGGCGGTGTAACAGTCCCCCAGGTTGTAACCGGCCACGCTGGCGGTGTTGTCCGTCCGCCAGTCAATATTCTGGAGGGTGAGGTTGCGCCCGTCCTCCTCAATGCTCTTGGGGATGCTGGCGGTATCCTGGCTGGCCAGGTTGGGATAGGAGCGGGTGGCGGGAGAGAGCAGGACG
>OBYU01000499.1_pt1 | contig 10368 bp, 9 predicted proteins | sample 1501421 | NCBI WGS metagenome assembly OBYU01 (sample SAMEA2580207, study PRJEB22360) | human gut metagenome | biome: human gut; feature: human-associated habitat; material: faeces | place: Denmark | collected 2008/2010
CGTTTTTGTACCTTAACCTCTGCGCCGGCGGCTGCCGGTGTAGCGGCCCCGGCCGCTGTAGGCGTAGCCCCGGCGGCCCGTCCGGCCCCGGCCGCGGAAGAGCACCACCCGCAGCAGGAGGGCGGCGATTACTACCAGGATGACCACCAGAAGGATGCGCACCAGCAGGTTGTCAAAGAACTTCTGAATCCGGTCCAGCCGGTAGAGCCAGGGGTCCCGCTCCACCGAGCAGGTGGCCACCAGATCCAGGGTGCCGTAGGACTTGCCGTTGAAATAGGCCGTGATGGTGCCCAGCACCTGCCCCTGCTCCACCGGGGCCTCCACGCTCCGGGTTTCCAGGGTGTAGTCATACGTAAAGTTCTCGGCGGACACGTCGTTGGGCAGCAGGGCGGTCAGCTTCCCGTCGGGCATGAGGGTGACGGAGGCGGCGTCCTTGCCCAGGGTGACCTCCACCTCCGGGATGTCCCGCTTGGTGTTGTCCAGAATGGTCTGGGTGGAGAAGTTGGCAAAACCCCATTTAAACAGGCGGATGGTCTCGTCAAAGTAGATATAGCCCTCGCTGCCGGAGGTGCCCGGCTCCCGCTCACAGCCCATGACCACGGAGATCAGGTTCCGGTTCTCCCGGGTGGCGGAGGCGGCCAGGCAGTAGCCCGCCTCAGGGGTGGAGCCGGTCTTGATGCCGGTTGCGTACTCGTAGATGTAGCCCGCCACGCGGAAGTTGGAGATCAGGGCGTTGGTGGAGCGGATGATGCGCGGCTCGGGGTGCAGGTTGGTGGCGGGCATGGTGTAGTTCTTGGAGCCCACGATGGTGCGGAAGGTCTCGTGCTTCATGGCCTCCCGGCACATGAGGTAGATGTCGTAGGCGCTGGTGTAGTGGTCGTCGTCGTGGTAGCCGTGGGTGTTGGAGAAGTGGGTGTCCTCCATGCCCAGCTCGGCGGCCCGGGTGTTCATGAGCTCCACGAAGGAGGCCACATCGCCGCTTACCGCCTCAGCCATGACGTTGCACGCCTCGTTGGCCGAGGGGATCAGGGCGGCGTAGAGCAGGTCGATGATGCGGATCTGTTCCCCCTCTTTGATATCGGCCGTGGAAGCGCCCTCCCCGATGCCGGTGTGAAGGGCGGAGCTGGCGGTGACGGTATGCTCCAGGGACAGCTCTCCCCGGTCCACCGCCTCCAGGGTGAGCAGGCAGGTCATCACCTTGGTGATGGAGGCGGGGTAGTTGTGCGCGTGGGCGTTCTTCTCGTAGAGAATCTCGCCGGTGTCGGGGTCCACCAGAACGGCGGCCTTGGCGTTGACGTCCATCTCGTCCAGAATGGCGCTGCCGCTGTCCGCAGCGGAGGCAAAGGTGGCCAGCAGCCCCGAGAGCAGGGCGAGGCAGAGTAAAACGGAAAGCAGTCGTGATTTTTTCATAGGAAACTCCATTTGACTATGTTATAATAACGGTATGGCTATTATAACAAACCCCGGACCGGGACGCAACGGGGAGGGGGATACAAAAAGATGAAGATTTCCAGACTGGAATTTGTGGCCCTGCTGCTGGCGGCGGTCTTTGCGGCCTTCGCGGCGGGCTGGTTTTTTCGGGGGCAGGCCGCGCCCCAGCCCGTGCGGGTGGAGACCGAGCGTACCCTGACCCAGGAGACGCCCCTGGCGCTGCCCGCGCCTACGCCCTCCCCCTCCGCCCAGAGCAAGGAGGATACCCTTGCCGGCGGGGCGAAGATCAACCTCAACACCGCCGGGGTGGACGAGCTGATGACCCTGCCGGGCATCGGGGAGAAGCGGGCGGAGGACATCATTGCCTACCGCCGGGCCAACGGCCCCTTCCGCATCCCGGAGGAGCTGACCGAGGTGCCGGGCATCGGCGAGGGCATTCTGGAGGGCCTCATTGACTACGTGACGACTGGGGAGGAGAACCGATGAAAATACTGGTGGTAGACGACGAGAAGGTGCTGGTCAAGGGCATCAAGTTCAACCTGGAGAGCGAGGGCTACCAGGTGGAGGCGGGCTATGACGGGGAGGAGGCGGTGGAGCTGGCCCGCAGCGGCTCCTTCGATCTCATCATCCTGGATCTGATGATGCCCAAGATCGACGGGCTCCAGGCCTGTATGCGCATCCGGGAGTTCTCCAACGTGCCCATCATCATGCTCACCGCCCGCAGCGAGGACACCGACAAGATCATCGGCTTCGAGTGTGGGGCGGACGACTACATCACCAAGCCCTTCAACATTCTGGAGCTGAAGGCCCGGGTGCGGGCCCTGCTGCGCCGGGCGGGCATGGCGGCCCAGAAGCAGGGCGGCGGCCGGCTGTCCATGGGCCACATCACCCTGGACGTGGACGCCCGGGCCGCCTGGAAGGACGGCAAGAGCGTGGATCTCACCGCCAAGGAGTTCGACCTGATGGAGCTGTTGCTGCGCAACCCGGGCCGGGTGTACTCCCGGGAGAACCTGCTCAACGTGGTGTGGGGCTATGAGTACGCCGGCGATTACCGCACGGTGGACGTGCACGTGCGCCGCCTGCGGGAGAAGCTGGAGCTGGACCCCGCCAACCCGGAGTACATCCTCACCAAGTGGGGCGTGGGCTACTATCTGAAGCATGGATAAGGGGAGCGGCGCGGTCAGGCGCGTGCCCTTCTGGCGCTCCCTCCAGACCAAGTTCGCCCTGACCTATATCGTGATTGTGGCGGCGGTGCTGATTCTGCTCAACACCTACCCCCTGGTGGTGTCGGAAAAGCTGGCCTACCAGTCCAAGCAGGCCTCCATGCTCAACCAGGCCTCGGTGCTGGCCTCCGCCCTGGCCACCGGGCCGGAGGCCCTCACGGCCGAGGGCGCCACCCGGACGGTGGAGCTGCTGCGGAGCAGCCTGGGGGTGACCCGGGTGGTGGTCACCGACCCCAACGGCCTGGTGCTCTGCGATTTCCAGGACGGCGTGGGGCGGACCGACACCGCCGGGCGGTACGCCCTGTTCTGGGAGCTGGTCACCGCCCTGCGGGGCAACAACGTGTTCCGCTCTGAGTACGGCGACGGGGCCTTCCGAAGCTGGGCGGCGGTGCCCATTACCTACCGCTCCATGACCCAGGGGGCGGTCTACCTCTACGAGTACGACGCCGAGCAGGGCGCGCTGCTCCAGGGGATCCAGACCAACCTGCGCTTTATCTCCATCGTCATCTGTATGGTGTCGCTGGTGATGGGGGTGGTCTTCTCCAAGGCCCTCACCCGGCGTATCGCCCAGCTCCTGCGGGGCATCCACACGGTACGGGAGGGCGAGTACAGCCACCGGGTGAGCGTCCGGGGCGGCGACGAGCTCAGCCGCCTGGCCGACGAGTTCAACGAGCTCACCGGCCGCCTCCAGACCACCGAGGAGGTGCGCCGGCGCTTCGTCTCCGATGCCTCCCATGAGCTCAAAACCCCACTGGCCTCCATCCGCCTGCTCACCGACTCCCTGCTCCAGGCCGACCACATGGACGGCGAGACGGCACGGGAGTTCCTCAACGACATCGGGGACGAGGCTGATCGGCTCACCCGCATCACCGAGAAGCTGCTTACCCTCACACGGCTCGACACCGCCCCGGCGGCGGAGGACGTCCCCGTGGATGTGGGGGCGGTGGTGGAACGGGTAGAGCACATGCTCTCCCCCCTGGCCCGGGCGGTAGAGGTGAGCCTGGAGCTGAAGCTCCAGCCGGGCTGCGTGGTGCTGGCCACCGAGGACGACCTCTACCAGATTGCCTTCAATCTGATGGAGAACGCGGTGAAGTACAACCTGCCCGGCGGCCGGGTGCTCGTCACCCTCACTGCCGACGGCGGGCGGGTGGTCCTCCGGGTGGAGGATACCGGCGTGGGCATCCCGGAGGCGGATCTGCCCAAGATCTTCGACCGCTTTTACCGGGTGGACAAGGCCCGCTCCCGGGCCGCCGGCGGCACCGGCCTGGGCCTGTCCATCGTGCGGGACACGGTGCTCCAGCACGGCGGAGCCGTCACTGCCCGGCGGCGGGAGCCGGAGGGCACCTGCTTCGAGGTCAGCTTTGCCCAGTGGAACGGAGAGGAGGTGGGCCGATGAGACGACGCATCGCGGCGCTGGGCTGTCTGCTGGCTCTGGCCGCCGGGGGCTGCGCCCCCCGCCCGGAGGAGCCGGAGGGCGGCTACTGCGTGTACTACTCCGCCCTGTCCGACCGCTTTGCCCCCCTGCCGCTGGACTGTGAGCCCTTTGAGGGGAGCGCCGGCGACCCCATCCCTGCCCTGGTGGACGCCCTGCTGTCCCCGCCGGAGACCCAGGGCCTCGCCACCCCCTTCCCCGAGGGGGTGCGCCTGTTGAGCTGGGAACTGGAGGAGGGCCGCCTCCACCTGGACCTCTCCGAGCAGTACGGCGGCCTGTCCGGGGTGGATCTCACCGTGGCCGACGCCTGCCTGACCCTTACGCTGTGCCAGGTGGAGGGGGTGGAGTCGGTCTATGTGACGGTGGAGGGGAGGGAGATCCCTTACCGCCGCGTCCAGCAGCTCGGTCCCGACGGACTGCTGCTCACCGACGGCACCGATGTGCCGCCGGAGGAGCCGGAGCCCAGTCCCACCCCGCCCGCCTCTTGACAAGGGCCGGGCGGGGGTGTAGCATAACACTCAACCTGAAACAGGAAAGGAAGATCCTGCCCATGAGTCAGCAGCGCATCGGCACCCAGTGCCTCCACGCCGGGTATACCCCCGGGAATGGTGAGCCCCGCAACATCCCCATCGTCCAGTCCACCACCTTCCGCTACGCCACCGGCGAGCAGATGGGAGCCCTCTTCGACCTGGAGGAGAGCGGCTACTTCTACACCCGCCTCCAGAACCCCACGAATGACCACGTGGCGGCCAAGATCTGCGCCCTGGAGGGGGGAACCGCGGCCATGCTGACCTCCTCCGGTCAGGCGGCTTCCTTTTACGCCATCTTTAACATTGTCTCCTGCGGGGAACATGTGGTGTGCTCCTCCTCCATCTACGGCGGTACCTATAACCTCTTCGCCGTCACGATGAAGCGCATGGGCATCGACTTCACCTTCGTCGACCCCGACTGCACCGAGGCCGAGCTGGAGGCCGCCTTCCGGCCGGAGACCCGGGCCGTCTTTGGCGAGACCATCGCCAACCCCGCCCTCACCGTGCTGGACTTTGAGAAGTTCGCCAGGGCGGCCCACGCCCACGGCGTGCCCCTCATCGTGGACAACACCTTCGCCACCCCGGTGAACTGCCACCCCTTCGAGTGGGGGGCCGACATTGTCACCCATTCCACTACCAAGTACATGGACGGCCACGCCAACGCGGTGGGCGGCGCCATCGTGGACTCCGGCCGGTTCGACTGGACAGCCCACGCCGACAAGTTCCCCGGCCTCACCACCCCGGACGAGAGCTACCACGGCGTGACCTATACCGAGCGCTTCGGACTGGAGGGAGCCTACATCACCAAGGCCACCGCCCAGCTCATGCGGGACTTCGGCGCCATCCCCGCCCCCATGAACGCCTACCTGCTCAACGTGGGGCTGGAGACCCTGCCCCTGCGCATGGCCAGGCACTGTGAAAACGCCCTGGCCGTGGCCCGGTTCCTGAAGGGTCACCCCAAGGTGAGCTGGGTGCGCTACCCCGGATTGGAGGGCGACCCCTACTACGAGCGGGCCCGGAAGTACCTGCCGAACGGCACCTGCGGCGTGGTGTCCTTCGGCGTGAAGGGCGGCCGGGAAGCGGCCTCCCGGCTTATGGCAGGCCTGGAGCTGGCCTCCATTGCCACCCATGTGGCCGACGCCAAGACCTGCGTGCTTCACCCCGCCAGTACCACCCACCGCCAGATGAGCGACGCCGAGCTGGCCGCCGCCGGGGTGGCCCCCGACCTGGTGCGCTTCTCCGTGGGCATCGAGGATGTGAACGATATCCTGGCCGACCTGGAAAAGGCCCTGGAGGGAGCGTAAACAGGAAAAAATAAAATGCGCTCCCAAAACGGGAGCGCATTTTTTAGAAGAGAGGAGCGACTGCTATGGAATGGAGACGGCTGACACAGCCGGAGGAACCGGCGTTTGGAAGGGCGATGGCCCTCTACGAGGCCAGCTTTCCCCGCCACGAGCAGCGGCTGCCCGATGAGGAGCCGGCCGTCCTGTCCCACCCGGAGTACCATTTCACCCAGCTTTTTGATGGGGCGGAATTCGTGGGGCTGCTGCTCTACTGGGAGGCGGAGGACTTCCGCTATGTGGAGCACTTCTGCATCCGGCCGGAGCTGCGGGGCCGCCGCTATGGCGCCAAGGCGCTGGAGGAGCTGGGCCGGGACGGGAAACCCGTGGTACTGGAGATCGCCCCGCCGGTGGACGAGATCGCACGGCGGCGGCAGGGCTTCTATCAGCGGTGCGGCTTCGCCGTCAACCCCTATCCCCACGTCCATCCCCCCTACCGGCCGGAGTACCCGGGCCATGAGCTGGTGGTGCTCTCCAGCCCCCGGGCGCTGACCCCGGCGGAGTACGGGGCGTTCGCGTGTTACCTGAGCGCGGTGGTGATGGCCTGAGGGGCGGGTTCTGGCCGGGCGCGCCGGAGGGAGCGGCTGAAGCGCAGGCTGACGAGGAGAACGGCCCCTTCGGCGGCGGGGAAGGCCAGCCATACGCCGGTGAGGCCCAGCAGGGCGGCCAGCAGCAGGGCGGCGGCCACGATGGCCACAAAGCCCCGGAGCAGGGAGAGCCGGAGGGAGCGGCCGGGATGCTCCGCCGCCCCCAGGAAGGAGGCGGTGACCAGGTTCAGCCCGGCAAAGGGAAAGCCCAGAAAGTAGAGCCGCAGGCCCTGCTCCGCCATCTGCTGGAGCGCCGGATCTCCGTCCCGGTTGAAGAGGGACACCAGCGGCCCGGCGGCGAAGAAGGCCAGCGCGGCCATGCACAGCCCCGCGCACAGGGCCAGCCCCAGGGCCATGCGGCACAGGGTGCGCACCCCGGCGGCGTCCCCCCGGCCGTGGGCCAGGCTGACCAGGGGCTGAACGCCCTGATTGACGCCGGTGAAGAGAGCGAGGGCCATCAGCGCCAGGTTGGCCACGATGCCGTAGGCCGCCACCCCCAGCGTCCCCGCCAGGCGGAGGGTCAGCAGGTTGAAGACCACCAGCACCAGGCCGGAGGAGCACTCGTTGAGAAAGGCGGCGCTGCCCAGCCCGGCCAGATCCGCCAGCGGCCGGAGGGCGGGGCGGAAGGGGCGCAGGCGGAAGCGGCTACGGCGGGTGAGGATGTGCAGGGAGGACACGCACAGGCCCACCACCGGGGCGATGCCGGTGGCCAGGGCCGCGCCGAAGATGCCCATATCCATGGGGTAGAGGAACACATAGTCCAGCACAATGTTGGACAGGCTGCCCAGCAGCATGGCGGCCATGGCCAGCTTGGGATTGCCGTCGTTGCGCACAAAGGCGGTGAGAATGTGGTTGAGCAGGAAGCAGGGGGCAAAGAGGAGCACCGTGCGCAGGTAGACCGAGCACATGGGCAGGATGGCTCCCTCCGCCCCCAGCAGGCGGGCCAGCGGCACGGCCCACAGCAGACCGGCCAGCGCCAGCAGCCCGCCCAGCGTCCCGCCGCAGGCCAGGGCGCGGGAGAAGGCGCGGTCGGCCCGTACTCCGTCCCCCTGGGTGCGGCAGATGGCGTACCGGGTGGCCCCGCCGATGCCCAGCATCAGCCCCAGCCCGTTGATGAGGCCGAAGACCGAGATGGCCAGGTTGAGGGCCGCCAGCCCGTCGGTGCCCAGCCGGTGGGCTACAAACAGGGTGTCGGCCAGGATGTAGCCGGACAGGCCCAGCGCGCCCAGCACATTCAGGCCCACATACTGAAAAAAGCTCCGCTTCACTCCGATCCCTCCTAAAAACGTCCCAGAGCGGCAAAAAACGTGCCTGGGCCGATTCCTTCTAAGACCTACGGAATCGGTTCAGGCACGTTTCACATTTATCCGGTGATAAACGGGAAGCCACAGGGCATTCATCTGTCGGATATTAAGATAGCAGAAAGACCGCCCCCTGTCAACCCCCCGGCCGTACCAGCTTTTTTTACCATTTGTTATTGCTCTGTAACTTGTCCGGGAAAACCAGGGGAGCTATAATACAAATAGGAATCGAATGTTGAAGGGAGTGTGTACCATGAAGCGAATACTGGCGCTGGGCCTCTGTCTGGCCCTGCTGTGCCCCGCCGCCCGGGCGGCAGAGGGGGCGAAGGGGTGGAGCCGGAGCGAGCCGGGCGGAGATTATGTGACCCTCCGGGTGCCCTGCCCCCAGGGGGAGGCCCTGGACTGGTCGGAGCAGACCCTCCTCTCGGTGCGGTACGCCGACACGGGGGAGCCAGTACCCCTCACCAGCGACTACCAGCGGGGCTGGCTCTTCGCCACCGTCCCGGCGGCGGAGGCGGAGCGGCCCCTGGAGGTCTTTCAGGGGGAGGAGTACCACTTCCCCGACTGCATCACGGTCTGGAAGGGGCACGAGTACTACAACGACCCCAGCGGCGCAAAGGAGCTGTATCTCCGGGGGGTGATCCAGGGGGATCACGCGGGCAATCTGAACCCCGACGCCGCCCTGACGCGGGCGGAGGCCTTTTCCCTGCTGGTTCACCTGCTGTCCCTGGAGCCGGGGGGCGACCCCGGCTACGCCGACGTGGAGCCCGGCGACTGGTATTATGATACCGTCTCCGCCGCCCGGGCCGGCGGACTGGCGGCGGAGGACGCCTCTTTCCACCCCGACCGGCTGGTGACCCGGGGAGAGCTCACCGTCATGGCTGCCCGGGCCATGGAGGCGGTGGGCTGGCTGACCATACCGGAGGGGGGAACGGCGGCGGAGCTGACTCTGGTCGATGCCGGGGAGATTCCGGACTGGGCTTTAGCGTCCTATCTGGCCTTTGATAAACAGGGCCTGGGCATCTTCACCCAGCGGTTCACCGGGGAGACCGACCCGGTCTACGGGGAGCCCGGAGTGGAGGAGCTGGCGGAGTGGGACAGGCCCGCTACCCGGGGCGAGGCGATCACCTTCCTGGACGACGCCCGTACCCGCCTGCCCTGGTACCCCACCCAGACGGCCATCGACTGGGGCTTTGACGAGACCATGCCCGTCGTCGACGGCTCCACCTCCACCTACCCCTATACCAGGGCGGTGTACGGGGCGCTCTTCTGGAATTATGACAACCATCCGCAGTTCCCGGAGAGCCACTCCAAGAGCCATGAGTCCTACGAGCGGCTCATCAACGGGGAGGTGGACGCCCTCTTCGCCGCCACCCTGCCCTCGGAGGAGCTGAAGGCCCAGGCGGAGGCGGCGGGGGTGGAACTGGAGTACATTCCCATCGCCTATGACGCCATGGTGTTCTTCACCAACGCGGAGAACTCTGTCACCGGGCTGACCCAAAAGCAAATACAGGACATATATGTGTACGGGAAATATACGAATTGGAATCAGATAGGCGGCCCGGACGCGGAGCTGCTACCCTACCGCCGCAACACCGACAGCGGCTCCCACGCCCTGATGGAGCAGTATTTCCTGGAGGGCGGAAAGCTCTCCCTCAGCCCCGGCGTGCACAATGTCCTCACCTCCTACGCCATGTCCTCCGCCCTCACCGATGTGGCCGGGGCCATGACCACCGACCCCCTGGCTTACGCCATGGGCTATAGTGTGTACTATTATTATGTAAATAGCTATTGGCTCCTGGGCGACGCGGGCGGAGGGGAGCTCAAGCTGCTGGCGGTGGATGGGGTGCTCCCCTCGGATGAGACCATCGCCGACGGAAGCTACCCCCTGGCGGGGTACAACTACCTGGTGCTCCGGGCCGGCGAGCCGGAGGACGCCCCCGCCCGGCGGCTGGCGGAGTTCATGGTGAGCGAGGCGGGCCAGACCTGCGTGGGCAGCGCGGGCTTCGGCCCCCTGTCCTCGGGCCCCCAGGCGGACTTCCAGCGGGAGCAGCCGAACCAGAGCGTGGACGCCGTCTTTCCCGCTGGGCCTGGCTATGTGGTTCTTTCCTGGGATGAGGCCCACACCACCCTCCGGGCCAGCGGTCTGGAGCGGAGCGGGACGGACGGCCGCTGGCATGAGCTGACCGCCAACGAGTGCCCCGCGCCGGAGCCGGGCAAACTCTCCGCCGCCCGGCTGGGCCCCGGTGGCGGCAACGTGATCTTCGGCGCGGTGGGCGGTGAGCAGGGGGACAGCCTCACCGTCCGCCTCACCTATGGAGGCGGGCAGAGCCTGACCCAGCGGGTCTATCCCGGCCAGACCTTCCACTTCCTGCTGGAGGGCAGCCCCGCGCTGGAGAGGCTGGAGCTGCTCCAGGGCGGACAGGTGCTGGACGGCTGTACCGGGCTTTCGTAGTGATTTGTGAAGCCGCGGCGGAAGGGGCAAACAACGTGCGGGCCGGTCTTTTGAACGGCGTCTTCGAGA
>OBYU01000503.1_pt1 | contig 10261 bp, 10 predicted proteins | sample 1501421 | NCBI WGS metagenome assembly OBYU01 (sample SAMEA2580207, study PRJEB22360) | human gut metagenome | biome: human gut; feature: human-associated habitat; material: faeces | place: Denmark | collected 2008/2010
GAGCTTCTGTCCCGCCCCGGCGGGTGGCGATGAGCCAAACAGCGGCGGTGACGACGGCAATAGCGATGACCACGGGGACGAATACCCCCGCCACCTTGTCGGCCAGTTTGGCGATGGGGGCCTTGGAGGAGGCCGCCTCGTCCACCAGACGGATCATCTGGGCCAGCGTGGTGTCCTCCCCCACCCGGGTGGCCCGGAAGGTAAAGGAGCCGGACTTGTTGATGGAGGCGGCGGCCACCTTGGCGCCGGGCAGCTTCTCCACGGGCAGGCTCTCGCCGGTGAGGGCGGACTCATCCACCGAGGAGGCCCCCTCGGTCACCACCCCGTCCACCGGGATGCGGCCGCCGGGGCGGACCACGATGAGGTCGCCCACCGCCACGTCCTCCACGGGTACCTCTACCTCCGCGCCGTCCCGCAGCACCATGGCGGTCTTGGGGGCCAGATCCATCAGGCGGGTGATGGCCTGGCTGGTCTTGCCCTTGGAGCGGGTCTCCAGCCACTTGCCCAGGGTGATCAGGGTGAGGATCATGCCCGCGGACTCAAAGTAGAGATCCATGGCCCAGTGTTCCACCTGGGCCAGCTCGGCGGCCGCGTCGCCCGCGCCATAGGCCGCCCGGCCCAGGTGCCAGGCGATGAGGAACAGGGCCGCCACGCCGTAGAGCACCGCGGCAGAGGAGCCAAGGGCGATGAGCGAGTCCATGTTGGGCGCGCGGTGCCACAGGGTCTTGAAGCCCACCGTATAGTATTTGCGGTTGATATACATGATGGGCAGGGTGAGCAGGAACTGGAGGAAGGCCACCACCAGGGCGTTGGACGGCTGGTGGAAGAAGGCGGGCAGGGGCCAGCCCATCATGTGCCCCATGGCGATGTAGAACAGGGGCGCCAGAAACACTAAGGACGTGAGGAAGCGGCGCTTCATCCCCGCCAGTTCCTCCTCCATGGCGTCGGCGGGCCGGGCGGCCGGGGCGGCCTTCCCGGCGGGGCCGGGGAGGGAGGCGCCGTACCCGGCGTCCGTCACCGCCTGAATGATCTGTTCCGGCCCGGTCTTGCCGCCGTACTCTACCAGCATGGAGTTGCCCAGGAGGTTGACGCTGACGCTGTCCACACCCTCCACCTGGCGCACCGCCTTCTCCACGTGGGCGGAGCAGGCGGAACAGGTCATGCCTGTGACATTGAATTTCTGCTTCATAGGGTTCACCAGACTTTCTAATGTGCGTGAGGGTTCAAGGGCCACCCCTACTTCAAAATACGGCCCAGGGTGGCCACGAACTCATCGATCTTCTGTCCGCGCTCGGCATCGCTGGCGGCCTCCTGCACACAGTGCTTCAGGTGCGCGGCCAAAATTTCCTTGTTGGCGCGGTTGAGAATGGCCTCGGTGGCCATGAGCTGCTGGGATATGTCGATGCAGTAGCGGTTCTCCTCCACCATCTTAATGATGCCGTCCATCTGCCCGCGGGCGGTCTTGAGGAGGCGGAGGACTTTCTTTTCATCTGCCATCATGCGGTTAACACCCCCCTGGGGTGTAGTATATGGCAAAGCGTAAAAAAAGTCAAGGCCCTCTTGTGCAGAGGGCCTTGGCTTTTTATTCCTTGCCGTGGGTGTCGCGGAACAGGAGCGAAATGCACCAGAGCGCCGCCAGGCCAACGAGCGCGAAGATCACGCGGCTGAAAGCGCTGTCCTGTCCGCCGAACAGAGCGGCGACGAAATCGAACTGGAACAGGCCGATGCTGCCCCAGTTCAGCCCGCCGATAATGGCGAGAATCAGGGCAATCTTATCTAAAATCATGGGTTGTACTGCCTCCTCACATTGAGATACCGTGACTAGTATCTCCGGTGAGAAGAAAATCATACAAAACCATTTTATTTCAAATAACGGCCCAGCCAGTTCTGCCGGAGGGCCACGGCCTTCTGGGGGCAGAGTTCGTGGCAGCAGTAGCAGTGGATGCAGGCCCTGGGGGCGATGCGGGCCTTTCCACCGGGGCCGTCCATCGAGATGGCTTTCCCCGGGCAGGCGCTCTTGCAGATGCCACAGCCCACACAGGCGTCGGTGCGGATCTTTGGGGTCTGGGAGAGCACCCTCTTGCACAGCTTGCCGGCGGGCCCGGCCAGGGGCCCCAGAAACTCCATCAGGTTGCCCTTGATGCGGCTGGGGAAGCGGTAGTCGTCCATCCGCAGGGACTCCAGCGGCTCGCCCAGCAGCTCCACCTCCTCGATGCGGCTGGGCTTCAGCCCCCGGCGCTGGGCGGCCAGCAGAACCGGATTGGAGGCCTGGGGCAGTCCGATGAGGGCGGCGGCCGCCGCGTCCAGGGCCAGGGGACTGTCGGACACCAGCAGCACTCCGGCGTGCCTGGGGGTGCCGGAGGCGCCGGGGCCGTCCCCTTCCATGGCCAGCACCCCGTCCATGATGCTCAGCCGGGGCCTGACGTACTCCGCCAGATCCAGCAGCACGTCGGCAAACTGCTCCTGGCTGGGATGGGTGGCGTGGTAGCCCACCTTGGACAGGCCGGGGAGCACGCCGAACAGGTTTTTCACCGCTCCCGTCATGCTCATAAGCACGTGGGTCTTGAGCTTGGGCAGGTCAAACACCCCGTCGGCCTCCGCCACCGGGGCGATCACCTCCGCCTGCTTGAGAACCCGTCCCGCAGGGAGGGACACCGTGCGGGTGGAGGCGTCATAGCACAGCTCCGCCCCGGAAGCGGCGGCGGCCTGGGCCATGCCGGTCTTTTCGTACAGGCCCCGCAGGACGGCCTCCTTGTGGAGGGCCCCGCCGGGGCTGTCGGTGATCACCGCCGTGCCCCCCGCCTCCGCCACCAGCTTCGCCGCCGCAGCAGCCACCGCCGGGTGGGTGCAGATGGCGCTCTCCGGCGGCGCGGCCCGGAGCAGGTTGGCCTTGAGCAGGATGCGCTCCCCCGGCCGGACGAAGCGCTCCATCCCGCCCAAGGCGGCCACCGCCTCACGCAGCTTTGCCTCTGCCTGTCCGTAGTCCGGACAGGCGGCCAGATAGACCCGGTTGCCCTCCATGAAACCCCTCCTAGGAATCCAAACTCTGTTCAGTATACCCGCCGGAGGGGGCTTCGTCAAGGGCGGGGAGGCGGCCCAGGGCCCGGACGGAGGAAAAGGTCACCAGCAGGCTGGCCCCCATGCCCAGCGCCACAACCACCCAGATGTGGGCCTGAAGGGCATCGAACAGCAGGCCGTACAAGGCCTGCCCAAGAGGCATGGCACAGGTGGAAATAGCTGCCACAAAGGAGGCCACCTTGCCCAGCAGGTGGGGCGGCGTGGCCCGCTGAATATAGGTCTGGGCGGAGACGGTAAACAGCATGGCGCAGGCCATGCCCAGCAAAACAGAGACCAGGATGACTCCATAGGCGGCCAAGGACGGAATTCCCAGCGCCAGAGCCAGGGCCATGGGGAGCAGCAGCAGGGAGGTGCCCAGCAGAAACCGCCAGGCCCGGCGGATATCCGCGCCGCGGAGCACCAGCCCAGAGAGAAGCCCGCCCACGATGGAGCCCAGGCTGAGGGCGGCCTCGGCAAAGCTGTAGTGCAGGGAGGACAGGCCCAGGCTGATTTTCACCAGATAGGGCAGACCCACCACCAGCAGGGCGGAGAGGAAGAGGTTGAGCAGGGCCACCAGGGCCAGTACCCGCAGCAGGCCGGGCTGCTCCCGGGTCAGGAACCGGCCCGCGTCCCGGAGATCCCTCCACAGGGCGGCCAGCGGAGGGCCGGCGAGGGTTCGGCGCTGGAAGGGGATACGGAGAAAGAGCTCCATCACAGCCGAGCAGAAGAAGCAGGCCCCGCCCACCGCCACTATGGGGAGCAGGCCAACCCAGCCGTAGAGCATACCGCCCAGGATGGGGCCCAGCAGATTGGCCAGGGCCTGTACCTGGGCCACCACGCCGTTGGCGGCGGGCAGGTGCTCCTCCGATGCCAGGGCGGGTATGCTGGCCTGCACTGAGGGCTGGTAGAGGGCCTGAATGGCTGCCAGAAGCACCATCAGCACCCCGACGGCCAGAACCGTGCCCCGGCTGGCAAAGAACAGGCCGTACCCCAGCACCAGGGCGGCGGTGAAGAAGTCCAGTCCCCACATGATGCGCTGCCGGGGGACGCGGTCGGCCAGGACGCCCCCCAGGGGGGAGCAGAGGATGGTGGGCACCATGGACACGGCCAGGATGCCGCCGAAGGCGGCGGCGGAGCCGGTGGTGTCCAGCACATAGAGGGACAGGGCGAAGCGGAGGATGGCGTTGCCGAACAGGGAGATGATCTGGCCCGCGACCATGAGGGTGAAGTCGCGGGAAAACAGGCGGTCAGAGCGCATAGGGCGGCTCCTTTCGGGCGGCGGGCGCGCCGTCTGAGCGACGTGCCCGGAGCAGAACGCAGGCGGCGAGGGCCGCCAGGGCCAGGGCGGGGAGAAGCCATGTTTTCTTCATAGAGATCCACCTTTCTTTTTGATACCGGCGGTTGGTATGTATCTTGCCTGGAAAAACCGCCCCCGCAGGGGCGGTGGAGGAGCGGGCGGCTCAATCGTCCTGGAGCACCTGGTCATAGTAGTTCAGCGCGTCGGCCTGAAGGGCTTCGTCCAGCACGGGCAGGCCGAAGCGGTCCAGAAATTCCCCGCAGAAGCGCAGCTTGGCGGCGAACTCCTCCCGGCTGCCGGGGAACATACCCGTCCACACGTTGGTCAGAAGCATGAGCACCTCCGCGATCTCGTGGGGGTGGGTCACGCCGGGCAGGGAGCCGTCGGCCATGCCCAGCCGGATCATCCCCTCCACATAGGGGGCGGCGTCCCGAAAGGTGGACTCCAGCGTGAGCAGGGCAATCTTGGGGTTCTTTACAATGTGGTGGATCGCCAGCCGGTCTACCTCCCGCTTGGCCGGGTCGGTGAGAAAGTGGCGGAAGGCGTGGCGCAGTTTTTCCAAGCCGTTCCGGCCGGGAAGCTTGGCGGGGTCGGAGAACCACTCCAGGTTTTCGTAGTAGCGGTCGTTGATCCGGTCCAGGATATCCTCCTTGGACTTGAAGTGGTGGTAGATGGCCCCCTTGGACATGCCCAGGGCGTCCACAATGTCCTGGATGGTGGTGTGCTCGTAGCCCTGCTCGGTGAACAGGCGCATGGACACGTCCAGAATTTTGGCCACGGTCTCCTCTGGATGCTTGTTGCGGGCCATGGGGCCCCCTCCTTTGCAAACATACCGTCGGTATGTTTAAAATAGCACAGCCGCGCCCCTCTGTCCAGAGGGGCGCGGAACTTACCCCAGAGACTTGGGGCCGAAGCCGTGGGTCAGCAGCTCCGACAGGGGCAGCTTCACGAAGCTGTGATCCCTCTGCGCCACCAGTACGGTGAGTCCGGGGGCGAACTCATAGAGCATCTGGCGGCATGCGCCGCAGGGCCAGCAGGGCTCGGTGGAGTTGCCCACCACGGCGATGCGGGTGAAATCGTCCCGGTGCCCCTCGCTCACCGCCTTCACCAAGGCGGTGCGTTCAGCGCAGATGGAGGAGCCGTAGGCCGCGTTTTCCACATTGCAGCCGGTGAACACCGTCCCGTCGGCGCACTCCAGGGCTGCGCCCACCGGGAAATGGGAGTAGGGGACATAGGAGCGCTCCAGCATGGTAAAGGCCAGCTCCACCAGTTCCTGGTCGGTCATAGGGAAACCTCCTTATCAAAACGTGGTATAAAAGGTGTAAGCCATTATACCACGTTTTCCGTGTCAGCGCAATCACGGACGACCACAGGTACGCACCGACGGGAGCAGGAGCATCAGCCCGCCGCAGGTCAGAGTGATTACCCCGGCCAGCAGGAACCAGAGGGGAACGTCGGTGGCATCGGCGAACAGGGCGGTGAGTCCCAGCCCCAGGGGGGAGGCCAGTGTCATGATGGCCCCGGTGAGGCCCAGCACACGGCCCAGGTACTCCGGCTCCACCTTGGTTTGGATCAGGGCCATGAACACCGAGTTGAAAAAGGGAGCGGACAGGCCCATCAGCAGGGACAGGCCAGCAAACGCCCGGAAGCCGGAGGGGGGCAGCAAGCCGGCCAGCACCAGGGTGAGCCCCAGTCCCAGCACTGCCGCCGTCATGGTGATGATTTTGTTCCGGGTACCTCCCCACAGGCCCAGGAGCACCGATCCGGCCAGCATTCCGGCAGAAAACAGGGTTTCCACCAGAGCGGCGGCGGCGGAGTCCCCTCCGAAATACTCCATGCTCATTAGGGGAAACAGGGCGGATACCGGCAGGAAGGCCACTGAGAACAGGGCACAGATGAGGGACAGCTCCCACAGCCAGCGGTGAGAACGCAGCACAGCGAGCCCCTCGCGGGTGTCCTGCCAGAGCCGGAGCGGCCGGCCCTGTGCTTCGGCCCGCAGGGCGGGCAGCCGGGCCAATTGTACTCCGGCGATGGCAAAGGCGGCCCCCAGGGTGTCCAGCAGGAGGATCCAAGCCAGGGGGATGCGGGCATAAAGAACGGCGGCCAGCGCGGGGGAGAGGAGCATGGAGACGGTCTGGATGCCCTGGCTCCAACCGGCGCACCGGGTCAGGGCATCGGGAGGGGCCAGCAGGGGCGTGACGGCCTGGATGCAGGGGGCATGAAATGCGCCGCCCACACTGCGCAGCGCGGCCACCGCCAGGATAGGGGCCACCGGAAGAGGAGCGGCAAAGGCGGCGGCCGCCAGCATCAGGGACACCAGCCCGATGGCCCCGTCAGAGATTATCATGATCCAGCGCCGGTCGAAGCGGTCGGCAAAGGTTCCGGTGAAGAGGGACAGGATTCCCTGTGGGACCAGCGCCGCCATGGTGGCCAGGGAGAGGACCGCGGGGGAGCCGGTCAGGTCGGTCAGGTACCAAATGAGGGCGTACTGCGAAATCATGCTGCTGAGGATGGACAGGGCCTGCCCTGTCCAGAGGAGGGCGAATTTTTGCTTCCAGTGTGGTATCATAGCGTTCCATTCCTTTCCCAGCCGCGGTAAAGGGTGATTATACTACCACGGTATCCGGGGAAAGTCAAGCCGAAAAAGCGCCCCCGCCCGGCATCGGCCGGACGGGGGCGCTGCTGTAGGTTCCCTTACCAGGTAACGCCCAGGTCGGGGCGCACATCGAGATCAATGATCTCCCGCGCATCGTAGAACTGGCTGTACCACTCCAGGGCCTTGCCGTTGCGCAGGGTGGTGCCGTCGGGGGGGAGCCGGTCGCAGATGACGGCGGAGATGTCCTTCTTGATGTAGGAGAAGGAGTTGATGCCCACGCTGGCGAAGATGCGGAAGCCCTGGTTCTGGAGATACTGGAACACCGGGCCGGTGGAGTGCCAGTCGTCCCCGTCGGGGCGGCCGCCGTGGGGGTAGAACAGGATGTTGGTGGGGCCCACCAGGGAGCCCACCTCCTCCGCCCAGCGGACGGTGTCCCGCTGCACGGACTCCAGGGGGCGGCTGTCCAGGCGGATGTGGCCCCAGGTGTGGGAGCCGAAGGTCCAGCCGGTCTCCTTGAGCCGCTCGATGACCGGCTTGACGGCCTCGATCTCCGCCTGACGGTTGGCGTCAAAGGCGGGGCGGCGGGGATCGTCGGCGGCGATGTCGATGTCGTTCTGGGTACGGTAGCCCAGGATGCCCTGGTAGCCGGTGAGGGAGAAGATGGCCTTGGCCCCGTTGAGGGAGAAGTCGGGGTGCTCCAGCACGAACTGGTCCAGGATCGGGGTAGCGTCCAGATCCTGGGTGAGGAAGGTCTCGCCGGTGTTGGGATCGGTGCACTGGGCCCAGATCTGGCCGTCGTCTCCCAGCACCAGCTTGGAGGTGAAGCCCTCAGCCAGCATGTAGTCGTAATAGTTTACATCATCAAAGGAGATAATGAGGGGCTTTTTTCCCTCGGGGAGCATGAGGGTGTTCCGCTCCATGCGGGTGACGCCGTCCTCGCCGGTGACTTCACTCCACACGTCCCCCATGTTGACCAGAATGTAGCCCTTGTCGTAGACGCTCTGAAGGATCTTTTTGTACTCGTCCGCGGTCACCATCCACTCGTCCAGCCCCACCTGGCGGTCGTAGGGCACCGCGTCGGAAAAGGCATACTCAGGATAGGCGATGACGGGGTGGAAAAACAGGTGCTCCACCGCCTGGTCGGGGCCCCAGGCCTGGGTGAGCTGGTCCTCGCTCCAGTAGGTGCGCACCGCGTCGTAGGGGTCGGCCGCGGGGGTGGGGGTGGGCTCCGGTGTGGCCGCGGCTACAGGGGTAGTGTCCGGGGACGGCTGGTTGGTTTTGTCCCCGCCGCAGGCGGCCAGGGGAAGTGTCAGGGCGCAGGCCAGCGCCAGGGCAACGGCTTTTGGCATGATATGGCTCATTGGTATGGTTCCTCCCACATAATATCTCTATAGCTGTTATCTTACGACACCGGGCGGCAAAAGGAAACAACAAAAGGATGACAAAATCCTTACGATTTTATGTCACCCGGAAGGGGAATCCGGTGAACCAGCAGCATGGACGCGCCGCCGGTGACGGCCCCGGTGACCAGGGAGCAAAGCAGCAGGGGCGGCAGGTACACCAGCGGGGCCCGGCTGCCCAGTACTGCCATGGCGGCCAGAATCTGGCCGGTGTTGTGGGCGGCGGCCCCGGCGATGGACACCCCAAAGAGGGAGAGAAAGCTGCACCGCAGCAGCAGGGCCATGACGCCAAAGGCCAGCAGCCCGCCGGTGAGGGAAAAGGCCAGGGCCATCAGATTGCCCCCCAGCAGGGCGCCCAGAAGGCAGCGGGCGGCCAGAATCAGCAGGGCCTCCCGCCCGGACAGGCGGCAAAGGGCATAGACGGTGACCAGATTGGCCAGTCCCAGCCGCAGGCCGGGCAGGGGGAAGAGAATGGTCAGCGGAACCAGCCCCTCCGCCACCGAGAGGGCCAGCGCCAGGGCGGTAAGCACCGCGCAGCGGGTCAGCCGCCGCAGGGATGAGGACAAGGGGGAGCGCCTCCTTTCAGAATGAGAAAACAGCGGGAACTTTTCAGCCGCTGATTGCGTCAAACTCCTGGCTGCCGCTGCCGGACAGGGAGATCACCAGCTTGTCGGGCAGGCAGATGATCTGCTGTCCGGCCCGGCTGATCCACCCGGTGTGAACGCAGTCCTGGCTGGGACACGCACTCTCCGCGATGCGGATGCGCCCTGGCTCGGCCTGGATCGTCAGGGGATAGGGGGCCTCGTCCACCACCAGGGTGACGGGACCGGTGAGGGTGCTTAGCTCATATTCCGCGATGGTCTCACCCTCTAAGACGACGGAGGCGGTCAAAAAGTTGCTCTCCTCCGGCTGAAGAAAAAAAAGCAGCGCCACGGCAGCAGCGGCCACCAGCAGGGCCACCACGCCGTCCGGCAGCGTGGGCCGGCGGCGCTCAGCGGCGGGCGATCTCATAGGTATACCCCCTGTCTGCCCCGGCAAAGGTAAAAACGTCCTCCAGCCCCTCGGTTACCAGGAGCTCTCCCTGGTCGGTGCAAAGCACCAGCTCGAAGTCGTCCCGGCTCCGCCAGAAGTCCAGCGCCTCCTCCGGCCCCGCCACAAACAGGGCGGTGGAGAGGGCGTCGGCCAGCAGGTGGTCGGCGGAGACAACGGTGACAGACAGCAGGCCGGAATCCGCCGGATAGCCCGTCTCAGGGTCAATGATATGGTGGTAGCGCACCCCATCCTCCTCGAAATAGCGCTCGTAGCCGCCGGAGGTGGAGAGGGTCACGTCAGTCAGGGCGAGGACGCACAGGTAGCTGCCGGTGTCCCGGGGGTCCTTCACCGCCACCCGCCAGGGGGAGCCGTCCTCCTTGGCGCCGATGACCGTGACGTTGCCGCCCAGATCCAGCATGGCGGAGGTCCCTCCCGCATCCCGGATGGCCGCCTCGGCCTCACGGGCCGCGAAGCCCTTGGCCACGGCGCCCAGATCCACCTCCATGCCCGCACGGGCCAGTGAGGCGGCAGAGGCTTCCGTGTCCACAAAGAGCTCCGCGCTGTCCACCAGGGCCATGGCGGCGGCCAGCGCATCCGGCGCGGGTACGTGCCGCTCCTCGGTGGTGAAGCCCCAGGCGTCCATCACCGGGGCGATGGTGATGTCAAAGTCGCCTGGGAGCTGCCGGGCGATTTCCTGGGAAAAGGCCAGCAGTTCCGCCACGTCGGGGTCCACCGCCACGGCCGCGCCGTCCCCGGCGGCGGTGTTGAGCCGGGCGATCTGGCTGTCTGAGTCGGTGCGGGAGAGCAGGCCGTCCAGCCGCTCCACCGCTTCCCGGGCGGCCGCCACGGCCTGGGGTCCGCGGCGGCCGGACACCTGGA
>OBYU01000504.1_pt1 | contig 10215 bp, 8 predicted proteins | sample 1501421 | NCBI WGS metagenome assembly OBYU01 (sample SAMEA2580207, study PRJEB22360) | human gut metagenome | biome: human gut; feature: human-associated habitat; material: faeces | place: Denmark | collected 2008/2010
GGCGGTCCCACATGGGACCGCCGCCGCCTTTGTATTTTTAGTTACCGCCGAACTCGTGGAAGAAGCGGTCGTGGATGACCTGCACTGCCCGGTCGGCCTCGTTGATATCTACCAGGACGGACACCTTGATCTCGCTGGTGGAGATCATGCTGATATTGATGCCCGCATTGTACAGGGCCTCAAACATTTTGGCCGCCACGCCGGGGTTGTGGACCATGCCCGCTCCCACGATGGAGACCTTGGCAATTTTGTCGTTGACATCCACATGGTCGAACTGAAGGAAATCCCTGTGCTCATCCAGGAGCTGCTTGCAGCGCTCCACATCCTGAATGCTCACGGTGAAGCTGATATCCTTAGTATTATTGCGGCCGATGGACTGGAGTATGAGGTCCACATTGATCCGCTCCTTGGCCAGCAGGGAGAAGATCTTGAAAGCGATGCCCGGCTCGTCGGCCAGCCCCACCACGGCCACACGGGCCACATTTTTATCGCAGGCTACGCCGCTGACGTGCAGTTTTTCCATGGTTTTTGCAACCTCCTTGACTTTGGTGCCGGGCTTGCCGGAAAAGCTGGAGAGGACCTCCAGGTTGACGCCGTAGCGCTTGGCCATCTCCACCGAACGGTTGTGGAGCACCTGGGCGCCCAGGGTGGCCAGCTCCAGCATCTCGTCGTAGGTGATCTCCTCCAGCTTCCGCGCCCCTTTGACGTGGCGGGGATCTGCGGTGTAGACGCCGTCCACGTCGGTATAAATCTGGCAGAGATCCGCGTGGAGCACAGCGGCCAGGGCCACCGCCGAGGTATCGGAGCCGCCCCGGCCCAGGGTGGTGATATCCTCATACTTGTTGAGGCCCTGGAAGCCGGTGACGATGACAATGGTGTTCTTGTCCAGCTCGGCCAGCACCCGCTCCGTATCGATGCGCTTGATGCGGGCGTCGCCATAGGAGGAGTTGGTGCGGAAGCCCGCCTGCCAGCCCGTCAGGGAGACCACCGGGTAGCCCATGGCCTCGATGGCCATGGCGCACAGGGAGCAGGAGATCTGCTCGCCGGTGGACAGCAGCATATCCATCTCCCGCTTGGAGGCGTTGGGGTTGATCTCCGCGGCCTTGGCAATCAGATCATCCGTGGTGTCGCCCTGGGCGGAGAGGACCGCCACGACCCGGTGGCCCCGGCGGTAGGTCTCGGTTATGATGCGGGCCACGTTGCGGATGCGGTCGGCATCCGCGACGGAGCTGCCGCCGAATTTTTGAACGATGAGTCCCATTGGTATATGTACCCCCTAAATCAGGAATATCCGTCCGTCGCGGAGGAGGCGCGCTCCTCCGCGACATTCTATGCGCTCAGTCCAGCACCCGGAACATGGAGCCGGGCGTCATACCCGTCAGCCGGGCCTCCAGGGCAGCCCGGGTCATGGGCGGGGTGACCAGCGCGAACTCGTCCGCCGGCGCTCCGGGGCGGCTCAGCCGGGTACTGTCCGGAAAGGCGGCCTCCGCCGCCTGTACCCCGGTCCCCCGGAGGTACCAGCGGCTCTCCAGCCCGTCGGGCGGCACCGCCGTATCGTCCCCGCCCTCGGCCCAGAACATCCGCTTCTTCTCGTCCCGGTGCTTGGCCGCGTCGATCACGTCGGCCACCACGGCGGAGGCGGTGGGCAGCTTGCCCGCCCCCCGGCCGTAGAACATCACGTCGCCGATGGCGTTGCCCCGTACGGCGATGGCGTTGAATACATCCTCCACACCGGAGAGGGGGTTCTCCCGGTCCACCAGGTGTGGGGCCACATAGGCGCACACCTTCCCGTCGGTCCGGCGAATAGCCCGCCCCAGCAGCTTGAGCTTCTTTCCACAGGAGTCGGCATAGGCCACGTCGGCCAGGGTGACGCCGGTGATGCCCTCGGTGGGCACCTGCCGGGGGTAAATATGCCGCCCGAAAGCCAGGGAGGCCAGAATGCAGATCTTCCGGCAGGCGTCGTGGCCCTCAATGTCCGCGGTGGGGTCCTGCTCGGCGTAGCCGTTGGCCTGAGCCTCCCTCAGAGCGTCGTCAAAGCTCAGCCCCGCCCGGATCATACGGGTGAGGATATAGTTGGTCGTTCCGTTGAGAATACCGGTGATCTCCTCGATCTCGTTGGCGGCCAGGCACTGGTTCAGGGGGCGGATGATGGGGATGCCGCCGCCCACACTGGCTTCAAACAGATAGCTGACCCCCTTCTCCTGGGCCAGCCGCAGCAGCTCGCAGCCGTGCTCCGCCACCAGCTCCTTGTTGGAGGTAATGACACTCTTGCCCGCCTGGAGGGCCCGGCGGGTGAAATCCAGCGCCACCTTGGCCCCGCCGATGGTTTCCACCACGATGGACACCTCAGGGTCCTGCTCAATCACGGAAAAATCGTGCACCACCTTGCCTGCAAAGGGGCTGTCTGGGAAATCCCGCACATCCAGAATATATTTCAGGCGGATCAGATCATCCACCTTGCCCTCGATGTGCCGCTCGTTGGTGTCCAGCACTTCAGCCACACCGGAGCCCACCACGCCAAACCCTAAAATTGCCACGTTCACCATTCTGTCTTCCTCCTGTCCGGGCCGTCAGCCCGCCAAAATCTCACAGCGCAGGACTCCCTCTATCTCCAGGGCCTGGTTCAGTAACTCCTCCAGCGCGATGCGCAGCCCCGATGTCTCCGCCCCCACCGTCACCGCAGCACAGCCGTTGCTTGGTATGGACTGGTTGATAGTGAGAATATTCCCACCCGTCTGGGCAAAGATATTTAAGACGGCGGACAGCACCCCTGGTTCGTCCTTGAGCAGGAACTGAAAGGTGACGATCCGCCCATGCAGCATGTCATTGAAGGGCCGCACCGCATCCTTGTATTTATAAAATGCGCTGCGGCTGATGCCCACCCGCCGGGTGGCCAAGTGGACCGTGTCCACCTCGCCGGTTTCCAACAGCCGCTTGGCCTCCGCCACCTTCAGAAAAATCTCTGGCAGTGCGCTGGACTCCACGATGAAATAACTGGGTGACTTACCCATTCTATGTACCTCCCGCCCATATGTCCACGTGAGAAAGCCATTTGTTTATCCTTTGTGGTCTATTGTAGCACACCCTCCCGCCCGCCGCAAGGGCAAAGCCCCTGCCAACTCTGCCGATTTCTGCCGATCCGCCCATGCCGTTTTTGTGTATTCTCACCGATTTTCAGGAGAGGAGGCTGTCTTTTGCCGGAAAACAGACACCTGCGCTTTCTGCTCCGCCTGCTCTATGCTGCCCTGGCCCTGGCCGGATTGTGGCTGGCCCTGCGCTTTCTCCTCCCCTGGCTGCTCCCCTTCCTGCTGGCCTTCGGCCTTGCCGCCCTGCTGGAGCCCGCCGTACGCCTTCTGATGGAGCGCCTGCACCTGCCCCGGCGGGGCGCCGCCGCACTGTGTACCGCGGCTCTCACCGCCGCTGTTCTGGGAGGGCTGGCGCTGGTGGTATGGCGGGTAGGCTACGAACTGTCCCTGCTGTTGGGCCGCCTGCCCACCCTGCTGGCCGGGCTGCCCACGCTGGCCGACGGGCTAGAGCGCTGGGCCTACCGGTTCCTCATCGCCCTGCCCGTTCAGTTCCAAACCCTGGCCCGTGATGCCCTGGAGGGCCTTCTGGAGCAGGGCATTGCCCTGCCCAACCGCTTTTATGACGCCCTGGCCGGGGCGGTGACAGGGCTGGCTTCGGCCCTTCCCGCCGCCGCTCTTTTTCTCTTTACGACAGTTTTGGCCACCTATTTCTGCTGGACGGCCTGCGCCGCCGCCTTCCCCCGCCGTGGCGGACACGGCTGGGCCGGGTGGCCGGCGGTCTGAGGGAGGCGCTGGGCGGCTGGCTGAAAGCCCAGGGCCTGCTGATGCTGATCACCTTCGGCGAGCTCGCCGCCGGTTTCCTGCTGCTGCGGGTGGAGCTGTCCCTCCTTCTGGCCGGACTTGTGGCTCTGGTGGACGCCCTGCCGGTCTTCGGTACAGGCACCGTACTGCTGCCTTGGGCAGTGCTCGCCCTGTTGGGGGGCGACGTGCGGATGAGCGTGGGCCTGCTGGTGCTTTACTCCGTTATCTCTCTCGTGCGAAGCCTGCTGGAGCCCCGTCTGGTGGGGGCGCGGGTGGGGCTCCCTCCCCTGGCTGCCCTGGTCTGCATGTATGTGGGCTTTCAGGCGCTCGGAGTTCTTGGAATGCTTCTCGCCCCACTGGCCGCCGTGCTGGCCCGGCAGCTCTGGGATTCCGGCCTCCTGCACAGCCTGTTCGGACCTTAAGCAAACAGCCCGCGGCACATGCCGCGGGCTGTTTGTTTCTTTATTTCGTACCATCCGCCGGGATATAGGGCTCGTCCGGGGGCGTCTCCACCGGCGTGGGTACGGGAGACGGTGTGGGGCTTGTGCTGGTCTCGGGTGGATTGGGCTGGCCGCTCTCCCCGGGAGACGGGGTCTCAGACGGCTGTCCCGCGTTGGGCCAGGTGGCCGGGTTCTCCGGGTCAAAATTCTCGTACCTGGGGTCGTTGACCGGCGGCCAGGTGGAGGGATCACTGATCACAAAGCTGTTGGGATCATACTCCTCCGGCTCCTGGGGCTGGGGCGCGGTGGTGTGGACGTCACAGGTCCCCTGGGCCTCCAGGAAGCTGTAGAGGTAACTGCTGTCCTTGGCGGCGGCACCGCCCACGCTCTCCCGGCTGTAATCCAGGATGCCGATGGTCTTGACCGTGCCCTCCGTGACTCCTGCGCCCTCGTCGGCCTGCCGGGGACAAAACTCTCCCGCCAGATGATACAGGCCCTCAATCGCCGTGCCGTCGCCGCCCAGCACCGGGCTGCCGGTGCAAACCTCCACCTCCTTGTGGAGACTACAGGTTTCGGCGGGCACGTCGTCGCTGAACAAGGTGAAGGTGCGGGCCCGGCTGCCCCTGGGATCGTTTAGGCAGGCCTCAGTGGCCCGCAGGCCACTGTCCATGCAGATGCTGACGCTCTTCTGTTCACTGCCGGCGGCCGGGAAGGACTTGTTCTCCAGCCCCTCATGGATGGGGGCCATGACCTTCTTCCACATGGACACTGCCGGGTTATTGCTGGAGCTGATGCGCTCCGGGTTGTTATAGCCCACCCAGACCGCGGCGGTATAGTAGGGAGTATAGCCCACAAACCACTTATCGTTATTGGAGTTGGTGGTGCCGGTCTTGCCGGCCACCGTCATACCTGAGAGCTGGGCCCCGGTGCCGGTTGCCCCGCCGAATTTCCCTGTAACCACATTTTTCAGCATGTCGTTAATATACCAGGTGGTCTCCTCGGAGAGAACCGCCTCGGGCTGATTCTGAGTATTGTCCAGCAGAACCTCCTCCGTGCCGTCGTCCAGCACACGGGTGACCTTGGTGTAGGTGCGGGGCTCCACATACAGGCCGTTGCGTGGGAACACGGAGTAGGCGGCGGCCATGTCTACCACACTCACGCCGTCGGTGAGGCCGCCCAGAGCGAGCTGGCTGGCCCCCAGGTCGTTCATCACCTGTCCGTTGACGGTGCGGCCGTCCTCCAGGTCGATATGGAACTTCTCCTCCATGAACTGGAAGGAATTTTCCACACCCAGGTTCTGTAGGGTGCGCACGGCCACCGGGTTGGAGGACACCTCCAGCGCCGCCGCTACGGTCATCCTACCCCGGTAGGTCTGGGGGTTGTTCAGCGGCCAGGCCTTGCCGCTGAGGAGCTGCACCGGATAGTCGTCAAAAGCGGATGCAGGACTGATCACCCCGCTCTCCAGAGCGGGCGCATAGACGCTCAGCGGCTTGATGGAGGAGCCCGGCTGCCGCAGGGAGCGGCTGGCGTAGTTCCAGCCCCGGTTGCTACTCTTTTCGCCTAGGGCGCCGGCCAGCCCAACGATGTTGCCCTGGGGGTCGATGATTACGATGGCCGACTGGATCGCCTGCCCCGACTTGCTGGTGAGCTGAAGGTTGCTGCGGTCGGAGTAGACCGACTCCACGATGGACTGGATCTCCGGGTCCACACAGGCGTAAATATTCAGTCCGCCGGAGGTGACCATGTCGGAGGCCACCTGCTCGGAGTAGCCGTACTTCTCTATGAGGTCGTTCATCACGTCGGTGATGACCTGCTCGTCATACCAGTTGTAGATGGTGGCAGGCCTGGCCTCATCGGTGCTCCGTTCCAGATGGGAGGCCAGATCATCAATTTCGGCCATGGCCTCGTCGTACTCGGACTGGTTGATGCTCCCCAGCTCCAGCATCTTGCCCAGAACCAGCCTTGCGCGGTACTGGTTGTTCTCCAGATAGCGGTAGGGATTGTAGGCCGAGGGGTTGTTGGTGATGGAGATCAGGCTGGCGCACTCGGCCAGATCCAGCTCCGACAGCTCCTTGCCGAAGTAGTTCTGAGCCGCCGTGGCCACGCCGTAGCAGCCCTCTCCCAGGTAAATATAGTTGAGGTACCACTCCAGAATCTGCTCCTTGGAGTAGGTCTTGTCGAAGTCCAAGGCGGTAAAGATCTCCAGAATCTTCCGTTTTACCGTCACATCGTCGTACTGGGTGGCATTCTTGATGAGCTGCTGGGTGATGGTGGAGCCGCCCTGGATATCCCCGCCGGTGAACATGAGCAGCACCCCCTTGAGGGTACGCTTCCAGTTGACGCCGTGGTGCTTCCAGAACGTCTCGTCCTCGATGGCCACGGTGGCGTTGATCAGATTATCTGGGATCTCCTCAAAGTCGACCAGTTGGCGGTTTTCTGTTCCATGGAGGGACAGGTGCTCCACATATTCCCCCGTAGTGGAATCCTTATAATAGATCGTACTGGTCTGGTTCATGACGAAATTGGCCTCCAGATGGGCCTGCGGGATGATGACCGTCTTGATGTAGACCGCGGCAAAGCAGAGCAGGATAGCCCCCGTGATCACGCAGATCAGGAGGAAGGTGCCCAGCACCTTCCCTACCGTGCCCGCAACCACCGCAGCCGTGGACGGCCGCCTCCGCTTCCGGCCCCGGTTCGGATTGGGGCCCTGATTGGATGTTGACGCCAAAATGACACCTCCGTTTTTCGGTGGAACACGTATGCTTGCAGGATCGCCCCATCGCATGCGGCGATTGCTGATATTATAGCATATTCCTCCAGCTTGTCCACCCTAATTCTTTCCAATAAAGGATGAATATAGGCTTCGTCAAAAATTTGGCAGATCCCACTCTTGCATTTTTGGGCGCAACAGGCTACAATAAGAGACGAAGAAAAGGAAGGTATGGTGCCCAATATGAGTGAAGAATTTGGCCCTGATTTCATCACCGTCACTGATGAGGACGGCAATGAATTTGAGCTGGAGCATCTGGACACACTAGAGTACAACGGCCAGACCTACATGGCCTTTTTCCCGGCCGTGGAGGGGAAAGAGGACGGCTCTGTGGAGGATGTGGATCTGGATGAGGAATACGGCCTGGTGATCCTCAAGGTGATCGAGGCAGACGGCGAGGAACAGCTCTCCACCCTGGACAGTGAGGAGGAGCTGGAGCTGGTGTATCAGCAGTTTATGGAGTCCCTCTTCGCGGAGGAGGACGGCTCGGACGCATAATTTTTTCCTGCTCGGTGCGTGACGGGTTTTATTTAAACCCACATCTCTGAAACGGGATGCCCACCTCATGGCGTGGACTGCAGGCCTCCCGGCGCCCCTCCGGGGGACGGCTGGAAGTTGGAAGCAACGAAGCGACATGGAGGCAACCCACCTGCCACTTTGTGCAGGTTTTAAATGGATCCGCACGGCCAGAGCGGGGCCCCCACGAAACGCTGTTTCGTGGGGTTTTTCTTATTTCCGGCATTTGAACAAAGTGTAAAACCTGTTTTCGCTCTTGAAAGAGTGCGGCATTTCCTGTATAATGTCAGAATGTCTATAGCCAGGCCCCCTGCTCCCGCGGGGGGACACTTATGAGAGGACTGAAGCTACAAATGAGCGCATCCAGAGAAAAGAAATCGCGCCAGAGCGACCCGACACAGGGCCTGACTCAAAAGGAGAGGAAGGAGCTCCAGGAGCAGCAGGCCGCCAAGCGCAAGGCCGTTGTCTATACGGTCATCGGCGTCATTGTTGCCGTGCTGGTGGCCGCCCTGCTGATCTGGCACTCCGGCATCTTCCAGCGCGGCAAGACCGCTCTGACGGTGGGCGGCCGCGATTACTCCGTCACCGATGTCAACTATTATTTCACCTATTATATGAATCAGGCATACAGCACCAGCGGCGGCGCTTTTGATCCCAGCAAGGATCTCCGAACCCAGTATACGGACGAGGAACAGACCAAGAGCTACTTTGACCAGTTCCTGGACAGTACCATTGAGCAGTTGAAGAAGATCTCTGCCTTGGAGACCGCCGCCTCTGAGGCCGGCTACACCCTGTCCGACGATGACAAGGCCTATGTGGATGAGGCCATCTCCTCCACCAAAAAGGCTGCCGAGTCCTACGGCTATGCCTATGACGGCTATCTGAAGGCCATGTACGGCAAGTATATGACCCCCTCCGCCTTCAAGACCTGTGTGGAGCGGGAAGCTCTGGTGAACGGTTACCAGAGCGCCTACGCCGACAGCCTGGGCATTACCGACGAGGACATTCAGGCCTACTATGAGGAGAATGCCTCCACGCTGGACACCTACGACTACCGCTATATCTATCTCAGCGGCAAGGCCGCGTCCACCACCGACGAGGACGGCAACACGGTGGAGCCCACCGAGGAGGAGACGAAGGCCGCCATGGAGGCTGCCAAGGCCAAGGCCGATGCGTTTGTGGCTACGGTGAATTCCTCCGATGACAAGGAAACTGCCTTTGCCGAGCTCGCCCCCGACTATGTGTCTGAGGACGACAAGGAGGACTATGAGGCGGATCCCGACGCCTCCCTGCACACCGGCACGGTGGGCAGCAGCCTCTCCTATCAGAGCTTTGGCAAGTGGCTGATGGATGACAGCCGCGCCAACGGCGATGTGGGCGTGGTGGAGTCCAGCTCCGGCTACTACGCCGTCATGCTGTTGAACCGCTACCGGGATGAGACTGCCACCGCCGACATCCGCCACATTCTCATCAAGGCCGAGGTGGCTGATGCCGATGACCCCGCCACCGAGGACGTGGACGAGAGCAAGGTGCCCACTCAGGAGGCCCTGGACGCCGCCAAGGCCGAGGCCGAGGACATCCTGGCCCAGTGGGAGGCGGGCGACAAGACTGCCGAGTCCTTCGGCGCGCTGGCCGAGGAATACTCCGACGATCCCGGCTCCAACACCAACGGCGGCCTGTATGAGCAGGTCGCGCCCGGCGTGATGTTCGAGGGCTTCAACGACTGGATCTTTGCCGACGGCCGCGCCATCGGCGACACCGGTCTGGTGGAAAATCCCCAGGACGGCCAGCAGGGCTGGCACATCATCTACCTAGAGGGCTGGGACGAGCCCGTCTGGAAGCTCACCGGCAAGAACGCGCTGACCAACGAGAAGCTGAACACCTGGCTGGAGGGCCTGACGGAAAACATGGAGGCCACCCAGGGCGCCGGCATCAAGTACCTCGGCGAGTAAGAGACATCATGGGACAGGCGGGCGGAGCGCTGCTTCGTCCGCCTGTTTTTGGAAAGGGATGAACTGCATGGACGAGAGGTTTCTCCGCACAGAGATGCTTTTGGGCCCCCAGGCCATGGAGCGCCTGGCTGCCGCCCACGTGGCCGTGTTCGGTCTGGGCGGCGTAGGGAGCTGGTGCGCCGAGGCCCTGGCCCGCTCCGGCGTGGGCGCCCTCACGCTGGTGGACCACGACACGGTGGGTCTGACCAACCTGAACCGCCAGGTGGAGGCCACCCGCTCCACCCTGGGCCAGCCCAAGGCCCAGGCCATGGCCGACCGTATCCGCGACATCAATCCGGACTGCCGCCTCACCATCCGGGCGGAGAAGTATGAGGCGGGGCGGCGGGAGGACTTCTTCGACCAGCCGCTGGACTACATTGTGGACTGCATCGACCTGGTGTCCTGCAAACTGGATTTGATCGAGACCGCCCTCACCCGGGGCGTCCCCATCGTCTCCTCCCTGGGCACAGGCAACAAGCTAGACCCCGGCCTGTTCCGCATCACCGACCTGTCGAAAACTGAGGGCTGCCCCCTGGCCCGGGTGGTACGCAAGGAGCTGCGCGCCCGCGGCATCCTCCACCACCGGGTCCTCTGGTCGCCGGAGGAGCCGAAGGCCGCCCTCCAGCGGGAGGCGCCGCCCCCCGGGCGCCGCCCCCTCGCCCACCAGCGGG
>OBYU01000508.1_pt1 | contig 10110 bp, 9 predicted proteins | sample 1501421 | NCBI WGS metagenome assembly OBYU01 (sample SAMEA2580207, study PRJEB22360) | human gut metagenome | biome: human gut; feature: human-associated habitat; material: faeces | place: Denmark | collected 2008/2010
CGCAGGAGCTCGCGGGCCGCCCTCCCCCAACGGCTGCCCGTAGCCGTTGCGGTGGCCGGCGACCGCGAAATTGCCGACTGAACCGGGCATCTGCGTGGACGGATAATGTCCCAGACCATGCAGCGACAATTCGGCCTCGTCCGTGCCTTCGACCACGTTACGCACCCACCCCTGGCCGAACCGGGGCACGTACACCTGCGCGATGAGCTCGCCATCGCTTGCGCTCGTCGGCTGGACCGGCACGTCGCCGCTTTGCGCCTTGGCGACCTTCGAGCTGTCGCCGCCGGCCGGATCGGACCATGACGCCGACTGGCGGGTCTCGACCTGCGTGTGCTCGGACTGGACGCCGGTCCACCACATCTGCCATACCACGTACAGCGCGCAGACGGCCGCCAGCGTCATCAGCACCTCGCCGAGGATCCCCAGCACCGACCACAGAACGCTGCGCTTGGCCGCCGGCTGCGCGAGGCCGCGCCGGGCGTTCGGATCGGGCATCGGCACCGGAGGCAGCGCCATGGTCACTTCCCCGGCGTACTCCGGTTCAGCAGGGGCAGGCGCCTCGAAATCCTGAAAATCGCCTTGAATCTGTTGAGAGTTGCGCGAATGCTTCATTCCTCGCTCCCGTCCTTGACCACGGACGCATACCGCAACGGCTGCAGCGTCGCCGCAGACTGCCCGAACACGAGATCGTCCTTTTTTTCCACTTTCCAGCCCAATCCGAATGCGCTGACATACTCTTTATACAACTTGACCGCGTTCGAGTCGTCCAAAGCCCGAATCATGGCATCTGCGGGGCCGATCGCCGACACGGTGAACGGCGGCGAGTATTTCTTGCCCTGTAATAGAAGCACATTCCCTTGGCAGATCACTGCGGAATTGAACAACACGCGCTGGTCCATGATCATCATCGACTCCGCGCCGCCCGCCCACAGGGCGTTGACAACAGCCTCCACATCCTCCTGATGCACGACGTAATCGTTGATGTTCGCGGCCGAGCCCGAGCTGTCCACCATGTTCTCCCACAACGGGGAGTCGTTCAGGGTCACGGTGATGCCGGGACCGTGCACCGCCGGCAGTATGGTGCCGGAGCCCGCGTCCTCGGTGTCGCTGGGCTTGGGGTCGCTCGTGCCCGAGGGCTGCTCGGAGGAGCCACTGTTGTTGGCGAAATCCTTCAGCGTGTTGATCTGCGCGCTCAGGTCGGTGATGTCCTTCTGCAGCTGGTCAACATGCTCCACGCGCTGCTCCACCAGATCCGCCGTGTCGGAAGTGACCGTTGCCGTGCGATTCACGCGCACGTTCGTCACCAGCAGATACCCGGAAAAAGCCACGATCAGGCACACCGCGAAGCCGCCGAGCCACGTGCGCCGGGCGGCGTGCCTGCTGGTGTGTCTGGCCATGATTCCTCCCAGTGTGTTCAACTTTCGAGTGTAACCGCTATTATGATTTTTTAGCCTATTGAATGGAGACTACGCTTATGGCTGACACAGAGCTGCACGAAACCGACTCGGAAGACCAGAAGGACTGGCAGGCCGAGACCGACGCCGACGTCAAGGACACGGACACCAACGAGACCGACGCCAACGAGACCGACGAGGCCGATGACGATTACGGCGTCTCCATGGACAAGGTGCAGGCGGTGCTCAACGCCACCGCCGACAAGTCAGAGATGACCCCGCAGATGCAGCGCATGATGTCGCGGCAGGCGGAGAACACGCGCCGCGTCGAGGAGACCATCAAGGGCACCAAGTCGAACCCGCGCTGGTTCGTCCCGCTGTTCTGCGCGCTGATGATCATCGGCCTGATCTGGGCCGTGGTCTACTACCTGTCGCCGAACGGCACGTGGCCGATCCCGGGTATCGGCGCTTGGAACCTGGCAATCGCCTTCGCGATCATTATGGTCGGATTCATCATGACGATGTGGTGGCGCTGAGCGGCGAGATCCCCTCGCGGCAGCCAGCTCCATATCGACGGTAAGCGACGTTACGGTTTGGCGGTGGCGCGGCATGGTGCTGCGCCACCGCCAAACTGTGTTGCTGTCATACCCTTTTCGCGGTTTCACTGCTTCACGGTGCGGACGATGACATGACGGCCATCGACGGACGTCGTGCCGAACAGATACACATCGCCGCCGTCTGCCAGCTTGAGTTTCCTGCGCAGCTGGACAGCGGTCAACGGGAAGTTGCGCACTGCGATATTCGCCCTGTCGACGCCCGCTAGAGCCCGTTTCAGCTCTTTTTTGCCCATACCCGCGATGGTTTCAATGACAAATCCCCGGCCGGGAAACTGCGGCGCCGGCGTGCCCGATATCAGCAGGTGGCTGTTCGGGCCGATCTGGCGCATACCATAATGGTCCTCCAGCAGCGCGAAACAGCCGCCCTTCATCAGCGAAGCGTTCGGCTCGTACAGATACCTGGGCTGTTCCGGAGCGGCGTGTGACGGCTCTGCAGACCCGCCCTGACTGCCTTTTTCTCCTGCGGAGGCGAGGACCACGCCGTCAGAATCCGCGCCGGTCTTCATGTCATGGACGTATCCGAATACGTCGCCATCGTTGACGCAGATCACGCGTACGGCGTCGTGCGAACCGCGGTCGAGCACCAGCAGCAGTTCCTTGCATTCGTTGCCTGTGGAGACGATATGCACTTCGCCGACCGAACCGTTGAAGTCCGCAACCGTCTTTCGCCAATCCAGCATCGGAGACAGCTTGACCATGACGTGCGGCGAGACGGCCAGCAGACGGTCTTTCAGCGCGAGTACGTCCGGCGTGCAGTCGGCGATGGCATAGGTTCGGCCGCCATGCGCGTCACGTCGCGCGGGGTCGAGGTAGATCAGCGCGATGGGAACGGCTGTAGCTGAATCGACTGCGGCCGAGTCTGCGGAGGCGGCGCGGGAATCAACGACGCCGCGCAGCCAATCCTCCGCATCGCCGTTGATCACATCCATGTGCGGGAGTCCCAGCGCCCGGAAATTATGAGCCGCGAGCTCGCACAGGTGAGGCTGGCGCTCCACATAGACCGCCCGGCTGAATCCACGCGCGATATACGAGCAATCGACGCCGAATCCGCCGGTCAGGTCGACCATCGCACCGCCGGCGCCCGCTACGCGCCTTGCGATGCCGGCCTTGTACTGCGCGGCGAACTGGGAAGAGCACTGTTCCATGGAGATGTGCGGCGGATAGACGATGCCGTCGGTCTCGGCCCATTGCGGCAGCTTGCGGCACGCAGTCTGCCAGCCGGCGATCTGGTCGAGCGCGAATGGCAGGTCAAGCCCGTCCACGCGTTTGGCGCTGAGCGCCAGGTCGCGCACATCCTGATTGCGGTGCGCCGCAATGAACCGACTGGTCTGAGACGAAATATCCATAGTGTCATGGTATCCCGGCAACGTCATCGCGCCCTGGCTTCGAGACCCGTAACGGATGCTCCGCAAATCAAGTTGTGCACTGTCTATCCACCGGTTTTCCCCATGTTATCCACATTATTCACATACTTATACACAATTGTGGATAACTCTTATTCGCATTGTGCACATTGTCCACAATGTGTCAAAACCCATTATTTCCAACATTGTTAGAGCTCACACGGACTTATTCACCATAGTTATCCACGAGTTATACCCAACTTATACCCAAGTTGTCCACAAAGTTCTCCACATCATGTGGAAAACTACACGCATGTAATTCACATTGGTGCGACGCTTCCACCCCGAGCCATTCTCCAGTGCCCCGCCACCCCACAAAAGTCCCATCACAAGCTCGGGGGTGGTGACGTTTTGTTGGACTTCGTTGTCTGTATGGTTGTCTGGCAGGTTATCACATGTGTTCAGCCGACGAGCCCCAGCTTGATGCGCCTGTCCATGATGCTCATCCCGTACTCGGTCTTGATGCGTTCGTCGCGCTACCATGTCATGTACTCGTCGAGCATCGTCGGCGAACCCGTCGACCGTGACGCCCGTGAAGTCGCGCTTGTGGAAGAACTCCTGCTTGAGACGGCCGAAGAACCCCTCCGCGGACGCGTTGTCCGGGCTGCAGCCCTTCGCGCTCATCGAGCGGATCAGCCCGTGGCCCTTGCAGATGCGTATCCATTCCGGCCACTGGTAGTGGCAGCCGCGGTCCGAGTGGGTGACAGGCGCCTCGCCGATCTCACCCCTGTACGAGGAGTAGCGCCTCGCGCTCCTGGACACGGGCACGAGCCCGTGCCGGGTCATCAGGCGCATGACCCGTTTGGCGGGCACGACGACGCCCGCGCCCCTCAATTCCAGGTGGACGCGCCTGTACCCGTAACGGCGCCTGCTGTTCTCGAACACGTCGCGCCAGGTGGGACTTTCACCGGGTAAGAGGCCAATCACATGATGTACGTCAGAGCCGGATTGCTCAGATTACAGACCAGCACGCCTGCGACGATCAGCGCCAACACCACCGCCCCGTACACCATCGTCCGGAACGTCAGGCTCTTGCCGCGCAACGCGTGCACGCCGGAAATCAGCAGCCACGTGAACACGCCGCCGACGATGAATCCGCCTACATGAGCCTGCCATGCGATGCCGCCCACCAGGAACGGCATCAGGAAGTTGACCGCCATCCAGACCAGCATCGAACGGATATCCTCTCCGATGCGCCGGTACACAACCAGCATCGCCGCGAACAGGCCGAACAACGCGCCGGACGCGCCATAGGCACCACCAAGCCACCCGGTGCCACCCGGCCACAGCGCGGCCCAGGACATCAGCCCAAGACCGCCGCCCAAACCGGAAAGCACGTACAGCGCGAGAAACGGCCAATGCCCCATCATCTTCTCCAGCACCGGCCCCACGCTCCACAACGCCAGCATGTTGAACAGGATATGCAGCACCGACTTCGGCGAATGCAGAAACATCGACGTGAGGAACATCCACGGTTGTGCGACCGCCGTCATCGGGTCGAACCGGCCGTAATAGATCATGGTTGCGAGTCCAAGAGGCCAGAACAGGCTGAACACCATCTCGACAACCCACACGGCGACGCACGCGATGATGATCGCGCTGGTGAACACGGGGCCGTTCGACCGCCACTGATATTGAATCGCACGCTTGGAGAACAGGTTGTGCGCCGACGGCGCACCGGGAAACAAACTGAATCGGCCATTACTCATGTCATCTACTGTAGCGGAATCGCATCTCCTCGCCGGACGGTGAAACAACACGCTCCCGGCTCGTCGTGCGCACCGCCGGCAAAGCAAAAGCATTCCCGCACGCAATCGCCACATTTTTGGAATTAAGATGGAACCCAGAGTTGGTTTTGAACGGGCAAGCCAACCAGGATTGGGAAAGGAGCCGTCATGGAGAACAAGTCTTCAAACGGTTGGAAGTTCTTTGCGTTGTTCTTTGGTGCGCTGCTGGCCGCCGTGGTTGGCCTGTACATCTACAAGCAGCAGAACCCGGATTATGATCCGTGGGAGGAGCCTTGGGAGAACAGCTCGTCCCCGGTCGACCTTGGCCTGACCAAGGACGCCGACAAGGGCGACGCCGATGAGGCCGAAGCAGCCCCGGAAGCCGCCTGAGTTCATTTAACAGTCAATCGTTGTAGGCACACATGTGTCCGCGAAAAGAGCCTGTCTGCATTTCGCAGACAGGCTCTTTTCGCATGTTGTGCCGCATTGGGGCTCTCAGAACTCGCAGTTATAGACCATTTTCAGCAAGTATTGCGGTGTATCTGCGAGTTTTGAGAGCCCCAATGCGGCAGACAAGGGTTCTGGATGGCTCACTGCATGGCGATTCCGACCTTGCCCCTCTTCGTCGAGACATGCCCCACCGCCGCCACGATCGAAAACGGCAGCAACGTATGCGGTGCCGGCAAGCTCGAAGCGTCGTATTCGCAAGGCAAGACGCCGGTTCCGAACCTATGCGATGGCAATACCGACACCGCGTGGGGCGACTGGCAGTCCAAGGGCAGTGTGAAGCCCGAGCCTTGGGTGAGCTGGACGTTCGATGAGGCGAAGACCTTGGATTACGATCTTCCCGGATCGTTGAACATCGAGACTCAGGCGTATCCGCGTCGTTCGCGGTCGCGATCGCGTCGAATGGTGACCAGCAGCCGACCACGCCGAGCAAGCCCGGTGATGGCGATGCTTGCAAGCGGCTTCCTGCTGCTAATCGCCGCAGTCGCCGTGTTCGCCATTCGCCGCGCTGCGCAGTGATGTAAAACAAAATTCGCCCCCGCCAGCGGGGGCGAATCACGTTACACGCCGTCAGTCGGCAAGCGGGCGCAGCCCGGCGGACTGATTACGTGTGCGTCCTCTAGGCGCACCGAAGGAAACGGTACAAAGGTACCGCGACTGAGGAGCAACGACGAGGACGCTCCGCAATCAGGCCAACGGGGAGGTGTGCCAGATGTTGTCGAGATAATCCTGGATCGACCTGTCGGAGCTGAAGTAGCCCGAGTTCGCGACGTTGAGGACGGCCTTGCGGTTCCACTCGAGGGGGTCGCGGTAGAGGGCTTCGATCTCACTTTGGATGCTGGAGTAGGCGGTGAAGTCCGCGAGGGTCATGAACCAGTCCTTGGTGAGCCAGTCGGCGACGAGGGGGGCGTAGGTGTTGCGGTCACCGTTGGAGAAGGTGCCGTCGGAGACCATGTCGATGGCGGCCTTCAGGCGGGGGTCGGCCTCGTAGTACTTGGCCGGCGAGTAGCCATCTTCGTAGAGCTTGTCGACCTCGTCGACGGTCATGCCGAAGAGGAAGAAGTTCTCGGCGCCGACACGCTCACGGATTTCGACGTTCGCACCGTCCAACGTACCGACGGTGAGGGCGCCGTTGAGGGCGAACTTCATGTTGCCGGTGCCGGACGCCTCCTTGCCGGCCTGGGAGATTTGCTCGTCGAGGTCGGTGGCCGGGATGAGGTGCTGGGCGAGGCGGACGTTGTAGTTCCAAGGGAAGAAGACGTGCAGCTTGCCCTTGACGTCGGGGTCGTTGTTGACGACGCGGGCGACGTTGTTGATGAGCTGGATGGTCATCTTGGCGAGGTAGTAGCCCGGGGCGGACTTGGCGCCGAAGATGACGGTGCGGGGAAGCACGTCGTCGGCGGAGACGCGGCCGGACTTGATGTCGGCGTACTTGGCGATCAACGCGAGGATCTTGAGGGACTGGCGCTTGTACTCGTGCAGGCGCTTGACCATGGTGTTGAACATGGTGTTGGGGTCGAGGTCGAAACCGTATTCGCGCTTGGCGTAGGCGGTGAAGTCCTCCTTGTTGGCCTGCTTGACGGCGGCGAACTTCTTGACGAATTCGTCGTCCTTGGCGAGGGGTTCGAGGCCCTTGAGCAGTTCGAGGTCGCTCAGCCACTTGTCGGTGCCGAGGCCTTCGGTGATGAGGGCGGACAGGCGCGGGTTGGCGAGGCGAATGAAGCGACGGGGGGTGACGCCGTTGGTGACGTTGGTGAACTTGTCGCCGTAGAGGTCGGAGAAGTCACGAAGGGTGACGTCCTTGAGCAGTTCGGAGTGCAGTTCGGCGACGCCGTTGACGTGGGAGCCACCGGCGGTGGCGAGGTATGCCATGCGGACCTTGGGGTTCTCCTCGTCGGTGACGATGCGCATGCGCTCGATCTTGGCCTTGTCACGGGTCTTGGTCTTGAGTTCGGCAAGGAAGTGCTCGTTGATCTCGTTGATGATTTCCATGTGGCGAGGCAGCAGTTCGGAGATCAGCTTGGCCGGCCAGACTTCCAGCGCCTCGGGCAGCAGGGTGTGGCAGGTGTAGTTGAAGGTCTTGGTGGTGATGGACCAGGCGGTGTCCCAGTCGTAGCCGTACTCGTCGATGAGGATGCGCATGAGCTCGGGGATGCCGATGACGGGGTGGGTGTCGTTGAGCTGGAAGGTGATCTTGCTCGGGAAGGTGGTCAGGTCGGGCTTGCTCTGGCCGGGGTAGAACACGCGGATGGCGTCGTGCAGGGACGCGGCCACGAAGAAGTACTGCTGTTCGAGACGCAGCGCCTTGCCCTGCGGGGTGGAATCCTCCGGGTAGAGAATCTTGGAGATGTTCTCGGCCTTGACCTGCGGCTTGACGGCGTCGAGGTATTCGGACTTGTTGAAGGTGAGCAGGTCGAATTCGTCGTAGCTCTTGGCGCTCCACAGGCGCAGCGTGTTGACGCGGCCGGATGCGTAGCCGGGGACCATGTAGTCGACGGGCACGGCGCGCACGGACCAGGCCGGCTTCCAGACCTTCTTGCCGTTCTCTTCGACGACTTCGCCGCCGAAGGAGACCTTCTGGGAACGGTTGTAGTCGATGTGGCCCCAGGGCTCTTCGTTGGTCAGCCAGTAGTCAGGCTTCTCGATCTGCTTGCCGTCCTTGTCGAAGGCCTGCTCGAAGATGCCGTACTTGTACTGGATGCCGTAGCCGAACGCGGGTACGCCGAGGGATGCGAGCGAGTCGATGAAGCAGGCGGCGAGACGGCCGAGGCCGCCGTTGCCGAGGCCCGGCTCGTGTTCGACGTCAATGACGTCCTGCGGCTCGAAGCCCAGGTCCTTGACGGCTTCGTCGAACTGGTCGATCATGCCGACGTTGAGCAGTGCGTTACGCAGCTGCTTGCCCATGAGGAACTCGGCGGACAGGTATCCGACGGCCTTGGTGTTGCCATTGACCATGTCCTGCTGGGTCTTGAACCATGCGTCCTGCAGGTAGTGGCGGACCACCAGCGAGGAGGCGACGTACACGTCGGCGGGGGTGGCCTGCTCGACGGTGACGCCTTGGCTGTACTTCAGCTGTTCGCGGATGCCGTCCGCGAACTCGGCGGTCGTGACAGGCGACTTGGGTGCAGTGATTTCAGTCATGTCTGACTCTCTTTCCGGATTATGCTTCCTGTGTTATTATGCGACGGCTTGGTGACCACGCCAATAAGTTCCGGTGAACGCTGCGTAACGTTATGCAATCGTTTGCAGAAACATGAAATATCATACAGGATTTGCCATAAATACACCAAATCGGCTATATATCAACCACATTTTGAGACGACAGAAAACGTTGCCACGTTGGAAAACAACGTATTGCAACACCTGATGCAAGCCCGATGAAACACTTTTGCAAAAACGCAAAGCATCCGAAACCGCACCGAGAACCGCCGGCCGATGCGAAAAGGCAATCGTCACCCCTAGAGGCACAATGGAGTCATGGCCGCAATTCGAGAACGAGACATACCCGCGGGCGAGCGCGCGTGGCAGCAGTGGAACGACGCAGCGCAGCGACTGCGCGAGGACGGGGCGGACTCGGAGTCCCTGACGCCGACGCTGCCCCGACCGACATGGGCGATGGCGGTGCGATACACCTTATATCTGCTGGAGCGCAAGGCGCCCGGCCCCGGCGTGGAAGTGCGAGTCGCACCATGGGGAGCCGTGAAGATCCTGGATGGCCCGGCGTCCGACCCGCACAATCTCACACCGCCCGATGTCATCGAGCTCGACCCCGAGGTGTGGCTCCGTCTCGCCGCCGGCATCACCACATGGTCCCAAGAGAAGGACGCGGGGCGCATCACCGCCGTCGGCGAGCGCGACGACCTGAGCGACCTGCTGCCGCTCTGACCGGTCGCGGGCGCCCGTACTTACCGGCCTTCCGGCATGGGCGGCACCGTCGGGCTGCCGCCCATGCCGACGCACGACAATGCATCTGCCACCCGCGGCGCCTACTCCTTGACGTAATACTGCGCCTGCGCATGCCACAACTCGTAGTACTTGCCGTTTTCGTCGGCCACGAGCTGGTCGCGCGTGCCATACTGGACGATCGCGCCATGGTCGAACACGGCGATGTCGTCGCAGAACTTGCACGACGACAACCGGTGGCTGATATACACGGCCGTCTTGTCGCCGGCGATGTCGATCTTCTGAGCCTCGCCGCCCGAGACTTCCACGCCGTTCTTGTCGAGCTCCTTGTACAGGGGCGTGTCAAGTCCGTCCGGCAGCGTCTTCAACCGGTCGCCGAAGTCGGCCTTACTCAGGCAGTCCATCACGCGCTCACTGCCGTAGTGCGCCGCTGGAGGCGCCAGGATTTCGGCTGCTGGCGGGTCAAACTGGTCGCCGACATGCCGCGGGTGGATTGCCCGAAGTGCGGGGTCGTGGTCGCCCGGGTGCCGTGGGCCGAGCCGGGCAGCCGGGGGGATGT
>OBYU01000523.1_pt1 | contig 9654 bp, 10 predicted proteins | sample 1501421 | NCBI WGS metagenome assembly OBYU01 (sample SAMEA2580207, study PRJEB22360) | human gut metagenome | biome: human gut; feature: human-associated habitat; material: faeces | place: Denmark | collected 2008/2010
GGGGGAAAATCCGGCGATTACTTCAAAGGATTACCTATCACTATAGGCCGAGACGGCGCTCCTCCAGGCCATCATCCTCATGCTGTTCCAGGAGGCCCCGGAGTATGAACAGAACTTCTCCATGGTGATGCGGGTACTGGAGTACGCCGAGGTAAAGGAGGAGGACGAGGAGTACGTCTCGCCCCTGGACCTGCTCTTCCAGGCCATAGAGCAGGTCCGGCCGGACAGCGTGGCGGTGCGGCAATACAAGGTCTTTAAGATGGCCGCGGGCAAGACCTCCAAGTCCATCCTCGTGTCCACCGCCGTCCGGCTGGCTCCCTTCAATCTGCCCCAGATCAAGGCCATCACCGACCACGACGACATGGACCTCTACACCCTGGGCGAAAAGAAAGTGGCGCTGTACGCCGTCATCCCGGACAATGACACGACATTCAATTTCCTGGTGTCCCTGCTCTACGCCCAGGCGTTCCAGGCCCTCTACTACAGCGCCGACCAGATCCACCACGGGGCCTTGCCCCGCCATGTCCACTTCGTGCTGGACGAGTTCGCCGCGATGCCCCTGCCCGGCTTCACCCGCGAGCTGGCCACCATGCGCTCCCGCAACATCTCTGCCAGTACCATCATCCAGAACATGGCCCAGATCAAGGAGCTGTACAAGGATAGCTGGGAGACCATCCCCGGCAACTCGGACACCATCCTCTACCTGGGCGGCAACGAGGCCAGCACCCACAAGTACATCTCCGAGGCGCTGGGCAAGGCCACCATTGATACCAGGACCCACGGCCAGACGAAAGGCCGCTCCGGTTCCTACTCCACCAACTTCCAGATGAGCGGCCGGGAGCTGCTCACCCCGGATGAGGTGCGCGGCCTGGACAACCGGTACGCCATCCTGTTCATCCGCGGCGCCAGGCCGGTCATGGATTTGAAGTACGAGCTTTCCCAGCATCCGGCCATCCGCCACACCGTGGACGGCGGCGGGCCACCCTATATTCATAAAGGCAAACAGGAACCAGCGTTTACAGGAACTCCTCTCTTCCAGGCATTTTCCGCTGAAGAACTCGATGAAAGCAAGGAGAATGCTGCATGAAACAGGATCTCAACCGCAACTTCCAGCGGCGGGCAAAGCGGCTTTACGCGCTGTTTGCCTGCCTCGTCCTGACCCTGCCCGTTGCTGTCGTCCCCGCCTTTGCGGCGGACGACCCTCTGTCCGTGGTCACCAGCCTGTCCGACTTCATCTTTTCCCTCATCCGGGCCGTGGGCCTCATCCTGCTGGGCTACGGCATTCTGCAGGTGGGCCTCTCCCTTCAGTCCCACGACCCCTCCCAGCGCTCCAACGGCATCCTCACCATCGCGGGCGGCATTGTGATAACTTTCACCAAGGAGATCCTCACCCTTATCACCGGGGGATAACAAGCGGCCGGGAACGCATTTGCGTTTCCGGCCACTCATCTTCACAAAATGTTTTGATAGTTCCGCCGCCCATAGAGGATGCGCTGGATCTGCACCGTTTGTCCTGAGATGGTATAAAGGACCAGATAATTCTCCACGATGAGATAGCGGTATCCTTTGGCGGCCAGGGCCAGATCACGGGGGCGCGGACACCGTTCCGGCATATGAGACAGGCCGCCGATCTCCTCCGTCAGCTTGTCATAGTACCGCAGAGCGGTCTCTGGGGAGAGCGTGTTCAGATAGTCGATGATCTCCAGAAGATCCTGCTTCGCGGTGGGAAAGATTTTTACCTCATACTTTTCCATGGACGCGCTCCCTCAGCTGGCGGGCCACCGTAAGGAAATCTTCTCCCTCGGCGCCGGCGGAGATCTCCTGTTCCGCCACAGCCAGCTTTCCGTAAAGGTCAATGAGCGCCTGCTGCCGCTCATACTCCTCCATGCTGAGGACCACCATATCGCCGCTGCCATTGCGGGTGATATAGACCGGCTCATGGGTCTGGCGGCAAAAATCAGAGATCTCGTTGGCATTGTTACGCAAATCGGAAATGGGACGAATGGTCGGCATAACAGCCACCTCCTTCTATGGACAGTATAGCAAAATTGCGAGTAAATATCAAACAAAATTTAGAGCGAATCGAGGTGATTCTAATCGGCAGTGGAAACTGGATCGTCGACAATTTAAATTCCGCCCTGGAGACCTGGAACGGCAAGCTCATGGAGATCTGGCAGCTCATCAGCACCACACCGGAGGAGTTCAAGGGCGGCGGGGTCTGGGATGTGATCGTCAATATCAACGGCGCTCTCCAGGCCATCGGCTACGCCCTCCTGGTGTTGTTTTTTGTGATGGGCGTGGTCAAGACCTGCGGCAGCTTCACGGAGCTGAAGAAGCCGGAAATGGCCTTCAAGTGCTTTGTCCGCTTTATTCTGGCCCAGGCCGCGGTGATGTACGGGATGGAGCTCATGACCGCCCTGTTCCGGATTGCCCAGGGCATGGTCTCCACCATCATGGACTCGTCCGGCCTGGCGTCGTTGAACGCCACTACGCTGCCGGACGAGATGGTGACCATCATTGAAAGCGTGGGGCTGATTCAAAGCATCCCCCTGTGGGCCATCACCCTGCTGGGCTCCCTGTTTATCTGGGTACTGGCCCTGGTCATGATTCTGACGGTTTACAGCCGTTTTTTCAAACTCTATATCGCCACCGCATTCGCCCCTGTCCCTCTGGCGAGCTTCGCGGGACAGCCCTCCAGCAGCATTGGCGTGGCCTTTCTCAAGAGCTACGCCGCCATCTGCCTGGAGGGCTGTGTCATTGTGCTGGCCTGTGTGATTTTCTCCGCCTTCGCCTCGACCCCGCCCGCCATAGCGGACAGCTCTCTGGCTCCGGCCACCATTGTGTGGAACTATGTGGGCGAACTGATTTTCAATATGCTGGTGCTGGTGGGCTCCATTAAGATGAGCGACCGGCTCATCCGGGAGCTGATGGGCCTGGGTTAACGCCACAGCCCCTCCGTATCCACTACGGAGGTCCCCGCGGCCCTGGCCTGCCGCACACGCTGGGCAAGCCGCTTCGCCGCGGCGTGCTCCGCCAGCGCATCCCCCAGGACTTCGGCCACCTTCCGCACCAGCGTCACCACCCAGGAGAGGGCGGCCACGCCGACCATGGCCAGGAGGATGCCGTCCGCCAGCGCCGTGTGGGCCTGATACCAGCCGTGGAACACGGTGAGCATCAGCAGCACATACACAAGCGGGATTCCCAGCCGGAGCCGGACCGCCAGACTCAGCAGTAAGGGCAGGAGGCACAGCCCCGCCCCAAGCATCAAAACCATCATTGCCACAACCTCCCTTTTTCGTTTGTGGCATATTAGCATAGACAGACAGCTTTTGCAACCGTCTGTCTGCCAATTCTTAAAAACCGGAGGTGAGCTCACTGGAGGTACGCATCAACAAGGAAGTACGGGACTATCAGGAAAGCTTGTTTTTTGGCCTCACCCTGCGGCAGTTTATGTTCGCCCTGCTGGCCGTCGCCGTGGCTGTGGGCATCTATTTCGGCCTGCGCCCGGTGCTGGGCAGCGAGGTGGGCTGGGTGTGTGTCCTGGCCGCCTTTCCCTTTGCCCTGGGCGGCTTTTTTCAGTATAACAGCATGACCTTTGAACAGTTTATCCTGGCCGTGTTCCGCTCCGAGCTGCTCTATCCCAAGCGGCTCGTGTTCAAATCGGATCACCTGTATGCCAAAGCCCTGGAAAATTCAACGCTGAAGGAGGCTCTCAAGCTTGATTAAAACCCTGCTGACCACGTTAAAGCAGGACAAAGAGACATTCGAGGTGCCGAGATCCGTACAGGACGCCATCCCCATCCGCCGCCTCTGGCCGGATGGGATTTTTCAATTCGGAAGCAAATTTTCCAAGACCCTGCGGTTCAGCGACATCAACTACGCCATCGCATCCAAAGAGGACAAGACGGCCATGTTCCTGGACTACTCCGAGCTGCTCAACACGCTGGACGCCGGGTCTACCACCAAGATCACCATCAACAACAAGCGGGTCAACCGTGAGAACTTTGAACGGGAGATCCTGCTTCCACGGCGGGACGACGCGCTGGACGGCTACCGGGCCGAATACAACGCCATGCTCATGGACAAGGTCACCGACTCCTCCAACAGCGTGGCCCAGGAGCGCTACATCACCCTGTCCGTCCACCGCAAGAGCGTGGAGGAGGCCCGCACCTTCTTTGACCGGGTGGTACACGATGTGACCTCCCGGCTGAACCACCTGGACTCCCACAGCGAGGAGCTGGACGCGGTGGAGCGCCTGCGGGTGCTCCACGACTTCTACCGTGCCGGCGAGGAGACGGAGTACCACCTGGATCTGCGGGAGTGTATGCGCCGCGGCCACTCCTTCAAGGACGCTGTCTGCCCGGACAGTCTGGAATTCAAGAAGGACCACTTCGTCATGGGGAACAAGTACGGCCGGGTGCTGTTTCTCAAGGAGTACGCCAGCTACATCAAGGACTCCATGATCAACGAGCTGACCGGCCTGAACCGGAACCTGATGCTGTCCATCGACATCATCCCCGTGCCCACCGACGAGGCCGTCCGGGAGCTGCAGAACCGCCTGCTGGGAGTAGAGACCAATGTCACCAACTGGCAGCGCCGCCAGAACAGCAGCAACAACTTCTCCGCCATTGTACCCTATGACCTGGAGCAGCAGCGGAAGGAGACCCGCGAGATGCTGGACGACCTAACCACCCGCGATCAGCGGATGCTGTTCGCCGTGGTGACGCTGGTGCATCTGGCGGACAGCAAGAAGGAGCTGGACAGCGACACGGAGGCCCTCCAGTCCATCGCCCGCAAGCACCTGTGCCAGCTCGCCCCTCTGAGCTGGCAACAGGCGGACGGCCTCGTCACCGCATTGCCCCTGGGCCTGCGGCGGATCAGCGCCCTTCGTACCCTCACCACCGAGGCCCTGGCCGTCCTCATGCCCTTCAAGGCCCAGGAGATCCGCCATCAGGGCGGCGTGTACTACGGACAGAACGTCATCAGCCGGAACCTCATCCTGGCCAACCGGAAGGAGCTGCTCAACGGCAACGGGTTTGTTCTGGGCGTCTCCGGCTCCGGCAAGTCCTTCACCGCCAAGCGGGAGCTGGCGGCGCTGGCCCTGGCCACCGACGACGATATCATTTGTATCGACCCGGAATCGGAGTACCGGCCCATCATTGAGGGGCTGGGCGGCGAGGTGGTCAACATCTCCGCCACCTCGCCCAACCACATCAACGCCATGGACATGGAGCAGGGCTACGGCGACGGTGAGAACCCGGTGGTGCTCAAGTCCGAGTTCCTGCTCTCTCTGTGTGAGCAGCTCATGGGCAGCCGCCAGCTCTCCGCCAAGGAGAAGTCCATTATCGACCGCTGCACGGCCCAGTGCTACCACGGCTACATCCGGGGCGGGTACCAGGGCAGCGTCCCCACCCTGCGGGATTTCCATGCGGAGCTGCTCCGACAGCCGGAGCCGGAGGCCCGCGACGTGGCCCTGGCCATTGAGCTGTTCACCGAGGGCAGCCTGAACACCTTCGCCAAGCCCACCAATGTGGACACCAGCTCCCGCATCCTCTGCTATGACATCCGGGATCTGGGTAAGCAGCTCCTCCCCGTGGGGATGCTGGTGGTACTGGACAGCGTGTTCAACCGCATCATCCGCAACCGCAGGCTGGGTAGAAGCACCTGGGTCTATATTGATGAGATCTATGTGCGTCCGGAAGCCGCCTGAAGCAACGCAGGCAGCGCGGGACTATGCAAATTCCACCTTTGGCAAGTGGAAGGGAAAATGTGAAATCTGAAACCCTGTCATCATCCGGCTTACCCGCAAGAGAAATCCCAAGGGGAACACAGCACGCCGGAAAAGGCATAAGTCAGCCAGTCATCACGCTGCGACTGAGTGCCAAGATGAAAAGTTCTGCATGAGGATGAAAGCCAAACTGCCTGAACGATAGTCAGAGGAGCGTTATCGTCCGCCACGGCGAAAAGATGACTATATGCGCCGTGTGATATGGGCAAGTGGTGAAGGTAAATCGCCAAATGCGTACACATCCATATCAGCCGCCCGCAGTCAGCGGGAAATGACGGAAGTCGCATCCGACAGCAGAACAGGCCAATTTGCATAGTTCTAACCGGAGATGACCTAAACCGGAACGCTGGAAACAGCTATGGCCTGGGCCTGAATATCCGGCACGGTCACGGAGCCACCATAGTAGTCCGAGGGCGTTAATGGCGTCCACATGGCGAAGGGTGGCAGTTTATCCCCTGATACTGAAAAGGAAAGGTGCGTGAGGCACTATGAGAAGTCCACAGACAGTATTGGAAACCCTACGAAAGCACGCGCAGAAAGCGCATTACCAGTATGAGCGTCTTTACCGCAACCTGTATAACCCTCAGCTCTACCTTCTGGCCTATCAGAACCTATATGCGAACAAGGGGAGTACGACGGCTGGAGCAGATGGCGCTACCCTCAGCGGTATGAGCCTGAAGCGAATTGAGTCCCTGATTAAAAAACTGCGGGACCGCAGTTATCAACCCCACCCCGCCAGGAGGCAGTACATCCCCAAGAAAAGTGGAAACGGGCTGCGCCCGCTGGGTATCCCGGCGGCAGACGACAAACTGGTACAAGAAGCCGTTCGCATGATTTTAGAAAGCATCTATGAACCGACCTTTCAAAGCACATCTCATGGTTTTCGGCCCGGAAAAAGCTGTCATACCGCCCTGTCGCAGATACAGAAAACCTTCACCGGCGTCAGCTGGTTTGTGGAGGGCGACATCAAAGGGTGTTTCGACAACATCGACCACCACATCCTGGTCAACATTCTGAAACGAAGGATAAAGGACGAGGCTTTCATAGACCTGATTTGGAAGCTGCTCCGGGCCGGGTATCTGGAGGACTGGATGAAGCACCAGACCTACAGTGGCACGCCGCAGGGCTCCGGGGTAAGTCCACTCTTGGCGAATATCTATATGAACGAGCTGGACCTGTTCATGGAAAAGCTCCGGGCGCAATTCGGCAAGGGCGACAAGCGGCGGTTCAGCAACGACTATGTCAATGCCAACCACCACTATGCGCGAACCAGAGAACGAAACGCCAAAAAATGGAACACCATGAGCGAAGAAGAACGGAAAGACGCCAAAGTCATGCAGAAGAAATTACAGGCAATCCTGCTATCTACCCCCAGTCGGGAGCCAATGGACCCCAACTATCGCAGAGTTCTATATGTCCGTTACGCCGATGATTTTCTAATTGGCGTGATTGGAAATAAAGCGGACGCCGAACAAATCAAGACCGCCGTCAGTGAATTTCTGAAACAGGAATTGAACCTCACCATGTCGCCTGAGAAAACCCTGATTACCCACGGACATGACAAGGCAAGATTCCTGGGATACGACATCACCATCAGCAAGAATCAGGCGGTCAAAAAGACAAAGGGCGGCGTAAAGCGAGCCTATAATGGGCGCGTTGTCCTCCTGCTTCCAAAGGAAAAATGGATGGGTAAACTGCAAGAGTATAGGGCGCTTAATATACAAAAGGATGGCACGGGGAAAGAAATTTGGATGCCTGTGGCAAGGAACGGCTTGCAAAACAAAGAACCTATTGAAATCCTCGCACAATTCAACGGAGAAATCCGGGGTATCTACAACTATTATCGTCTGGCACGGAATGTATCTGTCCTGAACAAGTTTTGCTATGTCATGGAGTACAGCATGTATAAGACTATCGCAAGGAAAATGCGGTGCTCCGCAGCGAAAGTCAAGAAGAAATATACGAGAGACCGCATATTTGGCATAGAATACGAAACAAAACACGGGATAAAACGGGCCGAGTTCTACCATAACGGTTTCCGGAAAAGTGCGCCGTCTAAATTAGACATGGACACAACGCCGGACTATAGATACTCCATCCGACCCAAGGAAGTCATTGCCAGATTTATGACCGGATACTGTGAGCTGTGCTGTAAAAATGAACTCCCGGTTATGATTTACCAGGTGAAGAACCTGAAAAGTCTTTCCGGCAACGAGCCCTGGGAACAATTTATGTTGAAAAAGCGCCGCAAGACGCTGATTGTGTGCGAGGACTGCTACAAAACAATCACAAATTCGTAGGGTGGATAAATAGAGAGCCGTATACATCGAGAGGTGTAAGTACGGTTCGGGGGCGAGCTATGGAAAACCCGCCGCCGCGAGGCGGTAAGGCGTCTATAGTTTAGCCCACTTGCTGTTTCAGCATGAGTACAGCGCCAACTTCCTCTTCACCCTCTGGAAGCGGGTACGGAAGTACGGGGCCTGCTGCACCGGCCTGACCCAGACTGTGGACGATCTGCTCCAGTCCCACACGGCCCGCACCATGCTGGCCAACAGCGAATTCCTGGTCATGCTCAACCAGGCGGGCACGGACCGGGCGGAGCTGGCTCGACTGCTCAATATCTCGGACAACCAGCTTTCCTACATCACCAATGTGGACTTTGGCCGGGGGCTCATCAAGTGCGGCAGCGCCATCGTGCCCTTTATGGACCATTTCCCCAAGAATAACCTCTACCGGCTCATGAGCACCAAGCCCTCCGAGGCGGATGCGGCGGCGTAATGCAGAAGGGGCAGGGCCCTCCTGGGCCCTGCCCCTCTTCGCGGGAGGTGATACTCCATCCAAAAGATAAAAGAAAAACCCACGGTACAGAAGAAGCTCAAGGAGAAGATACAGGCAGCGCCCAGGGAGCTGACCCGGCGCGGGCTGGAGGACGGCATTGAGCGGCTGAGGGGGCAGCTTCGGGATACCGCCCAGGGCGGCCAGGCAGACCGCTATGGCGGTGACCAGATCGAGGATGCCGCGGCCGGTGGAATACGCCAGGCAGAGCACCGTGCGGAACGGCTGCTTGGAAGGGGGAAAAAGAAGCGCGGTGGCCCCTCCGCCGACGTTGTTTCCAATGGACCGCCTGTCCCAACAGAGGATACCCCAACGCATCCCCCTGCCGAACAGTGGCCAAGAATCAAGACTCGGGAGGTAACCAGGAGTTCTTCAACGGTTCCGGCACTGGAACCATCCCCACAGGCGGCCTCTAAGCCTACGATCAAAATGAAGGGGGCCTATCTCCAGCGGGGATCGCCGCCTCCCACAGAGCCGCCTGCCCAGGGCAGTCGAATGCTTGTGCGGGAACAGGGCCGGATCGTGGCTAGGGATCGGGCACAGCGGCGTGGCCGGCTGGAGGCCACATCCACACCCAAGAGTGACTGCAGAGTGTCTTCGGCCCGCAAAGCCGGAGGAAAAGCTGGTGGGAGCAGATACGCTTCACCGCGCCCAGCCTCCGCATCAGGAGTGCCTGTGCGCCGGGCGTCTCAAGAACATATCGTTCCAGGGAAGGGCCCGTCCGCATCAAAGAGAGTTTCGCACCCTCCGCGCGGCGCGGTAAAGACCGCGGAGCACACCTCCAGGCGGACCATCAAGACGGCAGACCAGGCGGCCAAAACGGCGGAGAGGACGGCGAGGGCCGCCCCCAGGACTATGCAAGCTGCCGCGAACCTCACCCGGCACACCGCCCAGGCGGTCCGCGCCACGGCCCAGACAGCGGCTGTGACCGCCAAAGCAGCGGCCAGATCCGCCGTGGCGGCGGCCAAGGCCGCCATCGCCGCCGCTCAGGCACTGCTCTCCGCCCTTGCGGCGGGCGGCGGGGTTGTCCT
>OBYU01000525.1_pt1 | contig 9605 bp, 8 predicted proteins | sample 1501421 | NCBI WGS metagenome assembly OBYU01 (sample SAMEA2580207, study PRJEB22360) | human gut metagenome | biome: human gut; feature: human-associated habitat; material: faeces | place: Denmark | collected 2008/2010
CCAGCAGGAGGCGAAGCCGCGCCGTTTCGTGCACAGGGGGGGGGCCAGCCAGGCTGCCCCGCCCTCTGAAGATTGATTCAGACAGGAGAATTACGCGTACTTCTGAAGCGCAGCGGCGCCCTTCTCGGTGATGCGCAGCTTGCGCTTGAACAGGCCGCCCTCCACCACGTAGCCGCGGCGGGTCAGGTGGGAGCAGATTGCGGACATGCGCATGGACTTAATGCCGTTTCTCTGCACAAACTCCGCCTGCTGCTCGGGGTTCTCCTTGACCACCTTCAGGAGCTGGACATACAGGGGGTTCAGGAACTCCCCTGCCATCTCGGCCTCCTTCCCGCTGAGGGCGGGCAGGGCCGCCAGCCCCTTCTCGGTGATGGTAAAGGTGTAGAACTTGGAGCCGCTCATGCCGGCACGGACCAGGTAGCCGCCCTGATCCAGGTTCTCCACGGCGGCGCCGGAGGTCTTGGAGTCCACCCCCAGGGCGTCGGTCAGGTCGGACATGTAGCAGTGGCCGATGCGCAGCATCTCCAGAATCTGCTTTTCCAACTCGCCCAGCTTGACCTCCTTACGGTTGGAGGCGGTGGGCACCCGCTCCCAGCCGGGGCGGCCGTAATACTTGGGCTGGCCGAACAGGGAGGCGATCACCGCCACCACCAGGGTGACCACCAGGCCCAGGGTGGCCAGATACACATAGCTGTTGATGGAGAACACCTTGGTCAGGTCCAGCAGGGTGAACACAGCCATGGTGGCCATGCCGCACACCGCGCCCCACAGGGCGCCGCGGCCGTTAAAGCGGGGCCAGATGGCGCCCAGGCCCAGCAAAATGGCGGGGGGCACCAGCCAGCAGTTGGCAAAGGCGAACAGGTAGGTGGGGCCGCCGGGGAACTGGCAGAGCACGAAGGTGACCACGCCGATGAGCAGCATGATGATCTTGGACATCTTCAGGCTCTTCTTTGCGTCAGCCTTGGGGTTGATCAGGCGCTGGTAGATATCGCGGTTGGCCACAGCGGAGGCGCCCAGGGCGGAGGTGGAGGCGGTAGAGATGGATGCCGCCACGGCGCTGATAACCACCAGGGAGCCAAACAGAGACACGAAGGTCTTGGCCACATAGCCGTAGGTGCCGGTAGGAGCCACGGTACCGCCGTTGAGGGTGAGCTGCTCGGGATAGAACGCGCCCATGTAGCCGCCGATGAAGCACAGGGGCACCATGAACACCACAATCAGGATGATGGCAGCGGCCACGAAGGAGCGGCGGGCCACCTTCTCACTGCGGCAGTTGGCGACCTTCATCCAGTAGTAGTTGTTGCCCCAAACCAGGGCTACGGCGAAGCAGATAATGAAGTTAAACACCGAGGGGTAGGTCAGCTTCATGCCGGGCAGCGCCCCCACAAAGCCCTGGCTCATGAAGTCGCCGGCACCCCAGTTGGCGCTGATGGCGTCCAGCCAGCCGAAGCGTCCGGCCAGGATGAAGAAGGTGGCGGGCACCACAATCACGCCGATGAGCACCTGGAACAGGTCGGTGATGGTGGTGGCCCACAGGCCGGAGACAAAGGTAAACACGATGATGACAGCGAAGATAATGGCGGTAATGGCCAGGCGGTTCCAGCCGGTGAAGGCCGCAATGTTGTCCACACTGGACACCACGTTATTGGCCATAATGCCGCACATGCCGATAACAGAGGTGATGGCCACTACGGAACGGGTGTGCCCGTCGTAGCGCATCTCCAGAAACTCGGGCAGGGTCTGGGCGCCGCTGCGGCGGACAAAGTTGGAGTACAGCAGGCCGAAAATCAGCAGGCCGCACACCGAGTAGATGACACCCCAACCCAGGCCGCCCAGCAGGCCGTACTGAATCGTGAAGCCGGGGGCCAGTGTGACCGTGGTGCCGGCAAAGCCGATAGCAATGACGCCCACCACGTTGATGGGGGTGGAAATCTCACGGCCGGCCAGCACGAAGTCGGAGGACTCCTTGACCCACCGCTTGCTGATCAGGCCTGCGCCCAATAGAAACGCGCAGAAAATGACAAATATGACGACAAATATGACGTTACCCACGTTTGTCCCTCTCTTTCATATGTATGGTTGTTTACACTGACACAACAAAAGGGTTACTCCACGAAGGCCACCACACGGGCCCAGCCGGCGGAGGCGGCCTTGATGCTTACCGGGAAGCAGCTTACCTTGAAGCCGGTGACAGGGAGCTGATCCAGGTTGGTCAGCTTTTCGATGTGGCAGTAGGCCTTGTCGCGGCCCACCCGGTGGGCCTCCCAGATAATGGAGGCATCGTGGTTCTTTTCAAACTCCTCCCCCTCGAAGGGCAGGGGCACATCCCAGCTCCAGCCGTCGGTGCCCACCACACGCACGCCGCGCTCCAGCAGCCACATGGTGGCCTCATAGCTCATGCCCGCGCCCGCAACCAGGTACTCAGGCTTGCCCCAGCGGTCATCGGCGTCGGTGCGCAGGAAGACAATATCGCCGGGCTTGAGAGTGTAGTTGATCTTCTGGAAGTACTCCTCCACATCCTTGGCGGTGATCTTGTATCCATCGGGCTTGTCGTGGAAGTCCATCACCACGCCGTCGCCCACAAACCAGTCCAGAGGCACCTCGTCAATGGTCCAGGCCCGCTCACCGCCGTTCATGGTGGGGTAATAGTGGTAGGGGGCATCCACATGGGTTCCGGAGTGGGTGCACACCTGCAGGAACTCGATTCCCCAGCCGTTGCCCTCCGGCAGATCCTCAACGGTGCAGCCCTTAAAGAAGCCAGCCATCTGCTCCGCGGTGTCCTTGTGGTTGCAATACTGAATCTTGGGAATCTGGATCGGGGGATCACTGGGCAGTCCGTCTTCAATGGGAATAGACAGGTCAATGATTTTCATAGTGGTTACACTCCTTTTGATTCGGCCGGTGGCCGTTGCTTGCGTCTCATAAGATAGCAATTTCTGTGCCAAGTCTGTCTAACACTCTGCAAGCCGTTGCAACTGTAAGAAAAAGCGGTTATTTTCATTGACATCCAGGCGCCCAAACACTGTTCGGTAATCCGTACATTTGAATATTTTATTTTGAGCTGTCTTTTGGCAATCCCCCTCTGTTCTTATGTTTTAAGCCTTATGTATTGATTTCCTTACATGTTTTGTTTTCCGTACATTTTGCAAACAATTTTGGACGTTTTCTGGCGTTTTTTGTGACTCAATTTTTTGCAAAAACCCATTTTCTCCGCATCAACTAAACAAAAAGATTCATTTTCGGTGAAATTAACCATTGTAAAACGGCGCGCAGCTTGCTATCGTTAATACATTCCGTACCGTGTATGAGTGGAGGAAGCCGCATTGGAAAACCACATTGATCCGAGCACCATGCTGGAATTTATCGAGGGTCTGGCCGCCATGGCGGTTCTGGACCAGGACGGCGTCTACACCTATGTCAGCCCGGGCTGGGAGCGCTACACCGGCCACACCGCACAGGAGGCCATCGGCCGGAAGGTTTGGGAAATGGTGCCCGACACCCACGCCACCGAGGTCTTCCACACGGGCAAGCCGGTCTTTGCCAAGGCCGTCAACGCCAACGGCCCCGCCTTTACCTCCTATTTTCCCCGCTTTGACCGGGATGGGAAGCTGTGCGGGCTGTTTCTCTATGTCATCGTCCAGGGTATGGAGGACGCTCAGAACCTGACCCGGCGCATCGGCGAGCTGTCCAGCAAGGTGGAGTTCTACCAGCAGGAGCTGTCCCGGGAGCGGGGCGCACGCTACGGACTGGACAACATCATCGGCGAAAGCGCCTCGGTCCTCCGCCTGAAGGAGCAGATCGTCCAGGCCGCCCGCTCCACCTCCACGGTGCTCATTGAGGGGGAGACGGGCAGCGGCAAGGAGCTCATCGCCCACTCTATCCACGCCATGAGCGCCCGCAAGGCGGCCAACTTTGTGCGGGTCAACTGCTCCGCGATTCCGGCCGAGCTGATGGAGTCCGAGTTCTTCGGCTACGCCGCCGGCGCCTTCACCGGCGCGGCCCGGAAGGGCCGCATCGGCCGCTTTCAGCTCGCCAGCGGCGGCTCCATTTTTCTCGACGAGGTCAACCTGCTCACCGCCACCATGCAGCCCAAGTTTCTCCGGGTACTTCAGGAGATGGAGATCGACCCGGTGGGCGGGGAGAAGAGCATTCCCATCGACGTGCGGGTGATCGCCGCCTCCAATATCCCGCTGGAGACGCTGGTGGAGGCGGGACAATTCCGCAGCGACCTCTATTACCGCCTCAACGTCATCCGCATCCAGGCCCCCACCCTGCGGGAGCGGAAGGAGGATCTGCCCCTGCTTGTGGACAACTTTATCCACCGGCTCAACTACCAGCTCGGCATGGTCATCGAGGGGGTGGCCCCCGGCGCCATGGACCTGCTGATGGATTACGACTGGCCGGGCAACGTCCGCGAGCTGCAGAACGCGGTGGAGAGCGCCATGAACGCGGCTGACTCCCCCATCCTGCGGCGGCGGGACTTCCGCCAACTGGAGCAGCGGATGCAGGCCCGGCGGCGGCGCCAGCTCACCGGGCCGGGGGACTTCAAGCTGCGCCCCGCCCGCCAGGCCTTTGAGCGGGAGCTTATTCGGGACGCCCTGGCCGCCGCCGGAGGAAACCGGGTCAAGGCCGCCGCGCTTCTGGACATCTCCCGCACAGTGCTCTACGAAAAAATGGAACAATACCAATTAAAATAGACAGACTGAGGAGAGGAACATTACCATGCAGACACAACTGAGACAGGCCGTGGTTGTCGCCTTCGGCCGCACCCCCTACTGCAAGGCCCGCAAGGGCTCCTTTGCCCAGCTCCACCCCGTGGAGTATGGCGCCCAGACCCTTCTGGGTGTGCTGGCCAGAGTACCCCAGCTCCGGCCGGAGGACATCGGCGACGTGATCATGGGCTGTGCCATGCCCTTCGGTGTCCAGGGCGGCAATATGGCCCGGCTGATTGTCCAGCGGGCCGGGCTGCCCGACTGCGTCACCGCCCAGACCGTCAACCGCTACTGCTCCTCCGGCCTGCAGACCATCGCCACCGCCGCCAACGCCATCCGCTGCGGGGAGGAGGACGTGGTCATCGCCGGCGGCGTGGAGTCCATGTCTCTGGTTCCCATGCTGGTGGGCGCGGAGGATGCCGACCCCTGGCTGGCGGAGCACCGCCCCGAGGTCTACACCACCATGGGCATCACGGCGGAAAATGTGGCCCGCCAGTGGGGCATCAGCCGGGCCGATATGGATGCCATGGCCGTTGAGAGCCACCGCCGGGCCGCCCAGGCCCAGGCCGGCGGCTGCTTTGACGGACAGATCATCCCCATCACCGTCCCCGGCCCCGACGGCGGCGAGGTGGTGGTCTGCCGGGACGAGGGCATCCGCCCCGGCACCACTGCGGAGACGCTGGCCGGGCTGAAGCCTTGCTTCCTGGAAAACGGCTCCGTCACCGCAGCCACCTCCTCCCAGATGACCGACGGTGCCGGCTTTGTGGTGCTCATGTCGGAGGAAAAAGCCGCAGAGCTGGGCGTGAAGCCTCTGGCCCGCTTTGTCTCCTTTGCCACCGGCGGCGTGCCTGCGGAGGTCATGGGCGTCGGCCCCATCGAGGCGGTGCCCAAGGCGCTCAGAAAGACCGGCCTTACCCTGGAGCAGATGGACACCATTGAGCTCAACGAGGCCTTTGCCTCCCAGGCCCTGGCGGTCATCCGCACCCTGGGCATGGACCCGGCCAGGGTCAACCCCTGGGGCGGCGCCATGGCCCTGGGCCACCCCCTGGGCGCCACCGGCGCCATGCTCACCTGTAAGGCCTTAAGCTATCTGGAGCGCACCGGCGGCCGGTACGGCATGGTCACCATGTGCATCGGCGGCGGCATGGGCGCGGCAGGTATCTTTGAGCGCCTGTAAAGGCAGTACAGCAGGAGGCCCCGGGAACCTTCCGGTTCCCGGGGCCTCCCTGTCGCTTCTTTACTCCAATGTCAAAGGATACACATTCTCCCCGATGCGCAGGCCCACAACATCGGCGGGATTCAAGGGTCTCTTGTCCTCGCATCTATAGCTATTATACCAATAGCCTCCATCCCCTTGACCTCCTCCCCAGCCATCTGCGGCCCACTCTGTACCGTCGGTCAAGACAAAAATGGGCGTATTTTCATCACACCATGCGCGATCAAAGTCCTCTAGAGTGGGGTTGAACCGGGCAAATGCCCCATCCTGACTGGTAAAAGCAGCCCACATCTCCAGGGGAGTACAGTGTACCGTCTCTAGTATGGCGGTCTTGTCTCCAACCTGGAACTCAAGATCTGGCGTGAATTCCTGAACCTGACTCTCCGCCGGGAGGGGAAACTCCAGCTCCCACTGGCCGCCGCCCATGGCCAGCAGGGCCCAGCTCTCTGCCCGGCTGGTGGTGGACAATCCATTCAGAGTTAGATGAATGGTTGTGCCCGTCATATCCCAGCTGTCCTGATTGTTGAGATAAATGGCGAAGGGAACTTGGTTGTCGGCGGGATCACTGTCCTCCAGCCATTGAATTGACGCGCTCCAGTCCAAACTGCTCTCCAGTCCAAAGTCAAACTGTCCAAAGCCATAATGCCCAGCCGTCATAGCATTCCCGTCATCCCGTGAGAGCGTGCACAGGATGTAGGCGTACCATCGGTCGCTGGCAACCCCGTCCACTGACACTGTCCACCCCAGATCAGAGTCCGATTCCCCAATTGGCACTCCCAGGCCAGAGGCCGTCCACGTCTCCAGTGTGACCACATTGGGGCTCACAGGTTTTACTGCTGCAAAGGAGGCGCTCAACCCGGCCAACAGAGCTCCGGCCACTACGAGGGCCGCCGCCCGCCGCACCGGATGGCCGGGCCGGGGCCGCGCGCCGCCCCCCGAGCCCGAACCGGATGCCGCCGCCGGGGCCGCGCACCCGCCGCCGACAGTGTCCGCTCCACTAGAGCGGGTGCCGGTTCTATCCGCTCAAAAAGCCTCCGATAGTCCTGTTCCGTCATACGTCTTCCGCTCCTTTCCAAACGTCCCGCAGCAAAGCCCGCCCCCGGGCCAGCTGGCTGCGGACAGTGGCTGGATTGCGCCCCAGAAGGGCCGCAATCTCCTCGGTCGAATACCCCTCGTAGTAGCATAGATGAACTACGGCCCGGTATTTCTCCGGCAGAGCCTCCAGTAGCTCCAACAGCTCCCCCTCTCCCTCGGTTCGGGCTGGAATGGCCTCTGACAGAGCTACCGTGTGTTTCCGCCAGAAGGAGCCTTGCAGCTTTTTACAGCAGTTGATTGTCACCCGCAGCAGCCACGCTTTCCGGTGCTCTTCGGTGGCAAAAGCCGGAGCAGCGCGCACATAGCGGAGAAACACCTCCTGATATACATCGTCTGCGTCGGCCTGGCTATGAGTCTGGGCCAACGCCAAGCGGTACACCGTAGAGCCATATTGCTCCACGGCCCCGCACACCTCCTGCTGTTCCATGGCGTTCCCTCCTTTCTGCCCTTAATACCCCTGAGCCGCCTCTTTTGTTGCATGGAGCAAAAATAATGCTTGTCAATGCAGGTCTATAGTGCTATTATAGTATTATATCTATACTCAATAGTTTAAAAAGGAGAATAAGTATGAAAGAACTCGAAAACAAGGTCGCTCTGGTCTCCTCCTCCACCCGCGGCATCGGCCTGGCCTGCGCCAAGGCGCTGGCCGCCCAGGGGGCCGCGGTCTATCTCGGTGTCCGCCGCCTGGAAGCCGGACAGCAGATCGCCGACGAGCTGATTGCCGCCGGCGGGCGGGCCGGGGTGGTCTTCTTTGACGCCTCCCGGGAGGAGAGCTTTTCCGGCATGGTGGACGAGGTGGCGGCCAAGGAGGGCCGGCTGGACATTCTGGTAAACAACTTCGGCTCCACCGACGTCAAGACCGACCTGGACGTGGTGAACGGCCCCTCGGAGGACTTCTTCCGCATCGTCAACACCAACCTCAAGAGCGTGTATCTGCCCAGCAAGGCGGCGGTGCCCCTCATGGCCAAAAACGGCGGCGGCTCCATCATCAACATCGGCTCCGTGGGCGGCCTCTACCCCGATCTGAGCCGCACGGCCTATGGCGTCAGCAAGGCGGCCATCCACTTCCTCACCAAGGACATCGCCGTGCAGTATGCCCGGCAGGGGGTGCGGTGCAACGCGGTGCTCCCCGGCTTCACCGCCACCGACGCCGCGCTGAACAACATGTCCCAGGCCTTCCTGGATCTTTTCCTGAAAAACGTCCCCCTCAACCGCCCCGGCCGCCCGGAGGACATCGCTGATGCCGTCGCCTTCCTGGCCAGCGACCGGGCCGCCTTCATCACCGGCGAGATTCTGCCTGTGGCCGGCGGCTTTGGCCTGCCCACCCCGCTGTACGGCTCCTATATGAGCGCGGGGGCCAAGGGCTGATTTCCCCTTCAGAGGGCCCTTCGGGGCCCTTTTTGTTGCTATGCTTTTGCATAGCAACAAGGGCCGTGTGCCGCTTTCAGCGGCGCGGCCATGAACGCAACAGCCCGTGGGCCGGGACGGCCCACATGCGCAAAAGCTGCATGCGCACCGGCGTTTGCCTGGGCGCGTGGCGCGCTTTAAGCCCATGAAGTTTGTTGCCCCGTCCGCCCCGGACGTGCTATACTATAGTATCACACCGTAAAGGACGGCAGCTATGGACAAACTGGTTGTAGGTATTCTGGCCCATGTGGACGCGGGGAAAACCACCCTCAGCGAGGGGCTGCTCTATACCTGCGGGCGCCTGAAAAAGCTGGGGCGGGTGGATCACCAGGACGCCTTTCTGGACACCGACCCCATGGAGCGCGCCCGGGGCATTACTATCTTTTCCAAGCAGGCGGTGCTCCCTCTGGACGGGGCGGAGCTCACCCTGCTGGACACGCCGGGTCACGCGGACTTCTCCAGCGAGATGGAGCGCACCCTCCAGGTGCTGGACTGCGCCATCCTGGTCATCAGCGGCACCGACGGCGTACAGGGCCACACCCACACCCTCTGGCGGCTGCTGGAGCGCTACGGCGTGCCCACCTTCCTGTTTGTCAATAAGATGGATCTGGCGGGGGCGGACAAGGCCGCCCTGCTGGCGGGGCTGAAAGCCGGGCTGGACGAGGGGTGCGTGGACTTCACCGCCCCGGCGGCGGAGCGGGACGAGGCGGCCGCCCTCTGCGGCGAGGACGCGCTGGAGCGCTATCTGGAGGACGGGGCGCTGGACGGCGATACCCTCACCGCCCTTATCGCCCGGCGGAAGCTCTTCCCCTGCTGGTTCGGCTCCGCCCTGAAGCTGGAGGGGGTGGCCGAATTCCTCCGGGGGCTGGTGGCGTACGCCCCCCGGCCCCGGTATGGCCCCGATTTTGCCGCCCGGGTGTTCAAAATTTCCCGGGACAACCAGGGGAACCGCCTGACGTGGATGAAGCTCACCGGCGGCGCCCTGCGGGTGAAGGAGGCCCTCTCCGGCCCCGGCTGGACGGAGAAGGCCGACCAGCTGCGCGTCTACTCGGGGTCCAGGTTCCAGACCGTGGACGAGGCCCAAGCGGGAAGCGTGGTGGCCGTCACCGGCCTGAGCCGCACCGCCGCCGGGGAGGGCCTTGGGGCAGAGGGCGGGGGCCCGCACCGGCGATGGT
>OBYU01000533.1_pt1 | contig 9520 bp, 7 predicted proteins | sample 1501421 | NCBI WGS metagenome assembly OBYU01 (sample SAMEA2580207, study PRJEB22360) | human gut metagenome | biome: human gut; feature: human-associated habitat; material: faeces | place: Denmark | collected 2008/2010
GGCGCTGCCCCTGCCGCACCCGCCGCCGCCCGGCCCCGGCCGGTCTGCTGGCCGCCCTGGCGGCGGGGGATCTGGCTGGAGTGGCCCGGCGCATGTATAACGTGTTTGAGGATGTGCTCCCCGAGCGGCGGGGCGCGGAGGTGCAGCGCATCAAGAACGCCCTCGTTCAGCAGGGGGCCCTGGGGGCCTCTATGAGCGGCACCGGCTCCACCGTCTTCGGCCTGTTCGACCGGGAGGAGGCCGCCCGCCGGGCCTATGAGCTGCTCCAGGAGAGCTACCGGGATACATTTTTGGCCCGCAGCCTGGAAAAAATGGTATAGAAACCGGCATCACCGTCCACAATGTAGGCACTACATAGTGGACGGTGATGTTTTATGAAGCAATCCAAGACCCTGCGCCGCTGGGAGCTGGCGCTGCTGCTGGGGGTGGCCTGCGCGGCCCTGCTGGGGGTGTGGCTGGACGGGGCCCAGGCGGCCCTGTCCGACCAGGTGATCCGCCTGCACGTGCTGGCCAACTCGGATTCCGAGGCCGACCAGGCCCTCAAGCTCCGGGTACGGGACCGGATTCTGGCCGAGGCGGAGGAGCTGTTTGTTCCCGGAGCCGGCCGGGCGGAGACAGAGGAGCTCCTCCGCGCCCACCTGTACGACCTGGCCGCCGCCGGGGCGGAGGTGGTGGGGGAGGCGGGCTATTCCTATCCGGTGACCGCCTCCCTGGTGCACGACTGCTGGTTCCCCACCAAGACCTATACCGACTTCGCCCTCCCGGCGGGGGCGTACACCGCCCTGCGCATCGAGATCGGCGCGGGGGGCGGGCAGAACTGGTGGTGCGTGGTGTTCCCGCCCCTCTGCCTGGGCTCCGTCAGCGAGACCACGCAGGAAACCGCCCTGGAGGCTGGGCTGACGGAGAACCAGGTCTCCCTGATGACCGGGGAGGACGAGGGCTACGTGGTGAAGTTCAAGGCCGTGGAGCTGCTGGAGCAGTTCAAGGGCTGGCTGGAAGGGCGATAAAAAGCGGCCTGCGCAAGCGCGCAGGCCGCTTTTTGCGGGGGAATTCAGCCGATGCCGCCGTAGGCGATGCCCAGAATCCATACCGCCACGGTGAGGAATACATAGAACCGGGCGGTGATGCCGAAAAGGCGGCCGGGGGCCCGGGCCCGGCCCAGGGCCAGCTCGGCCCGGATGCCCTTCATGCCCAGCACAAAGTAGATGCACACCGCCACCAGCAGCGCGCCGAAAGGGGAGACGTAGATGGTGATCAAATCCATCCAGCCCCCCATGCCCGCCAGGGACTCCAGGAACAGGCCGGGGAGGAAGGCGGCCGCGCCCACCAGGAGGGTGGAAACGGTGCGGGACAGGCGGAAGGTGGAGGTGAGGGCCTCGCCGCAGGCCTCCAGCATGTTCATCAGGGAGGTGATGCCCGCAAAGAACACGGAGACGAAGAAGAGCAGGGCGAAGATGCGCCCGCCGGGCATCTGCTGGAAGATCTGGGGGAGGGTGACGAACATGAGCTGCGGCCCGCTGGTGGGGTCGATGCCGAAGGCAAACACCGCGGGCAGGATGGCGAAGCCCGCCAGCAGGGCGGCCAGGGTGTCCAGTACGGCGGTCATGCCCGCGTGGCGGAGGATGTTCTCGCCCTTTTTCATATAGCTGCCGTAGATGAGCATGCCCGCGCCGTTGATGGACAGGGAGAAGAAGGCCTGTCCCATGGCCATCACCCAGGTCTCCGGGTTGAGCAGATAGCTCCAGTCGGGCCGGAGCAGGTAGAGGTAGCCCTCCATGGCGCCGGGCAGGAAGGCCACCCGGACGGCGATGATGAGGAACAGGATGAAGAAGGCGGGCATCATGACCTTGCTGAGCTTTTCAATGCCGGAGGCCACGCCGAAGATCAGGATGGCGGCCGTCACCGCCACCGCCGCGAAGTGCCAGGGGATGGAGCCGAAGTCCACCGCCAGGGCGGAGAAGAAGCCCTGGGCGTCCCCGGCCAGGACGGAGCCGGTGAGGGAGCCTGCGGCGTACCGCAGCACCCAGCCCACCACCACCGAGTAGCCGATGGCGATGCCCAGCACCCCCAGCAGGGGGATGGCGCCCAGCACCCGGCCGCCCCGGCGGCCCCGCTGCCGGAGCACGTAGTCCAGCGAGCCCATGGCGCCGGTGCCGGTGAGGCGGCCCAGGGCGAACTCCCCCGACAGGCCCACATAGCTGAACAGGGCGACGAACAGGAAATAGGGGATCAGGAAGGCGCCGCCGCCGTACTGCCCCACCCGGTAGGGAAAGAGCCAGATGTTGGCCATGCCCACCGCGGAGCCCACCGCGGCCAGCACAAAGCCGATGGAGCTGGTAAACTTGCCGTCGGAACCGGATTTATGCATGAAATTCCTCCTCATTGAGCTTGACCATGTGGATGTGATCCTCCCACACGCCGTTGATGTTGAGATAGCGCCGGGCCAGCCCCTCCGGCCGGTAGCCCGCCTTCTCCGCCGCCCGCAGGGAGGCGGCGTTGCGGGGCATGACGTTGGCCTCCGCCCGGTGGAGCCCCAGCACCCGGAAGGCCCAGCCGGTGCCGTACCGGATGGCCTCGGAGCCGTAGCCCCGCCCCCAGAGGGCGGCGTCGATTTTGTAGGACACGAAGCAGGACTGGAAGGCTCCCCGGACGATCTCGTTGAAGCCCAGCGCCCCGATGATTTTGCCCGGGTGCCGGGGCTGTACCAGCAGGAAGCGGAAGCTCCGCCCCACCTCCGCCCAGCCCAGCTCCTCTGCCAGGCGCTCGGCCTGCCCCTCCTCGGTGAAGAAGTCCTCCGGCTGCACCGGGTCAAAGGGGGCGAAGGCCGCCCGGTTGCGGCGGGAAAAAGGGGGCGGGCGCGCGGGCCCGGCTGGCGGAGCCACGGGGGCGGCCGGCCGGGCCAGGGCGGGGCCCACCGCCAGAAAGCCCAGCCGGGGGGAGCGGAACACAAAGCGGCGCATGGGATACCTCCTTCCAATCTGCCTGGAGAGGTATTATACCATACCGGAGACGCTTTTGCACTATAAAGTCAAAAAGATTTTGACCGGGGGCAATGCGGTTTTCACATGCAAAAGATTCCATTTCGGAAGGTTGACCTGGGGGGCAGTTTTCGTTACAATAGAGATATTGAGACAAGAGCCGTCCGTCCAAGGGCGGCTCCGCCATTGCCAAGGAGAAAACCATGCTGAACAGAGAAGAGGAACTGCGCTTCTGCAAGGCGCGGCGGGCGGCCATCGCCCTGGATTACCAGAATCTGAACCCCGAGCAGAGGAGGGCTGCCCTGGCCACCGAGGGGCCGCTGCTGCTGCTGGCGGGGGCGGGCAGCGGCAAGACCACCGTGCTCATCCACCGCATCGCCAACCTGATGAAGTACGGCCGCGGGTCGGACTGCGACGAGGCGCCCGCCTGGGCCGCCCCCGCAGACCTGGCCTTTCTGGAGGGCTACGTCCAGAACCCCGATCCCGCCCAAAAGGCGGAGCAGGAGCGGCTGTGCCGGGTAGACCCGGCGGTCCCCTGGTCCATCATCGCCATCACCTTCACCAACAAGGCCGCCGGCGAGCTGAAGGAGCGGCTGGAGCGGATGCGGGGGCCGTCGGCCAACGACATCTGGGCCTCCACCTTCCACTCCGCCTGCGTGCGCATCCTGCGGCGGGACATCGACCGGCTGGGCTTCACCAGTTCCTTCACCATCTACGACACCGCCGACTCCGAGCGGGTGATCAAGGACATTGTGAAGGACTTCAACCTGGACGAGAAGGCCTTCACCCCCCGCTCCATCCTGGGCTATATTTCCCGGGCCAAGGACGCCATGAAGCTGGGGAAGGACTACCTTCAGGAGTGTGAGAAGGCGGGGGACTACCGGCTGGTGAAAATCGCCAAGGTCTACGCCGAGTATGAGCGCCGCCTCCGGGAGGCCAACGCCCTGGATTTCGACGACATCATCCTGGACACCGTCCGCCTGCTCCAGAATTTTGATGACGTTCGGGAGTATTACCAGAAAAAATTCCGCTATGTACTCATTGACGAGTACCAGGACACCAACAACCTCCAGTATCTGCTGGCCTCCACCCTGGCGGGGGGGTACGAGAACATCTGCGTGGTGGGCGACGACGACCAGTCCATCTACCGCTTCCGGGGGGCCACCATCGAGAACATCCTCTCCTTCGAGTCCCGGTACAAGGGGGCGCGGGTGATCCGGCTGGAGCAGAACTACCGCTCCACCAAAAACATCCTGGAGGCATCCAACGCGGTCATCCGCAACAACGAGGGCCGCAAGGGCAAGGAGCTGTGGACGGAGCACGAGGCGGGGGACAAGGTTCACTGCTACACCGCCATGAACGAGCACGACGAGGCCCAGTTCGTGGCCGCCCAGATCCTCGCCGGCTTCTCCGCGGGCCGGGGCTGGCGGGAGCACGCGGTGCTCTACCGCATGAACGCCCAGTCCAACCAGCTTGAGCAGGCCTTCAAGCGCAACGGCATCCCCTACCGCATCATCGGGGGCATCCGCTTCTTCGACCGGGCGGAGGTCAAGGACATGATGGCCTACCTCTGCGCCGTCAACAACCCCAACGACGATCTGCGCCTGTCCCGCATCATCAACAACCCGCCCCGGGGCATCGGGGCCACCACCGTGGAGCGGGCCCAGGCCATCGCCCAGGCGGAGGGCCGCTCCCTGTGGGACGTGGTGAGCCACGCGAAGGACTTCCCGGAGCTTCAGAAGGCCGCCCCCCGCCTGTCCCAGTTCGCCGAGCTGATGGCGGAGCTGCGGAAGCTCTCCGGCGAGATGGAGCTGCCCGACTTTTACGAGGAGCTGGTGCAGCGCACCGGCTACGCCGTCATGCTGGAGCAAAAGAACACTGTGGAGGACCGTACCCGGCTGGAGAACGTCCACGAGGTGCTCTCCTCCATCCAGAACTACCTGGAGAATGCGGTGGATGAGCCCTCCCTGGCGGGCTTCCTGGACGAGATCGCCCTCTATACCGACCTGGACAGCCACGATCCCAGCGAGGACTGCGTGGTGATGATGACCATGCACTCGGCCAAGGGCCTGGAGTTCCCGGTGGTCTTTGTGGTGGGTGTGGAGGAGGGCATCTTCCCCGGCATCCGCGCCATCGGCGAGGCCGAGGAGATGGAGGAGGAGCGCCGCCTGTGCTACGTGGCCATGACCCGGGCCAAGGAGAAGCTCTATATGACCTGCGCCTCCCAGCGCATGCTCTTCGGCCGCACCAACTCCAACCGGCCCTCCCGCTTTTTGGGGGAGATCCCGCCGGAGTATGTGGAGAAGTCGGGCCGCCTGCCCTACGCCGAGCGGGCCGAGCGGGAGGCCGAGCGCCCCGCCCGACGCGCGCCGGTGCGCCGCACCTTCGACCGGGGCTTCTCCATGGGCTCCGCCGCCGCCCCGGCCTCTTCCGGCGCGCCCGCCCCCGACTGGAAGAGCCCCGCGGCGGGACGGGCCCCCGCCGGCGCGGCCCTGCCCGGCTTCAAGATGGGGGACAGCGTCCAGCACAAGGCCTTCGGCCGGGGCCTCATCACCAAAGTCACCCCCATGGGGGGCGACGCCCTGGTGGAGATCGCTTTCGACAGCGTGGGCACCAAGAAGCTGATGCTCAAGTCCGCCTCCCAGTACATGAAGAAGGTCTGAGCCGCAGCCCCAGACCTATAAGGGCGGCCCTTGCGGCCGCCCGCCCCTTACAGCAGCTCGGTGAAGCTGGTGATATACCGGTCGCAGAACCCCCGCATTTCCGCCTCGTAGGAGGCGTAGAAGGGGTCAAACACCCCCACGGCCCGGATGCCCACGGCCTGGGCCGCCCGGCAGGCGCCGGGGGAGTCCTCGAAGAGGGTGCAGTCCCCGGCCTCGGCCCCCAGCAGGGCCAGGGAGCGGGTGAAGGCCTCCGGGTTGCGCTTCTCCAGGCCCAGCTCCTGCACAAAGATGATTTGCCGAAAGTACCCCTCCAGCCTGTGGCGGGCCAGGGCGGCCCGGCACAGCTCGGGTACGCAGGCGGTGAGAAGGGCCATGGGCTCCCCGGCCGCGGCGCACCGGGCCAGGAACGCCTCCGCACCCGGCTTCATGGGCACCTGGCGGGCGTAGGCGTCCCGGGCCATGTCCAGCCACTCGGCCATGATGGCCTCCGGCGTCATGTCCAGGCAGTAGTAGTCCTTGGTGAACTGGGCGGCGATGGGGAAGATGGAGTGGCCCACGGTGTCGCTGTATTCGCGGGTGGGGGTGAGCCCCCGGCGGGCCAGAAAGCCGTTGTCAATCTCCACCCATACGCCGTTGGAGTCCACCAGCGTGCCGTCAAAGTCGAATAAGTACATGCTCAAACCCTCGTTTCCCGGTGAATGTGTGTAAACCTAATTTTATCATAGTCAAAGGAGAGGTACAACCATGACCGAACACAAAGAGAGCAGCGTCCTGGCCCGCTTCGCCAGCCCGCTGCTGATCCTGGCCACCATCATCTGGGGCAGCTCCTTCGTGGTGATGAAGTCCAGCGTGGACGTGCTGCCCACCTTCTGGCTGCTGGCCATCCGCTTTTCTTTTGCGGCCCTGGTGCTGGCGGTGGTGTTCATCCGGCGGTGGAAGGTGCTGGATAAGCAGTACCTGATCGGCGGCACGGTGATGGGCTTCTGCCTGTTTCTGGCCTACACCTTCCAGACCTTCGGCCTGGAGCAGACCACCTCCGGCAAGAACGCCTTCTTTACCGCCGTCTACTGCGTCATCGTCCCCTTCCTGTACTGGTTCATCGCCAAGCGCCGCCCCGACCGGTTCAACCTGATTGCCGCCTTCCTGTGCATCGGGGGGATCGCCCTGGTGTCCATCACCGGGGACAACGCCTCCGCCTTCAACATGGGCGATGTGCTCACCCTCATCGGCGGCTTCTTCTTCGCCGCCCACATCGTGGCCGTGTCCAGGTACTCCGAGGGACGGGACATCTTCATCCTCACCACCCTCCAGTTTGCCTCCTTCGCCCTCTTTTCCTGGCTGGGGGTACTGATCACCCGCCCGGCGCTGACGCCCGGCGTATTTGACAGCAGCCTGATCATGGGCCTGGCGTACCTGGTCATCTGCGCCTCCTGCGGCGCCCTCCTGTTCCAGAACATCGGTCAGAAGTACACCGCCCCCTCCACCGCCGCCGTGCTCCTCTCCCTGGAGGCCCCCTTCGGCGTGTTCTTCTCCATCCTCTTCGCCAATGAGCGGCCCACCCCCCTCATGTTCGTGGGCTTTGCGCTGATCTTCATCGCCGTGGTGTGCTCCGAGACCAAATTCTCCTTCCTGCGCAAAAAAAAGAGTTGACAAAGCCGGAACAGATGCGTATAATACGGTACAACAACCACACGTGGTAAACCAGTGAGGAAGAGAAGTACCCGGCGTTTCCGATGCAAAGAGAGTCCCGGAGGGTGGAATCGGGATCAGAGGAGACCGGCGAATGGCCTTCCGAGGGCGGCTTGAACGGGCAACCTAGTAGATGCCGACGGGATCCCACCCGTTATCCATCGGGCACGCATGATGGTGCGTGAAGCGAGTGGACGTGCAAACGTCAATTTGGGTGGTATCGCAGAAGTGTTGAAACGCTTTTGTCCCAGCAATGGGGCAGAAGCGTTTTTTTACATCCTGCACCATCTGCCGCCCCAATTTTTGATTGGGAGGAACCAAACATGAAAAAGCTGAATCGAATCCTGTCTCTCTCCGCCGCGGCCGCGCTGGCCCTGTCCCTCACGGCCTGTTCCGGCGGCCCCTCCGGCACCGCCGACACCCCGGCGGGCGGCAGCTCCAACACCCCTGCCGCCGGTGAAACCTATAAGGTGGCCGTGATCAAGCAGATGGACCACGCCTCCCTGGACGAGATCGCCAACGCGATTACCGCCCGGCTGGACGCCATCGCGGAGGAAAGCGGCATCACGATCGAGTATGAGGTGACCTCCGGCCAGGGGGATCAGACTGTCCTGCGCCAATTGTCCGACCAGGCCATTGCCGACGGTGTGGACGCCATTATCCCCATCGCCACCACCGCCGCCCAGGTGGCCGCCGTCTCCGCTGAGGAGAGCAAGACCCCGGTGATCTTCGCCGCCATCTCCTATCCGGAGACCGTGGAGCTCACCGGCATGGACTACGTCACCGGCACCAGCGACGCCCTGGACACCAATCAGATTCTGGACATGATGTTTACCCAGAATCCGGACATTGGGTCTGTGGGCCTGCTCTACTCCCTGTCCGAGCCCAATTCCGAGGTGCCCATCGCGGATGCCAAGGCTTATCTGGACGCCAAGGGCGTGGCCTACACCGAGGCCACCGCTAACACCAACGACGAGGTCATCGCCGCCGCCAGCTCCCTGATTGCCGACGGAGTGGACGCCGTCTTCACCCCCACCGACAACATCATCATGGCCGCCGAGCTGGCCATCTATGAGGACTTCATCGCCGCCGGCATCCCCCACTACACCGGGGCCGACTCCTTCGTGCGCAACGGCGCCTTTGCCACCTGCGGCGTCAACTACACCGACCTGGGTGCCGAAACGGCCGATCTGGCCTACCAGGCCATGACCGGGGGCATGGACGGCCTGGAGGACTATTACCAGGTGGCGGGCGGCCTGATCACCGTCAACTCCGAGACCGCCGCTGCCCTGGCCATCGACCCCGCCGTCTTTGAAAGCCTGGGACAGGTCACCACCGTCACCACCACTGAGGACTGAGATCAAACCAAAGCCAGCCCCCCGGCTCCCGCCGGGGGCGCTGGCCTGTGAAAGGAGCGTTTTTCCGTGCTCTACGTCGCCCAAACCGCCCTGGAGCTGGGCTTCCAGTACGCTCTGGTGGCCATGGCCCTGTTCCTAAGCTACCGGGTGCTGGACATCGCCGACCTGACCACCGACGGCTGTTTCGTCCTGGGCTGCGCCGTGTCGGTGACCCTCACCGCCGCGGGACACCCCTTCCTGGCCATCCCCGCCGCCATGCTGGCCGGGGCCTGCGCCGGGTTTGTCACCGCCTTCCTCCAGACCAAGCTGGGAGTGCCCTCCATCCTGGCGGGCATCGTCACCAACACGGGGCTGTATACCGTAAACCTCATGGCCATGGGCTGGAAGGCCAACCAGTCCCTGCTCAAGCAGGATACCATCTTCACCCTCTTCCGCGCCACCGGCATCGGCGGCGACTGGAACCCCATCCTCCTCTCCGGGGGGATCACCGTGCTGGCGGGTGTGCTGCTGGTGGCCTTCCTGGGCACCCGGCTGGGCCTCAGCATCCGCGCCACCGGCGACAACCGGGACATGGTGTGCTCCTCCTCCATCAACCCCAATTTCACCATCACCATCGGCCTGTGCGTGGCCAACGCCCTCACCGGCCTGTCCGGCGCAGTAGTGGGCCAGGCCCAGAAGACAGCTGACATCAACAGCGGCACCGGAATCGTGGTCATCGGCCTGGCCTGCCTGATTATCGGTGAGACCATCGTGGGCCGGGGCGCCATGTTCCGGGGAGCCATTGCGGTAGTGGCGGGCGGGAAGCCCTACCCGCCCCCTCCTGATGGTCACG
>OBYU01000539.1_pt1 | contig 9423 bp, 9 predicted proteins | sample 1501421 | NCBI WGS metagenome assembly OBYU01 (sample SAMEA2580207, study PRJEB22360) | human gut metagenome | biome: human gut; feature: human-associated habitat; material: faeces | place: Denmark | collected 2008/2010
AGTAGTAGAGGGTCACGGCCGCCCGCTGCTCCTCCGGCAGATGGAGCACCGCATCCCACAGGCCGCCGGGGAGCGCGTCCTCCGCGCCGCCGGCCAGCGGCTCCAGCTCGTCGGTATAGATCACCCTGCTGTCCCTCCGCCGCTGCTCATAGGCGCAGTTGACCGCAATCTTCAGCAGCCAGGCGCGTACCGCTCCCCGGGCCCGCAGGCGGTCCCAGGACTGCCAGGCCCGCAGGACAGCCTCGCCCACCGCGTCCTCCGCGTCGGCGTCGCTGTCCAGGATGCTCCGGGCCGCCCGGAACATGCCGTGGCTGTGCTCGGTCACCGCCGCAGCAAATTCCTCCCGCGCCGACGCCCGGCCCGCGCCGTCTCTGGTCTGTTCCATGTGCTCACCTCGTCTTTCCTTGTCCGGACACCCTATAGATGCATGGGCGGGCGGTTTGGTTCCCTCTCCGCGCAAAAAAAGCCCGGCGGGAGTCCCGCCGGGCTTTTTTGCGTTAGTTTTCGGTCAGCACGCCGGACAGATCCACCGGCGCGGCATCGCTCCACAGGCGCTCCAGGTCGTAAAACTCCCGGGCCTCCTCGTTGAAGATGTGCACCACAACGGAGGAGAAATCCAGCAGGATCCAGGTGCCGCCCCGGTGGCCCTCCACATGGTGGGGGGGCTCCCCGGCGTCCTTGAGGGCCTTTTCACAGACGTCAGCCAGGGCCTTGATCTGGGTGGTGGAGGTGGCGGTGCAGAGCACAAAATAGTCCGCCAGGGTGGTCAGGTGGCCGGTCTCCAGGCACTTGATATCCTGGCCCTTCTTGCTGTCCAGCGCCTTCACGGCGGTCAGGGCGATCTCGTTTGCAGTCATCTCATTCTCCTTCTATTCAATGGGCTCCATGCCGGGACCAAAGCCGTCCACGGGCACGTCGGGCGCCGGGGTGGCGGCGGGGATGGGCGTGGGAGCCGGCGTGGGTACGGGGGTTGCGGCCGGGGTGGGTTCCGGCGCAGGCGTGACAGCCGGAGTCTCTACGGCGGGGGGCTGGCTGTCCACCGGGACGGAGGGCGTGGTCTCCGGCGTCACCGTTGGCGTGGCCTCCGGTGTGGCCGTCGGAGTGACCGACGGCTCCGGGGTGTCGGGCACCTCCGGCGCGGGATTGTCGGTGGGCTTGGAGCTGCCGGAGTTCCCCTTCGCGGGGGGCTTGGTGGCCTTGGTATCCTCCACATGGCCGCGGGTGGAGGACAGGCTGCCGTCCTCGTTGACCTGCATCAGATCCAGCTCGTTCAGCTCGATGTCCTCCAAATAGGGGTTGAAGCAGGTATTCACCAGCTCCAGCATCTCGTCCGGAATGGGAGTAACATAGGACTGGTAGTTGTGGTACGTCCGGCTGTAGACGCTGGCCCCCCGGTTGGGCAGGGTCATAAAGTGCACGTTCTCCATGCTCAGGCCGCCCACGATGGCCTCCTTGGCAAACCAGGCCAGGTTGTTCACCGTCAGGCTGCCGTTGGTATCCACGTTGTCCAGGAAGATCTGGGCCATTTTGGGGATGGTGCCGAGGCTGATGCTGTTGAGGCACTTCTCAATGACCGCCTTCAAAAAGGCCTGCTGGGTCTCGATGCGGCCCAGATCGCCGTTGGGGTAGCCGCCGTATACGTTTCCATAAGCGTCGGAGTTCTTCCGCCAGCGCAGAAGCTGCATGGCCTTGTCGCCGTCGATGTCCTGGAGCCCGGCGCTCAGGTGGATGTGCAGGTTCTGGGTGGGGTCGTCGTAGTTCATGTCGATGGGCACATCAAACTCTACGCCGCCGATGGCATCCACCAGCTCGCCCACCGCCTCCCACTCCACCACGATGGTGTAGTCCGGCTGAAACCCGATGAGGTAGGAGACCTCCTCCTTGAGAAATTGGATGCCGTCCTTATCGTAGTAGGGCGCGTAGTTGTATACCGAGTTGATGCGCTTGATGTCCCACGGCACGTTCACCATGGTGTCCCGGGGGATGCTCATGACGTTTAGGGTCTGGTTTGGGATGTCGTAGGCCATCACCATAAGGGTATCGGTATTGCCGCCGCCGCCCGTGTCCCGGCCCACCAGCAGGAAAGTATAAAACTCCTCCTTGCGGTCGCCGGAGAGGCGGGGGCCGTCGCCAAACTCATAGTTTTGGTCCTCGTCCGGCAGCTCCACACCTGGCCCCGGCAGCGAGGGCTTGACCACCAGGAGGCGGTAGGCGGCGAAAACCGTCACCAGAACCGCCGCCAGAATGGCCAAAACCAGGCACGCAATGCGCAGGGCCTTCTGCCTCGGTGTGAGGGGCGTGCGGGGCTTTCCAGCCCGCGTTCCACCCCGGCTTGTCTTTTTGTTCTCAGGATTCATCCGTTTCTATCTTCCTTTATTCCACCGGCACCATGCCGGGTCCGTAGCCGCCGTCCGGCGTGGCGGCCGGGGGCGGCGTCATGGCTGGGGTGTTCTCCGCCGGGGGCGGGGTCGGCTCCGCGGAGGGGACGGCGGGCGCCGGAGTGGCCGCCGGGGTCTGGACCGGAGGCGGCGTCTGCCCGCCCGGGGTGGATATGGCTGGGGGCTGGCTTCCGCCCGGGGTGGACGTGGCCGGCGGCGTGCCCGGCGGGCTTTCGACCGGAGCGGAGGTTGCGCTGGGCGTGGTTTCCGGCTTAGGCGTAGCCTGGGGCCTGGGCGTCGTGCCCGTGCTGCTGGAGCCGGGTCGCTTTCCGGCCAGATTCAGATCCCGCAGGCTGATGTCCGACTGATAGGGGTTGAAGCCCTCATTGACCATCTCCACAATCTGGCTGCCCACGGGCAGCAGGTGGGCGTCCCCAGCGGACTGGTTGGGCAGGGTGACAAACTCCACGCTGTCCATGTCCAGCTTGCCGATGGCCGACTTGCCGAAGTAGGCCAGATTGCCCACGCTCAGATCGGTGGTCACATTCTTCTGGAAGATACTGATATAGTCCATCAGGTTGCTCAGCAGCACATCGGGCTGGAGGCACTTGCGGACGACCTCCTTGAGGAATGCCTGCTGGGTCTCGATGCGGCCCAGATCGCCCATGGCGTAGCCGCTGTTGAGAATGTGCCCGCTGTCATCGCTGTTATGCCGCCAGCGGAGCACACCCATGGCACCGTTGCCGTCCAGAAGCTGATAGCCAGGTTGGAGGTCAATTTTGAAGTGCTGGGACAGATCATTGTAATACATGCGCCGCGGCACGTCAAAATATACGCCGCCGATGGCATCGACCAGCTCACCCACTGCCTCCCACTCCACCAATACATAGAAGTCGGGGGTCACGCCGGTGAGGGAGCCCACCGCCTTTTTCAGGGCCTCCACGCCGCCTTCCTCGCCGCCGCCCCGGCTGTAAACCGAGTTGATCATCACGGTGCGGCCGTTGTAGATGACATAGGTGTCACGGGGAAGGCTCATGACGCTGAGCTTCTGGTTGGGCACATCGTAGGCCGCCAACAGCATCGTATCGGTGTTGCCGCCGCTGACGCCCGCCACCAGGAAGGTGTAAAACTGCTCCTTGCGGCCGGCGGACAGGCCTGGGATCTCCACCTCTACCTCCTCACCCTGCTCGTTGATGATGGTGGTGTGCCGGGGGGTGGGAGTGGGGAGGGCCACCTCCGGCGGGGCGCTCATGAGGCCGAACACAATCGCCCCCGCCACGATGATGGCCGCCACCACCGTCAGGGCAATATACAGCCCCAGCAGAATCTTCTGCTTTTTGGTGCGCGGCCGACCGGGCTTTTTCTCCCGCTTGGTCTCTTTTTCCCGCCGGGGACTCTCCGGCTTCTGTACCCGGGCGCCGCCCCGGTGGTTCTTTCTCTGTTCCGGGTTCATCAATCACTAATTCCTTTCGTCTTGCTCCGCAGCCAATCCCGGGCCTTTACCGTATTGGGGTGCACGGGCAGGCCCCGCTCCGCCATCTCCTGTATGCTCATCTCGCACCCCAGGAGCACCGCCGCGTCCAGATCCTCATAGGCCAGCGCCCGCAGGCGCTCCACCCCCGGAAAATCCCGGGTGGGCTCCATGTAGTCGGCGATATAGAGGAGCTTCTCCAGCAGGGTCATGTCGGCCTTTCCGGTGGTGTGCCAGAAAATGGCCTCATAGATGTCGTCGCTCACCCCGTACACGTGCCGGGCCACACACGCGCCCGTCTTGGAGTGGAGGAGTTTGACGGCCTGCTGCTCCAATTCGTCCAGTACGATACCATATTTCGCGCATAATTGCAACTGCTCGTCCAGTTCCAAATACTTGGTGCAGTCGTGGAGGATCGCCGCCCGGCGGGCGTGCTCCTCGTCGGCGCCCCAGCGCCGGGCCAGCCGCACCGCCTCCTCCTCCGTGCCCTTCACGTGGGCGATGCGCTTGGCGCGGATCATGGAGTAGGAGCAGGCCCGCAGCTCCCGGTCGGGCAGGTGCTTCAAATCCCGCCCCGCCCCGTAGAGCCCGTGGCGCAGGATGTACCCGTACACCGCCGGGGGCAGATACTCCCAACCCTCACCGCGGGCCAGCAGCTCCCGCAGCCGGGTGGAGGACACGTCCACCACCTGGGGCAGTTGGAGGACGCACACCTTCGCCCCGAAGGTCTTGCGCAGATGCTCGGCCTGGATGGTGAGCAGCTCCCCGCAGTCGGCCTGGGTGCGGGCAAAGGCGCAGATGCCCGCCAGGGCGGTGATCCGCTCCGGCTCCCGCCAGTTCTGGAGGGTGAGGAACATGTCCGTCCCCATCATCAGCCACAGCTCCGCGCCGGGGTTCTGGGCGTGGAGCTGCGCCAGGGTGTCGGCGGTGTAGCTCTTGCCGGGCCGGGAGAGCTCCATGTCGCTGACGCTCACCCGGCCGGGCAGGAGCAGGCCGTCGGCGGCCAGCTCCACCATCTCCAGCCGGGCCTCCGGCCCGGGGGCGTCGGGTGGCAGGCGCTTGTGGGGCGGCAGCGCCGCCGGTACAAACCGCAGCTCGTCCAGCCCCAGCGCGTCCAGGGCCAGCCGGGCGGAGGTCAGGTGCCCCAAATGGGGCGGGTTGAAGGTGCCGCCGTAGATGCCGAGCTTCATAGGCTTCCCCTCCTCTGCGTTACTTGCGCTTCTTGTCCGTCACCAGTACGATCTTGTCCTTTTTGTCCTTCTTATGGGTTGGACGATACAAAACGAATTTGGTTCCAATCACCTGTACCACCTGGCTCCGGGTGGCCTCCGCCAGGGCCTCGGCCGCCTCCCGGCTGCTCAGCAGGCTGTTCTCCAGAACCTTGCCCTTGATGAGCTCCCGGGCCTCCAGGGCGTCGTCAGCCTGCTTCACCAGGTTGTCCCCGATGCCGTCCTTGCCCACATGCAGGATGGTGTCGATGCTGTTGGCCAGGCCCCTCAGCTGGGCCCGCTGTTTGCTTGTCAGTTCTTCCATAGACCGGTCTCCTTTTGATCTGCCCTCCTGCGGGAAGGCATTTTACTTGTTCAGATACTGCTCCAGCTTCTCCCGAAAGGCCGTGAGCGCATTCCCCCGGTGGGAGATGGCGTTCTTCTCCGCCGGAGAGAGCTCCGCAAAGGTCTTTTTCAGGGCGGGGACAAAGAAAATGGGGTCATAGCCGAAGCCGTCCTCCCCCTTGGGGGCGTAGGCCAGGGTGCCGGGGCACTCCCCCCGGGCCTCCACCCGGTCCCCGTTGGGAAAGCAGCAGCAGATGGCGGAGACAAAGCGGCACCGCCGGTCCAGCTGCCCCCGCATGTTCTCCAGCAGGAGCCGGTAGCGGCCCACGTCGTCCAGCCCCGGCCCGCCGTAGCGGGCGGAGTACACGCCGGGCGCGCCGTTCAGTGCGTCCACGCACAGGCCGGAGTCGTCCGCGATGGCGGGCAGGCCGGAGGCCTCCATCACCGCGCGGGCCTTCAAAAAGGCGTTTTCCTCAAAGGTGGCGCCGGTCTCCTCCACGTCCACATCGACGCCCACCTCGGACTCCAGCACCACCTCCACCCCCAACTGGGAAAGGATGTCCCTCATCTCCACCAGCTTATGGGCATTCTTGCTGGCCAATACCAGTTTCATACATTTAGCCCCCCAACACTTGTCTCTGAATGTTCTGGAGCTCCCGGATGCCCTTGGCGCACAGCTCCACCAGGGCGCGCTGCTCCACGATGGTGAAGGGCCGGCCCTCGCCGGTGCCCTGGAGCTCCACCAGCTCCCCCGCGCCGGTCATGACGCAGTTGAGATCCACCTGGGCGTGGGAGTCCTCCTCATAGCACAGGTCCAGCATGGGCTCGTCCCCCACGATGCCGGCGGACACCGCCGCCACACAGTTGGTCAGCGGCATCTCTGGCAGGACACCGTCCATCACCAGCTTGTGCAGGGCCAGACTCAACGCCACAAACCCGCCGGTGACGGAGGCGGTGCGGGTGCCGCCGTCCCCCTGGAGTACGTCGCAGTCGATCGTAATGGTGCGCTCTCCCAGCTTTTTCATGTCCACGCAGGCCCGCAGGGCGCGGCCGATGAGCCGCTGGATCTCCGCGGAGCGGGGGGACAGCTTCAGCTTGGCGATATCCCGCCGGGAGCGCTCCCGGTTGGCCCGGGGCAGCATGGAGTACTCGGCGGTGACCCAGCCCTCCCCCTCGGGGACGTGGCGGGGCGCGCCCTCCTCCACGCTGGCGCAGCAGAGCACATGGGTGCTGCCGCAGCGGATCAGGCAGGAGCCCTCCGCAAATTGATTGATGTTGGGGATGATCTCCACGGGCCGGAGCTGATCCGCCGCCCGTCCGTCGATTCTCGCCATGTTACGGCCTCCAATCTCCAATATGCGGGCCGATGAGGGCACCGGCCCATACTGCTTTTTAAACAAGGGCTTCGACAAATTTCTCCGCCTCAAAGGGCATCAGATCGTCGATGCCCTCCCCCACGCCGATGAATTTCACCGGCACCTGAAGCTCCTGGGCGATGGCAATGACAATGCCGCCCTTGGCCGAGCCGTCCAGCTTGGTCAGGACGATGCCGGTGATGCCCGCGGCCTCCTTGAACTGCTTGGCCTGGATCAGGCCGTTCTGTCCGGTGGTGGCGTCCAGCACCAGCAGGGTCTCCCGGTCGCAGCCGGGCAGCTCCCGGTCCACGACGCGGCTGATCTTGTTCAGCTCGTTCATCAGGTTCTGCTTGTTGTGCAGCCGCCCTGCGGTGTCGATGAGCACCACGTCTGCGCTGCGGGCCTTGGCGGCGGACAGGGCGTCAAAGACCACCGCCGCAGGATCGGCCCCCTCGTACTGGCGGACGAGCTCCACGCCGCTGCGCTCGCTCCAGATCTCGAGCTGGTCGGCGGCGGCGGCCCGGAAGGTGTCGGCGGCGGCCATCAGCACCCGGCGGCCCTCCCCCTTCATCCGGGCGGACAGCTTGCCGATGGTGGTGGTCTTGCCCACGCCGTTGACGCCGATAAACAGGGCCACCGACGGGGCGGTATCCAGCTTCAGGGCGGGCTCCCCCACCTGGAGCATGTCGGTGAGCACCTGGCGCAGGCACGCCCGCGCCCCCTCCATGTCCTTGATCTTCTCCGCCTTCACCCGGCGGCGCAGCTCCTCCACGGCCTTCATGGTGGTCTCCACCCCCATGTCGCCCAGAATCAGCGTCTCTTCCAGCTCGTCGTAGAAGTCGTCGTTCAGCTCTCCGGCAAAGAGCTGGTCGAAGGAGTGTCCGATGTTCTCCTTGGTGCGGGTCAGCCCCGCCTTGATTTTTTCAAAAAAGCCCATGTGGTGTTGGTTCCTTTCGTCGTTCAAACATGGTATTCATCCTCCGCCCAGCGGGCGGGGTTATGCTCGATGTAGCTCCAGTGGTTGAGAAGGTCGTTCTCATCCCGGATGATGTGGTCGTGATAGGATGCCTGCCAGAGCGGGCGGCCGCACACGCGGTTGGTGTAGCGCTTGAGAGAGGAGACAAAACTCGGCACGCGCATCCCCGTAGGGCGCGGCATCCCTGACGCGCCGTTTCCCTCCCCGCAGACGCACAGCAAAATGTGAACATGATTTGGCATGATGACCGACGCCGCAATCTGAATTTGGGCGTCATGTCCGGCCAGATAGTCCATCGCGTCCTGAACGCACCGGCCGGTCTCCGACAACTGTACCAGCGGCGCGTCAGGGATGCCGCGCCCTACAATCTCGCTCAGGATGGGGAGCCGGTTCTGGGTGCAGAGGGTAAGAAAATATACTCCGCTCCGGCTGTAATCATACCCGCGCAGGCGCGGATGCACCCGCTTTGGAAGCTCCGTCATTTGATGTGCAGCTCCTTCTCCACGTCGTTCAGGTTGATGGTCAGCATCCGGCTCACGCCCTGCTCCTTCGTCGGCGCAAAGTCCGCTTCGCTCGGAACTCCCGCAGGCGGAAATTCCTCGCCCGCTCCCTTGCGTCTCCTCTCCCCGGCGAACCCGTTTCACTGGGCTTCGCCGGGGTCTGCTCATACCCTGCGGCACAGGTGCGGCCTGCCCCTGCTGGGTGTTGCCGTCCGCCGCGTCCGACGTCATTTGATGTGCAATTCCTTCTCCACATCGTTCAGGTTGATCGTCAGTATCCGGCTCACGCCCTGCTCCTGCATGGTGACGCCGTAGAGCACGTCGGCCTCCTCCATGGTGCCGCGGCGGTGGGTGATGACGATGAACTGGGTCTTGTCCGCCATTTGGCGCATATAGCGGGCGAAGCGCACCACGTTGGCGTCGTCCAGGGCGGCCTCGATCTCGTCCATGACACAGAAGGGGGTAGGCCGCACCTTCAGAATGGCGAAGTAGAGGGCGATGGCCACGAAGGCCTTCTCGCCGCCGGAGAGGAGGGAGAGCACCTTGAGGGCCTTGCCGGGGGGCTGCACCCGGATTTCAATGCCGCAGTTGAGGATGTCCTCCGGCTCCTCCAGCTCCAGGGTGGCCTTGCCGCCGCCGAACAGCTCGGTAAAGGTCTGCTGGAACGCCTCGTTGATGACGGAAAACTGCCGGGCGAAGATGGTTTTCATCTCCTCGGTGATGTCGGCGATGATGCCCTCCAGCTCCTTCTTGGACTTGAGCACGTCGTCCCGCTGGTCGGTCAGGTAGGTGTACCGCTCGTTGACCCGCTGGAACTCCTCAATGGCATCCAGGTTGATATTGCCCAAGCCGGAGATCGCCTTTTTCAGCTCGCCCACCCGGCGCTGGGCCTTGGGGACGCTCTCCAGCTCCACCCGCTGGGCGCGGGCGGCCTCATGGGACAGCTCATAGGTCTCCCACAGCTTGTCCAGCAGGGTTTTCTCCTCCAGGGCGGCGGCGGCCTTCCTCTGTTCTAAGACGGAGACCTCCCGCTCTAAGTTTAACAGTTCGCTGTTTTTTTCCCGCGCCTGCTTGTCGGCCTGGTTGCGCCGGGCCTCCAGGGACAGCTTCTCCTCATTGATGCGGGCGATGGCCTCCTGCCGCTCCCGGTTCTCCTGGCGGATGGCCTGGAGCCGCCGTTTGCGGGCCGA
>OBYU01000545.1_pt1 | contig 9342 bp, 8 predicted proteins | sample 1501421 | NCBI WGS metagenome assembly OBYU01 (sample SAMEA2580207, study PRJEB22360) | human gut metagenome | biome: human gut; feature: human-associated habitat; material: faeces | place: Denmark | collected 2008/2010
GGAGGACACCCCGGCCAGCACCCCCTCGGTACGGGCCAGCTCCCGGGCGGCGGCCTAGGCCTCGTCGCCGGTGACGGCCACCACCTCGTCCACCACCCCCATGTCCAGGGTGCCGGGGACGAAGCCCGCGCCGATGCCCTGGATCTTATGGGGCCCCGGCCGGCCGCCGGAGAGGACGGGGGACTCAGCCGGCTCCACCGCCACCACGCGGATGGCGGGGTTCTGCTCCTTCAGATAGCGGCCCGCGCCGGTGATGGTGCCGCCGGAACCCACTCCCGCCACCAGCACGTCCACGCCGCCGTCGGTGTCCCGCCACAGCTCGGGACCGGTGGTCTCGTAGTGGGCCCGGGCGTTGGCGGGGTTGTTGAACTGGTCGGGCATCCACGCGCCGGGGGTGCTCTCCAGCAGCTCCTTCGCCCGCTCAATGGCGCCGCCCATACCCCGGGCTCCTTCGGTGAGCACCAGCTCCGCCCCCAGAGCGGCCAGCAGGCTGCGCCGCTCCTGGCTCATGGTCTCCGGCATGGTGAGCACCACCCGGTACCCCCGCTGGCGGCCGATGTAGGCCAGGGCCACGCCGGTGTTGCCGCTGGTGGGCTCCACAATCACCGCGCCGGGCTGGAGCAGGCCCCTCTCCTCGGCGTCCAAAATCATGTAAAGGCCTGCCCGGTCCTTGGCGGAGGACAGGGGGTTAAAGCTCTCCAGCTTGGCCAGCACCCCTGCCCCGGGGGCAAACCGCTCCAGCCGAAGCAGGGGGGTGTTCCCGATCAGCTCGGGCAGTGTATTTGCAATCTGCATAGGTAATACCTCCCTCATAATTTAGATTCTATTCAGCAGTATACCACCAAATTCCTACAAAATCAATAGGATTTTAGTCGAATGAGACGGCCCGCTTCGCGGGCCGTCTGTGTGAACAGGACCTTAGAACACCGCCTGCACGGCGCCGGCATAGGTCTCGTCAATGAACGCCTTGACCTCGTCGCTGCACAGGGCCTTTGCCAGAGCCTGGATGGCGGGGTCGCTCTCCCGGCCCTCCTTGACGGCCAGCACATTGACATAAGCGGTGCCGGCGGTGCCCTCGGCGGACTCAATCGCCAGGGCGTCGGCCACCTTCAGATCGGCCTGGATGGCGTAGTTGCCGTTGATGACGGCAATGTCCAGGCTGCCCAGGGAGCGGGGGAGCTGGGCGGCCTCCATCTCCACGATCTCATAGTTGTGGGGGTTCTCCGCGATGTCCAGCTTGGTGGGCTCCAGGCCCACATCCTCCTTCAAAGTGATGAGGCCCTGCTCCTGGAGGAGCAGCAGGGCGCGGCCGCCGTTGGTGGGGTCGTTGGGCACGCCGATCTGCGCGCCGTCCTGGAGCTCCTCCAGGCTGGCGGTCTTGCCGGCGTAGATGCCGAAGGGCTCGTAGTGCACATCTGCCACGCTCACCAGGTGGGTGCCATTCTCAGCGTTGAAGTTGTTCAGATAGGTGATGTGCTGGAAGTAGTTGGCGTCAATGCTGCCGTTCTCCACCGCGGTGTTGGGCTGGATGTAGTCGGTAAACTCCACGATCTCCAGGTTGATTCCCTCCTCCGCCAGCAGTTCCTTCACCACGGCCAGGATCTCGGCGTGGGGAGCGGGAGAGGCGCCCACCTTCAGGGTGGTGCCCTCCAGGGAGCCGGTCTGGGTGGGGGCGGCGGGGGTGTCAGTGTTTGCGGCGGGGGTGTCGGCGGTACCGGGGGTGCCGCCGCAGCCGGCCAGCAGGCCGAGGGCCAGGGCGCCGGACAGGAGCAGGGATGCGAGCTTCTTCATGGTGCATTTCTCCTTTTCATTGTTCCTCAAAGGGAGGTGGTATTCCCAAATCAGAGCACAAAAAAACGCCCTTGAATCCAAATTCAAGGACGAGAGCCTTCCGGCTTCGTGGTACCACCTTGCTTCACCCCTGCCTCACGACAGGGGCCTTATGGAGTACTGGCATACTCCCGCGCGCTGACGGGCGCTCCCGTCGCGGCCTGTGCCTGTGGCAGGCCGCCCCGCCGCTCCGAGACCATCTTCCCCAAAGCCTTCCGTACCCGTTTCCACCATTCCGGGCTCTCTGTGCCGTATCTCTCTGGCTACTCTTCTCTTCCTCGCGTTTGAGGGGCGTTATTCAGTTCCGCTTGGGTTGCACTTAGTTTACAACCGGAAGGCGCTCCTGTCAATCGCATATTCTGCACAAAAAAGAGAGGGCGGCAAAGCAACTGCTTTGCCGCCCTCTCCAAAATTCACATGCCGCCGGGGCTGCGCTTGTCCCGGTTGATCTGCCGGCTGACGTTCCGACGGAGCTTTCTTCGCCCAGCCCGGTTGGTGATGCGGTGGTCCGTCCGGGTGGCCAGGGAGGTACCCAGTGACTGGAAAATCTGCACCAAAATCACAATAAAGACCACGGCGATGAGCATCACCGCATAGTTGTATTTATAATAGCCGTAGTTGATGGCAATCTTGCCCAGGCCGCCGCCGCCGATGGCGCCGGCCATGGCGCCGTAGCCCAGAATGGTGATAAATGCGGTGGTGAAGCTGGCCACCAGGGAGGGCAGGCTCTCCGGCAAAATCACCTTCCAGATGATCTGGAAGGGAGAGCAGCCCATGGACTGGGCGGCCTCGATGACCCCCTTGTCCACCTCCCGCAGGGAGGTCTCCACCAGCCGGGCCACGAAGGAGGCCGAGGCGATAATCAGGGGAGGGATGGAGGCCACAGTGCCGATGGTGGTACCCACCAGGAGCTCACTCAGGGGAAGCACCATGATCATCAGGATCAGGAAAGGCACCGAGCGCAGGATGTTGATGGCAAAGTTGAGCACCTTCATCACCGGGCCGGGCAGGGGGCGCACGCCGTCCTCCTCCCCCGCCACCAGGATAATGCCCAGGATAATGCCCAGGACGCAGGCCACCAGAGTGGCCGCCACGGTGGAGTAGATGGTGTCCCAGATACCAGTCTGGAATTCCTTCCACAGGGCCTCGTTGGCAAAGGCCTCGCGCATCTGCTGCATAAATTTATCCATGGTAGTCGGGCACCTCCTCCACGGTGACGTCCTTCTGGGCCTTCAGATAGCTCATGGCACGGGTGGCCTCGCCATGATCCTCGGGCAGACCCAGCAGCATGGAGCCGAAAGCCTTGCCGTTTACGTTGCGGGTGTCGGCCCCCAGTATGTTCACCTTCACACCGCAGTCGATGGCCAGGGAGGCGATGAGGGGCTCGTAGGAGGAGCCGCCGTTGAACACCACCCGCACCACGCCCGCCACGGGAAACTTGTCGATGTTGGCCCCCTCCGGGAACACCAGCCGGCGGCCTGCCTCGGTCTGAGGGTTGGAGAACACCGCCTCCACTGTGCCGGTCTCCACCATGCGGCCGCGCTCCAGGATGGCCACGTGGGAGCAGATCTCCTCCACCACCGCCATCTCGTGGGTAATGATCACGGCGGTGATGCCCATGCGCCGGTTGATGTCCTGGATCAGCTTGAGGATGCTGCGGGTGGTGGTGGGGTCCAGGGCGGAGGTGGCCTCGTCGCACAGCAGCACCTTGGGATTGGAGGCCAGGGCGCGGGCGATGGCGATGCGCTGCTTCTGGCCGCCGGAGAGCTGGGCCGGGTAGGCGTTGGCCTTGTCGGGCAGGCCCACGATGTCCAGATACTCCAGGGCGCGCTTGCGCGCCTCCCCCTTTGGCACCCCGGCGATCTCCATGGGGAAGCAGATGTTGCCCAGGCAGGTGCGCTGCATGAGCAGGTTGAACTGCTGGAAGATCATGCTGATGGAGCGGCGCTTCTCCCGCAGCTGGGGGGCGGACAGCTCCATGAGATCCTGTCCGTCGATGACCACCTGGCCCGCCGTGGGGCGCTCCAGCAGGTTGATGCAGCGCACCAGGGTGGACTTGCCCGCGCCGCTCATGCCCACGATGCCGAAGATGTCCCCGTCCCGGATGGTCAGATTGATGTCGTCCAGGGCTTGAAACACGCCGTCGGCCGTGGGAAAGGTCTTGGAAATGTGTTTTAACTCGATCACGGACCCATACTCCCTTATTTCTCACAAAGTTCCGTCCTATTTTATGACAAGCCCCGCCCTCTGTCAAGAAAAAAGCCCCGGAACCGCTTCGATTCCGGGGCCTTGCGTGTCCTGGCTCAGTGGCCGCAGGAGCAGCAGCCGTGTTCCTCCTCCTCACAGGGCAGGCGGAGGGCTTCGGGCACCTCCCGGCCCTGGCGGCGGTAATAGTCGGCCAGGGCGGCCTTGATGGCCTCCTCCGCCAGAACGGAGCAGTGCATCTTGTAGGCGGGCAGGCCGTCCAGAGCCTCCGCCACGGCGGCGTTGGTCAGGGCCATGGCCTCCGCGATGGTCTTTCCCTTGATCATCTCGGTGGCCATGGAGGAGGTGGCGATGGCCGAGCCGCAGCCAAAGGTCTTGAACTTCACGTCGGTGATCACGTCCCCGTCGATCTTCAGGTACATTTTCATGATGTCGCCGCACTTGGGGTTGCCCACTTGGCCCACCCCGTCGGCATGTTCTATCTCCCCCACGTTCCTGGGGTGCTCAAAGTGGTCCATCACCTTATCGGAATACAGCATAGCAGTTTCTCCTTTCCAGTTACAGCTCCCAGGTGGGCTTCTGTGCGTCCCGGTCCCATACGGGGGACAGCTCCCGGAGATACGCCACCACCTGGGGCACTTCCTTCAAAATGTAGTCCACGTCCGCCTCGGTATTCTCCGCGCCCAGGGAGAGCCGCAGGGAGCCGTGGGCAATGGCGTGAGGCAGGCCGATGGCCAGCAGCACGTGGGAGGGGTCCAGGGACGCGGAGGAACAGGCCGAGCCGGAGGAGGCGCAGATGCCCCTGGCGTCCAGGTGGAGCAGCAGGGCCTCTCCCTCCACCCCTTCAAAGACAAAGGAGGCGGTGCCGGGCAGGCGGTTCACCGGGTCGCCGGTGAGGCGGGTGTAGGGAAGCCCGGTCAGGCCGTCGATGAGCCTGTCCCGCAGGGCGGCCAGCCGGGGGGACTCCCGGCTCAGGCCGTCCACCGCCTCCCGCAGGGCGGCGGCCATACCCACCGCGCCGGGGACGTTCTCGGTGCCGGAGCGGCGGCCCTTCTCCTGGCCGCCGCCCTGGATGAGCGCGGGCAGGCGCAGGGGCTTTTTCACGTACAGGGCGCCCACTCCCTTGGGGCCGCGGAACTTGTGGGCGGACAGGGAGAGCAGGTCCACATTCCACGCTTCCACGTCCACGGGGATATGGCCCACGGCCTGCACCGCGTCGGTGTGAAAGAGCACCTTGTGGGCCCGGGCGATGCGGCCCAGCTCGGCGACAGGCTCTATGGTGCCGATCTCGTTGTTGGCGGCCATGATGGAGATAAGAATGGTGTCCGGCCGGATCGCCCCCTCCAGGGCGGCGGGATCCACCAGCCCCCGCCCGTCCACCGGCAGGTAGGTGACCTCATAGCCCTGCTTCTCCAGATACTGGGCGGTGTGGAGGACGGCGTGGTGCTCGATGGCGGAGGTGATGATGTGGCCGCCCTTCCGCCCCTTCAGGGCCATGAGCTCGGCCACCCCCCGCAGGGCCCAGTTATCCGCCTCCGTACCGCCGGAGGTGAAGTAGATCTCCTCCGGCCGGGCGTTGAGGCAGGCGGCGATCTCCGCCCGCGCCCGCTCCAGGTCGGTCTTGCCCTCCTGGGCAAAGCGGTACAGGCTGGAGGGGTTGCCGTAGGCCGTGGTGAAGTGGGGGAGCATGGCCTGGAGGGCGGTATCGGAGACGGCCGTGGTGGCCGCATGGTCCGCGTAAATGAAGTGCGACATAGAGACGCTCCTTTCAAAACTTCTTAATTCCTATATGTTTACTATGATTATAGGCCTGCCAGGCCCCTTTGTCAAGGAAATTTTTATGGAGGCGGAACATTTCATTAAACTTTGCTTAAATCGCCCGGATTCCGTTGACTGGCCCCGCCCGCCAATGCTATAGTGGAGGCAGATTATATGAAATTGGGAGATAGCATGGATAAAAAGCTGTTCAAAAGCATTCTGCTCCTCATCACCTATACGGTGGTACTGGTGATGGTACTCAGCCGCCTGGGCCTGATCGCCAGCGGGGTGGCGTGGGTGCTGGGGCTGGTTAAGCCGCTGCTCATCGGCTTCGCACTGGCCTTCGTCCTCAACCGGCCCTGCCACTTCTTTTTCCGCCTCTATGATCGAGGGCTGTCCCGCACCCGGGCCAGGGGGGCGGCCCGCCCCCTGGCGGTGGTCACCTCCTATCTGGTGCTGATTCTGGCCATCGCCGCCATCTTTTCCTTTGTGGTGCCCAAGCTGGTGGAGAGCATCCAGACCTTCGCCCTCAACCTGGGGGGCTACCTGGCCAACGTCCAGGGCTGGTACAACGATATCATCTCCTACTTCCACCTGGATGTGGAGGCGCTGGACCTGTCCGGCCTGAACGATGTGCTCAAAAACCTGTTCAACTACGTGCTGGGCTTCCTGTCCGACCTGGGCCCCCACCTGCTGGAGCTCACCAGCGGCATCGTCTCCATGGTGGTCACCGGGGTGCTCTCCCTGGTATTCTCCATCTATATGCTCTCCGGCAGGGACACCCTCATGAGCCAGTGCCGCCGGGTGCTGCGGGCCTATGTGCCCGCCCGGTTTGCCGACCCCCTCACCGATGTGGTCCACCTGACGGCCGACACCTTCACCCGCTTCGTCACCGGGCAGCTCATTGAGGCCTGTATCCTGGGCGGGCTGTGCGCGGCGGGGATGCTCTTCATCCAGGCCGACTACGCCCCTCTTATCGGCGTCATCATCGGCGCCTCCGCCATCATCCCGGTGGCGGGCGCCTACATCGGGGCCATTGTGTCCGCCCTGCTGCTGGTGATGGTCTCCCCCATCAAAGCCCTGGTCTTCCTGGTCTTCCTGGTGGTGCTCCAGCAGATTGAGGGCAACGTCATCTACCCCAAGGTGGTGGGCACCTCCATCGGCCTGCCCGGCATCTGGGTGCTGGCCGCCGTCACCATCGGCGGCGGCGTGGGCGGCCTGGTGGGCGTGCTGCTCAGCGTGCCCGTGGCCTCGGTGCTCTACGCCCTGCTCCGCCGGGATGTGCACAAGCGTCTGGCCTGCAAGGAATAAACGAACCCCCGGAACCGCGTCGGTTCCGGGGGTTCGTTTTGCTCTGCTCAGTCCACCAGCTTGTCCAGCTCCTTGATGTGCTCGGTTTCGTCGGAGGTCTTGTGCTTGGCCTGCCGGGCGTAAAGGCCAACGGCGGCCTGGGACTTCTTGATGGGCTGCATGGTACCGGCGCCGGCCACGCAGCCGCCGGGACAGGCCATGCCCTCCAGCAGATAGCCGGGGTACTTGCCTGCCACCGCCTCCTGCATCATCTTGCGGCACTCCCGCAGGCCCTGGGAGCTGGTCACCTTGACCTCCCGGCCGGGGTAGCGGTGCTGGATAACGTTGACCACTGCCTTGGCCACGCCGCCGCCCACGGCGAAGCTGCGCCCGTCGGTAGAGGCATCGTTGACGCCGTCCGGGTCCTCCTCGATGGTGGTCAGATCCACATGCTTGGCCGCAAAGATCCCCGCCATCTCCTCAAAGGTGAGCACGAAGTCCACCTCGCTGCGCACGCTCTTGCGCATGGCCTCCAGCTTCTTGGCCGCGCAGGGCCCGATGAACACCACCTTGGCGTTGGGATGCTCGTGCTTGATGAGGCGGGCGGTGAGGGTCATGGGGGTGAGGGCCATGGAGATGCAGTGGGCGTGGTCGGGGTGGAGCTTCTTGGCCATGACCGACCACGCCGGGCAGCAGGACGTGCCCATGAAGGGCAGCTCCTCCGGCACCTCCCGGACGAAGTCCTCCGCCTCCTGGGTGGCACAGAGGTCGGCGCCGATGGCCACCTCAAAGACATCGGCAAAGCCGAGCTGCTTCACGGCGGCGCGGAGCTTGCCGGGGGTCACCTTGGGGCCGAACTGGCCCACGAAGGCGGGGGCCACCGCGGCGTAAACCCGCTCACCGGACTGGATGGCCCGGATGACCTGGAAGATCTGGGACTTGTCGGCGATGGCGCCGAAGGGGCAGTTTACCAGGCACATGCCGCAGGAGACGCACTTGTCCGGGTCGATCTCGGCCTTGCCATTGGCGTCAGTTCCGATGGCGTCCATTCCGCAGGCCACGGCGCAGGGCCGCTCCTGAATGATAATGGCCTTGTAGGAGCACACGTCGGCGCAGCGGCCGCAGTTGATGCACTTGCCGGGGTCGATGTGGGAGCGGCCGTTGTAACGGTCCAGCTTGATGGCGTCCTTGGGGCAGACCTCCTCGCAGGGGTGGGCCAGGCAGCCCTGGCAGCCCTCGGTCACCAGCACCCGCTTCTCCGCGCAGCCGTTGCAGGCAAACTTAATGACGTTGATGAGCGGAGGGGTGTAGTAGGTCTCCGGCCGGTCGGCCGCCTCGATATTCTCCGAGAGCGGGGCGTGCTCCGCCGCGCTCCGGCAGGGCAGGCCCATGGCCAGCCGCAGCCGCTCGCCCACGATGGCCCGCTCCAAAAACACGTCGTTGCGGAAGTTGCCCACCTCGCCCGGGATGATCTTGTAAGGCAGGCTCTCAATGCGCTTGTCCACCGGCCACTCCGTGTGGTAAGCCATGCGGGCCACCTCCCGGAACACCCGGTGGCGGATCTCCTGGATACGGGTTTCGACACCTCTCATCTGCTCTCTGTCCCTTTCTGTATCGGCCCGGCCCCGAGGCGGGGCAGGCCGGAATCGGTTGCTTTTTGACCTCTCCAATCATAACCGTTTGGTAAGTGTCCTGTCAATGAAAATGTTTCCTTGTCTTACCGTATTTTGTACCCGTTTTTCTGAAAACCATGCAGTTTATACCCCATCGTCTGAAAAAATGTGATATACTCTAGCCAAATGACACCCGGGAGGGATCTCTGTGAAGCCGGAACTGCTGCGTGCGCTGCCCAAAATGGATCTGCTTCTCGCCCGCCCCGCCCTGGCGGGCAGCCCCCTGCCCTACGCCCTGCGGCGGCAGGCGGCCCGCCAGGTGCTGGACGAGTACCGCGCCGCCCTGCGCGCCGGGGCGCTGTCTGCCGTCCCCGGCCTGGATGAGCTGGAGCAGTCCGTCCTCCGCCGGGGCGCGGAGCTGGCCCGGCCCGCCTTGGGGCGGGTGATCAACGCCACCGGCGTGGTGCTCCACACCAACCTGGGCCGGGCCCCTCTCAGTCCGCGGGCGGCGGCGGCGGTGGGAGAGGCCGCCCGGGGCTATTCCAACCTGGAGTACGATCTCTCCGCCCGCCGCCGGGGCCGCCGGGGGGCGGCCGTCGAGTCCCTCCTGTGCGCCCTCACCGGCGCGGAGGCGGCCCTGGTGGTC
>OBYU01000554.1_pt1 | contig 9176 bp, 8 predicted proteins | sample 1501421 | NCBI WGS metagenome assembly OBYU01 (sample SAMEA2580207, study PRJEB22360) | human gut metagenome | biome: human gut; feature: human-associated habitat; material: faeces | place: Denmark | collected 2008/2010
CATACCTTCACTCCGTTCACCTACCAAAAGAACAAGAACACAAACCTGACTCTAACCTCGTCTTATAACCGGAAATTCAGCGCACGCCATACCAACCAGACAGGTTTCACCTATACCCGGATGTTCTATGATATGAGAATGAACCTGGCTCCGTTTGAAACAGCCCCGTTAAACACCCTGTCCAAAGGGAAAGGACAAACCGACCTGATCTCCGTTTATACCAGTTCCGCTTTCGGGATAACCAACCAACTGTCTATAAACGCCGGTTTGAACAGCCAGATACTGACGCTCAACAATAGCTGGACGCTGGAACCACGTCTGGGAATGAAATGGACACCCACCGCCCGTACCTCACTTGCCCTGGCTTACGGCTTACATAGCCGCATGGAAAAGATGGATGTCTATTTCGTCAACTCCAAAAGTTCCGGCGAGGAATCGGTTAATAAGGATCTCGATTTCACGAAAGCCCATCACCTGATGTTGACACTCGGTTATAAGTTATCCGACAATTTACTTCTCAAAGTCGAGCCTTATGTCCAGTTCCTGTACGATGTTCCGGTCATTGCCGACAGTTCCTATTCCGTCCTCAACCGGAGAGAGTTTTATGTGGAAGAAGCACTGGTAAACAAGGGAAAAGGACGTAACATCGGAGTAGACATCACACTGGAGAAGTATCTGAGCAGAGGATTATATTATCTGATCACAGCATCTGTTTTTGATTCTAAATACAAAGGTGGAGACGGTGTCTGGCATAATACCCGCTTCAACCGCCGGTATATACTCAACACCTTGATCGGAAAAGAGTGGATGCTGGGTAAAAACAAACAGAATATCCTGAGTGCCAATGCAAAATTCACCCTGCAGGGAGGAGAACGTTATTCTCCCCTCGATACGGAAGCCAGTCTGTCTCATCCGGATAAGGAAGCGCAATATGACGAAACACGCGCCTATTCACAACAATATCCGGTCATGTTCATCGCCAACTTCACCGTCAGCTATAAAATAAATAAAAAGAAAGTAGCGCATGAATTTGCTATCAAAGCACTGAATGTAACGGGGACTAAAGAATATTACGGCTATCATTATAACCTGAAATCCGGTGTGATGGAGCGGAACGGGCAAAGTATTCCTATCAGTAATATAAGTTATAAACTAGAATTTTAATCGTTTTACCGACTGGTAACAAATAAAATAGTAATTTCGGACACTTAAAGAGGATGCCGCTATATGACAGACAACCCTATTAATAAACAAACTTTCCTGTATCAGTTTCTAGTCAGTTCCAGATACAGAATAGCGCGTCATATCCTGTTGCTCGTGGCAGTAGCGGCCGGATCCATCAACCAAAACATCTATACATACGGAGCAAGAGTTGAGTTGTTGGATAATTATGTTTACCTGGCAGGTTTCAGTACTCTGATTTCCTATGTTATAGTCGGTTATCTCCATCTCTATCTGCTCGTACCCAGATTATTGCTAAAAAAGAGGTATCTGACTTATATCATTTATTCCGCCAGTTCCATCTTACTGCTTATATTGATACGGTATGTGCAGGAATACTGGATATTTACTTTATCCGGTATTCCTCCGATCAGGAGTTCTTATTTCAATATGGTCAGTATCCTGGATAGTTTATCGGACTTCATGCTGAACATAATCTGTATCACCGGTATCTCCATGACCGTATTACTAAGACATTCGATGATAGAGAACCAACGGGTAAACCTACTGGAGAAGAAACAGATACAGTCGGAAGTGGATAACCTGAAAGAACAGGTGAATCCATCGTTACTATTCAATACATTAAACCGGACTGCCGTGTTATCGAAAAGCGAACCGGAGAAAGCGGCGGATATGGTGTTACGGTTAAGCCAGTTACTACGTTACCAACTGTATGACGGGGCACGCGATAAGGCATTATTAAATTCTGAAATCACTTTTCTGAATAACTACCTGGCACTGGAGAAGTTCTATTCCGATTCATTCGATTATCGGATTGTATCGGAAACGGAGCTGACGGGAGTGCTTATTCCTCCGCTCCTGCTTGTACCGATCATCCAATATGCTTTGAAAAGAACCGGGAAGCAAACAAGCCGTCCATCTATACTCTTGCAGGCAAGCCGGGAAGGGCAGCAGATTTCTATTATCTACCGGTTCGACGAAACCGATACACCGGCTATCCAAGAGTTGGATGGCCTCAAAGCACGTCTCAACCTTCTTTATCCGGGCAATTATTCATTATCCGTTACACAGGACAAAGATCAGGGAACAGGCACTATTCTATTAAAATTGAATACACATGGCAAATAATATAGATTATATAGTATCTGATTTCCTGTTAAGTCCGCGGAAAAGGATTTACAGGCATCTCCTGTTGCAACTGGTCGTTTTTCTTATCACGATCAACGTATTTTGGGATACACCGGACGAACTGATCATTACTCCGGCACGTATCCGTTCATGGATCGGTTATTTCCTGCTCATCGACATACTCATTTATGTAAATGCTTATGTATTGGTACCACGGTTTCTGCTCAAAGGGCGTCTGCTTCTTTACCTGATCACGGTATTTACATTGATTCTTGTATCGATTGTGACATTAGGGTCTCTCCAAACTCTTTTCGAAGATACACGGTTTGAGGAGCTGCCATCCAGCCAGTCGGTAATCTGGTTAAATATCCTGTCTTCAACAATATCCACAGGCTTGTTGGTTGCCGGTTCTTCTGCTATGATGCTCTTTAAACATTGGATCAGCAACAATCAGCGTGTCAGCGAACTGGAAGCCGCCACCCTGCAATCGGAGTTGAAATTCCTGAAAAGCCAGATCAATCCTCACTTCCTGTTTAATATGCTGAACAATGTATATGTACTGATCAGGAAAGGACGTGACGAAGCAGCAGATGTATTGTTCAAATTGGAAGACCTGTTGCGTTACCAGTTCAACGACAGTGCCCAGGACAGGATACAACTCAGTTCTGACATCCGTTTTATGAGTGATTTCTTGAACCTGGAGAAGATACGCCGGGATAAGTTTAATTATACCATTTCCAAAGAGGGCGATATCAACAGTGTATGGCTCCCCCCCCTGTTGTTCATCCCTTTTGTAGAAAATGCAGTCAAACACAATACGGACGGGGAGAATGCTTCGTTTGTATATCTTTCTTTCAATGTGCAGGATAACCGGTTGACCTTCCGGTGTGAAAACTCGAAGCCTGCCGAAGAGGAAGAAAAAGACAACCGTATCGGCGGACTGGGCCTGAAGAACATCAGGCGACGATTGGATTTACTGTATCCCGGCCGCCATTCGCTAGAAATCATAGAAGATAAACATAGTTACATCGTTAATTTACACCTGGACTTATGAACTGTATCATCGTAGACGACGAACCTCTGGCCCGTGAAGCGGTAGAGATGCTGATAAATGAAACCGGAGGACTGACACTGGCCGGTAGTTTCAACAATGCCACTTCGGCTGCCCGGTTTATCGAAGAGCATCCGGTCGACCTGATATTTTTGGATATCCGCATGCCCAAAGTGACCGGACTGGAGTTCGCCCGTACCATTCCTAAAAGCACTCTCGTGATATTCACTACTGCTTATGCCGAATATGCAATCGACAGTTACGAGGTGGATGCCGTCGATTACCTGGTGAAACCGATTGTCTCCGAGAGATTCCAAAAAGCGGTTGAGAAAGCCAAATCATATCATGCACTTCTGTTGACGGAAGAAAAGGAAAATATCGAAAACGTGGAGAGCGAATTCATATTTGTCAAGTCCGAACGTCGTTTCTTCAAAGTCAATTTTAAGGATATATTGTTCATCGAGGGCTTAAAAGATTATGTAATCATTCAACTTCCCGACCAGCGCATCATCACCAAAACCAGCATGAAAGCAATACACGAACTACTTCCTAAAGTATTCCTGCGGGTAAACCGTTCTTACATCGTCAACACCCAACAAATAGCCTCTTTCGACAATAACGATATCTACATCGACAAATACGAAATAGCCATCGGCAACAATTACCGCGATATCTTCTTTGATGAATTTGTTGCAAAAATGGGAAGGCTGTAATCCACATCCTACTTTTAATAAAAAGAATAATAAGGGCATCCCTTGTTTATTGAAAGATTTATTTACATTTGTAGATTACAAATTAAAACAATCTTAGCTATGGAATTACAACTGATACAACAAAAGATTTTTGAGATCAGAGGGTATAGGGTGATGATGGATTATGATCTGGCAAAACTCTACGAAGTAGAAACAAAAGAATTAAAACGAGCTGTAAAGCGAAATATTACTCGTTTTCCTTCCGATTTTATGTTCGAACTTTCTGAGAAAGAGTATGAAGCTTTGAGGTACCAATTTGGCACCTCAAACTCCACAGACCATTTGAGGTCACAAATTGTGACCTCAAAAAGAGGAGGTAACAGATATCTACCTTTTGCTTTTACAGAGCAAGGAGTTGCTATGCTATCCGGTATTCTCAGAAGTCCCAAAGCTATTGAAATCAACATTGCCATCATGCGTGCTTTCGTCTTGCTACGCGAATTGACAACCGGTTATACAGAAATAAAAAAACAGTTAGATCAGTTTATGCTTGATACAAACCTGCAAATTGCTGATATTTATGATATACTGAATGAAATGGCTTTAAAACAAAAACAGCAGGATAAGCCACGCAACCCGGTTGGATATGTCATCCCGAAAAAATAAAGTATTATCTTTGCACCATGGGAAAAAATAAGTTAGCAAAGTTTGACGATATGGCGGAATATCCGCATGTTTTCCAGTATCCGTTTGCCGTTCTGCAAGAGAAAGGATTTGAAAGGACACTGGCACAAGGAGTTTTTCAAGAATGACAATCCGATCGTGCTTGAATTGGGTTGCGGTAAAGGTGAATATACAGTGGGACTGGCACGGTTGTTTCCCGATAAGAACTTTATCGGCGTAGACATCAAAGGTGCACGCATGTGGACCGGAGCCAAAGACTCTTACGAATCGGGAATGACCAACGTTGCTTTCCTCCGGACCAGCATCGAACTGATCTCTCATTTTTTTGCAGCCGGTGAGGTTGCCGAAATATGGCTTACCTTCCCCGACCCACAGATGAAAAAGGTCAACAAGCGCCTGACATCCACCCGCTTCATGAAGATGTACCGCGAAATACTGTCCGGCGACGGCATTATCCACCTCAAGACCGACAGCAATTTCATGTACACATACACCTGCGAAATGGCGAAAGCCAACAACTACCCCGTCTTGTTCAGCAACAACGACCTGTATCATTCAGGACTGGTAGACGACATCCTGTCTATCAAAACCTATTACGAACAGCAATGGCTCGACCGCGGACTGAACATCAAATACATCAAGTTTGTTTGTGAGGAAAGAGATGAACTGATCGAACCGGATGTAGAGATCGAACTCGATCCTTACCGCAGTTTCAATCGGAGCAAGCGCAGCGCATTGGCTTCCGGCAAATGAAAGCAATTGACAATTACTAGTGATAATAAATACAATTCAATAACTTAAAGGGCAATTGATAAGGGACAATCTTAATTGTCAATTTTCAATTGTCAATTTTCAATTAAACTCATGGCTATATATCCTAAACTAATCATGGACGCACTAGCCAAAGTGCGTTACCCGGGGACAGGGAAAGACCTTGTCGAAATGGGCATGGTGGAAGACAACATACGGATCGACGGCAATAAGGTAAGTTTCTCACTCCTTTTCGAGAAACCTAACGATCCGTTTATCAAATCAGTCGTAAAGGCTGCCGAAACAGCCATCCTTACCTATGTAGGTGAAGAGGTCGACATCAAAGGAAACATCGAAGTGCTGGCACGTCAGGCAGCACGTCCCGAACCGGACAAACTGCTTCCGCAGGTAAAAAATATCATTGCCGTATCTTCCGGAAAGGGAGGTGTAGGTAAAAGTACGGTTGCAGCCAACCTGGCTGTGGCACTGGCCGGTCTCGGTTATAAAGTAGGTTTGCTTGATGCTGATATTTTCGGTCCTTCGCAACCCAAAATGTTCAATGTAGAGGACGCCCGTCCTTATATGGAAGAGGTTGACGGACGCGATTTGATCCAGCCGGCAGAAAACTACGGAGTCAAACTGCTGTCGATCGGTTTCTTTGTGAATAAAGAAGATGCCGTTCTATGGCGCGGTGCTATGGCAAGCAATGCCTTGAAGCAGTTGATCGGCGATGCCAACTGGGGCGACCTCGATTATTTCCTGATCGACCTGCCACCGGGAACAAGTGATATTCATCTGACAATGGTACAGACACTGGCTATCACCGGTGCTATCGTTGTCAGCACACCGCAGGAAGTTGCCCTGGCCGATGCCCGCAAAGGTATCAGCATGTTTACCGGCGAAAAGATCAATGTCCCGGTACTGGGACTGGTCGAAAATATGGCCTGGTTCACTCCAGCCGAACTCCCGGAAAACAAATATTACCTGTTCGGTAAAGAAGGAGCCAAACGTCTGGCAGAAGAACTGAATGTTCCCTTGTTAGGACAAATACCTATTGTACAAAGTATCTGTGAGGGAGGCGACAACGGTACACCTGTTGCCCTAAACCCCGATACGATCACCGGAGCCGCTTTCCGCGATCTGGCAGAGAACGTAGTCGAACAGATCAATTACCGCAATGCAAACATAGCTCCTACACAACGGGTTAATGTCAGTAAAAGTTGACAGTGGACAGTTTGAGTCCGATTTATAGACAAATCGGCTGAAAGCCGAATAACTGTCAACTGTCACTTGTCAACTGTCAACTGAAAAAGAAAGAGCAGGGTTCCCCGTCGGAAGCCCTGCTCATCTTTTTTCCTGTACAGGAAATCATCATCACATCTCATCAAAATGAAAGTCTAACCCCGAACTGCACCGATGCACAGAGTGGCTGCTCTTTCCGGATCGTCTCAACCACACTCTTATCATCAAAATAATAGGCGATACCGGGTTCGGCATAGATACTAACGGGTTTTGCTATATCATATTGTACCCCGAGCGATGCCAGGGCAGAGAACTGCACTTTATCCACATCGAGGTCAGTCTTACTTTTACGCTGACGGGCGTTATTCAGATAATAATCCGTATTCAAACTTCCGTCCACACACATCTCCGCCATCGCCCCCGCAGAAGCATAGAGAGATAAACGGTCTTTCTTCCAATTCACTTTCACAGGTATTCCCAGATAGTGTAACCGCTGTTCCTGCTTGTAATAATCCCCTTCGCCGGCTGTCAGTTCCGAAGAAAGGAAGGTATAAACCAGTCCGCTCTCCAGCGAGAACCGGTCGCTGATCTGTTTCTTCACCGTAACACCCGCAGAAAGAGGGAAACGGTGTTTCATCTTAGTCCCCGTCGGGCGCTGGTAATTTTCGGCAGCGATCTTCTCAAACATCGTAAAATCAGCTGTTTCCCGGAAGTAAGGAGCATTCGACGCCACATGATTCATATAGTCGTCGAATGTCCCTGAACCCGGGTTATTATTCACACTTACATCCGAACGGGTTGCCGGCATGCTGAACATCTGCAAACCTCCTGTGGCAGAGGTATTGCCGTTAAACATATTTCCGGCATATAAACCGAATGTCCACCCTTTCGGGGAAGAAGCAGCTTTCACTGGAACCGGCTCGTAACTCTTCTCCGGAACATATTCATACCGTCCGCTTTCCACTACCGAACGATTGTTGTACGAATTGTTTTCCGCAACATTCTCTTCTGTTATCTCTCCATGAAAATAGGCTGAGATAGACATGTACACTTCCGACACCACCTGCGACAAGTCCGGCAATTCAGCTTCAACCTTTTTTACCTTGGCTACCAGCGTTTTTGTGATCGGTTGCGACGCTATCGGCTCAACCGGCACGACCGGAACAGGTGTAACAGACGAAGTCTCACCTTGTGGAACAGGAAGAACGATGTCCGACAAGACCGGTTCTATCTCCTTATCTATCCCCATAAAGTAAAGAGCAGACCCCAAAACTGCCAAGAAAGACACTGCTGCCGCCAACCAACGATAAGGGAAGCGACGAACTTCAGGAGCCGGAGCGAACGCAGCTTCCAGCCTCTCCCAGCCATCCTCCGGCAACGGCAGACGGTATTCAACCGACCGATTCCGGTATTCCTCAATTAATTTATCTTCCATCTTCATCTTCTGGCTTCTTTCTGAATGTAATCGTTTACTTTCTTTATCAGCATTGCTTTCGCCCGGCACAACTGCGACGACGATGATCGTTCGTTTATGTGTAAAAGCTCGGCAATTTCTTTATGACTTCGTTCTTCAAACGTATATAAGTTAAACACGGTGCGATAGCCCGTCGGTAACTCCTGGACGAATTGCATCAGGACCGACGTCGGGATCTGTTCGATCTCCTCCGGAGGCTCTTCTTCTGTCTCAGCAATACTGTCAAGGGGGACTACTTGTTTGAGGACATCCTTTTTCCGAAGGTACTCCAATGCCGTATTTACAAATATACGGCTCATCCACGCTTTCAAACTCCCTTCTCCACGGTACGAAAAACTTGAGAAGGAGGCGAATACTTTCAAAAATCCGTCATGCAACAGATCGTAAGCTACGTCCATACCTCCTGTGTACCGGAAGCAGATGCTCAACATCTGTTCCGCATAAGTATCGTAGAGTTCTTTACGGGCTGCATTCACACCCCGCATACACTGCTTTATCAGTTCTGCTTCACCCATCAACGCCGCGCGTGTTTATTATATAAATGTAATGACTGCGGGAATACTGCATGCGATTTCTAAAATTTTCAGCCAAAGTAGTAAAATAATACGGATATCCTGCAGGAAAACTTCATCCAGTACTGAAACAATCATTTTGCCACCCTATTGGCAGACTTCTGCCATACTAATGGCAAGGTACTGCCAATACGATGGCAGAGCCTTGCCATTAGCATGACAAAACCTTGTCACCGTCATGACAAAGGCAATACAGACTCATAAGGACATCAAATCATATACAGAATACCATCCTTAATCACCGTATCCACAATGTTCATTCCTATATTATAAGGCAGGAACTTATAAGACGGATGTTTCAACAGTATCAGATCCGCTTTCTTACCGACATCGATACTTCCGGTCTTCCCTGCCAATCCCAAGGCTGCAGCACCGTTTATAGTCAGAGCGGTCACCGCTTC
>OBYU01000559.1_pt1 | contig 9111 bp, 6 predicted proteins | sample 1501421 | NCBI WGS metagenome assembly OBYU01 (sample SAMEA2580207, study PRJEB22360) | human gut metagenome | biome: human gut; feature: human-associated habitat; material: faeces | place: Denmark | collected 2008/2010
CCTGCAGCCGTGCCGGACCCGGCATAGCCGCCATAAATGCTGCAGTTGGCAAAAGCATAGCCTCCACTTGCAACAGTACCTGTGATACTGACAGTATTATTTTGCGCTGCGGCGTTTGCCGCATAGCCGCCAAAGACGCCTTTAGGTGAAGCGCTGCTGCCGCTGCTGTAACTGACATCAGCATTTGTAAGCGTCACGCTGCCGCCTGTGGCCGCGCTGGTATCATCATACTTCCAGCCGTAAACACCGCCGCTGTTTTGCGTCTGATTGCTCAAACTTGCGCTGCCGCTGCTGCTATTGCCTGTGATATCGGCAGCCCAGGCATTACTGCTGGTAAGAATACAGCCTACTACCATTGCCAGCTTCAATTCTTTTTGCCTTCCCATTTTCTTTCCCATAAATTTTCTTCTGCCTCCCCTTGCTGTTAAAATACTGCTTCCTGATACGTCTTACTTCATATCTGTTATTGAAGCTCAAGCCGATGTATTTAGCACCTGTTTCAGCTCTGTCATCCAACCCGTGCTTTTTTAATACTTTAAGATTTCCATATTTTTCATATAAATAATTTGTTATAACAATATTTATTGTTATTACAGCACGTTTGTACCCCCCCCGCAAGACACTTGCTTTGAACTTGTGTAAAACTCCTGCGAGTCTTGCCCGGCGCATTACGCCAGCGGCTTTACGACTGTCGGCGTCTGCGCAGTTCTTAAGACTCTATTACCCATACTTTTTGCCAGTCAGCACAGTTATACCGGCTCACAAGCTGCTGTCCCAAAACTATGCCTAATCACTGCGGCAGAAACAAAAAACAGACTGCTTAAAAAGCAGTCTGTTTTTATAAATCTACTAAATCATAAAAAATAGCTTATTCTTTAAAATTCAAATCTTACGCCAGCATTGATCTGCCATTTCTTTTCTATCTCTCCTCCAAAGCTCCTTTCTATATCACCATAAAAATAACTTGCTTTACTGAGCTTGATATTTGTTCCGATTCCTACTTCAAACCACGTGTCGCTGTAGTCTTTTGACATCGACAGGGTTTCTCCATTGGCTGCTTCCATATGGATATCCCTGATGCCTCCAAATTCATGCAGCGCCGATGCCTTGAAATAGACATCATTGCCCTCTTTCGTTTTTTGACCTGCAACAAAGCCTACACGACCTATATAACTGTTTAAACCACCAACATAAACGTTATTGCCGCGGTCTGTTGTATATTCACTGCTGCTCAGCCTTCCTGCTATAAACTGCAGCTGCGGTTCGACGAAAGTCCCACTTTTTTCACTCAGTTCTATAGTTTTTCCATATTCTATACTCACACTGTAAGCTCTGTTTTTATAGCTGGCTTTATCCGGGTAATCTCCATAAGATTTGATGTCTGTATCAAATTGACCTATTTTTGCTACTACGTCCGTATAGCTTCCGTCATCTCCGGTCCAGGTACCATAGAAGCTGCCAGAGAATAATTTATCTTTACCACTGCCCAAGCTGTAATCAGCATGTCCGGTTCCGCTTTCTAATGCAAAACCATATGTGCTCTTCGCATTATCTGCTTTATCGTAACCAAGCTGATACATATTATAGCTGCTGTCAAAGCCACTGCCGGCAAATTTTCCTCCTGTGTAATGCGCCCAAATTCCTTCTACACCTTTTTTGTTCGTACGATAGTGCAGGTCTCCTAGATGCTTACGCAGCGTATCATTGGTATTACGCCACATCGCATAACTGCTATCACTTCCATCCAATAACACTTGGGTATCGTTGTTAACAGATCTATCTATGTGTGTTAAATACCATTCTTCTTTACTACCTATCACATTGCCAGCATTATCTTTAACATTTAAACCATTTTCTATCTCTGGTGTAAATGTCCAAATGCCGCCATTATTAAGGTCTTTTCCTTCAAAAGTTAATTTACCGCTGTTATCCTTGACCAGCAGCAAATTTTTACGATCGGTTACAGTACCGTTCAGCAAACTTGTATCGTTGACCTGGATATAACTTGTGCCTACATTTGCGGCCTCTTTGATCGTTATTTTATCGCCTTCTTCATTGTTAAGGTCGGTATCCATAATAAACGTACCACCGGCTTTGTCCAAATTTTCGATGGTCAGTTCCTCCTGGGTACCAGTCTGAGCGCCATCTTTGTTTTGGGTCATGTCGAGGCGGCCACCTGTAAACTCAAACTGCCCCAAGATGTTATAATCGCCACCATCTGCGCCTAACATATATTCACCACCGCTCATCGTCAAACCTGAAACGAAAGCATTACCATCCAGCATAACAGCTACACCGCCGTCAATAGTTGTATTTACTGCGCTGCCACCTATTAATTGTGTACCACCATAAATATTGGTATCTAAGGCTGTTCCTCCGGCATATATCTGCTGTGTACCACCATTCAGAGCGCTTACTGTACCAAACCCACTATTCCGAATAGCCTGGCTACCATCGTTCATAGTAATTACTATACCTGTTCCTCCGCTGAAAATATTCTGCATTCCACCACTCATGGTATATACTATACCGCTTCCTCTGGAAATAAACTGCTGACCACCGCTCATAGTATTTACAGTGCCTGTTCCTCCGTTCCATATATTCTGATAACCAGAAATAACGGTTTCTACTGCACCTATTCCTTCTTTGTAGATGTTCTGGCTGCCACCATTCAAAGCGCTTACTGTACCTGTTCCTCCTCTGGAGATATACTGAACACCACCACTCATTGTATCTACTGTACCTGTTCCTCCTTTGATTACCATTATATCTCCAGAGCTCATTGATGCTACACCACTGCTCACACCAAAATCAACTGAATAATCTGCAGCTTCTGCTTTTCCAAAAACCATATTTTCCACAAAGTTTAATGTGTGTGGCAAAACAGTATATTCCAGTGTTTTCACTTCTCTTTTTGGCTGTTGCACCTGCAAATCACTCTTATTCGGTAGTTCCCGTAGTGCCGCTGCCAGAGGTATCATACTGTTCACCAAATTTATTCCCATTGCCAGCGTTGCCAATATCTGCTGATTTTTCTTTTTACTTAACCTTCTTTCCTTCATTTAGTTCACCAACCTTTATTACTTTGCTTTATTTATCCCATATCTTTACTTTAAACATATCTTTGTAACAGCAAAGGCTCATCTGCTTTTGCCATCCTTCTTCATCTTTTTATTTTGTTTCGGATCCAAGCCATAGTCTTCCATCAGCCGGTCTATCACCTTGTTCACAGCTTCCGGCGTTATATACCGACTGCATTCAAACTGTCGTTCTGTTCCCTTCAGCCGCGGGCACCATTCAAAATCCTTATGGTCAAACACTACCTGCGTATCGTTCCAACAGCCGTTGCACACATGGTAGTTGATCACCCTGTACGGGGTCGGGAATTCGTTAAGCGGCAGCGTGAATCCGCTGATCATTATTACTGGTATGCCTACTCCGTTGGCTACCCAGCTCAACCCGCTCGACAGCCCAATGAAAAAGTCTGCATGGTATAAAAGGTCTATTCGCTCCTGCAGCGGCAGCTTGCCTGTGAAGTCTTCCGCTCCATAAGGTATGATGTTAAAGCGGCTGTTCATACCATAGACATTTTCTCTGTCGATGCACAGTACTCTGTAGCCTTTTTCTTTCAGGTGTTTTACTACGTTCAGCCACCCGGCTCCATTGTTCCAGTATTTCGCCTGGCTGCTGGACTGGGCTGCTATGCACACATACGGTTCTTTGATCTTTCTCGTTTTTTCTTTAGGCAATAATTTGATGCTGATATCTTTGGGTTCACTGCCTTCGTCAAGCCCTAATATCATCGCAGCATTTTTGTGCAGGCCCCGTACCCTGAAATCTGACGGCTGGTGCATCCTGTCCCCGCAGGGAAAGAATATCCCCAGATAGTAACTGGCATATAGGCCTTCCGGACGTTCTTCAGGTTTTACATAATAGATATTTGGATATCCGGCCTTGAAAAGTTCTGCCATGTCTTCCGCTACCGCACAGTAAAGTTCGCACTGATGTTTCTTTCTGAATTCTTCCGCATAGGGGAACCACGCCAGGATATCTCCAAGGATTCCTGTGGGAAATTTGATCAGCACTTTTTTTCCCTTCAGATCCAGGTCATGGGCAAAGATCAGTTTATCTTTTTCATAAACCTCAATACGAAAATCAACAAAATACTTTTTGCTGCTGGTCACTATCACCCCCGATGCTGGTGCGTCATAGACTGTCAGGCAGGCACTGCGATCGATGAGCTTGACCCTGTATTCTCCCTGCGGCACTGTTACTCTGGCTCCGTAGTTAAAGTCATACTTTACACCTGGCAGGCCGCTTTCCTGCACTACCTCACCTGCTTCAAAAACCATATACGGTTTCTGCGGCACAGCTTCTGCTTTTTTCTCTTCCATTCCTTTGGCTATGCGAGTCAGTTCTTCATCACTTACTGATTCTATTTCGGACATACTTCTCTCCTTTTCTTTATCTGTTGATTTTTATTTCTACATCTATTTTGGTATCTCTCCAACCTTACTTGCACCCCTTACATTACTGGCTAATTTCTGACTAAATAAAAGATGACCTCCCCCAGAATTTGATTCTGGAGGAGGTCTCTTATGAAAGGTCAGCAGAAGCGCATGTCCCCCCCACATATACTTTCTCGCTATTTTATTTTTATACAACTATACGTTTGTTTTAAACGTTACATTTTTCTTTATTGATATTGTAAAATCATACTTTTAAAATATCAATAAAGATATTGTTTGTAGATATTGTTTTTTATTAATATTGTTTTTTATAACACTGTAATACGATGTAATATTATTCCATTTAGATAAGTATTACAATATTATTTAAGACGCTTACAAAATTATACTGCACGAGATGCATAATCAGCTAAAAAAATCCGCTTCAAAGGTCAACACGTCTGGCAATATAAATAAAAAGACTGAGCCTAAGCTCAGTCTTTTTATTTATACGTTATTTTTTTATACTATGCAGCAATTTACCTTTCAGCTTCTATCTGTTTGCCTACGTCCCGCAGATAGCTTTGCAGCGTCAGCATGGAATTGGTGAGATAACGCTCACCGCACCACGACAGGTAAATACTGGCTTCACCGATCTCGTCAGCCAGCGGTATGGAACGGATATCACGGTAAGCATCTCTGACGCTCGCCAGTCCGAAAGAAACGCCCAGCCCTTCGCGCATATAGTCGCTCAGCAGCTCAACATTGCCTTCCAGGACAAAGTCCGGCTCGAAGCCGGCTTTTTTACACAGCTCGTCAACGATCCGCAGCTTGCTTTGATCCTCCGGCAGGGCGCAGATCTTTTCGTTTTGGATATCCTGCAGATAGATCTTCCGGCGGCGGGCCATATGGTGCCTGGCTCCGACCAGCAGTGTATAACGGTCTTTCCACAGCGGCACTGAAATGATTTTAGGATGATCGAGCCTGCCAGTTGTCAGCCCAAAGTCAAAGCGGCCGCTCAGAAGTCCGTCCATGATCTCGTTATGCGCTGCCAGCAGATGCGCCAGCCTGATATCGTCATGTTCTTTAAGAAAATCCACCAGCCAGCGTTTGGAAAGCATGGTACTGCTGCTGCCAAGACGTATGTATTTAGTATCGCGCGAGCGCATGTCGGCGATTTCCTTTTTGGCGTCCTCCAGATGCTGCAGGGCTTCGTTGGCATGATGCAGCAGGATCTTGCCGTATTCGTTCAGCACTACGTTACGTCCGTCGCGGTCAAAAAGCTGCCCGCCCATTTCTTCTTCCAGCCGGGCAACGATAGCGCTCAGGTAGGGCTGTGATACCATCAGCAGTTTGGCGGATTTGGTGATGTGTTCCTGTTCGGCGACTACTTTAAAATACTTGAGCTGTAATAGATCCATGACCGTCACCTTTCATAACAAATAGCTTATGAGTACATACAATAACTAGTATTATACTTATTCTACCCCAGGTTTTACAATAAAGACAAGAAGAAATCTTGCAAGATATTTAAATTCTAAAGTTTTGGGGAGGTCATTATGTCTACTAGCTCTGCTCTCAGTAAATACAAGTTTCTCGGTCTCTTTCCTCTGGTCATGGCCCAGATCGGCACTTCCGGCGATAATTCGGTGCTTACCGTGGCTACAGCTTCCCTGCTGGCCAGTCTTAATGCGACAATGTCAGACATCCAGCTGGCCAACATTATTTATTCTTTGTGCGCCGGCTGCCTGATGATCGTCGGCGGTATGGTCGGCCTGATCGTCGGCTGGAAAAAAACTTTCCGCATCGGCGCTGCGATGTGCGCCGTCGGCGAACTTGTCGTAGCTTTCTCCGGCAACATTTTTATGTTCACCTGGGGCGGCCGTCTGCTGGTCGGTATCGGCGCCAGTTTCCTTATCCCTTCTGTCCTCGGGCTGATCCCCGGTTTGTATCAGGGCAATGACCGCGCTTTCGCTTTCGGGGCTATCGGCGCTGCTACAGGTATCGCTTCCTGCCTCGGCCCTATCGCCGCCGGTTTTTTGATCGATACTTTTGACTGGCGCATAGCCTTTAGCTGCATGGCCGTTTATTTTACTATCGTTTTTGTAGGTTCGCTGCTGGTAGGCGATGTTCCGCTGCCCGAACAAAAAGTGCGTTTTGACCTGAAAGGTACGGTCGTTGCCGTTGCCGGCCTGTTTTTACTGATCATCGGTATCAGCAAGATCCCAGTCTGGGGCCTGATCGATCCGATCGCGCCGCCTGTTATCGGCGGCAGTCCCTTAGTTTTGTTCGGTATGTCACCGGCTTTGTTTATCGCGCTGCTGGGGCTTATCACTCTGGTGCTCCTGGTCCGTATCGAACGTAATGTTGAAAAAACCTATGGTTCCTGTCTTATTCCTTCCTCCTTCTTAACGACGCCGCAGGTACGCAGTGGACTGTATCTTACAGCGATGCTGTTCCTCTGCTTCGGCGGGTCGTTCTTCCTGGTCATCACTTATCTGCAGCTGGTCGCCGGTTTCAGCGCCATTATGACCGGTATAGCCATGAGCGCTATGGCGATCCCGATGATCGTGTTCTCTATGGGTATCCCCAAGTTCAGTCCCGATGCTTCGCCGAAAAAGATCTGCCGCACGGGTATCGCTATGGTTGCCCTTTCGACGATCCCGATGGCGTTGTCCTTAAATCCTTACGGAGTTAACTGGCTGATGTATGTGGGCCTGTTCTTCTTCGGCGCCGGGCAGGGCTTTGTTGCTTCACAGTCTTCCAATATCATCGCAGGGGCAGTTAATGCCCGCGACGCTCAGCAGTCCAGCGGTATCCAGACCGCGACCCGCAATGTCGGTCAGGCGATCGGCGTCGCTATTCTGGGCGTAGTCATGCTGTTTTCCATCACCGGTACTTTTAAGGACGCCGCTTTGAGCAGCGCCGATCTGAGCAGTACTTCCAAAACCGTTATCAGCGAGCAGGCTTCCATCGGCTTTATGCCGGACGCTGCTTTCGCAAAATATATTGCGGATAAAGCGGCAAATGCCGATGACGCCGCTGTCTTGACCGCTATCAACCGCAGCACCCGCCAAAATTCCACTCAGCTGGGCCTGTATGTCCTGGGCTTCATTTGCGCTCTGTTCTGGCTCAGCACCGGACCGCTGCCCAATGAAAAAATAACTAAATGATTTTAACTGTTAATCAGTAAATTTATAATGAGGTGATCTTATGTATATGTCCGCAAATTTTCAGGTGATTTCCGATCCGGTAGTCTTTCAGAACGCTCAGGTTACTATCTACCGCGCGCAGAAGGTAGTGACCATGAACCCGCAGATGCCGTGGGCAGAATGTGTTGCCGTTGCCGGCGGCACTATTATCGCAGTCGGTGATTTTATCGATATGGAGGCTTATTTTAAAGCGCATGCTGCTTCTTATCAGATCAATGATACGTTTATCAACAATGTTATTTATCCCGGTTTTATCGAAGCCCATATGCACGCTCAGCAAAGCGGCCTGTATAATATGAATTATGTTTATATCGGCTACTTTGACCGGCATACTGCTGACGGCGAGATTTCCAGAGGCTGCAAAACGCCGGACGAGATCATTGCCAAGCTGCGTGAGGTAATAGAAAAGAACCCCGGTAAATATAACGATCAGAACTGGCTCAGTACTTATGGTATCGATCCGCTGATCTTGGGCGACGCCAAGCTGGAAAACATCAACAGCAAATGGCTCGACCAGGTTTCCAGCACTGTACCCATCTGCCTGAACCATGCTTCCGGCCATTTGATGACCGTCAATACCCGTGCGATCGAGCTGTCCGGCATCGATGCTGTCCACGACGACAATATCGGCCGTTATCCGGACGGCAGCTGCAACGGCAACGTTGCCGAACCCGAATTTATGTCCTATGTTTTAAAGGCAGGCGGTATGCGGATCAGCGGCGACGCTGCGGAAACCGCCGAAAAAGCGACCCGTTATATCGCCAAGCTGGCCAAACACAACGGCTGCACCACGATCGCTGATAAGGCTTTCGGCTTTATCCTGACCCCGAAGGCTATTGACGGTTATACTAACGCTCTGAAAAAAGAACAGCTGCCTGTACGTTTTGTTGTGGAACCTTTCTACAGTAAAAATATGGATGGTGTCTTCGGCGGCTGGAATGGCCTGCAGCAGCTGCGTCAGCAGATCGAAAATGACCGTTTCATTTTTAACCACGCCAAGATTCTGGCTGACGGTTCGATCCAGGGCTATACTGCCAATTTACTGAATAAGGAATATTACAGCGGCGCCAGAAACGGCAAGCTGATCTACGACGACGATACCATGTTCGATATCCTGAAGGAATGTGAGGAACACGGCTACTCGGTCTCTATCCATACTAACGGCAACGGCGCTACCGAGCAGGTACTGCGCGTAGTAAAACGCCTGCGGGAAGAAAACCCAACCAGCATCTACCGCCATACTGTGGAGCATGTGCAGTTGGCAACTGAAAACCAGCTGGCACGCCTGCATGAACTGAATATCGGCGCTAATTTCTTCGCCAACCATCTGTATTACTGGGGCGACGTCCATGCTGAATACACCGTAGGGCCTTACGAGGTCAAACGCATGGAGCCGATGCGCAGCGCTGTCAACCACGGCGTCCGCTTCGGCGTGCATTCCGACGACCCGA
>OBYU01000578.1_pt1 | contig 8660 bp, 3 predicted proteins | sample 1501421 | NCBI WGS metagenome assembly OBYU01 (sample SAMEA2580207, study PRJEB22360) | human gut metagenome | biome: human gut; feature: human-associated habitat; material: faeces | place: Denmark | collected 2008/2010
TGATGTTGAATTAACTTCAGCTGGATCTTCAAAAATTAAAGTTGTTAAAGCAGTTAAAGAAGCAACTGGTTTAGGATTAAAAGATGCTAAAGAATTAGTAGATGGAGCTCCTAAAGTAATTAAAGAAGCTATGCCTAAAGAAGATGCTGAAAAACTTAAAGAACAATTAGAAGAAGTTGGAGCTAGCGTAGAATTAAAATAGTTTCTACTTTCTAATTAAATAGTTAGGTTGAAAATGTATGTTTAACCTATTTAATATAGATTTCAATGCAAATACAACCTGAATTCTTTGAGAAGTTAAAACCCCGTTATTCTGATAACGGGGTTTTTCAATTAATTAATACAAGCATACTAAATGCTTTTGGATTGAATGATAAAATTAGAGGTGAAGAAATGAGTCATTATTATGATGAACAACCTGATGTTAAAAGTAACCCAAAAAGAATTAGTTATCAAATTAAAAATGTGCAACTAGAACTTACTACTGATGCTGGAGTTTTTTCAAAAGATAATGTGGATTTTGGATCAGACTTACTAATTAAAACTTTTTTGAAAGAACATCCTCCAGGCCCAAGTAAAACCATCGCGGATGTAGGATGTGGATATGGTCCTATCGGTTTAGCAATAGGAAAAGCATCTCCACACCATCAAATTACAATGTTGGATATTAACAATAGAGCTTTGGCGTTGGCAGAAATGAATAAGACAAAAAATCAAGTGGATAATGTAACGATTATGGAAAGCGATTGTTTGTCTGCTGTCAATCATCAGTGCTTTGATTACATTTTAACTAATCCCCCTATTAGAGCTGGTAAGGACATTGTTCATCGAATCTTTGAACAAGCGTTTGACAGACTCAAAACTACGGGTGAACTTTATGTCGTCATTCAAAAAAAGCAAGGTATGCCTTCAGCTAAAAAGAAAATAGAAGAACTATTTGGCAATGTAGAAATTATAGCTAAGAGTAAAGGATATTATATTTTGAAAAGTATAAAAGGTTGATTTCGAAATGGTATTCTGATATAGTTATAAAATGTAAAAATTTATGTTCAATAAGTGTGTACTTTTACGTAAAATGGATAAATTAATTAAGTGTAAATAGAAATCGAAAATGGTGTCATCATATGTGTTGCCGTTTTCTTTTTGTCTTGTTAGCACACTTTTAAATGGACGGTAGCACACAATATTTGAGGGGTGAATCTGTTTGGCAGGTCAAGTTGTCCAATATGGAAGACATCGTAAACGTAGAAATTACGCGAGAATTTCAGAAGTATTAGAATTACCAAACTTAATAGAAATTCAAACAAAATCTTATGATTGGTTCCTTAAAGAAGGTTTATTAGAAATGTTCAGAGATATTTCTCCAATTGAAGATTTCACTGGCAACCTATCTTTAGAATTTGTAGATTACAGATTAGGTGAACCTAAATATGATTTAGAAGAATCAAAAAACCGTGACGCTACTTATGCTGCACCTCTTCGTGTGAAAGTGCGTCTTATTATTAAAGAAACTGGTGAAGTTAAAGAACAAGAAGTCTTCATGGGTGATTTTCCACTGATGACAGATACAGGTACGTTCGTAATTAATGGTGCTGAACGTGTTATCGTATCTCAATTAGTTCGCTCACCATCCGTGTATTTTAACGAGAAAATCGATAAAAATGGACGTGAAAACTATGATGCAACAATCATTCCTAACCGTGGTGCTTGGTTAGAGTATGAGACAGATGCTAAAGATGTTGTATATGTTCGTATCGATAGAACACGTAAATTACCATTGACTGTATTACTACGTGCGCTAGGTTTCTCAACTGATCAAGAAATTGTTGACTTATTAGGAGACAGCGAATATTTACGTAATACATTAGAAAAAGATGGAACAGAAAATACAGAACAGGCTTTATTAGAGATTTATGAACGTTTACGTCCTGGCGAACCACCAACAGTAGAAAATGCTAAAAGTTTATTATATTCTCGTTTCTTCGACCCTAAACGCTATGATTTAGCCAGTGTAGGTCGTTATAAAGCGAACAAAAAATTACACCTAAAACATCGTTTGTTCAATCAAAAATTAGCAGAACCAATTGTTAACAGTGAAACTGGTGAAATTGTTGTTGACGAAGGAACAGTGTTAGATCGTCGTAAACTTGACGAAATCATGGACGTATTAGAAACAAACGCTAATAGCGAAGTATTTGAACTTGAAGGTAGTGTAATTGACGAACCTGTTGAAATCCAATCTATTAAAGTGTATGTGCCTAACGATGAAGAAGGTCGTACGACTACTGTCATTGGTAATGCATTACCTGATTCTGAAGTTAAATGTATTACTCCAGCAGATATTGTTGCCTCAATGAGTTATTTCTTTAACTTATTGAATGGTATTGGTTATACAGATGATATTGATCATCTAGGTAATCGTCGTTTACGTTCTGTCGGTGAGCTATTACAAAATCAATTCCGTATCGGTTTATCCAGAATGGAACGTGTTGTTCGTGAAAGAATGTCAATACAAGATACAGATTCTATTACGCCACAACAACTCATTAATATCAGACCAGTTATTGCATCAATCAAAGAATTCTTTGGTAGTTCACAATTATCTCAATTTATGGACCAAGCTAACCCGTTAGCAGAGTTAACGCACAAACGTCGTTTATCTGCTCTAGGGCCTGGTGGATTAACACGTGAACGTGCTCAAATGGAAGTGCGTGACGTTCACTACTCTCACTATGGGCGTATGTGTCCAATTGAAACACCTGAGGGTCCTAATATTGGTTTAATAAACTCATTGTCAAGTTATGCTAGAGTGAATGAATTTGGTTTTATTGAAACGCCATATCGTAAAGTGGATTTAGATACAAACTCAATCACTGATCAAATAGATTATTTGACAGCTGATGAAGAGGATAGCTACGTTGTTGCACAGGCTAATTCTAGACTTGATGAAAATGGTCGTTTCTTAGATGATGAAGTTGTTTGTCGTTTCCGTGGTAATAACACTGTTATGGCTAAAGAAAAAATGGATTACATGGACGTATCACCAAAACAAGTTGTTTCAGCAGCAACAGCATGTATTCCATTCTTAGAAAATGACGACTCTAACCGTGCGTTAATGGGAGCAAACATGCAACGTCAAGCGGTGCCTTTAATGAATCCTGAAGCTCCATTTGTGGGTACAGGTATGGAACACGTAGCCGCAAGAGACTCTGGTGCTGCAATTACTGCTAAGCATAGAGGACGCGTTGAGCATGTTGAATCTAATGAAATTTTAGTTCGTCGTTTAGTCGAAGAAAATGGAACTGAACATGAAGGTGAATTAGATCGTTATCCTTTAGCGAAGTTCAAGCGTTCAAACTCTGGTACTTGTTATAACCAACGTCCGATTGTATCAATTGGTGATGTTGTTGAATATAATGAGATTTTAGCGGACGGTCCTTCAATGGAATTAGGAGAAATGGCATTAGGACGAAATGTAGTTGTCGGTTTCATGACATGGGACGGTTACAACTATGAGGATGCTGTAATTATGAGTGAACGACTAGTTAAAGATGATGTATATACATCTATTCATATTGAAGAGTATGAGTCAGAAGCTCGTGATACGAAATTAGGACCTGAGGAAATCACACGTGATATTCCAAACGTATCTGAAAGTGCACTTAAGAACTTAGATGATCGTGGTATCGTTTATGTTGGTGCAGAAGTTAAAGATGGTGACATCTTAGTAGGTAAAGTAACGCCTAAAGGTGTAACTGAATTAACAGCTGAAGAGAGATTATTACACGCTATCTTTGGTGAAAAAGCACGTGAAGTTCGTGATACATCATTACGTGTACCTCATGGTGCTGGCGGTATCGTTTTAGATGTTAAAGTCTTTAATCGTGAAGAAGGAGACGACACTCTATCTCCTGGAGTTAACCAATTAGTACGTGTATATATTGTCCAAAAACGTAAAATACATGTTGGGGACAAAATGTGTGGTCGTCACGGTAACAAAGGTGTTATTTCTAAGATTGTTCCAGAAGAAGATATGCCTTATTTACCAGATGGTCGACCAATCGATATTATGTTAAACCCATTAGGTGTACCATCACGTATGAACATTGGACAAGTATTAGAATTACATTTAGGTATGGCAGCTAAAAACTTAGGAATTCACGTTGCTTCCCCAGTGTTTGATGGTGCCACCGATGATGACGTTTGGTCAACTATCGAAGAAGCTGGAATGGCGCGTGACGGTAAAACTGTCCTATACGATGGACGAACTGGTGAACCATTCGACAATCGTATTTCAGTTGGTGTTATGTACATGCTTAAACTTGCACACATGGTAGATGATAAGTTACATGCACGTTCTACTGGACCATACTCACTTGTTACACAACAACCATTAGGTGGTCAACGTGTCGGTGAGATGGAGGTATGGGCACTTGAAGCTTATGGTGCTGCTTATACTTTACAAGAAATCTTAACTTATAAATCTGATGATACTGTAGGTCGTGTTAAAACTTACGAGTCTATAGTTAAAGGTGAGAACATTTCTAGACCTAGTGTTCCAGAATCATTCCGAGTATTGATGAAAGAACTACAAAGTTTAGGTTTAGATGTTAAAGTGATGGATGAGCATGATAATGAAATCGAAATGGCTGATGTTGATGACGAAGATGCAGCAGAACGCAAAGTAGATTTACAACAAAAGAGTGCTCCAGAATCACAAAAAGAAACTACTGATTAATAAGCACTTAAGATAACTAAAACCTTAGAGGTATGGAATGCTAGTCATTTCAACCTCTTTAAGGTATTTAATTTCAATGAATGTAATCAATCAAATAGCACAGCTAATCTAAATTGAAGGAGGTAGGCTCCTTGATTGATGTAAATAATTTCCATTATATGAAAATAGGATTAGCTTCACCTGAAAAAATTCGCTCTTGGTCTTATGGTGAAGTTAAGAAACCTGAAACAATAAATTACCGTACACTTAAGCCTGAAAAAGATGGTCTATTCTGTGAAAGAATTTTCGGACCTACTAAAGATTGGGAATGTAGTTGTGGTAAGTACAAACGTGTACGCTACAAAGGTATGGTATGTGATAGATGTGGCGTTGAAGTAACGAAATCAAAAGTGCGTCGTGAAAGAATGGGTCATATTGAATTAGCAGCACCCGTATCTCACATTTGGTATTTCAAAGGAATTCCAAGTCGTATGGGGCTATTATTAGATATGTCTCCTAGAGCATTAGAAGAAGTAATATACTTCGCTTCATATGTTGTAGTTGATCCAGGACCAACTGGACTTGAAAAGAAAACATTATTATCTGAAGCTGAATTCAGAGAATATTATGACAAGTACCCAAATCAATTTGTTGCCAAAATGGGTGCAGAAGGTATTAAAGACCTATTAGAAGAAATTGATTTAGATGAAGAATTAAAAGAGTTACGTGATGAGCTTGAATCTGCAACAGGTCAAAGATTAACACGTGCGATTAAACGTTTAGAGGTAGTTGAGTCATTTAGAAATTCTGGGAATAATCCTTCTTGGATGATTTTAGATGTATTACCTATTATACCACCTGAAATTCGTCCGATGGTTCAATTAGACGGTGGACGTTTCGCTACAAGTGATTTAAATGACTTGTATCGTCGTGTTATCAACCGTAACAACCGTTTGAAACGTTTATTAGACCTTGGAGCACCAGGTATCATCGTTCAAAATGAAAAACGTATATTACAAGAAGCAGTCGATGCTTTAATTGACAATGGTCGTCGTGGTCGCCCTGTAACAGGACCAGGTAACCGTCCATTGAAATCTCTTTCACATATGCTTAAAGGTAAGCAAGGACGTTTCCGTCAAAACTTACTAGGTAAACGTGTTGACTATTCAGGACGTTCAGTTATCGCAGTTGGACCAAGCTTGAAAATGTATCAATGTGGTTTACCAAAAGAAATGGCGCTTGAATTATTTAAACCATTCGTTATGAAAGAGTTAGTTCAACGTGAAATTGCTACAAACATTAAAAATGCTAAAAGTAAAATTGAACGTATGGACGATGAAGTTTGGGATGTGCTTGAAGATGTTATAACTGAGCATCCAGTACTATTAAACCGTGCTCCAACATTACACAGATTAGGTATTCAGGCATTTGAACCTACTCTAGTAGAAGGTCGTGCAATTCGCCTTCACCCTCTTGTTACAACTGCTTATAATGCAGACTTTGATGGTGACCAAATGGCTGTTCACGTTCCATTATCAAAAGAAGCTCAAGCTGAAGCACGTATGCTTATGCTTGCAGCACAAAACATCCTAAACCCTAAAGATGGTAAGCCGGTTGTAACACCATCACAAGATATGGTTTTAGGTAACTATTACCTAACATTAGAGCGAAAAGATGCCGTGAATACTGGTGCAATCTTTAACGATACTAATGAGGTTTTAAAAGCTTATGCAAATGGTTATGTACATCTACACACTCGTATTGGTGTTCATGCTAATTCATTCAATAATCCAACGTTTACTGATGAGCAAAATAGCAAAATTTTAGCTACATCAGTAGGTAAAATTATTTTCAATGAAATTATTCCTGATTCATTTGCATACATCAATGAACCAAGTCAAGCTAACCTAGAAAGAACGACACCTGATAAATACTTTGTTGATCCTACGCAATTAGGTGAAGGTGGACTAAAAGAATACTTTGATAATGCAGAACTTATTGAACCTTTCAACAAAAAGTTCTTAGGAAATATCATCGCAGAAGTATTCAATAGATTTAGCATTACTGATACTTCAATGATGCTTGATAGAATGAAAGATTTAGGATTCAAATTCTCATCTAAAGCTGGTATTACTGTTGGTGTTTCTGACATTGTTGTACTTCCAGATAAACAAGACATTTTAGATGAACATGAAAAATTAGTTGAACGTGTGACTAAACAATATAATCGTGGTTTAATCACTGAAGACGAGCGTTACAATGCGGTTGTAGAAATTTGGACTGACGCAAAAGACCAAATTCAAGGCGAATTAATGCAGTCTCTTGAGAAAACTAACCCAATATTCATGATGAGTGATTCTGGTGCCCGTGGTAATGCATCAAACTTCACTCAATTAGCTGGTATGCGTGGTTTAATGGCAGCACCATCTGGTAAGATTATAGAATTACCAATCACATCTTCATTCCGTGAAGGTTTAACGGTATTAGAATACTTTATTTCTACACACGGTGCGCGTAAAGGTCTTGCCGATACAGCACTTAAAACAGCTGACTCTGGTTACCTTACTCGTCGTCTTGTTGATGTAGCACAAGATGTTATCGTTCGTGAAGAAGATTGTGGTACTGACCGTGGTTTATTAGTTTCTGATATAAAAGAAGGAACTGAAATGATTGAACCATTTATCGAACGTATCGAAGGTCGTTATTCTAAAGAAACAATTCGTCATCCTGAAACAGATGAAGTAATTATTCGTCCAGACGAATTAATTACACCAGATATTGCAAAACAAATTACTGATGCAGGTATTGAGCAAATGTATATACGCTCAGCATTTACATGTAACACACGTCATGGTGTATGTGAAAAATGTTATGGTAAAAACCTTGCTACTGGTGAAAAAGTTGAAGTGGGTGAAGCAGTTGGTACAATTGCCGCTCAATCTATCGGTGAACCAGGTACCCAACTTACAATGCGTACATTCCACACTGGTGGGGTAGCAGGAAGTGACATCACTCAAGGTCTTCCTCGTATCCAAGAAATCTTTGAGGCACGTAATCCAAAAGGTCAAGCTGTGATTACTGAAATCGAAGGTGTAGTTGATGATATTAAATTAGCGAAAGATCGCCAACAAGAAATAATTGTTAAAGGTGCTAATGAAACTAGATCTTATCTAGCATCAGGTACTTCAAGACTCAAAGTTGAAATAGGTCAATCTGTTGAACGTGGTGAAGTTCTAACAGAAGGTTCAATTGAACCTAAAAACTATTTATCTGTAGCAGGCCTAAATGCAACTGAAAGTTACTTATTAAAAGAAGTACAAAAAGTTTACCGTATGCAAGGTGTTGAAATTGATGACAAACACGTTGAAGTTATGGTAAGACAAATGTTACGTAAAGTTCGCATCATTGAGGCTGGTGACACTAAATTATTACCAGGTTCATTAGTTGATATTCATAACTTTACTGACGCTAACAGAGATGCATTCAAACATCGTAAACGTCCAGCTACAGCTAAACCAGTATTACTTGGTATTACTAAAGCTTCTCTGGAAACTGAAAGCTTCTTATCAGCAGCTTCATTCCAAGAAACAACACGTGTGCTTACTGATGCAGCTATTAAAGGTAAACGTGATGATTTACTTGGTCTTAAAGAGAATGTTATTATTGGTAAGTTAATTCCTGCTGGTACTGGTATGAGACGTTATAGTGATATTCAATACGATAAAGCTACTGCACCAGTAACAGAAACAAGTGAAGAAGTTGAAACGATAGAATAAAGAGTCTAATTAGATTTCGATTTATGACATTGTCACAAATCAATTATTAGGCGAAAATTATGAGCCATAAAATTCTAGTACAGAAATTTTCAGACGAAAATATTCGTGCCAGAGTTATCAATCAAGAGTGGGACGATGCGTTTAGTTTAATTTATGTCCCACTCTTT